>Ga0209916_1000429_pt1 | contig 68519 bp, 75 predicted proteins | sample ThiBio_1000_plan_FD_183956 | JGI IMG/M metagenome (GOLD analysis project Ga0209916, IMG submission 183956) | Wastewater bioreactor microbial communities from Cape Town, South Africa - Thiocy_solids_2 (SPAdes) | ecosystem: Engineered > Bioreactor > Thiocyanate-remediating > Anaerobic-Aerobic ... | reverse complement strand
CGCGTCGAACTGGTGGGCGGCGACGGCAAGGTCGTCATGCAGGCGCCGCTGGTCGCGCTCGAAGCGGTCGAGGAGGGCGGCTTCTTCCGCCGCATGTGGGACGGCATCCGCCTGTTCTTCAGGGGGCTGTTCGGCTGACGGCCCGAACGCGAACAAGAAAGGCGACCCTCGGACGAGCGGTCGCTTTTTTGTTTTCGGCGTCGGGTCTTGGTCTGGTTTCGGCCAGGAGCAGGCTTCAGCGCACTCGTCGACCAAAGCGGGAAGTTCAGGCAAGACTGTGTCAGCGCCCTCTTGAGTGCCAAAGCTGCCTGCCCGTGCCGCCTTGCGGCCACGCCTTCAAATACCGACTGGTGTACGTCCTGAACGGGGAGCGCCTGGTCGGTTTCGATAACGAGCGCGGCAAGGGCGATCACCAGCATCTGGATGGAAAAGAGTCGGCCTGTCGTTGGTGCTTCCGGACGCTTGCTTCTTCGCTGTCCGGCGCAGCCGGTTGAGCGGCCGCCGCGCCAGTTCGCCGAACAGCTCGGCCTGGGACGGACGCGGGAAGATCGCCTTCGCTACCTGGGGCAGTGTCATCTCGCCCGCGACCGCCATGCTGTCAGACCCGATCGGCGCTGGCAGCAGTTTTCAGGTTCAGCGTAGCTTCACTCGTAGTCTTCGCCGTGCACGGTGTCGAGGTTTTCCCGATAGAGCTGCCCGAGTTCCCTCTCGTAGAAAAACTGCTTCTCGTCGAATGCGGGCCTAAGTTCGTTCAGCCAGGTGGCCTGTTCGTTATACCGGGCAAAGAACGGACGGTGAACCCAATCGGGATTGCGCCCCTGGATGAAACGCAGTTGCAACACTTTTTGCCCCATGATTTCGCTCACGCCCAGCAGCTGCACCTTGCCTGGATTGGCGGACATGCTGGGACCGCGCACGGTCCGGCACAAGCCGCCCACACGCTGGTAGGCCTCGCGGAAGATTTTCCAGGCGCGCACCAGGGGAACGCTGAAGTAATGCTGGGCGCCGGTGTCGCGTGCGATGAACATGTAATAGGGAATGCAGCCGAGTTCGACCTGACGGCTCCACATGTCGGCCCACAGCGCGGGATCGTCGTTGACATGCCGCAACAGGGGCGATTGGGTGCGGATCACCGCACCGGTTTCGCGGATTCGGGTAATGGCCTGGCGCACAGGTTCCGGCTCAAGTTCGCGGGGATGGTTGAAATGCGCCATGAACGCCAGATGCTTGCCCCGCTCGCCGATCTTGCGGAAGAGCGCGAGCAGATCGTCCGCGTCCTCGTCGGTCAGGAAGCGGTAGGGCCAGTAACTGAGTGCCTTGGTGCCGATGCGGATGTGGCGCAGGTTGGGCAGCCTGGCGTCGAGCAGGGGTTCGATGTACTGCGCCAGGTTGCGCGCCGACATGATCAGGGGGTCGCCGCCGGTGAACAGAACATCCGTGACCTGCGGATTGGCCTCCAGATAGGCAATCAGGCGATCCACTTCGCGGCTGGCGAATTTCAGCTCCGACAAGCCGACGAACTGGGGCCAGCGGAAGCAGAAGCTGCAGTAAGCGTGGCAGGTCTGACCCTGACTCGGGAAGAACAGCACGGTTTCCCGATACTTGTGCTGCATCCCGTCCAGATGTTCGCCTTCCAGGGTGGGGATGTTGTGGCTCGTCTGTCCGGCCGGATGCGGATTGAGCTGCATGCGGATGCGGGTGGCGGCGGCCTTGATCTCGTTGCCGTCGGCGCCTCTTTTTAGCAAAGTCGCCATTTCCTGGTAGTGATGGGGAAGCAGCATGTCGCGCTGCGGGAATGTCAGTACGAACATGGGATCGTCGGGCGCGCGCTTCCAGTCGATGAGCCGGTCGACGACGAAGTTGTTGACCTTGAAGGGGAGGACGCGGCCCACGACTTCGATATCGAAGCGGATTTCCTCGGGAACGGCCGCCATCTGCGGAAGATCGCGGAAATTGTTGAGAGACCAGGCCTTGTACTTGTGGGATTCCTGCATGTTGCGATGCCTCTTGGCTTTGCTTGATTGGATGAAAGGGCGGTGCGCTGCCGTCCTTGTCATGGACCGGATAGAAGGGAGGTGGGGAAAAAGGGTCTCGATGTCGAGACGGTCGAATGCCTTCTTAACCTGTAGCGGGAAAGCAGGCTGGTGGTGGGGCTGATCTCGGCGGCCCGCTCGACCGAGGCGTAAGATATTATGTAAAACCATCGTTTAAAAAACATTATTGCATAATAACACTATGCCTGTATAAGCGTGACACCGCTACGATGTGCCGGTTTGCCCGCTGTTTTTAAACTCTCCCAGCCATTTCTTCCCATGACCTCCCCGCTTGTTCTCGAAACCTTGCAGAAATTCCGCTTGGTCTTTGGCGCCGTGCGCCAGCATTCACGCGCACTGGAGGCGGCCTGCGGCATGAGTGGCACGCAGGTCTGGGTGCTTGCGACCATCGCGGACCAGCCGGACATCACGGTGTCGCAATTGAGTCAGGCCTTGTCCATACACGTTTCGACCGCCAGCAATCTGCTCGACAAGCTCGCGCGTGCCGGGTTGGTCGAACGTCTGCGTGTCGAGGAAGACCGGCGCGTCGTGCAGTTGCGCCTGACGGAGAAGGGCTGTGACGTCGTTGCGCGTGCACCACGGCCGTTGACCGGCCTGATCGTCGATGCATTGGAGCGGCTGCCGCAGGATTCGCTGGCCACACTCGATGCGGAACTGGCCAGGCTGCTCCAGCAAATGGATCTGCTGGATCAGAGTGCGGCGAGCGAGCCCTTGTCCAATCTGGTGCGCTGAGCGCCTGTCGATGCACGCTTGAAGTCTGGGTACAGCTAGCCGATAGAAACGACAAGGGCCGCGAATGCGGCCCTTGTCGTCGGCGGTGCTGCGTAGACCTATTTCTTCGCCGTTCGCCGCAGGCGGTTGAGCAGCCGGCGCGCCAGTTCGCCGAACAGCTCGGTCTGCGTCGGGTGCGGGAAAATCGCCTTCGCCACCTGGGTCAGCGTCATCTCGCCCGCGACCATCATCACGCCGGTACCGATCAGGGTGTCGGTGTGGTCGGCGAGGTAGTGCACGCCGACGATACGGCCGCTGGCCTTGTCGGCGACCAGCTTGATCATGCCTTCGGTCTCGCCGGTGATCATCGCCTTGGCGTCGATGCTCATCGGCATCTTGGCCTCCACCGCGTCGATGCCCTTGGCCTTGGCCTGCGCGACGGAGAGGCCGACGAAGCCGGCCTGCGGGCGCGAGAAGGTGACGCCGCAGTCCTTGTCCTGATCGTATTCACTGGCGTGACCGAGCAGGTTGTCGGCGGCAACGCGGCCCTGGGTGGCGGCGGTGTGGGCGAGCATGTAGCCGCCGATGACGTCGCCGACCGCGTAGATGTGCGGGGCGCTGGTCTGACAGCGGGCGTCGACCCTGATCGCGGCACCGTCGAGTTCGACACCGACCTTGTCGAGGTTGAGCTTGCCGGTGTCGGGACGCTTGCCGGTGGCCATCAGAACGATGTCGCAGTCGAACACCGACTCGACGCCTTCCTTGTTGGCGTAACGCAGCTTCATCGCGCCGGGCTTGCCGGAGACTTCGTTGATGGCAGCGCCGGTGACGACGGTGATTTCCTTCTCCAGCGCGGCGATCAGGGTCTTGCCGATCTCGTCCTCGATTTCGGCGAGGATGCGCGCGTGGCGCTCCAGCATCAGCACTTCGGTGCCGAAGTCGCGGAAGATCTGCGCCATCTCGACGCCGATCACGCCGCCGCCGACGATGCCGAGTTTCTTCGGCGGTGCGGCGAGGTTCCAGATGGTGTCGGAGGTGACGACGCCGCCGCTCGCCAGATTTTCGCGCGCGCCGGGAATCGGCGGCACGAAGGCGGGCGCGCCGGTGGCGATTACCGCGGCGCCGAATGTAACTTGATAGGGCTCGCCCTCGACCGGGGTGATCTTCAGCGTGTGGGCATCGACGAATTCGCCGTAGCCTTCGCGCACGTCGATCTTCATGCCGCGGTCGGCCTTCAGCGCCATTTCGCCGCGGCTGGTCTGCACCCAGCGGCGGTGCTTCTCGACCTGTTCCCAGTTGAGCTTCGGCGCGTCGGTGCCGTCGACGCCCATCTCGGCGTCGTGCGCGCGGTTGCGGATGACGTCCGCGGCGGCGCGCCAGGCCTTGGACGGGATGCAGCCGCGCCACAGGCATTCGCCGCCGGGGAAGGGTTCGTTGTTGACCATCATCACCTTGACGCCGTGGTCGGCGAGGTCGCGCGCGCAGTCCTCGCCGCCGGGGCCGCCGCCGATGACGACGACCTGGACATCCCAGTTGCCTTCGGGAATCGGCGACACCGGAGCGCTGATGGTGGCGGTTGCGCCGGCAACGGCTTCAGCCGCCGTTCCCTGACCCCCGACCCCTGACCCCTGAATCCATCCTTCAGGCGCCTCGATGGTCTGCTTCAGCGTGGCGAGATACAGCGCGACGTCGGCGCCGTTCAGCACGCGGTGGTCGCCGGTGATGGTGAAGGGGGTTCCCTGCGGGCCGTTGGCGGCGATCGCCAGGATCGCCGAGATGCCGGGGGTGGGGATCGCGGTGAAGTGCGACACCCCCAGCATGCCCATGTTGGAAATGGTGAAGGTAGGGTTGGAATACTCGGCGGGCGCCAGTTTCCTCACCCGCGCGCGCTCGACCAGGCCGGTCCAGTCGGACTGCAGCGCTTGCAGCGGTTTTTTCTCGATGCCGTGCAGGATCGGCACCACCAGACCGCCGTCGTTCGACATCACCGCCACGCCGAAGTCATGGTTGGCGCGCTCGACCAGCTTGTCGACCGGCTGGTAGGCCCAGTTCATGCGCGGGAACTTCGCCATCGCCACCGAGCAGGCCTTGGCGATCGCCACCGTCACCGAGACCTTGTTCGCCTTGGCGGCGGCGGTCAGCTTCGCGGTGTCGATGTTCACCGTGACGTTGAAGGTCGGCAGCGTAAGCGAGGCGGTCATCGCATGGCTGACGGCCTTTTCCATCGAGGTCATGGCGCGGCCCTGGCCGGGCACGTCGACCTGCGGCAGCGCGTGGGCGACTTCGGCCATGCTCGGACGCGCGCGCGCCACGTCGGCGGAGACGATGACGCCGGACGGGCCGCTACCGGCGAGGCCGGCGAGGTTCACGCCCAGCTGCCCGGCGACCTTGCGCGCGTAGGGGCTGGCCTGGCGGCCCTGCGGGCGTGGCACGGGGGGCATGGCGCCGGTAGCGGCCACCTGAGCGGGTGCGGTCTTGGGAATAGGGAGGTGGGCCGGCTTGTCGGCCGACGGCGGCGCGACCTTGTGGGTGTCCTTGACCTTGTGGTCGGCGGAAATCGTCACGCCGGTATCGTTGGCCTTGGATGCATCGTCGACGATGAAACCCATCGGGTGGCCGACCTCGACCACGCTGCCGACGTCGGCGATCGGGCCGGAGAGAAAGCCTTCCTGGAACACCTCGACGTCCATGATGGCCTTGTCGGTTTCGACCGTGGCGACGATATCGCCGCGCTTGATGACATCGCCCGGCTGTTTTTCCCAGGTGACGACGACGCCTTCGGTCATGGTGTCCGACAGCTGCGGCATCACGATGGGCGTGCCGGCGTGGTGCGGGATCATCTCGGTCTGCGCCTGTTCTTCCACCACTTCGCCGGCGGCAATCGCCACGTCGCCGGCGGTATCGGTGATGTAGCCGAGCGCCGCGCCGACGGCGACGGTGGCGCCGACCTCGGCGAGCGGACCGGCGAGGTAGCCGGCCTTGAACACCTCGACGTCCATGATGGCCTTGTCGGTCTCGACCGTGGCGACGATATCGCCGCGCTCGACGCGGTCGCCGGCCTGCTTTTCCCAGGTGACGACGACGCCCTCGGTCATAGTGTCCGAGAGCTGGGGCATGGTAATGGCGTAGTGGTTCATATGTGTAAGGGGCTAGGGGCTAGGATTTAGGGGCTAGGGGGCAGCTTGCTCTGCAGCGACTTGCGCAAACCCTGCAACATGCGTCCCAACTCATCAGTAGTGGTAAACAAGGCATCGCGCTGCTCGATGCCCAGATAATTCAAGCGTGCAGCGAGTTCAATCTGGGTTTCGATTTCCGCCAGCGAACCCATTGCGATTGACACGAAACGTAGATAGTCGCGCGTCGTATTACGCGCGTGGCCTTCGGCAATATTCGAAGGAATAGAAACCGCCGCGCGTTGCAACTGGTTGGCAAGGGCGTAGAGCTCGATTTGGGGAAACGTCCGGGTGACAGCGTAGACCGCTTCGGTCAGATTCATCGCCAACTGCCAGACAGACAAGTCGCGATAACTGAAGACATTCACCCCTAGCCCCTAAATCCTAGCCCCTAACCCCTGCCGTCAGGCCTTGCCGAACAGCTTCAGCACGGCCTTCACCACATCCTCGTGATCCGGGATCGCCGCCTTTTCCAGCGTGTGGTTGTAGGGCTGCGGCACCAGTGCCGAATGCACGCGCACCGGCGCGGCGTCGAGTTCGAAGAAGCATTCCTCGTTGATGATGGCGATGACCTCGGAGCCGACGCCGACCGGCGCTTCGTCTTCTTCGGCGATGACGGCGCGGTGGGTCTTCGCGACCGATGCCTTGATGCCGGCGCGATCCAGCGGCGACAGCGAGTAGAGATCGACGACTTCGGCCGAGATGCCGTATTGCTTGTCGAGGATCTCGGCGGCCTTGAGGCACCAGTGCACCGAGATGTTGTAGCCGAACAGGGTGACGTCGGTGCCGGCGCGCGCGATGTCCGAGCCTTCCAGCGGGTGGAAGTATTCGCTATCGGGCACTTCGCCCTTCATGTTGTACATCAACTCGTGCTCGTTGATGAACACCGGGTCGTCGCTGCGGATCGCCGACTTCAACAGACCATAGGCCTGCTTGGGATTGGACGGCGTCACCACGCGCAGGCCGGCGATGCCCATGAACACCTTCTCCATGCGCGCCGAGTGCTGGGCGCCGAGCTGGTGCGCGGCACCGCCGGCGGAGCGGAACACGCACGGTGCGGTCAGCTGGCCGCCCGACATGTAGCGCACCTTGGCGGCGGAGTTGAACATCTGATCCATTGCCAGCCAGGCGAAGTTGACCGACATGATCTCGACGATGGGGCGCACGCCGAGGAAGGAGGCGCCGACCGCCAGGCCGGTGAAGCCGCCTTCGGAAATCGGCGTGTCCATCACCCGCAGCGGGCCGTATTTCTCGTACAGGCCCTTGGTCGCCTTGTAGGTGCCGCCGGCGACGCCGATGTCTTCGCCCATACAGATGACCAGCGGGTCGCGCGCCATTTCTTCGTCGTGGGCGCGCTGGATCGCTTCCCAGTACATGATGTTTGCCATGCTGTTTTCCTTAAATTAAGTGTCGCGCAGGCGCCGGGGATTCAGGCAGCCTTGCCCGTGAGCCAGGGCAACTGGGTGTCACGGTCGGCGAGAACGTATTTCTCGAGGTCCTCGACCCGCGGTTCGGGCGACTCTTCGGAAAATCTGATGACTTCGTTCTCGATGTAGGCGTCGGTTTCCTTTTCCAGCGCCGCGTAGGCTTCCATGGTCAGTTCGCCGGCGGCGATCAGGCGGTCGCGCAGGATGAAGATGGGGTCACGCTGCTTCCACAGTTCCTCTTCCTCGCGCGAACGGTAGCCGCGCGAGTCGGACATCGAGTGGCCGCGGTAGCGGTAGGTCATCAGTTCGAGGAAGAAGGGGCCGTTGCCCGAGCGCACGTGGTCGACCGCGCGGCGGGCGTGCTCGTAGACGACTTCGATGTCCTGGCCGTCGCACTCGTCGGCCGGAATGTTGTAGGCGGCGACGCGTTTGTGCTGGTGGACCACGGCGGTGGAGCGCTCGATCGAGGTGCCGATGCCGTAGAGGTTGTTTTCGCACACGAACAGCACCGGCAGCTTCCACAGCGCGGCCATGTTCATGGTCTCGTGGAACACGCCCTGGTTGTTGGCGGCGTCGCCGAGGAAGCAGATCGCGATTTCGTCGCCGCCCTTCAGCTGGATCGCCTTGGCGATGCCGGCCGCCAGCGGGAAGGGGCCGCCGACCAGCGCGTAGCCGCCCATGAAGCGCTTGCCGGCGTCGAAGATATGCATCGAGCCGCCGCGGCCCTTGGAGGAACCGGTTTCCTTGCCGTACAGCTCGGCCATCACTTCCTTCGGGTCGGCGCCGCACTTGATCGCGTGCACGTGGTCGCGGTAGCCGGTGATCACGTAGTCGTGGCCGGGACGCGCGGCTTCCATCACGCCGTTGCAGCAGGCTTCCTGGCCGGGGTAGAGGTGCAGAAAACCGCCGATCTTGCGTTCGATGTAGGCCTGGTAGCAGCGCTCTTCAAAACGGCGGTGCAACACCATTTCGCGCAGCACACGTTTCTTGTCTTCAATCTTCATTCGGTTACCCTTGTTGGATGGGGCGGAAAACGCGCTGGAAAAAATCAAACGCGCAATTATCCGGGAAACCCCGCCAACCATCAAGAAAAACGCCACCCGCAAGGAATCGCCATGCTGCCAAAACTCACTGAAAACAAACAGGAAATAACCGTTAAATCGCTGGAAACGGCGACCCATGCATTGCTGCTGCTGCCGGTGTCGAAATCCCTGCCCGAGATGCCGGGCGGCCTCGAACTCAGGGCCGCGATGAAGCGGCGCGATCTCAAGATCGACGCGCTGGCCAAGTCGCCGCTGGCGGTGCAGCTGCCCGGTGGAACGCTCGTGGCGGTCGCCATGCTCAAGGCCGACGCCGGCGCTTTCGAAACCCACGAACTGGTGCGCAAGGCATTGGCCTTGCTGCTGGGCGAGCATCCCAAGTCGCTGGCGCTGGCCGTGTTCGGCGAGGATGCATTCAAGGCGCGCGCAGCGGAGGCGGCGGTGTACACCGCGCTGGTCAATGCCGTGCCGTTGCCGTCGCGCAAGTCCAAGCCCGATCCGGTGCTGAAAACGGTGCAGCTGTTCGGCCACCAATCGGCCGACGGCTTCGCCCGCGCGCAGGCGCTGGCCGAAGGCAACCTGCTCACCCGCAGCCTCACCGTGCAGGGACCGGACGAGCTTTCGCCCGGCGTCTACCGCAAGCGCATCAAGGCATTGGCCAAGCAGTACGGCTGGTCGGTCGAGGAATACGGCTTCGACAAGCTGAAGAAGATGGGCGCCGGCGCCTTCTGCGCGGTGGCGCAGGGCTCGCCGGCGAAGGATGCGGCGATCGTGCGGATTCGCTGGGAAGGGGGAAGGACAAAGAGCAAGGGGGCGAAGAAGGTGGCCTTCGTCGGCAAGGGCATCTGCTTCGACACCGGCGGCCACAACCTCAAGCCGGCCAAGTACATGCAGGGTATGCACGAGGACATGAACGGCTCGGCGGTGGTGCTCGGCATTCTCGCCGCCGCGTCGAAGCTGAAGCTGCCGGTCGCGCTGGACGGCTGGGTCGCGCTCGCCGAGAACCACATCAGCCCGCAGGCCTACCGGCAGAACGAAGTGGTCACGGCGCTCAACGGTACCACCATCGAAGTCGTCCACACCGACGCCGAGGGCCGCATGGTGCTGGCCGATACGCTGACCCTGGCGGCCAGGGGCAAGCCCGACCTCATCGCCGACTTCGCCACCTTGACCGGTTCCATGCACTACGCGCTCGGCAGCCGCATGTCCGGTGTGTTCGCCAGCACCAGCGCGCTTGCGCATCAGGCTTCGCGCGCCGCCACCTCAAGCGGCGAGCGCATCGTCGTCTTTCCCTATCCCGAGGACTACGACAGCAGCCTCGATTCGACGGTCGCCGACGTCAAGCAGTGCAGCATGGAAGGCGAAGCCGACCACATTCTCGCCACCCGCTTCCTGTCGCGCTTCGTCGGCGACGCGCCGTGGCTGCACATGGATCTGTCGGGGCACAGCTGCAAGGGCGGGCTGGGTGCGGTGATGAGCGACGCCAACGGCTTCGGTGTGGCGTGGGGAATGGCGCTGCTGCATGGGTTGCAGACGCAATAGGCCGGGATAGGCAAAATCCCGGAAAATCACGAAAGCGGGTTTGGGCCTGCAGAGAAGCAGGCCCGGTTTGAGAAGGAGTCATCATGTTCTATTCAGGGAGTGGAAAAATGAAATACCTGGCGCTCATGGTCGCGGGTCTGGCTTTGGCCGGTCCGTCGGCGGCTGTTGAATTCAGCTTGAACGGGGATGTGCGCGGAGGTTTTTTTTCGCTGCATCGTGACGACCGTAACGGCAAAGAAGACACGACGGACGAGCTGAGGGTGCGCGTGCGTCCCGGCATCGGCGCCAAATTCAACGAGCAATGGCGGGCGCAGGTTCGATTCGCCGGGCGCTATTCCACGGATGACCGCAATGATCTGCACTTCGAGATTTTCAACAGCATCCCGGCTGATGACGGCTTGCGCCGCGGCGATTCCACGCTGGACGAGGTCTACGTCGAATATCGCCCGGATACGGCCTGGCAGGTGCGCCTTGGCCGCTTCCAGAGCAAGGCCGAGCTCGAAGGCGTGGCCAAGAAGTCGCTGGACCGGAATGACAGCCCGAACACCGACATTACCTGGACCGATGGCGTCCAGGTCAGGCATACGTCTGCGAGCGGCTGGGTCACGACTGCGATTGCCCAGTACAACGACAGTGACGGCGCAACCCAGGTACGGCATACGCCGCTTGACTTCAGGGACGACAGCAGCCGGGTGTCCTATTTTGCAGGATTTGAAAACAAGCAAAATTCCGGACCCATCGTTCAGCGCGCGGTGGATATCACCTGGCTGCCGGATGCCCTGCATAGCAGCGGTATCGGCGTGGGTCCGGTTGACGACTACTGGGGCCTGGTAGGCCGCCTCGCTGCACAGTGGCCGCTGCGCGGCAGCACGAAATTCATGCTGGCAGGCGAAGTGGGTTACGCCCCGAACACGCCGCAGCGCAGCGTTGTGAGAACGGGCACCTCGGGCGACGCCGATGGACTCGCGGCACAGATTACGTTCAATTTCATCGATATCGTTCCCAAGCACAGCGCAGGGCTGGTGCTCGGACGCGCGGGCGACGGCTGGCTGCTGTCTCCGGATTTCGGCCCCAACGCCAATCTGGCCGAGTTGCGTTACAAGTGGGCCGTCGACAAGAAGCAGACCGTGGAGGCGCGCGTCCGCAATCGCGAGGATATCCGTCAGCGCACAGGCAGTCTGCACAAGCGCGAGGACGTCGATTTCTATGTGCGTTACACGTTCAGGTTTTAATTCTCAGGGCATGCCAACCCGCCCTGAGCACGCCTCTCCCCGCGTTTCATTCTGAGGGCGGGATTTTTTTCGCATTCCTCGATCGCTTTCAGCATGGATGTTCTCTACGCCGACGAAGCCCTGCTGGTGGTCGACAAGCCCGCCGGACTGCTCGCGGTTCCCGGGCGCGGTGCCGACAAGCAGGATTGCCTCGCCGCGCGAGTACAGGCCCGTTACCCGGAAGCGCGGGTGGTGCACCGGCTCGACATGGCCACTTCCGGGCTGATGGTGATGGCGCGCAGCCCGGCGGCGCAGCGCGAACTGGGCAAGGCGTTCGCCGCGCGCGAGGTGACGAAGCGCTACATCGCGGTGGTGGCCGGACGGCCGGATGTGCCGTCGGAGGACTGGGGAATCATCGATCTTCCCATCATCGTCGACTGGCCCAGCCGACCTCTGCGCATCGTCGATCGGGTTCACGGCAAACCCAGCCTCACCCGCTGGCGCGTGCTGGAATACGATGCGACCGGCCAGGACACGCGCGTGGAACTCGAACCGGTCACTGGCCGTTCGCATCAGCTGCGCGTTCATCTGCGTGAATTGGGCCACCCCATCCTGGGCGACGCGCTGTATGCGCCGCCCGATGTGCAGGCTCGGGCCGGGCGCCTGTTGTTGCACTCCCGGTCGCTGCGTTTCGCGCATCCGTTGACGGGGGACGCGCTTGCGTTCGAGAGCCCGGCGCCGTTTTGACAGACCCGACACGCGAACGAAGGCTGTTTAATTCGCCACGCCGCAAGCCATGCGCGCACCGCCGCCGCCGAGCGGCGCCGGATGATCGGCATGGTTGTCCCCCCCAACGTGGATCATCAGCGAGCGCCCTTTCAGGTCGGCCATCTTCAGGCGCGGCGCCAGTACGGGCTGGGTCGCGTTTCCGCTTGCATCGACGAAAAGAGGCGGCAGGTCGCCCAGGTGCCCGTCGCCCCACGGGGTGCCGTGGCGATTGGTCTTTTCGGGATCGTAGTGGCCGCCCGCAGCCAGCGCCGGAACCATCTTGCCGTCCTTTTCCTTGGCCTGGCAGTCCGGGTTCTGATGCACATGGAAGCCGTGCATTCCAGGCGTCAGGCCGCTGAGGGATGGGGTGAATACAAGGCCATGGCCGGATTCGCTGATGGTCACCATGCCGATGGCGGCGCCGACGCCTTTCTCATCCACGAGATGCATCGTCACCACGCTGTCGGCGGCAGCGGCCAGAGGGGCGAGGCTCAAGGCCATCGCGTATGCCAGCGATCTGATTTTCATGTCGACTCCTTCAGGGGAAAGTGGAAACGTCTACGCGACAATCCAAAGGCCGGGGCAGGCAGGCCTCCCCCTTGATTGGCAGATCCATTATAGGAACAGGCGATGTCTTCCGTACTTATTGGCGACAGGCCGCGGGCTCCCCGCGAGGCCTTCCGGGCACGGTAACACTGCCGTCATACGGCGCCGCTAAATTCCCTTCCCTGCGCTGCGGCACGTCCGCCGCCTTTCGCGCTTGAATCTGCCGGGACCGGCAGGATGAGCAATCAAGTCATGCAAGGACTGGAATGCCGAGGGAAAAGATGTCGTTCGAAAACATGAAAATCAGTGCCCGGATGGGCCTGGGGTTCGGCCTGATTCTGGCCTTGACGCTGCTGGCGGCAGGACTCGGCCTGCTGCGCATGGCGACGATCCAGGGCCATCTCGACCGGGTCGCCGGCAGCCACATGGTCAAGATCAAGCAGGTCAGCGAAATGCGCGATGCCCTGCAAACCGCCGCCATCTCGGCCCGCAATCTTGTCCTGCTGACGGATGACGACGCCATGGAGGCTGCCGCGAAGCATGTTCAGGAACAGCGCAAACGCTATGCGGAGGCGAGCGGGAAGCTGGCCGCCCTGGTGACGGGCGAGGCGGAAAAGGCGCTGCTCGCCAGGATCGTCGCGGCACGCGCGCAGACCGACCCCCCGCTCGACAAGGCGATGGGCTTCGCGCTCGGCAATCCCATCGCCGCGACGCAGACGCTGATCGACGAGGTTCATCCGGCGCAGAGCCTGTGGATCAAGGCGCTGGAAGACATGGCGAGATTCCAGGAAAAGGCAAGCGCCCAGGCGCTGGCAGACGCCGAGGCCGCCTATGCCGGCGCGCGTGCGCTCGTGCTTGTCATGGCGGGTTTGTCGCTGGCTCTGGGCGCTCTGGTCGCCTGGCGCATCACCCGTTCCATCACCGGCCCGATCGAGCGCGCCGTGAAGCTTGCGCGCGCCGTTGCTGCCGGCGACCTGACGCAGCGCATCGAAGTCCGCTCGACGAATGAGACCGGCCAGCTGATGCAGGCGCTGAAGGACATGAACGAGAGCCTGGTCCGGATAGTCGGCCAGGTTCGTACCGGCACCGACAGCGTGGCCACGGCGTCGAGCCAGATTTCCAGCGGCAACCTCGACCTCTCCTCGCGTACCGAACAGCAGGCGTCGAGCCTGGAAGAGACCGCCAGCTCGATGGAAGAGCTGACCAGCACCGTCAGGCAGAACGCCGAGAACGCGCGCCAGGCCAACCAGCTCGTCGTCTCCACCGCCGACGTTGCGGTCAAGGGCGGCCAGGTCGTCGGCCAGGTCGTCGACACCATGGCCTCGATCAAGGAAAGCTCGCGCAAGATTGCCGACATCATCGGCGTCATCGACGGCATTGCCTTCCAGACCAACATCCTCGCCCTGAACGCTGCGGTGGAAGCTGCGCGCGCCGGCGAGCAGGGTCGCGGCTTTGCCGTCGTCGCCAGCGAAGTGAGGAACCTTGCCCAGCGCTCGGCCGGCGCGGCCAAGGAGATCAAGGCCCTGATCGAGGATTCGGCCGGCAAGGTTGATGCCGGCGGCAAGCTGGTGGACGAAGCCGGCAAGACCATGGACGAGATCGTCGGCTCGGTCAAACGCGTGACCGACATCATGGGCGAGATTGCTGCGGCGAGCCAGGAGCAGAGCGCCGGCATTGAGCAGGTCAACCAGGCTGTTGGGCAGATGGACGAGATGACGCAGCAGAACGCTGCTTTGGTGGAACAGGCTGCGGCTGCGGCCGAGAGCCTGCAGGATCAGGCGGCCAGGCTTGCCGAGGCGGTGAGCGTGTTCAGGCTGGACGGCCTGGGCGGGCAGCGGACTGCGCTGCCGGTGCTGCGCGAGGTCGTGGCGCTGCCGCCGTCGCGCCTGAAGGCGGCAGCGGCCGCGCGTGGGAGGGATGAGTCTAATGAGGCAGCTTGATCGCCTTCCAGCCTGGATGGTTGAAGTATTTGCCATAGGTATTGAGGGTGCGGGAAATTTCCACCACCCCCATGGCGCGATCCTGGCCGGACTGTTTTCCCTGCATCGCTTCGACACCGCTGGCCAGCTCGCCGATGACGATGTGGAGCTGCGCATCGGCCTTGGGGTCGAGCTTGCAGCTGCTCACGATATAAGCGATGCGCGAGTCGATGTCGTTCGCCAGGGCGTCGTACCCGGTAGCCGTGAGCTTGCCGGCATGCGCGGCCGGCAGCGCGTTTTCCACAAGCGTCCGGATCGCTTCCATGCCTTGGCGCAACGCATCGTCGGTGGCCCATTTCTTGCCGGCATTGAGCTGGATTGATTGCGGAGCGCCGGCCCCGTGATCGTGGTGGTGGGCCGGACCGGCAGCCTGCACCATCAGGGGGAGCGCCAGCATGGCGGCGGACAGCGAAAGAAGAATGGGTTTCATGATTCACTCCATGGTTGTGGCGGGTTAGCGGGCCGGCTTCGCGGCAGTCGTTTTCCCGGAAGTCAAACCTCCTCGCTTCAGAGGCGGAAAGGGCTCGGTCGAAACCTGGTAGATGCCGTGGCAGGCATTGCATGTCTGCAGTAGGGTGCCCATCTGTTTCAGGGTGTGCCTGGGGTCGCCCAGGCTTTCCGCATCCAGCGCAATCATGTCGAACGTGGTGTGCACGGTGCCGGCGAACATCTTGAAGGTATCCGGCAATTTTGCCACGGTCTCGGGCGGAATTTCATTCGCTGCCCCGCTGCCCATGGATCGCGCCGCTTCCGCCAGCGTTTTCATGTCTTCCCGGGTCAGCGAGTCGGTCATGGTCTGCAAAACGTGGAGGAAGTTGCGCATCTCGAGCAGTACCAGATGGCGCTCGTGCGGTTCGAGCACCAGCTTGAGGCGTTCGTCCTTGCCCACGTCGGCCGCTGCGCCTGCCATGACCAGGCTTGCCGCCAGGCCGAGCCATGCCGCTTTGAAATGTGGTTTCATGAATGTGCTCCAAAATTGAAATGGGTGAGTGTTCTTCGGCCGGCACGGCGGTCCGTGCTGCCGGCAGCCATGCTTTGCGCCTGCCTCGCGCACCGGGAGGCGGGCTCAGCCAACCGTGGCCTCGGCACTGCTTTTTTCGCCCTTGCTGTCTTCCCAGTGCACGCTTACCTTGTCGCCGGCCTTGGCGCCCTTCACCTTCAGTCCGAGGAAGGGGTCTTTGGAAATGGCCCCGCCCCATTGGGCGGCAATGACCGTCTTGCCGTTCAGGCCGACACTGAGATGCTTGATGAAATGGGCGGGGATCAGCTGCCCGGTTCTCGGGTCTTTGCGCTGGCCGGTCTCCATGATGTGGCCGATCAGGACCTTGATTGCCAACAGGTCGCCGGAGAGCTGCGCGCGGATCTTCATCGGTTCTGCCATTTTCTATTCCTTTCCTTGGATTTAAATTCGGGCTCTCAGCCGCCGCAGCCGCCGATGGTGACCTTGATTTCCTTGGCCGCGCTGTAGTACTTGCCGCCCGCCTTGACCACCACGCGCACGTTGGAGGTTTGGCCCATCTTGATGCGGGTGGAGACGTAGCCCTGCGCTCCGTCGACGAACTCGAACACCGCCAGAAGTGGCAAGGGGTTCTTGTCCGCGAGGATGGCAATGGACTGGGTGTCGGCGATCTGGCTGGTCACCTCGACGGGAATCACGGCGCCGTTTTCGGCAATGTCGGAGGCCTTGATCAGAATATCCCGGCTGTCGGCGACTCCCGACGCCCCCAGGCCCTTGAGGGCGTCGGCGACGTTCTTGGCCTCGAAGGCGCTCTTGTTCCATTCCGCGGCGAGGGCGCGGCCCGGCAGCAGCAGCCCGGCGGATGCGGCGAAGGCGACCAGGCCGGCGGCGCATCCACCTTTCAGCAAGGTCCTGCGTAGTTCATTCAACTCGTTCATGTCGTTCTCCGTTTGAGGTTGCAGCGAACGGTTAGCGTGCCGATGGCACGGAAACCGGGTAGTCGTTGGAAAGCACGGTGTAGAACACCTCGAGGTCGGTGTAGGCCGGATCGCCGGGCGGCAGCGCCTTGGTGCGGGCCTGCATGTTGCAGCGCATGAAGCGCTGCTGCAGCGACTCGATATCCCCCAGGGCCAGGCGGTAGGTGGGGAAGTGGGCCGCGTCGCCGAACGGGGTGGTCGGCACCTGGCCGCGGAAGCGCTGGCCCAGCAGGCCCGTCGAGGTGTGGCAGGAGGCGCAGGAGAAGTTGAACTGCCCGACCTTGGCATGGAACAGTTTCTCGCCGCGCCGATAGGACTGCATGATCTCGGCAGAGCCGGTGTCCACTTTGATCGGCGTGCGGGCGGACAGGGACTTGAAGTAAAGGGAGATTTGATTGTTTGCCGGCGACCCCTGCTTGAAGGTCTCCCACAGGGCGGTCTGCGCGCAGTGCTCCACCCGGCTCTCGACGGTCATGATCCGCTTCAGCTTGGGGTCGTACTTGGGATAGGTCGCCGCCAGCCCCTTCAGGTCGGTTTTGCCCTCACCGAGGCAGGTGCGGAATGCCGGCTCGCGCTTGGCCCACAGCTTGAACAGCTTTTCTCCCGCCTCCAGCGCCAGGTATCCCGGGTGCATGTCGTCGCTGCGGTCGAAGTCGAGGAATTTCCAGTTCAGCTTCCACTCATGCTCCGGGTCGCCGATCCACTGCTTGTGCTGCTCGAGCGATTTTTCGTCCTGCCAGTACTGCAGGGTGGAACCGAAGGCGGCATCGCCGGCGCCGGCGATGCCGCGGGACGGGTCGATTGCTGCGCTCGGGTAGGTTTCGCGATATGCGTCGGCGCCGGTGGCCGGCCCCGGGGCCGCCACGGCAAACAGCGACATCAGGGCAAGCGCGCGCAGGGAAAAAGGATGGTTTCCAGCCATGACAGGGCTCCTTTACTTCGATGACTGCAGGAAGGCGACGACGTCGCGCAGTTCCTGCTCGTTCAGGATTTGGTTGATCCCGAACGTCGGCATGACGGTGTCCGGGTTGCGCCAGCGCATGTCGTAGACCAGGGCGTAGGTTTCCGCGTCGCTTCTGTCCCATGTGCCGTAGGCGCTCAGATCCGGGCCTTTTGAACCGGGCTGCTCCGCGCCCTGGATCAGGTGGCAGGCGACGCAGTTGCCCTTGCTGCGTTCGTTGGCAAACACCTTGCCGCGCGCCGGATCGCCGCCGAGCGGGCCGGCGAGCGCCTGTTTCACCGGCTTGCGGTTCGGGATCTGGCCGCAGGCCAGGGTGTAGCTCAGGCAGGGCCATTCCGAAAAATCCGTTGCCTTGCCGGCCCCGGCCGCCTGCTGCGCCGGCTTGCCAGGCTGGGCAGCGCAGCCGGCGAGCGCGGCGGCCAGTAGCAGCGGCACAAGGTTCCGCCATTTGCTGAAAATCGGTCTCATGAATATTTCTCCTTTGGTGTTTTTCCGTCGCCCGGCGCGCGCCTAGAAGCTGTGCGTCAGCCTGAGCCCGAAGCGGTCGCCCACCGAGCCGGAGACCACGTTCGCGTTGATGGTGCTGGGATTGCTGATGACGCCGGCGGTCGTGCGCGCCGGGTTCGGGGCGGTGACGTTGCGGAACTCGTAGTTGAAGGTGGGCCGGGTCTTGGGCGTGAAGTGGTAGTTCACGCCCAGGGTCGTGTACTTCAGGATGCGTTCGTCGCCGCTGGTCCAGTATTGGACGGCCGGGCTGGTGTTGGCCGTTTCGTACAGCAGATCGTTGCGCGAATAGCGGATGTCGAACTGCCAGTTCTTGTTGAAGTAGTAGCCGTAGTCGAGCGTAATGCCCTTGGCCTTGTTGCCGCGCTCCGCCGCGAACTGGACCAGCCCGCCGTAGGGTGCGTCTGCCGTGTTGGCGGTGGGGGTGTAGTTGATCATCCCGTCGGCGAACATCAACTCGAATTCCACCCGGTGCTTGCCGTTATCCTCGCCGAACAGGTAGCCGAGCGCCTTCATGCCGATGCCGTAGCGGATCCGGTCGAAATCCTGGCTCTCGGTGCCGTTGGCGTCGATGATGAAGTTGCGTACGCCCTTGTGGTGGTAGCCGTACAGCTTCACCCCGTGCTTGAGCGGCCCCTTGCCGCCGGGCAGGTCGTACTCGGAGGAGAGATAGAGGTTGAGGTCCTTGTCGCTGTTGTTGTCGCCCCGATGGATGCCGTTGCCGTTGCCGAACATGACCGAGTAGGTGTGGGTCCATTTGTCGTGGCTGAAGGCATCGAAAAACTGCAGTCCCCAGTCGCGTCCGGCGTCCGCGTCGTAGCCGTGCCTGGATACATTGCCGGCATAGCCCTGGCCTGCGATCGGAGCGGTAGCCTTGGCGTTGCCATGGATGAAGCGCTCGATCTGCACCCGCTGCACGAAGTCGGTGAGGAAGATGTAGTCGGTTGCCTCCAGCCCCTGATACAGTTCCTCGGGGCCGGGCTTGCGCAGCAGGCCCGTCCGCACCCGCATGCCGGGGATGTAGTGGAAGGAGAGACTGGCGTCGGTCAGGCTCGCGATGTGCTTGCGCTCGGTGTTGTACGGTGCGTAGTTGGCGACGTTCTCGCCGGCGTTGGCGGTGAGCATGTAATTGATGCGGCCCGGAATCAGGTTGCCCCGGGCCCCCAGCATCAGGTTCTGCAGATAAAGGCCGGACTCGTCGTTTCTCAGCTCCGGGCCAACCCGGCAGTTGTTCACCACCAGCCCGTTGTTGGCTGCCGCGGGGCCCATAAAGCCGCGTGTGTCCCTGCAGTCGAAGTTGTTTTCGTAGGTGAGCTGCACCGCGCCGAGCAAGCGGTGGGTGCTGGCGATGGGTTCGGTGCCGAACGCCATCACCCAGTTGGCGGCCTGGCTTGCCCCGCCGGATGAAAGCCCGACTGCCGTCCAGGCCGCGACGATGATTTTCCTCTTGATGCGCATTCCGTTCTCCTCCTCGTTTGTATTTATTGGGTGAACAAACATTGATGCGGGTTGCCTGCTTTGAAGACATCGTGTCCTTCACTGACTTAAACGAGAGGGCGGGAGAAATGTTCCGGCTTTCTGCGCAGCCACATCAAACCCGGCTACGCGGCATGAGGGGCAGTGGAAACCCGGAGACAGAAACGCCGCCGCATGGATGGCGGCGGCGTTCAGGCGGGAGGGGGGCGGTCGGAGCGATCCGCCGGCCGTCCCAAGGGGCATGGCGGAAGCGCCCCCGATGAGGCCGGGGCGGCTAGCAGCCTGCCGCTACACCTTGCAATAAGGCTGGGGTGTGCCGGCCGGCCTGGATGGCCGAGGGCGGAAATCGCAAGAAGTGTTTTCCATCGTCGATGGCTCGATTAGCGGATCGCGCGTGCGCGCCATCCAGCCATGCCGGCCACGCGGCGCTGCCGCGTCAATCGCCGTGCAGCCGCTCCTCGAGCGAGCCGGCGGGCTTTTGCTGGATCAGGAGTCCGGCCAGGGCCTCCCGCTGTGCGGTATCGAGCATGCGCTGCTCTTCCATCAGCTGCTCGATGACATGGCGCTGCTGCTTTTCCTGGAGGCGAGAGATGGCTGCGCGATCGGCTTCGATCGCCGCAAGGTTGGGCTGCGGCGAGAAAATCTGCCGGATCATGCGTTCGCGGTGAATGCGAACCTCCTCCCAGTCGGCCCCCATTTCCCGCAGAAACCTTTCCTCTTTTTGCCGCCACTGCCGGCGCTGTTCCGCGCTGAGGTTGAGGTACTCCGCCAGGTGGTCGTGCTTGGCGTCGGCATGCAGATTGGGCCAGCCGCCGTTTTGCCAGGCCTGATAGCCCACCGCGCCCAGCACGCTGACGTTGAGAAGGAGGGAAAACGCAAGCAATGTGTAAAGCCAGGAACGTTTCATCAGATTCTTTCCTTCGGATAGCATTCCGCGAATCCGATACATATGCCGCCTGGCGGAATGGGGTCGAACATGGCCAGGGTCGGGGCCACCGCCTCGGCGTCGAGACCGCCGGTCAGGAGGCTCCCCAGGAACACCCCCAGCGAAACCGTGGCCGCGGCGGCGAAGGAAGCAGGTAACAGCCGCCACCAGTTGAAGCGCGGCAGGCTTGCCGGGCGGGCGCACTGCCGCCCCAGTTCGGCCAGCACCGCGGGCGCCAGATCGAACCCCACTTCCTGCCGGGGCAGGGTCTGGAAACACCCGTGGAGACAGCGCAAATCGTGCAGCATTTCCTTGCAGGCGGAACAGTCTTCCAGGTGTGTCTCGAATTTCAGGCGGGTCTTCTCGTCCAGCTCGCCGTCGAGGTAGGCGGAAAGATCCTCGCTTTTTTTACAGTGCTTGTTCATGATCGCTGCTCTCTGAATTGCCGAAATTCCAAATGATGGCCTTAGATCCTGCCCTTGCAGACTTCCAGCAGAGCCTGTCTTGCACGTGCGATGCGGGACTTCACCGTCCCCTCGCGTAATCCCAGCACATCGCCTATTTCGGCGTACGACATTTCCTCGACTTCCCGCAACAAGAGGACCTGTCGGTAGTCTTCCTGAAGCCGCCGCAGCGCCGCTTCGAGAATGCGGTAACGCTGGGCCGATTGCAGCTCCTCGTCCGGCCCAGCGGCCGGGTCGGGGAAGTCCATGTGTTCCTCGATCGGCACGTACTTGACCACCTTCTTGCGCCGCAACCTGTCCATGGCTGCATTGTTGGCGACGCGAAACAGCCAGGTGGCAAAAGCAGCGTCCGGCCGCCATCCGGGCAACACGTGAAAGGCTTTGAGCATCGTCTCCTGGGTCAGTTCCAGCGCCTCTTCGCGGCAGCCCGTCATGCGCAGGAGAAAACGGTAAACACGATTCTGGTGGCGCCGCACCAATTCCGCAAACGCATCCTGCTCGCCGCGCTGGAACAGGGCGATGCACTCGTGATCCTGCAACTGCTGCCAGCTGCCGCATGATTCACTCTTGTTCATCCGGCACTCTGTTCATCGACGCCCTGTTCCTGGATACGGCCATCCCGCTGCCCCGATTGCTTCTTGATCCCGTCAGGCCAGTCCCGGATTGTTGGCCGAGGATCTTTTTCCATGCTGCGTTAAACGAAGCCGGAAGAAGAAAGTTCCAATTATTGCAGAAGGGCGCAAGAGGCGACGCCTGTGGGTGCCGGCAGGGCCGCTGCATTCGGGCGTTCCGGCCATGAACGGGCTCGAAACATCACAACTAGCGGGCTGACAGGTAGCGGGGGAAGGCGTTCTTGTCGAGCAGGATTTCGATGAGGTTGATCGTGCCGGCGAGGTCGGCGCGGGCGAACAGGGCGTCGAGGTCGGCTCCGGTCTCGATGCGGTAGTGCCGCACGCCGAAGGATTGCGCGAGCAGGCCGAAGTCGGGGTTGCTGAAGTCGCAGTCGATGTAGCGTTCGCCGTAGAGCTGGAACTGGTTCTTGCGGATGAGCGAGAGCGTGCCGTTGTTGATCACCACCACGTTGAGCGGAATGCCGTAGTTCACCGCGGTCATCATTTCCATGCAGCACATCTGGAAGCCGCCGTCGCCGAGGATGGCGAAGACGGGGCTGTCGGGGGCGAAGCAGCGCGCGCCGATGGCGGCCGGGATCGCGTGTCCCAGCGACGAGATACCGGTATTGGGGAAATAGTGGTTGCGGTCGGAGACGTCGAAATAGCTCTGCGCGAAAACGATGTTGTCGTCGAACACCAGCGCGTTGTGCGGAAAACGCTGCGCGAGCTGGCTGAAAAACGCACGGATCAGGTGAAACGGCTCCGCCTGCACGGCCTCTTCATCGCCGGTCGCCGCGGGTGCCGCCGCGCGGTGGCGGTCGAGGCGTTCGCGCGTCTTCGCGGGCATGGCCTCGGCTTCGAGCGCGGCGAACAGGTCTTCCACCACGGTGCGGATGTCGCCGCATATCGCCACGTCCGGCTGGAATACGCGGCCGAGCTGCGCGGCGTTGCGGTCGACCTGGGCGATGTGCCTGCCGCCCAGCAGTTTGGCATCCCATAGGTAACTGGTGCGCTCGTTGAAGCTGGCGCCGAGGAACAGCAGCAGGTCGGCGTGTTCGACCAGATAGCGATAGGCATCGCCGTTGGAGGTGACGCCGAGGCAGCCGAGCGAAAGCGGCGTGCCTTCGGCCACCACGCCCTTGGCCTTGAGGCTGGTGGTGACCGGAATGCCGAAGCGTTCGGCGAATGCGGCGACGACATCGCGCGCGCCCGCCTGGATGCAGCCGTGGCCGGCGATGATGGCCGGTGCGTGTGCCGCGCGGATCAGCGCGGCGAGTTCGGCAACCGATCCCGTGTGCCGGACCGCTGCCTTGCGTGGAAAATGAATCTGCTCCAGCACGCTGTCGTCGACGGCTTCCTTCTGCACGTTGTAGGGAATCGACAGCAGCACCGGTCCCGGTTCGTGGCCGAGCAGCGCCTGCGTGGCCTGGTTCAGCACCTGGCCGAGGTAGTCGGTGCGTTCGATCAGCTTGTGGTAGCGGGTGATGCTGGCGAACAGCGCGCCCTGGTCGATGGCACCGCCTTCGCCGGAGCTTTCCTGCAGCCCGCCGCGGCCGAAAATATAGGTGGACGTTTCGCCGGTGATCGCCAGTACCGGCAGCCGCTCGGCGTAGGCGTTGGCAATGCCGGTGATGAGATTGGTCGCGCCGGGGCCGGAGGTGGTGATGCAGGCAGCGGGCTGGTGCGAGATCCGCGCGTAGCCGCCGGCCATGAAGGCAGCCCCCTGCTCGTGCTTCACCAGCACGCTTTTCACGCGCGAATCATGCAGGCAGTTGTAGATCGGCAGCACGTGCGCGCCCGGCATGCCGAAAATGTGGTCGATACCCAGGCGTTCCAGATACCGGACGATCAGTTCGCTGACGGAAATATTCATGTGCTTGTTATTGATTCGGCCGTATGAAGTTTGAAACGGTATTGAAGATCAGCTTGCTCGGACTGCATGGCGTGGAAGGCCGAATCAATAGGGTGTCGTGCGGTCTCGTTCCGCCGGCGCGTGTTTCATCCGGCCGTCCGTCCGCGATTTGAGCACAAGACGCCGCGCGGGAAAACCTTGGGTGCTGCGTGGGATAGGGCTTGAGTCCGGCTGCAGGGACCGGCTTGGCGGAATGAATGCGGGATGCGTTGGAAAGCGTGCACTGCAAGCTGCAGCCGTCGCCCAGCAGGGGCGGCGGCTGCGGCGGCTCAGGCGTGCGCCAGCTGCTGCTCGATTTCAATGAAGGTGTGCGCCACCTCGGTGGTTTCGACGTTGACGCCGAGCTGTTTGCATAGCTGCGACAGCGACAGCAGGCCGCGCACCATTTGCCGGCCGTTCGCATTTTCGATCACCAGGGCGTGCTGACGGCCGCGTGCCTTGAGCGTCTCCAGCACATGGCCGACGCGGGCATGCGACAGATCGTCGAAATCGACCGCTTCCAGCCGGTCCACCGAGGTCATGATGTCGGCCACCAGCACTTCGTCGCGGCGGATGCCGCGGCTTTGCACCACCTGCAGGGGCTTTTCGCCGTGGATGTCGGAACTGGTGATCAGCCCGGCCACGCGATCCTGGCTGTCCATCACGAACAGCAGGCGCACCTTGCGTCGGATCATGCGTTCTTCCGCCTGCTTGATGGTGTCGCCGGGGGTGGCGATGAAGGCGGTCAGGCGGCGGAAATCGGTCATGACATCGAGTGCCGGGTTGTCCATTCCCACGCGTTCGGGCAATACGCAGGCGGGGCGCAGCAGGCCGGCGGTTTTATCGAGATTGCTGGTGGGCAAACGGGTAAAGCTCATGGCGCGTCTCCTTGCGTCGATTTCGGGATTCCGTCGCGCCGGCGGGCGCGCTGGATCGGCTGAGGTCATCCTCACTCCCGCAAGCTTTCCTGTCTATTCAAGATTTTTTCTCAGGGCATAAATTGTTCTTGGTTGATATGCGGCGGCGCAGGGGCTATGGGCGACGGCTTAACTTGCCAGCGCCCGCGCGTGAAACGCCAGATGTTCGCCGATGAAGCTGGCGATGAAGTGGTAGCTGTGATCGTAGCCGTCCTGCATTCTGAGCGTGAGCGGGATGCCGCGCGCCGCGCAGGCGGCCTGCAGGTTCTGCGGAAACAGCTGCCCGGCCAGGAATTCGTCGGCGCTGCCCTGGTCGATCAGCGCGGGCGGCAGCGGCGCGCCGGCCTGGACCAGGCAGGTGGCGTCGTACGCTTCCCAGGCCTGCTTGTCCTCGCCGAGATAGGCGCCGAAGCAGCCTTGCCCCCAGGGACTGATCGCCGGGTTGCAGATGGGGGCGAAAGCGGAGACCGAGACGTACAGGCCGGGGTTTTTCAGTGCGCAGATCAGCGCGCCGTGGCCGCCCATCGAGTGGCCGCTGATGGCGCGCCTGCCGGGGATGGCGGGGAAGTTCGCCTCGACCAGCGCGGGCAGTTCGCGGGTGACGTAGTCGTACATCCGGTAGTGCGTCGCCCACGGCGCCTGCGTGGCGTCGACATAGAAGCCGGCACCCTGACCGAGGTCGTAGCGCTCGGGCACGTCGGGCACGTCGTCGCCGCGCGGACTGGTGTCGGGCATGACGAGAATCAGCCCGAGTTCGGCGCAATAGCGCTGCGCGCCGGCCTTCACCCGCACGTTGTCGTCGGTGCAGGTCAGCCCCGACAGCCAGTAGACCACGGGCAGCTTCTGTCCGGATTGACCGGGAACAGCCGCCTGCGGCGGCAGGTAGACCGAAAAAGTCATGCTGCACCGGCATGCGGCCGACTCGTGCTGCCAGCGTTCGAGCCAGCCGCCGAACTCCTTGATGCGTTCGATTCGTTTCATCTGCAGCCTCAGAAAATGATGACCGAACGGATGCTCTTGCCTTCGTGCATCAGGTCGAAGGCGCGGTTGATGTCTTCCAGCGGCATGGTATGGGTGACCAGCTTGTCGATCTCGATCCTGCCCGCCATGTAGTCGTCGACGTAGCCCGGCAGTTGCGTGCGGCCCTTGACGCCGCCGAACGCGGTGCCTTTCCAGGTGCGCCCGACCACGAGATTGAACGGCCGGGTGCAGATTTCCTGCCCGGCGCCGGCAACCCCGATCACGGTGGAGACGCCCCAGCCCATGTGGGTGCATTCGAGCGCGTCGCGCATGACGTTGACGTTGCCGATGCACTCGAACGAGTAATCGACGCCGCCCTGGGTCAGGTCGCGGATGGCCTCGGCGACCGAGCCGTTGACATCGCGCGGATTGACGAAGTCGGTGGCGCCGAGCGCCTTCGCCATTTCGAACTTGTCGGGATTGAGGTCGACGGCGAGGATGCGCCCGGCGCCTGCCATCACCGCGCCCTGGATGCACGACAGGCCGATGCCGCCGAGACCGAACACGGCGACGGTCGAGCCCGGTTCGACCTTGGCGGTGTTCAGCACCGCGCCGATGCCGGTGGTGACGCCGCAGCCGAGCAGGCAGACCTTGTCAAGCGGCGCGGCCGGATTGATTTTGGCGAGCGCGATCTCCGGCACCACGGTGTATTCGGCAAAGGTCGAGCAGCCCATGTAGTGGAAGATCGGCTTGCCGTTCTTCGAGAAACGCCGGGTGCCGTCGGGCATGTAGCCGGTCCACACGGTGGACGCGATCGACTGGCACAGGTTGGTCTTGGGCGAGGCGCAGTATTCGCAATGGCCGCATTCGGGAATGTAGAGCGGGATGACGTGGTCGCCGGGCTTCAGCGTTTTCACGCCGGGGCCGCACTCGACCACGATGCAGCCGCCTTCGTGGCCGAGGATGCAGGGGAAGGCGCCTTCCGGGTCGTCGCCCGACAGCGTGAAGGCGTCGGTATGGCAGACGCCGCTGGCGACAACCTGCAGCAATACTTCGCCCTCGCGCGGACCTTCGACGTCCACTTCCTCGATCGACAGCGGTTTTTTGGGCTCCCAGGCTACGGCGGCACGGGCTTTCATGGACAGACTCCTTGGCGTGAATTAAAAGTGGCGCGATTCTCGGCGGATCGATGATGCCGAACTTCCGGAGCATCAACAAGGCAGGCACGGCAGGGATAGGGGGCGCCGCTCATCCGGTCTGCAGCAGCAGTTTCTGGTACGCGGCTTCGAACAGTTTGACGCCTTCGTCCTGCAAGGTGTTGCCGACCGTGTCCATGTCGATACCCAGCCGCGCCAGATCCACCCACTGCGCCGCCGCCTCGGCAATGCCGTCCTCCACCCGCAGCGCCGGTTTGCCGTGCTCGCGCAGCGCGGCGAGCGTCTTGTCGGGCAGCGTGTTGATGGTTTCCCTGCCGATCAGCGGTTCGACATACAGCAGGGCAGGGTAGTCCGGGTTTTTCACGCCGGTGCTTGCCCACAGCAGGGTTTGCGGCATTGCGCCCTGCTGCGCCAGAGCGGCGAAAGTCTCGTCGCGAAATGTTTTCAGATAGCTTTGATAGGCGAGCTTGGCCGTGGCGATCGCCGCCTTGCCGCGCAGCGGCAGCGCTTCCTGCGTGCCGATCGAATCGAGTCGCGCGTCGATCAGGGTGTCGACGCGCGACAGGAACAGGCTCGCCACCGCCTTGCTGCGGCGCACGCCGGCCCCTGCTTGCACGCGTGCGGCAAGGCCGCGCAGGTAGGCGTCGAATGCCGCTTCAGTCTGGGCAAGCGAGAACAGCAGCGTCACGTTGACGTTGATGCCGAGCCGGGTCAGCGTCTCGAACGCGTCGATGCCTTCCGGCGTGCCCGGCACCTTGATCAGCAGGTTGCTGCGGTCCACCGCGGCGGACAGGCGCTGGGCTTCCTCCACCGTGCGCGCGGCATCGTACGCCCAGCGCGGCGCGACTTCCAGGCTGACGTAGCCGTCGTTGCCGCCGCTGCGCGTGAATACCGGCAACAGCAGATCGCAGGCCGCCCGGATGTCGGGGATGACCAGTGCTTCATAACGCCGCTCGGCATCGGGTTCGCCGGTTTTCAGCCGCGCCAGGTCGTCGGCGTAATACGGGCTGCTGGCGAGCGCATTCTGGAAAATCGCCGGATTCGAGGTCACGCCCGACACGCCGTCCTCGGTGATCAGCCTGGCCAGCGTGCCGTCGCGGATCAGACTGCGCGAGAGATTGTCCAGCCAGAGGCTCTGGCCGAGGGTGGTGAGGTGCTGGGTGGCATTCATTGGGGCGTCCTCGTTCAGTGAGATGTTCAGGATAGCGGTTAAAAGCGGATCGGTCTTGCCGCGGCGAGCCCGGCGGGATGTGGGAGCGGCGTGCGAAGCCGCGCCTGTGCTAGACTCCGGCGCATTCTTTCGGTTCTTTCCGCGGTTATTTCCATGTCTGGCAGCACACTCGGCAAACTGTTCTGTGTCACCGTGTTCGGCGAATCGCACGGCCCCGCTATCGGCTGCGTGGTCGACGGCTGCCCGCCCGGCATGGCACTCGCCGAGACCGACATCCAGCACGATCTCGACCGCCGCAAACCCGGCACCTCGCGCCACGTCACCCAGCGCCGCGAATCCGACACCGTCGAGATTCTCTCCGGCCTGTACGAAGGCAAGACCACCGGCACGCCGATCGCGCTGCTGATCCGCAACGAGGACCAGCGCAGCAAGGACTACGGCAACATCGCCGAGACCTTCCGTCCCGGCCATGCCGACTACACCTATACGCAGAAATACGGCTTTCGCGACCCGCGCGGCGGCGGCCGTTCCTCCGCCCGGCTCACCGCGCCCATCGTCGGCGCCGGCGCCATCGCCAAAAAATGGCTGGTCGAAAAATACGGCATCGTGATCCGCGGCTACATGAGCGCGCTGGGACCGCTCGACATCCCCTTCGAGTCGTGGGACGAAATCGGCAACAACGCCTTCTTCGCCCCCAACGCCGCCATCGTGCCCGAACTTGAAGCCTACATGGACGCGCTCAGAAAGTCGGGCGATTCGGTCGGCGCGAAGATCAGCGTGGTGGCGGAGAACGTGCCGCCCGGTTGGGGCGAGCCGCTGTACGACAAGCTCGACGCCGACCTCGCCCACGCGCTGATGGGGCTGAACGCCGTCAAGGGCGTGGAAATCGGCGACGGCATGCTGGCGGCGCGGCAGCAGGGCACCGAGCACCGCGACGAGATCACGCCGCAAGGCTTCCTCTCCAACCATGCCGGCGGCGTACTCGGCGGCATCTCCAGCGGCCAGGCCGTCGTCGCCCACGTCGCGATCAAGCCCACCTCGTCGATGCGCCTGCCCGGCCGTTCGATCGACCGCAGCGGCCAACCGATCGAGGTCGTCACCCACGGCCGCCACGATCCCTGCGTCGGCATTCGTGCCACGCCGATTGCCGAAGCGCTGATGGCGATCGTGCTGATGGACCACGCGCTGCGCCACCGCGCGCAGTGCGGCGACGTGGCGAGCGGAGCGCCGCGGGTGCCGGGAAGCAGGTAGCAGACAAACCCGCAGGCTCAGGCCGGGCCGCATTACGCCCTGCGCCGGTCCGGCCCCGGCAGTGTTGACGGATAAGCGGCTTGCGCTAGGGTTCAATGTGTCGAGCATCCAGGATCTGACGCCATGCGCCTGCCCATCAGCCTGAAGATCTTCAGCATCACCACGGCCCTGCTGGCGCTGATGGTGGTGGTCACCTGGCTGTCGGTGCTCAATTTCCGTCAGCTCAACAACCAGGTGCGTGCGCTCTCCGACTGGTACCTGCCGCTGCAGCAGCAGGTGGCCAGCGTGGAAATCCTCATCCGCCAGCAGATGGTGCATATGGAGCGGGTGATGGCAGGGATGGACGCCGCCAGGCCCGACCCCGCGTTTATCGCCAACGAATCGACCGGCTTCGACATGCGCGGCATCAACGCCGACCAGATCGTCGATTCCTCGCTGCGCATGCTCGGCGAGGCCGAGGCGCAGAAAGATATCCAGCTCGATCGCGTCACCCTCGCCGTGCTGGGCAAGCAGCTGCCCGCGATCCAGACCGCGCGCCAGCAGTTCCACCGCAGCTTCCGGCTGTTCCAGATCGAGGCCGAGGAGGGCAACCCGCGTTCCGAGAAGCTGGTGCGCGAAGCCCTGCTGCGCGAGAAGGACGGCGTCGACGTCGAGATCGGCAAGGCCATCGACATCCTCAACAAGCTCACCCAGGACACCGCGGCGGCCGCCAAGGCCGAAGAGGCGCGCGCCACCACCCTCAACTGGATCGTCACCGCCATCGCCACCGCGCTCGGCCTCATCTTCGCCGGCTTCGTCACGCGATCGCTGGTCGATCCGGTCAAGCGTCTCTTGGGCGGCACGCGCGCGGTGGAGGCCGGCGACCTCGAAGTGGAGATCCAGGTGCGCACCCACGACGAACTCGCCACGCTCGCCGCCTCGTTCAACCACATGGTGGTTGGCCTGCGCGAGAAGGAGCGCATCCGTGAAACCTTCGGCCAGTACGTCGACCCGCGCATCGTCAGGAACCTGCTGGACAACCGCATCCCGGCCGACCGCGGCGAGCGCCAGGTGATGACCGTGTTCTTCTCCGACCTCGAAGGCTTCACCCGCATGTGCGAAGGCCTCACCCCGGACGCCGCGGTGCGCTTCCTCAACCGCTATTTCGCCATGATGGCCGAGGTGATCCGTGGCCGGCAGGGCATCGTCGACAAGTACATCGGCGACTCGGTCATGGCCTTCTGGGGGCCGCCCTTCACCGACCCCGCCGAGCACGCGCGCCTCGGCTGCCTCGCCGCGCTGGAGCAGATGCAGCAGATGGACGCCTTCCGCGGCGCGCTGCCTGAGCTGTTCGGCATCAAGCACGGCCTGCCCGAGGTCAACGTGCGCATGGGCGTCGCCAGCGGCGAAGTCACCGTCGGCAACATCGGCTCCGAAACCTCGCGCGGCTACACCGTCATCGGCGACACCGTGAACCTGGCTTCAAGGCTGGAGCAGGCCAACAAGTTCTACGGCACGCGCATTCTGGTGAGCGAAGGCACGCGCACCCTGGCGGGCGACACGCTCGCTTTCCGCGAGATCGACAGCCTGCGCGTCGCCGGCAAGCTGGAACCGGTGAAGGTGTTTGAGTTGATCGGGCTTGCCGACGAGGTCAGCGAAACGATCCGTCAGGCGGTGCAGGCCTACGAATCAGGACTCGCACGCTACCGCGCGCAGGAGTGGGACGTAGCCGAAGCCGCGTTCCGCGATTGTCTGGCGAATGCGCCGGGCGACAAGCCAAGCCAGGTCATGCTGGAGCGCATCGTGGCGTTCCGGCAGACACCGCCGGAGACGGGGTGGGACGGGGTTTGGGTGGCGGGTAGTAAGTGAGTTGCGTGAAGCTTACTGCCCAACGGCTGGGCTAAGGCGAGCCGTTTTGAGGAGATGCGTTGAGCACTTGGTTAGGGGTAGCCATTTGTGTCGCGCTTGGTGTTTTCAGAATATTGGAAAGCTTATTGTAGATTTTTGAGTCTCCTACATAGATACCTGCTCCGAAAACAGAGGCCGCGAAGCCTACGGTCGTAATCCATGTTCCTATTGAGGTGTTTCTGACGAGCCAGGGCAAGGTAACCTGCTCTGGTTTTGCCAATGGCAAGTAGTACTTTATTTTCTTGCCTGCATTCGCTGAGAAATATTCCCACTCGTCGCACGACACCACAAGGTCAGCTAGGCTTACTCGCCATGGATTGTTCAAGAACCACTTCCCTTTCTTCGGATTAAGTTCTCTTGTTTCATAGAGTGCACGGACAAGAGTTTTTCTATTAGGGACATCGTTTGTTACGACATTGATAATGTCTTCTGGCCCTAGATACTTCAGCTTAAGCACTGGTCCTTCGCCACCAAATAATGTCATGGTTTCGTTGGTCTTTCTGCGTATCCCTTTCTTCCCATCCTCTGTGTCGAATTCGTCAATTTCTTCGTAATTTCGCGGAGCATGTTCGAGGATAGAAAAAACAATAGTCCAGGACATGCCTAAACGCAGAATCTGGTCCTTCGTAAGGCCAGACTTCTGAGCAACTTCATCTACAGAATAATAAGCAAGCAATCCTGTCTTCTCGCAGTTCGTTTTTGGGTAAAGCCTCACGTAATTAAGACGGTATGAGGTTTGGGTTTGTGCGTGGCCTGAAGGCAGACAGCCTAAGTATCTACTTGTTTATCCGTAGCTACTCAACAAAACCGTCATCCCCATGACACGTACACCCCGGCTCGGTGCTGGTGGTGTTGTCGCAGCACACGATCTTGCCGGCGCGGCAGCCGCAGACGCCCTTGTGGGCCTTGCAGCAGCTGAGCTGGGCGACGAGGTCGCCCTTGGCGCGGGCGAGGCAGGCTTCGGGCGAGACCGCTTCTGTTTGCGCCGCAGCGGTCGTGACGGCAGGGGAAGGATCGGCGACGGCCGGCAGGGCGAAGCCGGTGGCGACGAATGCGAGCATGGCGAGCAGGGACGGGATGCGCATGACGTTCTCCTTGGGAGCTACAGGCCCGGTCACTATAGCCTTTCCGGCGCGCCCTTATCCATACCCTTGAACAACAGCCCCAGCATCAGCGCCGCCGCGGCCAGGATCGCCGCCAGCAACGCGAAGGCGCTGGCGTAGCCGGCGACGCCGACTATGAAGCCGGTGAGCACCGGGCCGATCGACTGACCTACGTCCATCACGGTGCGCAGCACGCCCATCGACGAACCGTAGCGGCCGTCTTTCGTGAGGTCGGCGACGAGCGCGGCGGTGGACGAGGTGACGGTGGCGAAGCCGACGCCGAACACCAGGCTCAATACCGAAAGCCCGACGACGTTGGGGAAGACCGGCAGCAGCAGCACGCTCGCCGCGCCGACGAGGAGGCCCGGCAGGATCACGCGGCGGCGGCCGACGCGGTCGGAAATGCGGCCCATGACCGGCTTGGCGAACACGATGCTGACCAGCTGCACGCCGAGGATGACGCCGATCTGCCAGGCGGGAATGCCGAGCGATGCGGCATACAGCGCGAGGAAGGCCTCGATTGCGCCGAACACCAGGTATTGCGCCGCCTCGACCGTGCTCACCAGCATGATGCCGCGGTCGCGCAGCACGGTTCGCAAACTGGACCAGAAATGCGGCAGCGCCAGCCTGGTCTTCGGTTTCGGCTGGCTGTCGCGCAACAGTAGCCCCGCGCCCAGCGCCAGCACGCCGGCGATGGCGCAGGCGACGTACACCGCGCCGAAGCTCGCCAGCGAGATCAGGGTGCCGCCGAGGAAGGGTGCGATGGAGCGGCCGACGATGGTGACCGATGAATAGGTCGACAGTCGCGCCGCGCGGTCGGCGCGGTAGCGCTCGGCGATCGCGGCGGTGGCGACGGTGCCAAAGATCGCGGTGGCGAAGCCGTGGTAGAAGCGCACCGCCATCAGTTGCCACGCGCTGTCGATGATCAGGTAGAGGAAGGGCGCGCTGGCGAACACGGCCAGCGAGGCCAGCAGGAGGCGCTGCGTGCCCAGATAATCCGACAGCGCGCCGGCGGGGTAGCTGATGAGCACGCCGGGGATCGTCGACGCCATCACGATCCAGCCGATCTCGGCGGGGGTGGCGTTGAGCGAAGCGGCGAACAGCGGCAGCACCGGGGTCTTCGACAGCGTGGAGCTGAAAATGGCCAGCCCGCCGATGAGCGCGATGAGGACGAAAAAGGAGGGGCGAGCAGGTTTCATCGGGCGATACGCGGTGGGATTGCTTCGAATGTAGTGCGAAATCGTACTGCATGCGAAAAAATCATGCGCATGATGTCACTATCCTCTTCGTTCGGATCGAGTCGCCGATGAAAGCGAATTCCCCGCTGCTCCTGTTCGGCGCCTTCGACCGCCACAACTTCGGCGACCTGCTGTTCCCGCATCTGCTGGAAGCGCTGCTGCCGGGGCGAACGTTTGTGCACGCCGGGCTGGCAGCGCGCGACTTGCGGCCCTTCGGCGGGCACCGGGTGGCGCCGCCGGCGCCGGGAGCGGCGCACCTGATTCACGCCGGCGGCGAACTGCTGACCTGCACGGCGTGGCAGGCGGCGGTGATGCTGCACGATCCGGCCGAGACCGCCGTGCTTGTCGCGCGTCACGACGCCGATCCCGCCGCCGCCACCGCATGGGCGGCGCGTGAGCTGGGCACTTCGCGTGCGATTCCCTACGTTGCCGGACGCGACCTGCTGGTGCCGGGCGGAAAATTGATCTTCAACGCGGTGGGCGGGGTCGAGTGGGACATGCTCACGCTAGCGCAGCGCGAGGAGGTGAAAGCAGCGCTGCGCGCGGCCGACTGGCTGAGCGTGCGCGACCGGGTCACTCAGGCGGCACTGCAGGCCGAAGGCATCGAGGCGCCGTTGTGCCCGGATGCCGCGGTGATGGTGGCTGCGTGCTGCGGCGACGTGATTCGTCGCCGCCAACGGGACGACGCGGTGCAAGCCATGCGTGACGCGTTTCCGCAGGGTTTTCTCGCCTGCCAGTTCAGCGCCGATTTCGCCGACGACGCCAGCCTCGACGCGCTGGCACGGGGGCTGGCCGGCGTACAGGCGGCGACCGGCCTGGGTCTCGTGCTGTTCCGCGCCGGCGCGGCGCCCTGGCACGACGATCCGGCGCTGTACGACACGCTGCTGCGGCGGCTGCCGCCGGGCACGGCGCGGCTGCTCCCGTCGCTGCACCTGTGGGACATCTGCGCGCTCATCGCCGTCAGCCGCGGCACGCTTGCGAGCAGCCTGCATGCGCGGCTCGTCGCGCTGGCCTACGGCCTGCCGCGGGTCAGCCTCGCGTTGCCGCAACAGGGCAGGCGCTCGGGCAAGGTGGCGGCGTGGGCCGAAACCTGGGAGCCGGCGGCGGTTCCGCGCAGCGTGGCGCTCGACTGGATCGAATCCGCGACGATGCAGGCGCTGGCCATTCCGGCTGACGTGCTGCAGGACGGCGCCGCGCAGTTGTGCGCGCGTTACCGCGAAAGCCAGACGCAATGGGCCGGCCTGTTGCCGTTCCCGGGACATGGGCAATAATCGGGGGAACTTCGCTTTCGCCCTCGATCATGCCCATCGCCACGCTGCCCCCCGCCGACCTGCGTCTGACCATCGATCCCGCCGCTCTGGGATTCGCCGACACCTCCGAACTGCAGGACGAGACCCTGCCATGGATCGGCCAGGCGCGGGCCGAAGCAGCCGCACGCTTCGGCCTCGGCATGGATCAGCCCAACTACAACCTGTTCGTGCTCGGCGAAGTCGGCAGCGGCCGCTCCTCGCTGCTCAAGCAGGCGATGCGCGAAGCAGCGGCGCACCGCCGGGTGCCGCCCGATCTCTGCTACCTGCACAATTTCGATGCGCCGGAGCGGCCGCTGGCATTGCGTCTGCCGGCCGGCGAAGGGCGGCTGCTGCGGCAGCTGCTGGCACAGGCGGCGAAGACGCTGCAAAGCGATATCCCGCAGCGGCTCGATGGACAGGACTACAAGACCGAGAGCGAGCGCATCGAGCAGGCCTGGAAGGACGACGTGGCGCGGCATTATGCCGAGCTGACGGCGTTTGCCGAGGCGCGCAGTTTTTCGCTGCACCGCGAGGCCGGACGCATGGTGTTCACGCTGATCGGCAAGAAAGGACAGGCGCTCACCGAGGACGAGGTGCTGGCGCTGCCGAAAGCGCGCCGCGCCGCGGTGGAGCAGGCCGAGCAGGAACTGCGCGCCGAGATCACCCGCTACATCGAGAAGACCCAGCCGCTGGAACGTGCGATGAACGAGACGCTGGCGGCGCTGCGGCGGCAGGTGGTGAAGCCGCTGGTCGAGCGCGAACTGCAGGCGATCCGTACCGGCCTGAAGAAGCAGATCAAGGATGCCGCCAAGCTCAACGCCTGGCTCGACGCGCTGGAGCAGGACGTGTTCGACAAGCTGGAACTGTTCAACGGCAGCGACGATGACGAGGAGCGGCTGGAAGGCCTGCAAACCGCGCTGGCGCGCTACCGCGTCAACCTGGTGGTGGACAACGCGGGGCTGACCGGCGCGCCGGTGATCGTCGAGGACAACCCGCTGTTCCGCGCGCTGTTCGGCAGCATCGAGTACCAGTCGGAGAACGATGTGCTGGCGACCGACTTCACGCGCATCCGCGCCGGCAGCCTGCTGCAGGCGCACGGCGGCTTCCTGATGCTGCACCTCGCCGACGTGCTGGCCGATCCGCTGGTGTGGGAGAAGCTGCGGCGCTTCCTGCGCAGCGGGCGGCTGCAGATCGAGGAACCGGGCGTGTCGTTCTCGCCGATCGCGGCGGTGTCGCTGGTGCCGGAGGCGGTCGACGCCGAGGTCAAGCTGGTGCTGGTCGGCTCGCGCGAGCAATACTACGAACTGCAGGAAGCGGCGCCGGAATTCGCCCGCCATTTCCGCGCCAAGGTCGATTTCGCCGACAGCTTCGTCGCCAGCGCCGCCACCCGCCGCGCCTCGGCGATTTTCGTCGCCCATGCCTGCCGCCTGTCCGGTCTGCCGCATTTTTCGGCGGCAGCGGTGGCGCGCCTGCTCGAGGAATCGCACCGCGAGGCCGGCGACCAGGCGCGCGAGAGCGCGATCTTCGCCCGCACCGAGGCACTGGTGATGGAAAGCGCCGCGATCTGCCGCGCACGCGCGGGAGCGTGCCTGGTGGCGGCGGCTGACGTCGAGGCGGCGCTCGCGGCGCACACCGCGCGCCACGATTACCCCGAGCAGCGCCTGCGCGAAGAAATCGCCGAAGGCGACGTGCTGATCGGCCTGCATGGCGTCCGGGCGGGCCAGATCAACGGTCTTACCCAGATCGATCTGGGTGACTACCGCTTCGGCCTGCCGGTACGGCTGTCCGCGCATACCTACGCGGGCGAGGACGGCCTGCTCAACATCGAGCGCGAGGTCGAGCTGTCCGGGCCGATCCACGACAAGGGCGTGTTCATCCTGCAGGGCTACCTGGCCGCGCTGTTCGCCCATCTGGCGCCGCTTTCGATGAATGCCTCCATCGTGTTCGAGCAGCAGTACCACGGCGTGGAAGGCGATTCCGCCTCGTGTGCCGAACTCTATGCGCTGCTGTCGGCGCTGTCGGGCCTGCCGCTCAGGCAGGGCATCGCGGTCACCGGCGCGCTCAACCAGCACGGCGAGGTGCTGCCGGTGGGGGGCATCAACGAGAAGATCGAGGGCTGGTTTCGCGTGTGCGAGGCCGCCGGCCTGGACGGCAGCCAGGGGGTGCTGATCCCCGCGCGCAACCGGCGCCACCTGATGCTGGAGCCGCGCGTGGTCGACGCCGTTGCCCGCGGGCTTTTCCATATCCATGCCGCGGAGCATGTGACCGAGGGGGTCGAGCTGCTGACGGGGACGGCGGCGGGCGAACCGGACGCGGCGGGGCACTATCCCCATGGCAGCGTGCTGGGGCATGCGCAGGATGCCCTGCTGGCATTTCGCCGCGCCTGCCAGATGCTGGAGCACCCCAAGGCGCCGCGCCGGCATTTTCGCACCGGCGACCGCTCTGGCCGGCGTTAGCGATCCGTTCCCGGGCTCCGCAGGCGGGAGGGGGTGGACTATAGTGAAAGCCAGCCAATCGCTTTTGCAAGGAGACGATCATGAACGCACTGCATCGTATGGAACGCTTCCTCGACCAGCATATGATTCCGTTCGACATCGTGGCGCATCCGCACACCCAGACCAGCGCCGAAACGGCGCGTGCGGCGGGAGTGCCTTCCAATCGGCTGGCCAAGGGGGTGCTGCTCGACGGCCAGGGTTGCCAGATGGTGGCGATGATTCCCGCCGATCAGGAAATTCACTTGGGCAAACTGGGGCTGGATCACGGCATGGAGTTCAGCTTGGCCGACGAAGCCAGCGTGAGCCGGCTGTTCAGCGAATGCGAACCCGGCGTGGTGCCGGGCCTGCCGAATGCCTGGGGGGTGGAAATGGTTTGGGACGACGATTTGATGGCGCAGCCGGACGTCTATCTGGAAGGCGGCGACCACAAGCGCCTGTTGCACATCGAAACCCGCTATCTGCGCGACATTTTTGGCGACGCGCCGCACTGCCACTTCAGCCAGCCGCGCATGCAGCACGTCGCCTGAGCCTGGCCTGCGCGGGCGGCATGAGGCCGTTGTCTTGCATGTGCGATATAAATACGGCTTGATTGCCCCGCACGTTTCGTGCGGGGAACGATGAACAGGCCAGGCTGTCACCACGTCGTGAATCCGAAAGAGCCCGATCCTTCCCGCAACCCGCATCGTCCGCTCGGACGCGGCATGGCGCTGATCGCCAGCCTGCTGGTGCTGGGGCTGTTCTATCTTTACTTCGAAAACGGCCTGCAGGCGCGCAACAATCCCAATCGCCAGCTGCAGGTCGCGCCCGGGAGCGAACTGGTGCTGAAGCGCAGCGGCAACGGACACTATGTCTTCCCCGGCACGATCAACGGCCGGCCGGTCACCTTCCTGCTCGACACCGGCGCCACCCTGGTGTCGATCCCGGCGCATCTGGCGGGCGAACTGGGCCTGGAGGCGGGCGCGCCGCAGCGGTCGATCACCGCCAATGGCACGGTCGCCACCCGCGCCACCCGGGTGGACGTGCTGGCGTTCGGGCCGTTCGCGCTGCGCGGCATCGCCGCCAGCCTCAACCCCGGGATGGCGGGCGACCAGATATTGCTGGGGATGAGCGTGCTGAAGCATCTGGAATTCACCCAGCGCGGCGACACCCTGATGCTGCGCCCGCTTGGCGGGGAATGACGATATTTCTTGGACATCCCGTTTATCTATGTTATTAATGCACGGTCTGTTGGATTCAAGCTTTAAATTGCGGTACCTCTGGTAAGCGTTTTCCTTGAAATTCGATCGATAGAGCATGTCGCTCAATTTTTTTAGATAGATAGGAAACAAGATGGAAACGGGTACTGTTAAGTGGTTCAACGATGCAAAAGGTTTTGGTTTCATCACCCCGGATAACGGCGGCGAAGACCTCTTTGCACACTTCTCCGCAATCAACTCCAGCGGCTTCAAGTCCCTGCAGGAAAACCAGCGCGTCAGCTTCGAAGTGACGACCGGTCCCAAGGGCAAGCAAGCCTCGAACATCCAGGTTGTGTCGTAATCCTTACGGCCTGATATGAAAGACCCCGGTTCGCCGGGGTTTTTTTATGGGCGCACGCTACAATCCCCGCCCTTTCAGAGAGATTGCCTCATGGCGCTCAAAGCCACCATCTACAAAGCCGACTTGCAGATTGCCGACATGGATCGGCATGTCTACGCCGACCACGCGCTGACCATCGCGCGCCATCCCTCCGAAACCGACGAGCGCATGATGGCGCGGGTGCTGGCCTATGCCCTTTACGCACAGGACGGCATCGCTTTCACCAAGGGGCTGTTCGATGTCGACGAGCCGGAAGTCTGGGTCAAGAGCCTGAGCGGCGAGACCATCCTGTGGATCGACCTCGGACAGCCTGACGAAACGCGCATCCGTCGCGCCTGCAGCCGCGCCGGGCAGGTCGTCGTGCTGTGCTACGGCAGTGGCTGCGAGGTGTGGTGGAAGCAGATCGCCGGCAAGCTGACGCGGTTTTCCAACCTGACCGTGCTGCAGCTGCCCGCCGAAACCAGCCAGGCGCTGGCCGCCCTGGCGGAGCGCGGCATGCGCCTGCAATGCATGGTGCAGGACGGCGCAGTCTGGATCAATACCGATACGCAGAGCGTGCCGGTAACGCTGGCCGCCCTGCAATCGCCTGCCTGAACCCGGCCGCAGCCGGTTCGGCGGCCATGCAGGTGTGACCTCCCCTTGCGGGGCGCTTCATTTTTCGGGCGGGCAGTTCTTGATGCAGACGGTTTCCGTCAGCCGCTGCCCGCCGCAGCGGACGAAGCAGGCGTCGTAAACCGGCAGGCAGCCGCAGTCGGCCTGGCAATTCGATTTTTCCAGCTGTGCCAGCACGCCGGCGCGGGTCGGCATCAGCGGCTCGGGAGCGGGCGGCGGAAAATACGGTCCAGGCCAGGGATCCCACCAGTACGGGTGGCGGTACGGACGGCTGTAAAACCATTCGAAACGCAGTTGCATCTCGTATTGGCGCAGGGCCGCGGCATACTGTTTCAGATCGAGTTCGTACGCCTTCAGCGCTTCGGCATAGCGCGCTTCCACCTGCGGTTCGAGCTCTTTTACGCAAGCCTGGTAGCGGGTCTGGCAATCGCTCTGGCAGGCCGCCTTTTGGGCTTCGCAGCCCTGCACGCAGGCCTGGCCCTGCGCATCATCCGGCGGAACCAGGCGCACTGTCGTCTGGTATTGCGGCGTGGCGCAAGCTGCCAGCATGCCCAGCAAAAGCAGTGCAGCGAAGGGAAAACTCGGGACTGAAACGCGCATTTGGCCATCTCATTCAAACACCTGCTCTTCGCAGCATAGGCTGTTTTCAGGCGGGCTGCGGGTCGAGAAAGCGCGCTTCGAGTTCCTGCAGATTGAGCTCCTGCAGAATCCGCTGCAGGCGCTCGCGCGCGTTTTTGCGCGCCGCGCCGGTGCGGGTGGCGATGATGAGTTCGTTTTTCAGCGAGTGCTCCCAGCCGACCAGTTCGGTGACGGTGACCTGGTAGCCGTGCGATTCCAGCTGCAGGCAGCGCAGCACGTTGGTGAGCTGGCTGCCGAATTCGCGCGTATGGATGGGGTGGCGCCAGATTTCCGACAGCGGGGTTTTGCCGAACGATTCGTTCTTGCGCTTGCGCAGCACGGCGGCGACCTCGGCCTGGCAGCACGGCACCAGCACGATGTGGCGGGCCTGCTTGGCGAGCGCGAAGCGGATGGCGTCGTCGGTTGCGGTGTTGCAGGCATGCAGCGCGGTGACGATGTCGATGCGCGGCGGCAGGGCGTCGGTGGCGATCGATTCCGCTACCGTCGCGCCGAGGAAGGACATGCGCGGAAAGTCGAGCCGTGCCGCCAGTTCGCGCGACTTCTTCACCAGTTCAGCGCGCGTTTCGATGCCGAAGATGTGGCTGCCGGGGCGCTCCTTCAGATACAGGTCGTACAGGATGAAACCCAGATACGACTTGCCGGCGCCGTGATCGGCCAGCGTCAGCGTGTCCTGCCGGGCCAGCACGTCGTCCAGCAACGGCGCGATGAAATTGCACAGGTGATACACCTGCTTCAGCTTGCGGCGGCTGTCCTGGTTGAGCTTGCCGTCGCGCGTCAGGATGTGCAGCTCCTTCAGCAGTTCGGTCGACTGGCCGGGGCGCAGCACCTCCGCCAGCGGGTCGGTGTAGACGGCTTTCGGCGTACCGGCGACGGCGGGCGCGGCGCGCTTCATGCCGCCCCCAGCAGACGCACTTCGCGTTGCGGCAAGGGGATGTGGATGCCGCGCTCGCGGAAGATTTCCAGCACCGCCTGGGTGATGTCGCCCGATGTGACGTGGAAATCGGCCACCGGGGTCCACGGGCGGATCGCGATCTGCACCCTGGAGTCCGCCAGCGTCAGCACGTGGATCATCGGTTCCGGTTCCCGCAGGATTTTGGGATGCGCCGCCAGCAGTTCGCGGATTGCCGCCAGCGCCTGCTTGATGTCGGCATCGTAGGCCACGCCGACCACCACGTCGAGTTGGCGCAGGCTGCCGAAGTTGTGCAGGATCTCGCCGGCGATCTTGCGGTTAGGAATGACGATGCGCGAGCGGTCGGGATGGCTCAGCACCGTATTGAAGAGCTTGATTTCCTCCACCGTGCCCTCCACGTCGACGATGGCGATGTATTCGCCCACCTTGAACGGCCGGGTGAAGATGATGGTCAGCCCCGCCGCCAGATTGCCCAACACCCCCTGCATCGCCAGCGCGACGCCGGCGCCGGCGACGCCCAGTCCGGCGATCAGCGGCAGCAGCTGCACCCCCAGGTTCTGCAGCGCCATGATGAGGAACAGGCCCAGCACCAGGATGCGCAGCATGCGCACCAGCAGCAGGCGCAGGGTCGCGTCGAGCCCGAGTTTCATCAGCATCGAGTCGGCCACCCTGCCTACCCAGCGGCCGACGTAATAGCCCGCCGCCAGAATCAGCAGCGCCACCAGCAGCTTGGGCCCGAACTGGATGGCGAGGTCGATCGCGGTCTGCTGGGCGTGTTCCAGCGTTTGCAGTTGTTCGTTCATGGTCGGCGAGAGGGGGAGGGAAGCCCGAAGGGTATCAAAACCGCCAGCCTGGCAGAACCGCTCCGTATAATGCCGGCTTGCTGAAAGGGCTTTTACCGTGTCCGTCGTCAATATTTCCTGCTACAAGTTCGTCGCCCTCGCCGACCGCGAGGCGCTCCAGGCCGATCTTGCCGCGCGCTGCCTGGGATTGCGCCTCAAGGGCACGATCCTGCTCGCGCCCGAGGGCATCAACGTATTCCTGGCCGGCTCGCGCGCAGCGATCGACGCCATCGTCGCCCATCTGCGGTCCGATCCGCGCTTCGCCGACCTTGCGCCCAAGGAAAGCCTGTCGGCCGAGCCGCCGTTCAAGCGGATGCGGGTGCGGCTGAAGAAGGAAATCATCACCATGAAGCATCCGCTGATCCGCCCGGAAGCCGGGCGCGCGCCCTCGGTGGCGGCGGCCACGCTGAAAGCCTGGCTGGACCGCGGCTGCGACGACGAAGGCCGCCCGGTGGTGATGCTGGATACGCGCAACGACTACGAAGTCGCCGCCGGCACCTTCGAGCACGCGGTCGATTACGGCATCGGCGTCTTCAGCGAGTTTCCGCCGCGCCTGGCGGAACAGCGGGCCGACTATGCCGGCAAGACCGTGGTGTCGTTCTGCACCGGCGGCATCCGCTGCGAAAAGGCCGCCATCCACATGAAGGCGGTCGGCATCGAGCACGTCTACCAGCTCGAAGGCGGCATCCTCAAGTATTTCGAGGAAGTCGGCGGCGCGCACTACCGCGGCGACTGCTTCGTGTTCGACGAGCGCGAGGCGGTGGGGGCGGATTTACAGCCGGCAGCGGGGCGGGTGCATCGGTAAAGCGCCCCGCCAGATCTGCCGGGAGGCGGCGTCTGAATTGCCGCACGCGGCATCTCGATGGAAGCGGTGCCGCGTCATCGTGCTGGGCGGCCGCATCGGTATCGATAGACCGGCGTCATGCGGTCATTGGAAAAATGATTGCCGTGCCATCGAACCGATCCCGGCAGGCCCCGGAATGGCGCGGGAACAGCCTGCCCGCGCCGGCCGCAATTCAATTCAGCGTTCGGATCGATTGCATCGGCGGCACCCGGGTGATGTGCCGCGTGGTGAGCCAGCCGCTGGTCCCCACCAGCAGCGCGCCGGCCAGCGGCAGCGCGAGCCACAGCCACGGGTGCAGGCGCAGCGGCAGATCGAACAGCCGTTCGCCGATCAGCGCCATGGCGATTTCGGCGCAGGCGCTGGCGATCAGGCCGGCCAGCAGGCCCAGGGCGAGAAATTCGCTCCACAGGCCGCGGGCAAGGTAGGCGCGCTGGGCCCCCAGGGTGCGCAGCAGGACGGCTTCCTGCCGGCGAGCGTCGAGGCTGGCCAGCAGAGTGGCGACGACGACGGCTATGCCGGCGGCGAGCAGGAAGCCCAGCAGCAGCTGAATGGCGCCGATGATCTGGGCAAACACGGCTTCGATATTGGCGATGAGCTTGTCCAGCGCGAGCACGGTGATGCCGGGGAAGGTTTTGACGAAACCGGGCAGCACGCGGGTTGCGTCCGGCGGCACGTAGACGCTGGCAATGGCACTGGCAGGCAGGGCATCGAGCTGGCCAGGGGCGAAAATGACAAAGAAGTTGGGCTGCATCGAATCCCACTTCACGCTGCGCAGGCTGGTGATGCGCGCGGCGAGCGTCTGGTCGCCGACCTGAAAGCCGAGCAGGTCGCCGACCGCAAGCTGCAGCCGTTCGGCCATGCCGGATTCGACCGAGATTTCGGCGGCCGGACGCTGGCCATGCCAGCGTCCGGCCAGCACGGCGTTGTTGGCCGGCAGGGTGGCGGTCCAGGTGAGATTGAGCTCGCGCCGCAGGGTGTTGCTGTCGCGCGTGCCTTCGGGCAGCGTGTCGGCGATCGGCACGCCGTTCTTGCTGACCAGGCGGCCGCGCACCATGGGATAGAGCGCGGAGGCCTGCAGGCGATGCTGCGACAGATAGGCGGCTACGGCTTGCTGCTGTTGCGGTGCGATGTTCACCAGAAAATAATTGGGCGTTTGCGGCGGCAGTTGCTGGTGCCAGCCGGCGACGAGATCGCTGCGCACCAGCGCCAGCAAGGCCACCAGGAACAGCGCCAGGGTGAAGGCGCCGAGCTGCAGCGTGCTGTCGAAGCGGTGGCGCAGCAGCTGCGCGAGGCCGAAGCGCAGCGGGCCGTGTGCCATGCGCTGGACGCCGTGCCCGGCCAGCAGCGCCAGCCGGGCCAGCAGGATCAATACCGCGGCCAGCGCGGCCAGCGCGCCGACGAAGCCGCCGACCAGTCTGGCGTCGCCCGCATACCAGGCAATCAGGAACAGCAGCGCGGACCCGCTGACGGCCGCGCTGGCCCACGCGGCCACCGGCAGCGGCGGCAGCTCGCGCCGCAAGACCCGCAGCGGCGGCACGCGGATCAGGCGCATCAGGGCCGGCAGGCTGGCACCCGCCAGCGCCAGCAAGCCGCTGGCGACGGCGGCGCCCACCGGTGCCAGGCCGAGCGCAGGCAGGCGGGTGGCGGCCTCGGGCAGGATCAGCAGCGCCAGCGCCTGCTGCATCAGCGCGCCGACCGCTACGCCAAGCACGCTGCCCAGAAGACCCAGCGCCAGCAACTGGACGGCATAGAGGCTGCGCAGCTGCGCAGCGGTGGCGCCGAGGCAGCGCAGCAGCGCCGCCTGGTCGTAGTGGCGCAGCGCGTGGTGGTGCGCGGCGACGGCGATGGCGGCCACCGACAGCAGCAGGCTGATGAGCGCGGTGAGCTGGATGTAGCGGTCTGCATTGGCGAACGCGCCGCGCAGGGTTTCGACGCCTTCGCGCGAACCGATGAGGCGCTGGGTGCTGTCGAGCCGTGGCTTGAGCGCTGCGCCGAAAGCCGCGAGCTGTCCGGGTTCGCCCGCAAACTGGTAGAGGTAAGTGACGCGGCTGCCGGGTTGCAGCACCCCGGTGCGTCCGACTTCGTCGGCCCGCATGAATACGCGGGGGGCAAGTCCGAATACGCCGCCGAGCTGTCCCGGTTCTTCGGCCACCACGCCGGCGATGCGGAAATGCGCTTCGCCGATCTGCACCTGATCGCCCACGCTGGCCGACAGCAGCGGCAGCAGCGAAGGCTCGACATATATCGCGCCCGGCGGCGGCTGCGCCGGGCGCGGCGTGCCGGCGGCGAAAGGGCGAGGAGCGATGCGCACCGCACCGCGCAGCGGGTAGGCGGCATCGACGGCGCGCAGGGTGGCGAGCTGGAAAACCTCCCCCCGGGTGACCATGCTGGAAAACTCGAGGGCCTGGCTGGTTGCCAGCGCACCGCCTCCGGGCGCGCTGCCCCCAGTGAAAAGGCCGGGCCAGGTCTCGATCGGGCGCGGGCTGGTGACCAGCAGGTCGGCACCGAGAAAGCTGGCGCCCTGTTCGCTCATGGCGCGCTTCAGACGGTCGCCGAGAAAGCCGGTGGTGGCGACACTGCCGACGCCGATGATCAGCGCCAGCAGCAGCACGCGCCATTCGCCGCTGGCACGTTCGCGCCGCAGCAGCCACAGGCCGAGCCGAATCACCCGTAAAGGGTGCGCCGGTGGGGACCCCGCTGCTGCGCAGCGACCCTTTCGCAGGAAACTCATGCGATGCGACCCGCGTGCAGATGCAGCCGGCGCTGGCAGCGCGCCGCCAGCGCGTCGTCGTGAGTGACCAGGATCAGGGTGGTGGCGGCGGAGGCGTTGAGCTCGAACAGCAGTTCGATGATGCGCGCGCCGGTATCGGCGTCGAGGTTGCCGGTGGGTTCGTCGGCAAACACGATTTCGGGATCGGTGGCGAAGGCGCGCGCGATGGCGACGCGTTGTTGTTCGCCGCCGGACAACTGGCGCGGGGTGTGCGCCGCACGCGCGGCAAGGCCGACGCGGTCGAGCCAGTAGGCGGCGCGTTCGCGGGCGGCGGGATGGCCCGCCAGTTCCAGCGGCAGCAGGATGTTTTCCAGCGCAGTCAGCGCAGGCAGCAACTGGAACGACTGGAACACGAAGCCGACGCGGCCGGCGCGCAGACGGGCGCGGGCGTCCTCGTCGAGATCGTTGAGGCGCTGGCCGAGCAGGAAGACTTCGCCCGCGGAAGGCTGGTCGAGTCCCGCCAGCAGGCCCAGCAGGGTCGATTTGCCGGAGCCGGAGGCGCCGGTGATGGCCAGCGTCTCTCCTGCTTTGACGGCAAGCCCGACATCGTCGAGGATGGTGAGCCTGCCGTCTGCCGTGGCGACATGCTGCGACAGGGCGCGTGCGCTGACGACACCGGGCAATTGCAGTGAACGGCTCGACTCAGCGGGGAACCGGGCGTGGGCTGGAGACGTCATTGAGATAGGCCGGGTTAGGATGAGTGAATGAATTATCGCGTATGGGTGTTGTTGTTGCTGTTGCTGCCAGGTTGGGCCGCGGCTGGATCGTGTTCCTTGTTGATTGTCGGCGACAGCCTGAGTTCCGGATACGGCCTGGCAAACGGTTCAAGCTGGGTGGATCGGCTCGATGCGCGATTGAAAAAAACCGCGCCGGACTGGCGCGTGATCAATGCCAGCGTGAGCGGCGACACCACGCAGAACGGCCTGCAGCGTCTGGCGCCCGCGCTGGCCCGGCAGCGCCCAGAGGGTGTGCTGATCGAACTGGGCGGCAACGACGCCTTGCGCGGCACGCCGCCCGAGGCGATCCGCAAGAATCTGCTGAGCCTGGTGCGCCAGGCCAAGTCGGTCGGCGCATGGGTGGTGTTGCTGGAAGCGCCGGTGCTGCCGAATTACGGCAAGGCCTATGCCGCCGCGGTCGCGAAGCTGTACGGCGAGGTGGCGCGCGCGGAAACGGTCACGCATGTGCCGTGTTTCGTCTGTGCGGTCGGCACGAAGCCGGGCATGATGCAGGCCGACGGCATCCATCCCAACGAAAAGGCCCAGGCCGATATGCTCGACGCCGTGTGGCCGTACCTCAAACCGAAACTGCGCTGCCCGGCGAAATGAAGACGCTTGCCCCTGGCTGTGCCTGCGGATCCGGGCGTACCTATACCGCCTGCTGCGGACGCTTTCACGCCGGCGAACCGGCGCCGGATGCGGAAACCCTGATGCGCTCGCGCTACAGCGCCTATGTGCATGGCCTGGAGTCCTATCTCCTGGCTACCTGGCATGCCGCCACCCGCCCCGCAACGCTGGATCTCGACGCCAGCCCGCGCCCGCAATGGCTGGGGCTGGCAGTGAAGGTGCATGTGCCGTCGGGCGACAGCCACGCCGAGGTGGAATTTATCGCGCGCTACAAGCTCAATGGCCGTGCGTTCAAGCTGCACGAAGTGAGCCGCTTCGAGCGGCTCGACGGGCGCTGGCTGTATGTCGGCGGCGAGATTCGCGAATGAGGGCGGATATCGCGGGGTACGGTCGGCGCACAAGACCAAGCCCGCTGGAGCTGGCTTGGTCGCGGCTTCTGATCGAATAAGATGGGGTGGATGATGGGACTCGAACCCACGACAACAGGAATCACAATCCAAAAATGCAGCCAGCCGGAAATCCGTGTGCGAAGCGGAATTGCGTTGAAAATGATATAATTATTTTTGTGTTTGGAGACAAATCGGAGACACTTGATGGCGACTTTCCAGCAACGTGATGGCGGTAGGTGGCAGGCGAAGGTGCGGCGCCGTGGCCATTCGGATCAGAGCCGGACGTTCGCGAGAAAGGTAGACGCGGAGGCTTGGGCCCGCAAGGTTGAATCCGAGCTTGAGCGCGGCGTCTGGCGTGACACGGCCGAGGCCGAGCGCACCACGCTGGCCGAAGCGCTGGAGCGGTACGAAAGGGAAGTCACCCCTCGAAAAAAGGGAGCGGAGCAGGAAGCCTATCGCGTCCGCGCATTGCGCCGGCTGCCGCTTGCCCGCCGGACGCTCGCGAGAATCCGGGGAGCGGACATTGCGGAGTTTCGTGATGCCGAGCTTGCCAGGCTGGCACCTTCGAGCGTCGTCAAGCAGTTGGCCTTGTTGTCGAACCTGTTCGAAGTGGCGCGCAAGGAATGGGGGATCGAGGTCGATAATCCCGTCCGCAAAATCAGTAAACCAAAGTTCGACAATTCCCGCGCTCGCCGGCTCGAAGGCGAGGAAGCACGCTACTTGCTGGCCGCCGTGGACAATCCCGGTCATTCTGTGAAGGCCAAGAGCGGGGACAGGCGCAACGAATGGATGCCGCTGGTGGTGCGGTGGGCGATTGAAACCGCCATGCGCCAAGGCGAAATACTGGCGCTGGACTGGAGGCACGTGGACCTTGAGAAAAGAACCGCCCACCTGCCGGAAACAAAAAACGGCACGGCGAGGACTGTGCCGTTATCGTCGTCTGCCGTCGCGCTCATTCGTCCCGCTGGCAATGTCCAGCGGCTAAGAAAGGGCAGGGTGTTCCCCACCACCGCATCGGCGCTCAAGCAGTCGTTCACGCGGGCCGTGGCGCGCGGGAGACGCGATTACGAGAGGGATTGCGCAGCGCGGGGAGACGAGCCCGCTCCGGGTTTTCTGGAGGATTTGCACTTCCACGATCTGCGGCGCGAAGCTACGTCCAAGCTCGCCGAGCGACTGCAACTGCACGAGTTGATGCGCGTCACGGGTCACAAAGACACGCGAATGCTCGCGCGGTACTACGAGCCGCGCGCCGAAGATTTAGCGAAGAAACTGGGGTGAACATTGAAGCGCATACGCATCTTGCGTAATACGCAAAATGCGTATACCATATAAATATGGTTTTCATTGAGCTACCGCTGTTCCGCAAGTACATTGAATTCTCCGACGAGGAACTACGTGCCGTGCAGAACACGATTCTGGATAAACCGGAAGCGGGCGACTTGATACCTGGCGGCGGTGGCTTACGGAAGTTGCGCGCCGCCATGGCTGGGCGCGGAAAGCGCGGCGGTGCCAGAGTGATCTACTACTGGCAGGTTTCGGCTTCACGCTGCTACCTGCTGCTGGCGTACCCGAAAAATGTGCTGGACAACCTAAGCGATGAACAGCTTAGGTTGTTGTCGGCGCTAGTGGACAAGGAGATTGGTGATGGATGACGCACTGTTTCAAGATTTACTGGCAAGCGTGAAGGATGCCGGGCGACACATGCGCGGCAAGAAAGTGGTTGGCGCAGTTGAAACTCTGATTGAGGAACCTGACGTGAAAGTACTACGCGAGGGTGCGGGCGTGTCGCAGGCTGAGTTTGCGCAGTTGATCGGGGTTTCACGTCGCACATTAGAGAATTGGGAACAGCACCGGGCGCGGCCTTCCGGCCCCGCTCGCGCCTTACTCAAGATCGTGGCAGCCAATCCGCGCGCTGCTGTGGCTGCTTTGCATTCATAACTGCAATAATCATGACCGGCAGATTGTCGGTTTATCTGTGCGCACCGTCTGGAAGCACGGCAAGGCTTGCCGCCTTGCCGTGCAAGGGTTTTAGCCGGGCGTAGCCTGCGCCGCCAGGGCGGCGGCTATTTTCTCCCTCGCCACATCACCGGGCGGCAGCCCCGCCAACCACGCCAGGACAATCTCCGCCCGGCAATCCGGGCAGCCCTCCAGCGCCGCAGCTAGATCCCCGCCCGCCCGCGCTAGCTCGCCCCGCCCAACAGCGAGCGGGTCGTCGCGCTGGGCATCGATCCAGCCTTTGATGTCGTGCCCGGCGAGCCAGTCGGCCGGGTCGATTGCTGCCTTCTTTCCCATCTGTTTCCCATTCTCCGATAACGAAACGCTGCGCGAAAAACCCATCAGCTCGGCCGATAGTTGACGGCGCTGAACAGCCCCGCAGCCGCCGCCGCGCCGTTCACAACGGCATCCGGCGACAAGCCGGTGGCGATGCCGATAAAAATCGCCGGCAGACTGAAAGCGAGTGAGAGTGCCGCTGTGCGTCGAAAGCTCATTTGCCGATGTGCCCCAGCGGCAGACGGCCGACCGGCGGCGCTTCTTCTTGCGCCTTCCTGAACGCCGCCTCACGTTTTTCATGACGCATGACCGCTTCGAACGCACCAACAGCTTTTGCTGCTGCCTCGCACTGAGCGAGCGGCACTGTCGTTGTCGTCTCGCACGCGCGCACGATGCGACGCGCCAGCTCGATGCGTTGCTCGTTCTCGACGAGATACAGCGTCGAGCAGCCGCCACCAGCGCACTCGCCGAGATCGCCGGCCGCCACCTGGTCGGGGTTTACAGCCGCGTGCGCTTCCTTGAGCTGCTGCGCCGTCGGCGCGGGCTTCTGAGCGATCACAGGAGCGGCGACAGCAGCAGCAACGAGACCGGCGGCTGCTACGCGCTTCGTGATGCCGAGCAGCGAGACAGCTTCATTCGCGAAGCTGAACCACTCGCGAACAGAGTTGGCGGCGGACAAGATTCTGAGAAAAATAGGCATGTTGTGCGCTCCTTTCGAAGTCATACAATGATGTAAGAGGGCATGGGGATTTTCAGCATCGAAAAAACCCAACTGATCGGCTCCTTTGTTTTTTGCCTGGCGCAGCCTTTCACCGCCGCCCGCATGAGATCGCGAACGCGGTCTGGGCTGGTGCCCTCCGGCAGCGGGATTCGGCCTTCGTAGTCCTGTGCCCGGTAAACAAGAACTGGGCGGCGGGCCGAACCGTCAAGCACGATGATCTGTGTAAGCTCGGCAATGCCATACTCGCAACTGATCAGAACGCCTTTACCCGGCTTGTATGTCGCCTCATACCGCTCGCCGCGCACGGTCAGTTCTTTATCCATGTCGTTTATCCTTCATTCAGTTTCAGATTGCCCCCAGCAAACGAGCCGGGGGGGGTGTGCCTACTTCATTAAAAAACGGAAGCCACTTTCGCAGCCGCCCTCACCGGCTTCGCCGGCTTTTCATACCGCTGCTTGACCTCATCGTATGCCGACAGACTGCCGGTCACTGCCGGCACGCCGACATACGCGCCCACCGCCAGCAGCGCCAGGCCGACGATTTTGCGGACGAGGCCCATCAACATGCCGCCCAGCTCCCAGCCGACCCTGCCGCCGAGACCGTAGCCAAACCCGCGTTTGATGTATGTCCAAATCATTTTCTTTCTCCCGCTTTGGTTTTGTTTCCGGTGAACGAATCACACGTCCGCTCGATGCTCATATGCCGGTACTGACTCGCCCTCACGCACCAGCCCACGCCCGCCGGACCTGTGTTGAGCGTGTCGGCGGGGTCGATGTGCTGGCAGTTTTTGCACTGCCGCTTCTTGTTGTTGTCATCAGTTTTGCTCATGTCGTTCTCCTGTTGTTGCCGTCTGCCCGGCCAACGAGCCGGGTGTCCTTGGGTTGCCTCTGCTGCCGGATTCGAAGATTCGGAGCCCCACGCTTGTGTTGAATTCCGGCTGTGCTCTGCGTGGTGTTTTGGCTTGCGCCGCCGTCTTTCGTGAGTTCCTCGCCCTTGCGACGGTTCTGCCCCAGATTCATGCAAAGGCAAGGGGGCTTTTGAGGGCTGATTTTTGGGGGCACCTCGACGAATCGCGCTTACAGAAAGACGCCCCTGGAAGGGGAACATGGCGTCTTTCTGTAAGCGCAGAGACGGCGTGGGGGAGCCGAAAAACTGCCCGCCCTTGCCTTTGCATGAATCTGGGGCATGGTCGCGAAAAAGGGCGAGGAACTCACGAAAGACGGTGAACAGCGTAAGCATCCGCGCCGAGTCAAAAGCCGGGCTCGACGCGCGCTTGCGCGCATCAAAACTCCCGTTTCTACTTCCGTGCCACGCGGCAATACGGCAATAAAAAACCCCGCCGGAGCGGGGTCTTGTCTTGCTACTTACTTGGGCGGCGGTTTTGGCGGGGTTTTCGGAGTCTGCGGCATCCTCGTCGCGGACAGCCGACTCATGATGACTGCGCCGACACCGCCTGCCCCCGCGCCGCCACCGCCGATCATGGCTGCTGCAATATCGTCAGCCCGAAACAACATGAAACTCACGAACACGACGACTGCAGCGGACGCCATGAACGCGCCTATTTTTGCTGCGATTTCTTGATGCAGCGGCAGGTTCGGGTCGTGGCTCATCGCCGCGATGCCGTCTGTGAATGTCTCAATCGAGCTGACGGCGATCATCGCGATGACGATGCCGACGACTAGCGCGAAACCCTGCGAAAGCATGAACTGAAGCCAGTTTCTCGCGAGGTGAGCGGTCGGGCCGAACGGCATCCACGCGATCAGCAACGGGCCGAAGATGATCCCGATGTGTAGCGCCAGCAATGGTCCGAACAACGCGAAAATCAACGCGACGGACATGATGATCGCGAGCACGAACAAGACCAGCTCAATGAAAGCTTGCGTGAGGCCTGAAACGAGCATGCCCCCGAAAGTCTTATTGCTCGTCACGAAGTCTTTCACTTTCTGATAAGCAGTCCGCTCGTCTGGCGTCCGCGCGCTTGGAAACATCGATGTTGTCAGCTTGTTGATCGTCTCCGTGATTGCCTCTGGTCCGCTTGTCGCGCCGCCAGTCTTCAAGATCGGTTGGGTCAGCCCATCACTGAAAAACTTGCCGGTCGCGTCCATCGTGCTTTTCCAGTTATCGCCGGCAAGCAGTGACATCGGGATAACAAGAATCAGACCGGCGCGCGTGATGCGAGAGAGTGCGCCCGAAACCTCGCCCAGCCACCACTGATAGACGGCAAAGAGCAGAGCGAGCACGAACGCGAGCGCGAGCATCTTCAACGCAATCGGAATGAAGACAGTGTGCATCGCTTCTGCAGACGTGATGAGCGGACTCAAAAGCCCGGAGATGTCTCCTAGTGCCATTTCTCATCTCCTAAAAAATCAGGTCGTATATAAGCCAAATCCAGCAAGCAATTGAAATCGGCGCGAACATCGTCAAGCGTGGGTTTTGCCGCGCGAAGTCTATAGCCCACGCCCGCCCGTCGAAGCCGTCAGGCGTCGCCGCCACGTCTTCGCCTGCCGCCTGGCGGCTGTCAACCGTTTTCATCAGCGCGGCACGCTCAAGCTCGTCCGGCTCGACGAGCCGCGCGACCAAGTAAACAACTTTTTCTTCTTTCGATTCCATGATGATTCACCTCACTTCACGAATTGATGCGGCAGCGGCAGGCGGCCGACGGGCGGCGCTTCACGCTCTGCGCGATTGCGTGCGTCCATCAACTCAGCTTCGCGACGCTGAACGCGCTCAAGCTCGTCTTGCTTGAGCTTCGCTTCGAGTGCCGCATTCGCATTAGCAGTCGCAATCGATGTGGAGATGTCAGCCATGGTTGCCTGCATAGCCATGTTTTGAGACGCAAGCGCCTGGATGCCGCCGACGGTCGAATCAATGCCCTTGACTATCTCCGCCTGTTTCTGAACCTCTTTGGAAGTTTCGGCCGCCCGGCGAATCTTGGCCTGCTCCTGTTCGTAGGTGCTCAAATAGATCCCGCCGTGCATCGCGGCGGCGTTCGCCTTGTGCCGCAGCAGCTCTGACGGCGAGATATTGAGCATCTGCGCATCGTATTGAGCTTTTCGCAGCACGTTTTCGGCATCCTTGTACACGCCGGTCGCCTGCGACATCACCTTGTACGCATCGGCCATGGCCTGCACCTTCTCAACCGGCAAGCCTTTCATCGCCCCGTTAAGAACGGATTCCGGCAATTGGCGAAGCTGCTGCATGGTCGATTGCGCTGTCATCAGCGTGTTTGCGCTCGTCTGAACCGATTCGCCGACCTGCGCGATCAGCTCGGTATTGTTTGCGAGCTGGGTCATTTCCGTCGCGCCGCCGGTCGCGCCGCCGCCGGCGTGGGCGGGGAAGGAGGAAAAAAATGCCAGAAAAACCGTTGTTTTTTTCATCTTCATTTCCGTTCCTGTTCCTTTTTTTGAGCCGCGCGGCGGGCGGCGTCGAGCACGTTTTCCGGCCGCGATTGCTGCTCTCGTTTCACAAGCCGGCGGCGGCCGGCGGCGAGCACGTTTTTACGCGTGTTTTCACGCGGTATCTTCATTTGCGTTTCTCCTTTTGAAGTTGAGCCGATTTCGCCGGCACGTCAGCGCCGTCGTCAGGCCACGAAGCGACTGTAAGAAAGAGCACAGTCGCGCACATCACGTTGCCTGCGACACTCCAAATCAACAGCCGACCGCACGTCATGCCGCCAAGCTTCTGGAGAAAATTGTCAAAACTATTCATGCCGTGATGCTCCTATCTTTCATGTTCTGGTGTGGGCGCATCAGCGCGCTCACTATCTAATATGTGTGGGTCGCGGACATTTTCTGCTGGCGCGGGTGCGTCCCACGGTGCCGGCGTCGGTGCTGGCGCTGGTGCGGGGGTCGATTCGGAAACATGTTTCGGATTCGGAATCGGATTCGGATGTGTGTTTCGGATATATGTTTGAGAATCGGATTCGGAAACGGGTATCGGATTCCGATCAAGCGCCGTCTCTTTCTGCCCGCTCTCACGCTCGATCTGCTCGGCCAGCCGCGCGCGGTCGTCGGTCACGATCACAAACTCGTCAGTCGCGCGGCTGACCGGGACATAAAAATTTTGCTGCGACATCAGATTTACCCTGGCGCTTTCGGCGTGCAGCCAGCCCCCAAAGGCCGACCGACCTTGCGACTCATGACCCGTCTGCGCGTAGCTGTGGTCGAGCTTGTGCAGCTCGCGCGCGTCTAATTTGTGCAGCTTGCCTGCATCGTCGCGAGCGTGTATGTGGTTGCGGTCGATCTTCTCGACCCGCAGCACCACCCCATTTTTGATGTCGTCGGTGTTCTCGCGGCTTACGATGCGATCTCCCACGGCGACTTCCATCACCCGCAGTTCGTGCGCCGCGAGCTTCGTGAATTTTGCCGGGTTGATGGCTTTCTCTCTGCCGCTGTCGTTTTTGATCGTGACGCGGTTCTTGTTCACGTCCACGGCGACGACCTGCGCCGACTCGCCCTTTTGCAGCCCAAGCGATTTATAGTCCCGCCCCGCGATCAGACGGTCGCCGACCGCGTAGCTCGCCGCGCGCCGCTGCTCTACGGCGGTCATGTCTCGACTATCGAGCGCGCGGATAGTCGTCGATGCCCCGAGCTCGCCGCGCGCCGCAAGCTGCACGCGCACGGCATCATTGATCTCGCGCCGGTCGTCACGGCCCGGCGCAATGACGACGCGTTTTGCCCGCTCGGCAGCCGGCAGCGCTGCATAGCGGCTGGCGATGTAATCAATGCGCTCCGCCCTGGTCTTGAGCTCGACGACGTGGATTTTGCTGAGCGCACCGCGAATGTCGCCTTTGATAGCGTCGTACACTGCCGCGCGCAGCTCGTGGTTGCGCTGCCGGACGATTACGTCCAGCACCTGGGTTGGCAGCTTGCTTTCCGTTTGCAATTGCCGAAATGCCGCGCCGGCTTCGACGCTGCCGAGCTGTTTAACGTCGCCGACGCCGACCAGCCGCCCACCTTCCGTCCGCGCGAGCAGCTTTTCAGTGTCCCGCGCGCTCAACATCGAAAACTCGTCCACCATATATATAGTCTTGCTGTCCGCACGCTCGGCCGGCATCGCCAAAAACCGGGCGACCGTCCGACTTTCAGCGCCGATGCTGTCGCCCAAGGTTTTCGCCGCGCTGTGCGTCGGTGCCAGTGCTACAACGTCGTAGCCCTGCTGCCGCAAGGCGGCGGCGCTAGCGGCAAGCACTGACGTGGTTTTCGCGGTGCCGGCGTAACCTTGAATTAATGTTATCCGGTCGCTGCCGGTGAGCACGGCGCGTGTCGCGGCGCTCTGCGAGTCATTGAAAGCGAAGCCGGTTTTCGTCTCCTGCGCACGAATCGCAGCATCAGCGGCTGCGGCGCTCATCGCCGGCCGCACAGCGCCGACAGCACGGTCTGCGCGAGCGAGCATCGACAGCTCTGTCTGCTGCGCTTCGCGCGTCGTGAAACCGGCCTGCAGCTGTTTCTGGCCGGTGATGATGTCGAATTGCCGGGTCGTAGTGCGCGGCAATTCGTGCCGGGCTGCCGCACGGGCGACTGCGGCTGTGATGTCTCGGTCGTCAATTTGTCCCATGCCTGACTTTCGTGCTTCGCTGGCGATTTGCCGTTCGGTGAAGCGGGTTTCGCGCTCAGACAAGTGCGCGACTGCATCGCGTACTGCTGCGTCGGCGCGGCGGACGTACTCCTGCGGCTTGATTTCGCGTGCTTCCGGCCGCCAGGTCTCGCCAAAACCGGCGGCGCGGGCTTGCTCGCGCCAGGTGTCGAGCAGGTGCGCGCGGTCGATCTCTTGCTTTTGCTGCCGCGTTGCGAGTGCGGCCACTTGCTTCTGCTCTGCCGTCGCCGTTTCTCGCGTCAGACCCATTTTTTCTAGCTCGCGCTCGATCTGTTTGCTGCGGCTGCTGAAAAGCTCGCGCTCTGCTGCGCTGATTGCGCTCAGTTCAAACGATGGGTGTTTGCCGGCCATTGTTTTTTCTGTCTGCCAGCCGATTTTTTCGCACGAGCGCGCGAGCGATGCGCGATAGACTGCGCCGGCTTCGGTTTGTATGCGGTACAACGGTTTTGATTCGAGACTGCGATATTTTCCGTCTGCTGATTGCGTGACGTTCATCAGCACGCCGTGAGTGTGTATATCCGGCTCACCATCGCGCGACACGTCGTGTCTGTACGTCGCCGCGACGATATTGCCTGTCGTCTCAGTGCGCACTTCGTTGTTTTCGCGGATCCGTGTTGCTGCTACTTCACGCTCTATATATGCGAGAGCGTCGCGTACTGCTGCGTCGTGCGCGGCAATCAGTCTGTCGTCGCCATATATATATGCAGCAACAGACACGGATTTCGGCGCTGAGAAAGTCAAATCCCAGCCCGGCCTGTGATCGTCGCCGCCGACGCGCTCGCCGTTCGGCAGCCGACCTTCAAGCATCGCTTCGGCTTGCGCCGTGGACACTTCGCCGCGCAGCCCCAGCGCTTCCGCCGCTTTGCCGTACCACGCGGTCGGCGCGTGCCCGCGCTCGCGGTAGTAGTCGTCGGTCTGACTGTAATACGCCGACGCTGCGCCCGCGTTTTTGATTGCCGATACTGTGCAAACCATTGTTCTCTCCTTCGTTTAATTGTTAGCGGTCAAGACTGAATTCGATCACAGCGTCAGTGTCGGCCTGGTCTGCCGCGCCCTTGTCTGCCGCGCCTTCCGCTCAGCCGGCACGAAAGCTTCTGCAACGGCGTCGCGTCGCTCGGCGAGCGGCAGGCGCACCGGCGCGGCGGGCAGCGGGCCAGCAATGTTTAGATAGCCGCACAGGTCGGGCAGGTTTTGCAGTTCTGATGGCATCACAGCGCGCTGCACGCTGTACTGCTCGCTCCAGTTTTGTGACTTGTTGTCGCCGATATCGCCTGATTTGCTGCTGCTGCCGCCGGACTTGACGACACGTCTGATCTCCGTGTCGCCCAGACTTTTGCTCATAAATTCAGCGGTTTCAGCATCAGAAACGCGCAGAGTTAGCCACGTTCCGAGCGTCGCAAGTATCGTTTGAGCTTGATCGTTGCCGTATGTATCGCGCATTTGAGCAGTTGTTTGCATGCCCGCGATTACTGCTGCGCCGTGTTTTGAGCCGTTTGTAAGCAGCGGAATCAGCGATGTAATGCGCCCGAGAAGCGGCAATTCGTCGAGCACAAACCATGTGCGGCGCTGCTTACTGCGGTCGCCAGAAGTCGGCGGCAGCGAAAGAACGGCACGGGAAGCTGTGTCGATGACGCCTTGAATGATCGGCTTGAGCGCGTCTCTTTGCTCTTGCGCGAACGAAATAAAAAGCCAGCCGTCACGCTGAGTTATGAACTCACGGATACTAAAAGAACCGCAGCCCGCGTCGGGATCGAGATATTCGAGCGACCGTAAATAACGGCCGAAACCGGGTCGAACTTCTCCGAAATAGCGTGCGTTTCCAACAATCGTCATGGCTGCCGTGCCCGCCAGCAGGCTTTGCAGCGTTTCAACGTCTGTAACGCACGCGAGTTCAAAAAGATCGTGATTTGTAAGATTTTTTTGCCAACAGTGACGCAAAATGCCTTCTAAAACTGCCTGCGCTGACGCGTTCCACGAGCTTTCAGAGCCTACGCCGTCTGGAACGATCGACGCAGCCACGGCGGCGCAATCCTCGATTTTTCGAATTTCGGCGAGCGGCGACCAGGGCACGCCGCGCGCATCGAACGGGTTGAACAGCACGGCCCCTGACGACGCGTAGCGACTGTAAAAAATGCCGCTGGGGTCAGCGACGACCGCGCGATGACCGTCTTTTTGCAGCGCGTCGAGCATGCGCGTGATCGCCTGCGATTTGCCAGTACCGGGGGAGCCGGCGAGCAAAAACCCGCGATCTTCGACATCGACGGGCACGGGCACACCGCCGATGGTTAAGCGGGTCGGGCGGCGGGCACGTTTGATGATCTCGGCCACGGCGTCGCCGGTGGCCAGCTGCTGGCCGCGCAGATGATCGCTGTTACCTCTGGTTGTAGATTTTTTGCGACGCTGCGAGACGAGCGACAGCGCGGCGACGATGATAATTGCAGCAAAAATGGCGATGAGTATGTTCATATCCGGCTCCCTCACCAAGGCTTTTTAACGCCGTGCTCGGCTATGTCCGGTGGATCATCGCTTCCACGCCAAGGGCGAGCGATGAGCATCCAGATCAGCCAAAAACTCAGGCCAGCGCCGCTCGCGACCGCTGCCGACCACGACACCCGCTCGGCATTGAAAACATGGATGCTGAGTTTGACGGTCTCGACGATGTTCAGCTCGGGGAAATCGAGCAAGAAAAGTGGGTAGAGTATGGCCGCGAGAACACCGCCGAGTACCGCTGAACCTACATACAACTTCGTACGAAAAACGGCGTCGGAAATACTGTGCTTCACGCTCATTTTTTGATCTCTTTCACGATGTAATTTGTGGCTTTAATAAGGTCGTCGCGAGTCAACCCGCCGTCGATTTTTGTGTGCAGCCCCGCGAGTTCCGCTCGCACGGTTTCGAGACGGTTTTCGAGCAAGTAATTGATCTCGGATTTGATACCGTCGAGCGCCAGATTTTGGAGGAGGAGCTGACGTGCAACGGCGGTGCGCGTGATGCCTTTTTCTGCCGCCAGTCGGTTCAAAAAATCGAACTCCGCGCAGGCGATTCTGATGCTCAAATGTCGGCTCATTCATGCCCCCCTTCGCGCTTAGAAGCGGCAAGGTTTTCGATGTCGATCAGGATCAAACCTGAGCGCCGAAATGCGTCTAAAAGCTGCCGCTCTTCTTTCTCTTTTTCCTTCTTTTTTGCCTCGGCCAAGACGGCCTTGGCGCGCGCCAAACGCTGCTTCAAAAATTCGATATTGCTCATGGAAAACCTCGCTTTTCAAAAATGGACAGGACACATCAATATGTGTCGAGCCCGGACATTTTTTTGTGTTACGCGGAGAGCGTTGAAGAAAAAGAAGATTCGTGGAAAACGCCACCATCCGCGTGGCACGGGTGTGCTACGCGGAGAACCGCGCCCAGCGCGGGTTTACGGGGTTTTAGCGCGGCACGCAGTGCGTGGGGTGTGTTTTTAGAAGTGGGGCCTGTGAGCGCAGCGAGCGGGCTGGTTTGATGTTGTGTTTGATGTTGTGTTTGATGTTGTGTTTGATGTTGTGTTTGATGTTGTGTTTGATGGTAGGTGTTGATGTTGGGTGTTGATGTTGGGTGTTGATGGTGGGCGATGGTGCTGGCGATGGTGATGGCGCGCCGTGTGCGGCGGCGATATTCCCCGCCCCGCCGCGCGTTAATTTTTTACATGATGGAGACAGAGAGAGGCGGAGCGCGCAGCGCGGAGCAAAGAAAGCCCGGCGGCGAGCGCTTGCCTTTGATGCCCTCCAGGGGCGCTGCCCCTGGCCGCCGGAGGCACCCGTGGGGTAGTGTGGGGAACCCCGCCCCGAAAAACGCGCATGACGGTACGTGATGCGCTGGGGAAAAAGGCGACGTGCATGACGGTACGTGATGCACACGGTTGCTGTGTTTTGCCGCGCTTGAGAGGCGGCGATGTGGTATTGATGGCGACGGTGGTAGCCACTCACTGCGCGCAGCGAGACAATAAAGCAGCGTGCTGTCTTATCAACTAAAGAGAAGGAGCAGGCTGTGAATGAAGCGCCGTTCGATAAGCTGGACAGTTACACGGAAGTCATTAGGCAAAATCTCTTTCAGGCCCACGGGGTGCCGTGGGAGTTTGCCGTTGCGATGATTGAAAAACACGAAAAAGAGATTGAGAGGGATTTTGAGTCTGGCTTGCCGGCCGTCGATTGGGTGAAACGAATTTTTTTAGAATACCGTTCCGAGAAAATTAGTTGAGGGGCGAGCTATCGCCACCCCACACCTATCGGAATCCGAATCCGATTCGGAAACAAGGCATCAAAGCGTCTGGATACGCGGACATGCCGCGCAAACGCGCTAGAACTAGCGTAGTGTGGCGCGGGGTGTCGGCGTGGGGGTTGGGTTGCCCGCGACGGTTTGAGAGCCGTGGCGGGGGGGGGTTGGCTTCTCGCCTGGTTTACAAACCGGGCGCCGGGGTAGCGCGCCTGGAACTCGAGCATCTTGCGCTCACGCTCCGGGTCGCTGGCGCCGGCAGTGGCAGGCGGCAAGAGCACTGCGCCTGAGCGGCCTGCAAGCGCTGCACCTACCCTCCCCGGCAGCGGGTCGCCGTGGGCTGAGGCGGCGGCGACGGCTGCGGCGAGCCGGTCAGCCGGGGTGTTGGCCTCCAGCCGCAACGCCTCCGCTTCGTCATCCGCCGTCCAGACCACGAGCCCCGACTGCCTCACGCGGCGGGCTTTCTTGTCAGCGGCTTTGCCTGCAGGCATGCTCATACAAGAGCTCATACAAGAACAAGAAAGAGAAGCAGAAGCAGCACTTGCTGCTGGCTCAAGCGGCGCTGCTGCTGCTTCTGTTATTGTTGTACTTGTTGTTGCTGTTGCTGTTGCTGTTGCTGTTGGAAAATAAGTCTTTGATTTTTCAGTAATCATGTTTTTCAGGCGCTCAGACTGCACTTTCGCCAGGTCGGCGGCAAAGCACTTTTTTCCGACCGGAGAGTTGAAAGTATGGAAACGCAGCCAGTCAACAATAGCGATCTCGCCGGTCTCTTCATCGAACTCGATTAGCCCCGCTTTTTGCAGCGTCCCGATGCCGCCGGCCAACGCGGCGACATCAAGACCAAGCGTCGCCGCTGCCGCCGGCAGTGGCACGAGGCCGCACCCGGCAGAAGACAAGTACGGCGACGCCCATAGCCACATCAAAATTAGCCGCTGATCAGGCAAAAGGCCGTTGCAGCGGGGCCAACTCAAAAGATTTGTCGGGACCACACTTTTTTCACGCATCACTTTTCTCCTTCTCGCCGCTTCCGTCATCGGCAAACAAATCCACCTGGGCGACTGTAAGCGGCGGTCTGTTCATACCCCCACCCCCACCACCGCCTCAAAATCAAACAGCCCGCGCTGTACTTTTTCGGACTCCTTGATTTTTTTGAGGTCGCGCCGCGCCTGTCGCGCCGATTTGCCTGTCGCCGCTACGACCTCGCGCGTCGTGACCGGCATGTTGATCATGTCGCACAGACGTTGCCCGGCAAGCATGCCAGCTACATCTTCTACAGCTTGCAGAATCGCTGCCGGGTCGTCGCCGCCGGCATGCTCAACGTTCGACGATGCCCACCCGCCACGGCTCGCTTGCGCGCGAGCATGTCGCTCGACAGCGACAAGCCAGCGTGGCACCAGGTCGTCGCCCGCCCGCATGGTCGCTGCCAACAACCACGCTTCTTGCGCTACATCATCAAAATCCGCGCCGGTTTGATACGCTATTTTGCGAAGTTTTGGGGTCCACCGCTGGACGAGTTCGGAAGCGGGGGCGTTCATTGCGCACCCCCTTTCTTCACACGCGCGACACGCGGTTCGTTTTGCGGGCGTCCGCGCTTGCGCTTCGACGCAGGCGGCTGGGTGGTGTCGGTGGGGGCGTCCGGGGCTGCCGGGCGGAACGTCCGGCGGGACTCAATCCATGCTTCGATGTCTGCACGCAGCCAAACGAGGCGTGGGCGCGCCATGAGCGGGGCCGGCAGCCCGGTCAGGAGGGGGTGGGAGATGGACCCAGCGCGATGCTGGAGGATTGCGTGGCGATTGATGCCCAGGCCGGCGGCAATCTCGGGTGCCTCGATTGTGAAAAGCGACATGACAAGCTCCTAGCTCGACACCTTGAAAAGGTGTCGGGTCAGGCTCGGCAATCGCACAACCTGCGTTTACCTGCAGGCAGTTTTCCTTACGCCCTGTCGCCGGTGCTTGCCGGCCAAGGCATGTGTCCGTTTATCGGATCGGCATGCCGGCTGTTACCCCCTCGCTTGTCGGGGGGGAGACAGATCCGGCGGGGTGAGCTAAATAACCGCCGCCGGGCTCCGTTGCTGTCTCCACGATCCCCCGGCAACCTGCCGGGGCTGGTGGCTTAGTGCCACCGCGATGATTGAAAGATATTCCCGATATGACGGCATGTCAAGCATTATATTGCTGTAACCCATTGAAGATAAATAGTTATCCTTCGTCACAGGTGAACGAAAGAGGGTTTAAGCCGGGACAAAACGGGGACGCATCATGCGCACATCATGCGGATATTTCGGGGACAAAACGGGGACACTATGGGGACAAAAAAGCCCCTTTTCAGGGGCTTTTGTTAGTAACCACTATCGCGGAAACCCTTGTGGGGTGGGGTGGATGATGGGACTCGAACCCACGACAACAGGAATCACAATCCTGGACTCTACCAACTGAGCTACATCCACCATTGGTGTTGCCAGCATGCTGGCAACGGAAACCTTGGCCTGCCCGACAGGAATCGAACCTGTAACCCCCAGCTTAGAAGGCTGGTGCTCTATCCAGTTGAGCTACGGGCAGAGACTCACTTCTCGGGCGTGCAACTCCGCAACTGCTTCGGCGCCTAGCGGATCGGCGTCCCCTGGGGGGCAAAACGGGGTGGTCGGGGTGAGAGGATTCGAACCTCCGACATCCTGCTCCCAAAGCAGGCGCGCTACCGGGCTGCGCTACACCCCGAAATCCTATCGGCGCTCAAGGCGCATTTCGGAGAGGCGAGACTATACCGCGGCGAATCGGCCGGGTCAATTTCCACTTGAGCAAGGGGGGTGGTTTCCGGGAAAATCACCCTTTTGCTTCAGGGTTGTCCTAATGAGCGCACGCATCCTCGACGGTAAGGCCATGGCCGACACCATACTTGCAGTAGTCCACGACAAGGTGGCCGAGCGCGAGGCGCAAGGCAAGCGCCGCCCCGGCCTGGCGGTGATCCTGGTCGGCGACGATGCCGCTTCGGCGGTATACGTGCGCAACAAGAAGCGCGCCTGCGAGCGTGCCGGCGTGGCCAGCGTCTCGCACGATCTGCCGTCTGCAGCGACACAGGATCAATTGCTGGTGTTGATCGATCAGCTCAACGCCGATCCGGCCATCGACGGCATTCTGGTGCAGCTTCCACTGCCTGCGCACATCGATGCCGAGACGGTGATCGAGCGCATCCGCCCCGACAAGGACGTCGACGGCTTTCACCCATACAACATCGGCCGCCTGGCTGTGAAAATGCCGACGCTGCGGCCCTCCACGCCGCGCGGCATCATGACGCTGCTGCGTGCGACCAACGAGGAACTGCGCGGCAAGAATGCGGTGATGGTCGGTGCCTCCAACATCGTCGGCCGGCCGATGAGTCTGGAACTTCTGCTGGCCGGCTGCACCATCACCGTGTGCCACAGTGCCACGCGCGATCTGGAGAGCTTCGTGCGCTCGGCGGAAATCCTGGTGGTGGGGGTGGGCAAGCCGCGCATGATTCCGGGCGAGTGGGTGCGCGAGGGCGCGATCGTGATCGACGTCGGCATCAATCGGCTGCCCGACGGCAAGCTGGTCGGCGATGTCGATTTCGATTCCGCGGTGGAGCGTGCCAGCTGGATCACCCCGGTGCCCGGTGGGGTCGGCCCGATGACCGTGGCCACCCTGCTGGAAAATACGCTCGAAGCCGCGCTGATGCACAATCCCTAGGGGTCAGGGGTCAGGGGTCAGGGGTCAGGGGTCAGGGGTCAGGGGTCAGGGGTCAGGGGTCAGGGGTCAGGGGCCGCGCATTCCCTGAGTTCTTGCCCCTGAATCCTGTTGTCGGCTCAGCCGCGGTACAGTTCCTGCAGATAAGCCACGTCGACGAACGGCTGTCCGACCTCGGCACCGGCAATGCGACGGTTGGGTGCGCCGGGGTCGCCGAGGTCGGACAGCACCACGGCGGCGCCGCTGAAGTCGTGGTCCAGCGTGTAGTCGTTGACCGTGATGAGCGTTTTCAGGCCGGCGCCCAGGCTCGCGCGCAGGCCGTTTTCCGAATCCTCGAACGCCAGGCAGTCGGCGGCGTCGAGCCCCATTTTCTGCAACGCGTAGTGATAGATGTCGGGCGCGGGTTTCTTCGCCGGAACGATATCGCCTGCGGCGATCACCTCGAACCAGTCCGATGTGCCGGCGCCCAGGCTGTGTTCCAGCAGCACGGTGACGTTTTCCGGAGTGGTGGTGGTGGCGATCGCCAGCCGCAGCCCGGCGGCACGCGCCTCGACCAGCAGGCGCTCGACCCCGGGTCGCATCGGAATGCCGCCGCGCGCGGCGAGCGCCGCGTAATGCCGGGTTTTGGCCTGATGCAGATCGGCCACCATTGCGTCGAAATTGTCCGGCTTTCTATAGTCCGGCCGATAGTGGTCGATATAGTGCTTCATCCGCTCCTTGCCGCCTGTCACGGCGAGCAGTTTGCCGTAGAGGGCGACGTCCCAGTGCCAGTCGAGACCGGCATCCTTGAACGCTTGATTGAAGGCAGGACGGTGGCCGTCGCGTTCGGTGTCGGCAAGCGTACCGTCAACGTCGAAGAGTAGAGCGTGTAAAGTCATGTGGGTTGCGGCAGTTAAATGATTCTGTTATTAAGTCGGGTTGGGCTTTGCCCCGGATGAACCGAAATTTTCAGAGAGAACGAGATGGCTGAAACTTTGATGCGCTTTGAGCCTTACAAGGCCAAAAAAGGCGAAGAATACATGAGCGAGAAGCAGCTCGCGCATTTTCGCAAAATGCTCGAGTCCTGGAAAGCCGAGTTGTCGCAGGATATCGATACCACTCTGCATTCCATGCAGGACGAGCAGACCGTTTTCGCCGATCCCAACGACCGTGCCACCCAGGAATCGGACATGGCGCTGGAACTGCGCAATCGTGACCGCGAGCGCAAGCTGATCAAGAAAATCAACGAGACCGTCGCCAAGATCGACAGCGGCGATTACGGCTACTGCGAATCCTGCGGCGTCGAGATTGGCCTGGAGCGCCTGCAGGCGCGACCGACCGCCACCCTGTGCATCGACTGCAAGACGCTCGAGGAAATCCGCGAGCGCCAGGTCGCCAAGTAAGTCTGGCGTCCCGGGTTGCCAGGTTATTTCCGATTCACAAGCTGATCCGCGCCATGACAGATACCGATGAGTTCGACCGTTATTACAATGGGCTGCTCTACAGCGTGATGCGCTGGGATCAGTTGACGGCGTTTTGGCAAAAAGTGGATGCCGGGGCCGGCTGGTATCTCTATGCGGTAGGTCAGCAGGTGCCGCAGGCGCCGGCTGATGCCGACAAGGTGCAGCAGTTCATGCGCGAGCTGGATGAGCTGCTGCGGCGCGAGCATCACGAAGATTACTGCGCGATCGTTTACGCGGACAATCTGGATGCGCCCAGCTTCATCAAGATCTACGATCCCAATCATCTCGGCAGTTCGTGTGGATCGAGCGCGACCAAATCGTCGATCCTGCCGGGCTGGCTGATGAGCCGCATGCCGCCGCGCGAACTCGAAATGCGCGGAGTGGTGACAGGCCAGCGCAAGCGCTGGTGGCAGTCGTTTCTCGATAATTCGGCATAAACAAAACCGCGCCCGAGAGCGCGGTTTTTTTTGTGGCCGTGAGAATTACTTCTTGGCGGACCCGGCAGGCATGGCAGCAGCGTCAGACTTTTTCGCTTCGGCCTTGGCAGCGTGCCTCTTGGCTTCTTCGGCCTTCTTGGGTGCGGCAGCGTGCATTTCAGCCGCAGGGGCGGCGCCGGCAGCGGGGGCGTCGGCAGCGACGGCGGACATGCTGAACGCGCCGGCAATAGCCGCGGCGAGCAGGGAAGACATCAGTTTGCTCATCAATTTCTCCAGTGTGATCAAGTAGGTTGCCATGCAATCACGGGCTGCAACTGCATGGCGCCACTATGCAGCGTCATGCTTACACGAACCTTACGAAGCTTGCCTTGATCGAGTCTCCGCCCGTGATGCGTTTCGGGCTGGATCGACGGGATTTGCCGGATTTCGGATAAAGAGAATTGCTGCGTGACGGTTTGAGGGACAGCCTCGATGCACCCGGCCTCAGCGAGCCCAGGATCCCAACGGCGGCTCCGCAGGATGAGCGCCTGCCTTCGCGCGAGCCCGCAGCGTAGCGCGGTGACGCCCCGGCATAAAAAACCGCGCCCGAGAGCGCGGTTCGTTGTGGCCCCGAAGGACTACTTCTTGGCGGGCTCGGCAGGCATGGCGGCGGCGTCAGGCTTTTTCGCTTCGGCCCTGGCAGCGTGCTTTTTGGCTTTATGGGCCTTCTTGGGAGCGGCGGCGGGCTTCTCCGCCGCGGAGGTGGCGCCGGCCGCGGGGGGGGCGGCTGTGTCGGCAGCGATAGCGGACAGGCTGAACGCGCCGGCAATAGCCGCGGCGACCAGGGAAGACATCAGTTTGCTCATCATTTTCTCCTGTGTGGTCAAGTGTGTGTTGCCATGCAGCCGCGGATCGCAACTGCATGGCCGCCACTATGCGGCGCCACGCTTACAGGAGCCTTACGAAAGCCGGCTTGGACGGGTATTTTTGAGAAGCATTTCGTGCGCGATGGGCACGCTTTGTGTCAGACTTTTGGCATGAAGATTCTGCTCGTGGAAGACGATCCGACCTTGGGCGAGGCAGTCATGCTGGCAGCGCGGCAGGCGGGTTTTGCGGTCGACTGGAGTCAGGATGGCGTGCAGGCGGAAAACGCGCTGGCGGGGTACGCCTACGATGCCATGCTGCTGGATCTGGGACTGCCGCGGCGCGAGGGGCTGCAGGTGTTGCGCAATTTGCGGAAACGCGGCGCGACCCTGCCGGTGATGATTCTGACTGCGCGCGATACGGTGGAGGACAGGGTGCGGGGACTGGATTCCGGCGCCGACGATTACCTGCTCAAGCCATTTGCGCTGGATGAATTGCTCGCGCGATTGCGGGCTTTGCTGCGCAGGGCGCATGGGGTGGCCGACACCCAGATACGCATCGGGCGTCTGAGTTTCGACAGCGTCAAGCGGCAAGCCCGCATTGGCGAGGTGCCGTTGGTATTGTCCGCACGCGAGGTGGAAGTGTTCGAGATCCTGCTCCATCATGCCGGGCGCGTCACGGCCAAAGAGGCGATCGCAGACCGTCTGACCGGCTGGGATGACGGCGTGGGAGAGAATGCGGTGGAGGTCTATATCCATCGCTTGCGGCGCAAGCTGGAAGGCTCCGGCGTGGCGATCCGCACTTTGCGCGGCCTCGGCTATCTGCTGGAGGCCGAAGCTTGAGCCGGGAAAATCGGCAAAGCCTGCGGCGGCAACTGATCGTCCGCATGCTGGCGATGATGCTGCCGCTGTTCATTCTGCTGTGGGCCATCGCTTATTTCTCCAGCCAGTATTTCATCAATGCGGCGTTCGATCGCTCGCTGATGCGGCGAACCTTCGCACTTGCCGATCGGGTTGAGGTGCTGCATGGCCGGGTACAGGTGGATTTGCCGGTCGCCGCGCGCGAATTGCTGGTGTTCGACCAGGAGGACTTGTTGTTTCACAGCATCGCCGGCCCCGATGGACGGATCGTCGAGGGCGAGCGGGATATGCCGCGGCTTCCCGCGCGAAAGCCGCTCAGGCCTGGCCAGCTGATCGTCTACGACGGCGTCAAGGATGGTGCAAAAGTCCGGGTGGCGGCGTTTGCGCTTTCGCTCAAGGGCACCAGTGCAAACGGCGCGGCGCTGGTGCAGGTGGGGGAAACGCTGGCGCGCCGTTCGGTTTTGGCGGGGCGCGCCACGCTGGCGATCGTGATTCCGATGCTGCTCATGACGCTGACGGCGGCGGCGGCCATTGCTTTTGGCGTCGGGCGCGGCCTCGATCCGGTGAGCCGGCTGCGGGACCGCTTGTCGGCACGGCAGGCGTTCGATCTAAGCCCGGTTCCGCTGGAGGGGACGCCTGCGGAATTGCGGCCGTTTCTGGATGAAATCAATTCGCTGTTGCAGCGCCTGTCGGAGGCGGTCGAAGCGCAATCGCGCTTTGTCGCCGATGCGGCGCATCAGCTTCGCACGCCCATCGCCGGCATCCGGGCACAGGCCGAAGCCGCCCTGGCGAGCGCGCGGCATGAAGACGCGCAGCATGCACTGACGCGCATTGCGCGGTCGACTCAAACCATGGGCGATCTGGTTCAGAAGCTGCTCGTCCTGGCGCGCGTCGATGCCGCGGAAAATACCCTGCGCCTGATCCGGCTGGATGGCGCCGAGGTGATGAGGGCGGTTGCGCGTGAATGGGCGCCGCAGGCATTGGCTAAAGGAGTGGAAATCGGCTTCGAGATGAAAGACGGCGAAGCGTGGCTGAGGGGCGATGCACAATTGCTGCGGGAGTTGCTTGCCAATTTGATCGACAATGCCCTGCGTTATGGCGGGGCGCGGATCACACTGACGGTATGCGGTTCGGAACAGGGTGTGACGTGGCTGGTGGCCGATAATGGCCCGGGCATCCCGGAACAGCAGCGCACCGCTGTTTTTGCGCCATTTTATCGGCTGTCCGCCGGCGTGGAGGGGGCCGGGCTTGGCTTGACGATCGTGCAGCGCATCGCACACTTGCATGGCGCGGCGGTAAGCCTGGATGCGGGAGAGGGCGGAAAGGGCCTGGTGGCGAGCGTGAAATTTCCGCCGCCGTAAGCGCAAAAAAACCGCGCCCGGGAGCGCGGTTTTAGCGGCGGAAGGCGGTGCTTCAGCCCGCAGTTTCCGGCGTTTCGCTGTCGCTGGCTGCCGGTGCGGGCGCCTCCAGCAACGCCTTCATCGACAGACGCAGACGGCCTTTTTCGTCGGCCTCGAGAATCTTCACCTTCACGACCTGGCCCTCCTTGAGATAGTCGCCGATGGTGTTGACGCGCTCGTGGGCGATCTGCGAGATGTGCAGCAGGCCGTCGCGGCCCGGCAGCACGTTGACGATCGCGCCGAAGTCCAGCAGCTTGATGACCGGGCCTTCATAGACCTTGCCGACTTCGACTTCGGCGGTGATTTCCTCGATGCGCTTCTTCGCCAGTTCGCCGGCTTCCATGCTGGTGCAGGCGATCTTCACGCTGCCGTCTTCCTGGATGTCGATCTGGGTGCCG
>Ga0209916_1000421_pt1 | contig 69040 bp, 65 predicted proteins | sample ThiBio_1000_plan_FD_183956 | JGI IMG/M metagenome (GOLD analysis project Ga0209916, IMG submission 183956) | Wastewater bioreactor microbial communities from Cape Town, South Africa - Thiocy_solids_2 (SPAdes) | ecosystem: Engineered > Bioreactor > Thiocyanate-remediating > Anaerobic-Aerobic ... | reverse complement strand
TGGTCTGTCATGGGCATTGCGCCATCTTGTCAGGCGACCGCCATCGAGGCTGCAGCAAGCGGTTGCACGCAATAAAAACCCGCCGGTTGGCGGGCCTTCAGCGGGGGCTTCGCGGCGGCTTTCCGGGCTCTTTCATGCGAGCGGATGCGGCTCCCTCCTCGCAACCGATCAGGCATAACAGCGCAGCCGCACCGAGAAATCCTTCAGCGACTGGATGCCGCTGTCTTCGGCACGCTTGCACCAGGCCTGCAGCTGCTCCAGCAGTTGCTCGCGGCTGGCGGTGGAACGTCCCCAGATGGCGGCCAACTCCTGACGCATGCGATAAACCGTTTGCAGGTGCTCGCTCTTGTCCAGCAGGCTCTCCAGTTCGGTCTTGTCGGCCGCTGCGAGCTCGGCGGGTTCTTTGTGCAGCCAGCGGCGGAAGCTGTCGAGGTTCCAGTTCTGCGGCAGATGTGCGCCGGCTTTCAGCTTGGCGATCTCGGCTGCGCTGTCGGCGCGCACGCTCCTCATGAAGCGGGTCATCACGTCGTAGCGGTGGGTGATCACGGCCTGCAGGGTGTCGAGGTCGCACAGCGGCTTGGCCGGCTGCCATTTCACCGTCGGCGCCACTTTGCGGACGGTGGCCAGGCCGGCGTAGGACATCAGCTTGATGTACAGCCAGCCGATGTCGAATTCGTACCATTTGTTCGACAGCCGCGCCGAGCTGCCGTAGGCGTGGTGGTTGTTGTGCAGTTCTTCCCCGCCGATAAGGATGCCCCACGGGAAGATGTTGGTGCTGGCATCCTCGCAGGCGAAGTTGCGATACCCCCAGTAATGGCCCATGCCATTGATGATGCCGGCAGCGGTGATCGGAATCCACGCCATTTGCACGGCCCAGATGGTCAGGCCGATGGGGCCGAACAGGGCGAGGTTGAGCGCCATCATCAGCCAGATGCCCGCGGCCGAGTGAGCGCTGTAGACGTTGCGCTCCATCCAGTCGTCGGGGGTGCCGTGGCCGTATTTTTCCAGCGTCTCGGCCACCTTGGCCTCGGCGCGATACAACTCGGCACCTTCCCAGAACACTTTCTTGATGCCCCGGGTCTGCGGGCTGTGCGGGTCTTCGGGGGTGTCGCATTTGGCGTGGTGCTTGCGGTGGATGGCGACCCATTCCTTGGTCACCATGCCGCTGGTCAGCCACAGCCAGAAGCGGAAGAAATGGCTGACGACAGGATGCAGATCGACGGCGCGGTGCGCCTGCGAACGGTGCAGAAAAATAGTGACCGCAGCAATGGTGACGTGCGTCAGGCCGAGAGCCACCAGCACATAACCCCACCAGGGCAGGTCAATCAAACCAAGTTGCATAACTCATGTTCCATGAAAAGGGCAATATCGCCCGCCAATATACGAAAAAACAACATTAAAATCAATGTGTTTCCGCGTCCTGACCTGAGGACGAAGCCCAATGCACCACCCGCTGCGGGAAGGGAATTTCGATCCCCGCCTGGCGGAAAAGACGCCAGATCGCCCAGTTGATGTCGGAGCGCAGATTGTTCTGCCCTTCGCTGGGATCGCGTATCCATACAGCCAGTTCCAGCAGGATGCCATTATCGGCAAATTCTTTCAGGTACACCCTCGGCAAGTTGCCGGGGTCGTCGAAAATCACCCGGCTCTGGCTGTGCGCCGCCTCCAGCATCAACGCCTCGGCCCGTTCCAGATCACTGTCGTAGGACACCTGCACCGACAATGCAACCCGCACATGGGGTCTGGACAGCGAATGGTTGACGACCGTCTGCGTGATCAGGGTTTCATTGGGAACGATGCTTTCGGTGCCGTCGGGCGCTTTCAGCAGCGTGTAACGCGTATTGATCTGGCTGACTTCGCCGTATTTGCTGTCGACCGTCACCAGATCGCCGATGCGCACCGAGCGGTCGAGCAGGATGATGAAGCCGGAAACGTAGTTGCTGGCGACTTTTTGCAGGCCGAAACCGATGCCCACGCCGAGCGCGCCGCCAAACACCGACAGCACGGTGAGGTCGATCCCCACCGCCGGCAAGGCCACCAGCACCGCCAGAATCAGAAACACGGTGCGTGCGGCCTTCGACAGCGCCAGCCGCAGCGACAGGTTCATCTGCGTGACGCCCATCAGGCGGCTTTCGACGATGCGCGCCAGCGCCAGCGCCAGGATGACCGCCGCCACCACCACCGCCGCCGCCTGGACCAGCAGCCACAGCGAGAAGCGATGGCTGCCCGACTGGAACGACAGCGCTTCCATCGCCGCGTGGATGCGCGGCAGGAGGCCGGTGATGTGCAGCGCGAACGCGCCCCAGATCAGCCATGCGGCGGTGCGCTCCCACAGCCTGAGCGATTCGCGCGGCTCGAACACATAGCGCAGCGCGTACACCGCCAGCCGTACCCCCACCAGCGCCAGCAGCAGCGGCACCGCCAGATTCAGCAGATGCGTGTTGGCCAGCCAGAGATGCGCGACGTCGCGCCCCAGCAATACCGCCAGCAGCATCGCCAGCGGGAAGCCGACGCGGCGCATCCCGGCACGGCCGGCAGACCAGAGCGGGGCCGAGGCTTCGAAATAACGCCTGACCAGCCGCATCGCACCCCAGGCCGCCAGGGCGCATGCCGCCAGCACGCCCAGCTGCCACAACAGGACGCCGTCCTGACTGTCGGCGATGAGGCGCGCCAGCAGGTTGTCGAAGAGAATGGGATTGCTCAAGGCGGCCTCAGAAGCTATGCGTGTATTGTGCGCTCAGGATGTCGACCTGGCTGTCGTATTCGCCGTTGAGCGTGGTGCCGTTGTCGCTGCTCCGCAAGCCCGGGGCGTTGACGAACAGATGGGCGTAGCCGAAGTCGAGCGCACCCTGTTTCGAGAGCCGGTACTGCCCGCCGAACGCGATCCAGGTGCGGGCGCCGTCGGGAATCCGGGCGGTCCGGTCGAGATCGGACACCGGCGCCTCGTCGTAGGCGACGCCGCCGCGCAAGCTCAGTTTCTCGCTCATGTGCCAAGTCACCCCCAGCGAATAGCGCAGGATGTCTTCCCAGTTCTCGGGGGTGGTCTTGTCGACGGTGCCCTTGATGGGCAGTTCGTCGAAGTCGCTCCAGCCGGTCCAGCTCAGGTCGGCCAGCAAGTCCCACCTGGGGGACAGCTTGTGGAAGACGCTCAGCGACACGCTGTCCGGCAGCGTGACTGCCGCTGTGACGGGGCCATTGAGGGAAGCGACGGCCGGATCGGACGTGCTGGAGGTGCCGTCGAGCGTGAAGTCCAGCTCGGAACGGTAGGACAGGCCGACGCGGGTGGCGGAGGAGAGCTGCCACAGCGCGCCCAGGTTGTAGCCCCAGCCGAAATCGTCCCCCTTGATTTTCATCAGCGTAACCGGTGCAGGAGGCGCGCCAAGCGGCTGCCGGTGGGTCAGCGTTGCCTCGATCCACTGTACGTTGAGTCCCGCCCCCAGCGAAAAGACATCGCTGACTCTGTAGGCAATCGACGGGTTGAGATTGACGGTTTTCACTTCCGATTTGATGGCCTGAAAGCGGCCGATCCAGTCGGAATCGTATTCGGTCTTGAGGCCGAAGGGGCTGTTGAGGCCCAATCCCAGATGCACGTCCGGCGTCAGGCGGTACGCAAGATAGGCGTTCGGCACCAGCGCCCAGTCGCCGGCATCGCCGCCATTTCCTCCGCCGATCGCCGGGGTCACGGTCCCCGAAAACGCCGCCTTGGGCTTGATCAGGTGCCCCGCCACCACAAGCTGCCGGTCCGGCAACAACGTCATGCCCGCAGGGTTGAAATAGACCGTGCTGGCGTCCGCGGCCACGGCGGCGGCGCCGGCATAGGCATTGCCCAGCCCGCTGGCATTCTGCTCGATCAATGCGAAGCCGGCAGCGTGGCTCAGCCCTGCGAATCCGGCCAGTGCCAGGCCGAGCGTCACGCGGTTAAAGGGCAATACAGACATCGGGGTTCTCCGTAAACGAGGACAGTCAGCGCGCGAAATCGGCATACATCGCCTCGACCGCCGCGCGGTAACGATCGAGCACCTGCTTGCGCTTGACCTTGAGCGTGGGGGTCAGCAGGCCGTCTTCCAGCGTCCACGGTTCGAGCTCCGGGTACACCCGGCGGATCTGAGCGTAGCCCGGAAAATGTCTGAGCTGACGGGCCACGCGCTGGACGAGCGCCTTCGCCACCCGAGGGTCGCGCAAGGTGGCGGGATGCCGGGGATCGACATTGAGGCTGGCGGCAAAATCCGCCCAGTGCGCCTCGTTGAGCACGGCCAGCGCGGCCAGGTAGGGCCTGCCTTCGCCGACGATCATCACCTGCTCGAACAGGGGATCGAGCAGGATGGCCGCCTCCATCTCGCCGGGCGGCACCTTCTCGCCGTTGTTCAGCACGATGATGTCCTTGAGCCGCCCGATGATCGTGTAGTGGCCGCCGGCGTCCACGCTGGCCTGGTCGCCGCTGTGCAGCCAGCCGTCGGCGTCGATCATGGCGCGGGTGGCCGCGTCGTCCTGCCAGTAGCCGCGCATCACGCAGCGGCTGCGCGTGAGCAGTTCGCCGTTGTCGCCGATTTTCACCTCGATACCGGGCAAGGGGGGGCCGATGCTGGCCGGAATGTTGGAATCGGGGCGGTTGACGCACACCACCGGGCTGGTTTCGGTAAGCCCGTAGCCCTGATAAATCGGCACGCCCAGCCCGATGAAAACGTGCGCGATCTCGGGCGAGAGCGCGGCGCCACCGGAAATCGCCAGTCTCAGCCGGCCGCCCAGCCTGGCGACGATGTTGCGCGCCACCAGCTTGTGCAGCAACGGCCACAGCAGCAGCTCGGGATGCCAGCCGGCCCGTCCCTGGGCGCGCTCGAACCGCCGCCAGCCGACCCGCACCGCCAGCCTGAACAGCATCCCGGCGAAGCGGCCTTTCTTCGCCAGCCCGTCCTGGATGCGTCCGTGCACCCGTTCGTAGATGCGCGGCACCGAGATCAGCACGGTGGGGCGAATGTCCTGCAGGTCCTGCGCCAGCTGGGAGATCGAGCGCGCATAGGCGACTTCGGCGCCGATCAGCATCGGCAGGTAATAACCGCCGGTACGCTCCAGCGTGTGCGACATCGGCAGAAAGGACAGGAACACCTCGTGCGCGCCGAAATCCGCGCATTGCGATGCATAAAATGCGTTCCACAGCAGATTGTCGTGCGTCAGCATCACCCCTTTGGGGCGCCCGGTGGTGCCCGAGGTGTAGACGATGCTGGCCAGCATCTCGGCGTCCGGATGGCGCTCGGGCACCGGCGTGGCAGCCGCCGCGGCCAGCCAGTCGGCCGCTACCACGCAACGCGTGCTCCAGTTCGCCAGCCCGTTGTCCGGCGCGGTCAGGCTGACGATGCGCTGCAAGGCAGGGGTCGATGCGGCGATTTCAGCCAGCTTCCTGTGCTGGAACTTCCCCTCGACCAGCAGCATTTTGGCGCCGGCATGATTGAGGATGTAAGCGGCGCTGTCCGGGCGGTCGTCGAGGTACAGGGGCACGGTCACCAGCCCCAGCGCCAGCGCGGCCTGGTCGAAAATCACCCACTCGACGCTGTTTTTCAGCATCACCGCCACGCGGTCGCCGGGAACCAGGCCCTCCTTCGCCAGCGCAGCCTGCCAGCGCGCCGCCTGCGCCGCCACCTGGGCCCAGGTGAAACTCACCCAGGTGTCGCGCGCCTCGTCGAACTGGCGGTAGGCCACCTGCTCCGGCGTTGCCGCGACACGCGCGCGGAACAAGCCGCACAGTGTGCCCAGGGCATCGGGATGGAATGGCGCGGAGGTCATCTCAGATCATCGAGCCGGCCGCGGGGAAAGGCCGCATTGACAACTGCGAGGCCATGACAGGTCAGTCGCCTGTCTTGACCAGCACGGCGGCGAAAAAGCCATCCGTCCCGTGCAGCGCCGGCGCCAGTTTCAGCATCGCGCCGGTATCGAGGTCGATCCTGTTTTGCGCCAGCAGTTCGTTCACCGGCAGCAGGCGGAAGCCGCCCTGCGCCAGCGCGCCGTCGACGATGGCTTCATTCTCCGCCGGCAGCAGGCTGCAGGTCGCGTAGACCAGACGGCCGCCCGGTTTCAGCAGTTTCACCGCCGCGCGCAGGATGGATGCCTGCTTCTGCGTCAGCTCCGCCACGGACTCGGGCGACTGGCGGAACTTCAGGTCGGGATTGCGCCGCAGCGTGCCCAGCCCCGAGCACGGCGCATCGACCAGCACGCGGTCGAGCTTGCCCGCCAGCCGCTTCACCCGGGTGTCGTTTTCCGAGGCGATCAGCTGCGGCATCACGTTGGACAGCCCCGAGCGCGCCAGCCGCGGCTTCAGGTTGGCGAGCCGCTTTTCCGCCACGTCGAACGCATACAGCCGCCCGGTCGACGCCATCATCGCGCCGATGGCGAGCGTCTTGCCGCCGGCGCCGGCGCAGAAATCGCACACCATCTCGCCGCGCCGCGCGCCGAGCAGCAGGGCCAGCAGCTGGCTGCCCTCGTCCTGCACTTCCAGGCTGCCGTCGAGAAACAGCGGATGGCGGTTGATCGCCGGATGATCCTTGAAGCGGATGCCCCACGGCGAATACGGCGTCGCCTCGACCGCCAGGCCTTCCGCCTGCAGCTGCGCCAGCACCGCGTCGCGGCTGGCCTTGTGCGCGTTGACCCGCACGTCGAGCGGCGCCGGCTGCTGCAGGGCGCGGCCGAGCGCCAGGATGTCGGCGTCGCTCATCGCCGGCTGCAGCGCTTCGACCACCCAGTCGGGCAGTTCGGCGGCCACCGCCAGCGGCAATTCGGCCGTCCGGGCATTGCGGATATGGTCGATGAGTTCGGGCTTGGCGAATTTTTCCAGCGTTGCGCCGCTCATGCCGCGCGCCTTGATCAGCCAGGCGACGATCAGCGTGCGCGGATTGGCCGCCGGCACCACCACCGACAGATAGCGGTAGCGCCGCAGCACGCCGAACACGGCTTCCGCCACGAACGCGCGGTCGCGCGCGCCGAGTTTCTTGTGTTCGCGAAAGAAGGCCGACAGCACGGCATCGGCTGGACGCTTGAAATCCAGCACCAGGTCGAGCGCCTGGGTGGCGAGTTGCAACAGCGGCGGGGTGAGTTCCATCGGCAGGAATAGGCAGGTTGGCGGATGGCAGGCATCGTCCTGCCGGCGGGCTTACTCGTCTTCGCCGAGTTCGGGGTCCCAGCCCCTTTCACGCGCACGCTCGGTGGCCATCTTGTAGAGGCTTGCGTGGCGCTCGCGCAGTCCGACCGGCAGGCGGCTAGGCAGGTTGCCGTATTTGTCCCACTCGGCTTCGATCTTCTCCGTCAGCGCCTGCATTTGGCCCAGCTGCCAGCCGGCGCAGTCCTCCGATTCCGGAATGAAGCCGAACAGCCAGCCGTCGAGCACGACGCGCGCCAGCATGGTGACGCCGTGCTTGTCGTTGTAGAAACCGGCGTAAGTCATTTTGTTGTTCATGGCGGCGAGTCTTTGTCTGTCAGAAGTTTGCCGTACCGCAAGCGTGCATGGCGGCAACGGGAGCGCCCACACCGGCGGCGTTGCGTATGGAACGCGGGAATGTTCGGTCTCTGGCGGGGAGACGCAAGGATACCATCCGGGGCGCATTATTGATTCGGCCGCCGAGGTTCGAAGCGGCATTGAAGGCCGGCTTGCCCGGACTGCGCAGGGCGGCGCGGGAGGCCGAACCAACCCGCGTTGAAAGCCGCGTTCCATCGAGGCAGCGCAACGAACCGCCGCGCTCAGGACGGCGCGAAAAACACGGCCGCATCCAGACATTGCCTGGCCGTCTCGATAACACCCCATCCGCGCCGGCCTCAGGCCGAACGCGCATGCACCAGCCATTCGCGCCAGATGGCCACCGACACCGCGAGCAGCACCGGTCCCAGAAACAGGCCGATCAGGCCGAATGCGTTGATGCCGCCGAGCACGCCGAGAAACACCAGCAGGAACGGAATCCGCGTCGGCCCGCTGATGACGAGCGGACGAATCAGGTTGTCGACCCAGCTCACCACCAGCGCCCCCCACAGGAACAGGCCCAGCGCTGCCTGGGTTTCGCCGTGCCCCAGCAGGCCCAGCGACAGGCCGATCCACACCACCGGGCCGACGAAAGGAATCAGCGATACCAGCGCGGTGATCGCCCCCCACAGTGCGGGCGCGTCGATCCCGGCGACCCAGTAGCCCAGCCCGGCAAGCACCCCCTGCGCCAGCGCGGTGAGCACGATACCGAACACCACGGCACGCACGGTCACCCCCACCGCCTGGATATAGCCGCGCGCCACCTCGCCCAGCCAGCGCGTGGCCACCCGGCGGAACTGGGTCAGCACGCTGTCGCCGTGGCGATACAGAAAGAACAGCGCAAACACCGCCAGGCCGAATTTCGCCGCGTTGCGCCCGACGCCGCCCGCCAGGGCTTTCAGTTGCGCGGCATCGGTCAGCCCCAGCGCGTCGATCTGCGCGCGCACCCAGGCCGGGTCGGCCTGCACGCGCTGATACTGCGCCGCGATCCATTCCCCGCCCGGCCAGGCACGCACGCCCGCAGGCAGCGGCGGCAGGCCGTGGATGGCGAGTTGCTTGAGGGTCGCCGAAGCCGCCGCCACGTCCACCACCACGGTGAACATCATCCACAGCAGCGGCAGCAGCAGGGTCGCGGCGACGCCCAGCGTCATCAGCAGCGCTGCCAGGTTGTCGCGCCCCGGCAGGCGGCGGCACAAGCGCTGATGGAGCGGCCAGGTGACGTACGCGAGAATCCCCGCCCACGCCAGCGAGGCGAAAAACGGCGCCAGCACCCAGAAGGTGAGCCCGAAAATGAAGAACAGGAAAATGAATGCCGCAATGCGGCGTGCGAGCGGGGAATCGATTTTGATCGGCATCTATGCCCTCCGGCTGGGTCCGGTTCCTGGCGCGGCGCGTTTGCGCGTCGCCCACAGGCTGGCAAACACGAAGCCGGCGATGATGAAGCCGACGATGCCGAGCGACAAGCCTACCGGGATTTTGTAAAAGTCGACGATCAGCATTTTCGTTCCCACGAACAACAACACGATGGCCAGGCCGTATTTCAGCAGATGGAAACGCTCGGCCATGCCGGCCAGCATGAAATACATCGCGCGCAGGCCGAGGATGGCGAAAATGTTGGACGTAAAGACGATGAAGGGATCGGTGGTGATGGCGAAAATCGCCGGGATCGAGTCGACCGCGAAGATCAGGTCGGACAGTTCGATCATGACGAGCACCAGGAACAGCGGGGTGAAGACGCGCACGCCGTTTTCCGTCACCCAGAATTTCTCGCCGCGATAATCCGGCGTCAGCCGCAGGCGGCGCTTGATCCAGCCGAGCAGCGGATTCCTGTTCAGGTCCGGCACGGCTTCGGCGAACGTCAGCATCTTGATGCCGGTGACGACGAGAAAAGCGCCGAACAGATAGAGGATCCAGTGGAATTCCCGCACCAGCCAGGCGCCCGCCAGGATCATCGCGGCGCGCATGACGATCGCGCCGATGACGCCGTAGATCAGCACGCGGCGCTGATACTCAGCCGGCACCGCGAAGAAGCCGAAGATCATCAGGAAGACGAAGATGTTGTCGACCGCCAGCGACTTCTCGAGCAGGTAGCCGGTGAGGAACTCCAGCGCCTTGGCCTCGGCCACCTCGCCGCCATGCGTCCCTCTGAGATACCACCACAGGCCAAAGCCGAACAGCATGGCCAGCGTAAACCAGACGAACGACCAGGCCGCCGCTTCCCCGAAGCCGACCTTGTGCGCCTTGTTGCCGCCGGCCAGGAACAGGTCGACGGCGAGCATCGCCAGCACGAAGCCGACGAACGCCGCCCACATCCAGGGCTCGCCGACATGCAGGGCGGCGCCCATGTTCACCCCCGACCCGCTGGCTTACTGCACCGCGCGCAGCGCGGCGATGCGCTCATCCAGCGGCGGGTGCGTCATGAATAGGCGCTTCCAGCCCTGCGGGCTGCCGCCGGCGATGCCGAACGCCGCCATTTTGTCGGGCAGCGGCTGCGGATGCAGGCTGTTCAGGCGCTCCAGCGCGGCGATCATCGCGCCCTTGCCAGCAAGCGAGGCGCCGCCGCGGTCGGCACGGAACTCGCGCTGGCGCGAGAACCACATGACGATGATCGAAGCAAGGATGCCGAGCACCAGTTCGGCGACGATCATGGTGACGAAGAACGCCGGGCCGTGGCCTTCCTCGTTCTTGAATACCACGCGGTCGACGGTGTGGCCGATCACGCGCGAGAGGAACATCACGAAAGTGTTGACCACCCCCTGGATCAGCGCCAGCGTCACCATGTCGCCGTTGGCGACGTGGGCGACTTCGTGACCGATCACCGCTTCGGCTTCCGGTCGCGTCATGGTATTCAGCAGCCCCGCAGACACGGCGACCAACGCGCTGTTCTTGTTCATGCCAGTGGCGAAGGCATTGACTTCGGGCGAATCGAAAATTCCCACTTCGGGCATGCCGATGCCGGCGTCCGCGGCGTATTTCTTCACGGTTTCGACCAGCCAGAATTCGGTCGAATTCGACGGCGTCTCGATCACCCGCACGCCCATCGATTTCTTCGCCATCCACTTCGAAATGGCGAGCGAAATGAGCGAGCCGCCAAAGCCCATCACCGCGGCGAAGATCAGCAGCGAGCCAAGGTTCAGCCCATTCGCGGTGAGATAGGGCTCGACGCCCAGGATGCGCATGGTGAACGACAGCACCAGCACGATGGCCAGGTTGGTGGCCAGGAATAAAACGATACGCTTCATGGTGTTCTCCAGTTAAGCCCAGCCGCGCGCGGGTTGCCGGCACCGGCGTGGCAATCCCGCATTTTCGCGGGCACACGACAGAATATAGACAGGACACGAACAATAAAATTCGATTTTTCTACTGCTATTGTTCGATTTTACCGAACAGATTCTGCGTCATGCTCAATTACAAGCATCTGCATTACTTCCGCACCGTCGCAAAAACCGGAGCCATCAACCGCGCCGCCGAGAAGCTGCACCTGACGCCGCAGACGCTGTCCGGCCAGATTGGCGTACTCGAGCAGCGCCTGGGCGTGGCATTGTTCCGCCGCAGCGGGCGCCGGCTCGAACTGACCGACGCCGGGCGCACCGCCCTGGCCTACGCCGACGAAATTTTCCACGTCGGCGCCGAACTCGAAGAGGCCCTGCAAAACCGCAGCGCCGCGCGCGCCCATCCGTTCCGCGTCGGCATCGCCGACGTCGTGCCGAAGACGATTGCGTATCAGTTGCTGGCCCCCGCGCTCACCCTGGCCGAACCGGTCAAGCTGGTGTGCAAGGAGGGGCGGCTGGAACAGCTGGCCGCCGAACTGTCGATCCACCGCCTCGACATGGTGCTGGCCGACCGGCAACTGCCGTCGAGCATGGACATCAAGGGCTACAGCCACCCTCTCGGCGAATGCGGCATCGCCTTTTTGGCTGCGCCGGCGATTGCCGACGCGCTGGGGCCGGACTTCCCGGCCAATCTGCACGGCGCGCCGCTGCTGATTCCCGGCGAGGACAGCGCGCTGCGCGCGCCGCTGCTGCGCTGGCTGGAACGTCGCGGCATCCAGCCCAGCGTCGTCGGCGAGTTCGACGACAGCGCGTTGATGAGCGCCTTCGGCCAGGCGGGCGCGGGGGTGTTCCCAGTGCCGCTGAGCACGGCGCCGGAGGTGATGCGGCAGTACGAGGTCGCCGAGCTGGGGCAGACGCTGGAAATCCGCGAACGCTTTTTCGCCATTTCGGTGGAGCGGCGGTTGAGCCACCCGGCGGTGCTGGCGGTGAGCGAGGCGGCGCGGCGCAGGTTCCAGCCGCGCGACGCGGACTGAAGCCCGTGCTGCTCATGCAGGCGGCGCGCCCAGCCAGCGCACCGCCTCGACCGGACTCATGATCCGAAAATGCGGCGCGCAACGGCGGCGCAGCCTGAGCAGCGCGCGGTCCTTGCTGACCAGTCCCTGCGCCCCGGCCATCGCCGCCAGTTCGATGAATTTCTGATCGTCGGGGTCGCTGCAGCGCGGCATACGGCTCCACGCGGGCGTCATCCCGCAGCGGAGCGGAGCCCCCGGGGGCAGCCCGGCGGGCGCGCCGGCGTCATCCGCCATCGCCGACAGCGCCCGGTAACGCGTCAGCAGCGCCGCCTGCCGCGCCGCATCCAGGGAAAACTCCGGATATCCCAGCACGCGCCGCCACTCGTCCAGGGTGGCGGCCGTCACCACGCAGCGCACCTGTCCGCCTTGCAGCGCGTCCAGCAAGGGGCGCGCGGCCGCATCGGCGAAATGCAGCAGATCGAGCACCACATTGGTGTCGAGCACCAGCAGGCGTTTATTCAATATCGGTATGCTCGGCGATGAATTCGCGCACCCAGTGTTCCGGCCTGGCGCTGGAAAAGCGCCCGACGATTTCGCCCTTGACGAACAGCAGCACAGTGGGAAAGCCGCGCAGGCCGTAGCGTCCGGCGAGCTTCATGTTGGCGCCTTCGTCGACCTCGACCTTGGCCATGTGGAGCCGGCCGGCGTGCTGCGCAATGACGCGCTCCAGCACCGGCGTCAGCGCACGGCAGGGCGGACACCAGTCGGCCCAGAAATCGACCAGGATGGGCAAGGTGTGCGAGGCCTCGATCACGTCGCGTTCGAAGTGCTCCAGGTGGGTGTCGAAAATGCTTGGGGTCATGGCCATGCGTCGCAACGAGTTGAAACGGCTATTTTGCCGCGTTACGCGGCGAATGGGCGCATCGGCTTCGATGGCGCCCGCTGCCGGATGAAAAACTTCCCTGGGCGCAGCCGGAATGCTACCGTTGCAGCATGGAAGAACGCTTCTATCGCGAACAGGAAATCGCACGCGTGCCGGGGTTCCTGCCCGCCGCCACCTACAATCTCGCGCACACCCTGCTGGCGCGCGCCGGAAAATGCCTGTTCGTACCCATCCGCAACCTGCAGTACATGGCCGTGCTCGATGCCGAGGAATACATATTCGTCGACAGCCAGAACAAGGCCTGGGTCGAACTGGCATGGCAGCATTTCCGGCCGCAGGTGCGTGCCGCGCTGAACGAGCGCGTGCCATTCGAGATCGTCTATTACCTGCCGCAGGCAGCCGAAACCATGAAACGGCTCGCCGGCGAATTCCACCTGGCCCTGCAGACGCTTGCCGAGCGCGACCTGCCCCGACAGGACGCGCACATCCTGCCGCTGGCGCGCCATCCTCGCCCGCAATGAAGGCGGCGCGCCGCCGCACTCGACTGGACGCCGGCGCAATGTTAAAAGGCCCCATGCGCGTCCCTGCCCCCCATTGCCCGCGATGAACGATTTCGCCGTTTTTTCCGTCCTGGTGGTGGAGGACAACGCGGATCTGGCGGCGAACATCGCCGACTTTCTGGAAGGCCACGGCCATCAGGTGGATGTGGCTCAGGATGGCGTGACCGGCCTGCATCTGGCGGTCGCCCAGCCGCACGACGTCATCGTGCTCGACCTGATGCTGCCCGGCATCGACGGCCTCACCCTGTGCCGCCGCCTGCGCCAGGACGCGCAATCCGCGACGCCGGTGCTGATGCTGACCGCGCGCGCCACGCTCGACGACAAGATCGCCGGCTTCGGCGAGGGCGCCGACGATTACCTCACCAAGCCGTTCGAGCTGCGCGAACTGGAACTCCGCCTCGCCGCCCTGGTGCGGCGCGCCCAGGGCGGCGAACGGCTGAACCGGCTGCAGGTGGGCGATCTGGTGTTCGACCTCGGTACCCGCGTCGTGCAGCGCGCCGGCCGCCCCCTCGCCCTGCCCATGCTGCCGCTGCGCATCCTGGAGCGACTGATGAAGCGCTCGCCCAACGTGGTGTGGCGGCGCGAAATCGAACAGACGGCGTGGGGCGACTCGCCGCCCGATTCCGATTCCCTGCGCGTGCACATGCACACCCTGCGCGCGGCCATCGACCCGCCCGACCTGCCGCCGCTGCTGCATACCGTGCGCGGCGTGGGCTATCAGTTGAAGGCGCCGGATGCTCCGCCTGCATAGCCTGCGCGCCCGCGTCGCGCTCTATTTCGCCGGCTTCGGCGCGCTGCTCAGCCTGGTCATGGCGGTGATGGTGTACCAGTCGGCCCACGACCTGAGCGTGCGCCTGGTGGACGAAACTCTGAGCGCCGAACTCGACGACTACATCGCCCGCCGCGGGCGCAACCCCCTCTCCCTGCCGCCGGCAACGGTCACCCTGCAGGGCTACGTGCGGGAAGCGGGCGAAACGGACGGCGTGCCGGATTACCTCGCGAGGCTGCCGCCGGGGCGTCACGAAGTCCGCGTCGGCACCCTGTTCTACCGGGCGGCCGTGCTGGACCGCGACGACGTGCGCTATTACCTGCTCTACGATATCAGTCTGAAGCTCAAACGCGAGCAGCGCTTTGCCCAGCAGCTCAGCATCGTCGCCGTCGCCATGACCCTGCTTTCCGCTCTGCTCGGTATGTTTCTTTCCGGCGCGGCGGTCGCGCCGGTGGCCGAGCTGGCCGCGCGGGTGCGCCACCGCCGGCCGGAAGACTGGGACCAGCCGCTGGCCGAACATTTCCACGACCGCGAAATCGGGGAACTGGCCGGCGTATTCGACCGCCAGTTGAGCCGCATGCGCGCCTTCATGGAACGCGAGCGCGCCTTCGGCGCCGACATGAGCCACGAACTGCGCACTGCGCTGGCCGTCATCCTCAGCGCCACCGAAGTGCTGCTGGACGACGACGAATTGAGCGGCAAACAGAAAGCGCGCGTGCAGCGCATCGAACGCGCCGCGCGCGACATGGCCGAACTCGGCACCGCCCTGCTGCTGATGGCGCGCGAGGATCACGCCCAGCCCGGCGGCGGCTGCCAGGTCGCCGCCGTGGTCGAGGAAGCGGTGGAAAAACAGCGTCACCTGCTGGGCAGCAAACCCGTCACCGTGGACGTGCAAACCGACCCAGCCCTCGTCGTCGCCGCCGACTGCGGGCTGGTCGACATCCTGGTCAGCAACCTGGTGCGCAACGCCTTTTCCTACACCGACGCCGGCAGCGTCACCGTCCACCAGGACAGCCGCAGCCTGATCGTCTCCGACACCGGCCGCGGCATGCCGGGCGACGCCGCCGACCAGGCCTTTCTGCGCCATTTCCGCGACATCGCCAGCAGCGGCGCCGGCATCGGTCTGTCGCTGGTCAAGCAGATTTGCGACCGCTACGGCTGGCAGGTGCGGCTGGAAAGCGGGGAACGCCAGGGGACGACGGTGTCTGTCGTGTTCGCGCGGTAAGGATGCGGTAGCGACCCCGCATCCGTCTCAGGTATTCGAGGACTTGCTGCGCGCCGCGGCGATGCCGAGCAGGCCCAGGGCCAGCAGCGACAGGGTGGCGGGCTCCGGAACCGCCTGGCCGCGGGACGTCTCCGGCAGGCTCAGCAGCGTGACGGTCGCCATCTGCTCCTGCAGGCCGTTGCCGCTGAAACTGAGGGGAGCCAAGGCGATTCCCAGTTTGCCGCCCAGGCCGATATCCACCGTCACCGGATCCCAGGCAAGGAAGTAGTCCGCCGCCGGATCGCCGATCAGTCCGGGAATTGCGGTGCCGGCCGCGGCGATGTCCGCAACGATTCCCGGGCCGCCGGCAAAGATCAGGCGGGCCAGCACGTCGAGATGGTCCGTTTCATGCGCCCGGACCCCGGCGTTGGAACCGTTCCCCGCGTCCATTTCAAGAAAATCGACGGTGCCGAATTTGAACGTGAAGTAGTCCCCGACATGGTTCAGGCTGAAGTTTTGCACGGCGAAGCCGCTGGTCGAAAACCGCACATCCAGCAGCGTGGCGCCGTTTTCCTGGGAATCCACACCATACCCCGAGCCGGGCATGAACGCTCCGCCGGTGATGGAAAGCGGCAGCGCGCTGGCCGCCGGGGCCATGACGAGTGCGCTGGCAGCGCTGACGGTCAGAATCATGTGCTGGATTGCGTTCATTTTTTGTCCCTGCGGTGGTTGCCGTGAATTCGTGCTTCACTCATCCACGCACGGATCGTGCCACGCCCGCGACCTGGCCGAAACGAGGCGGCCCGGGGGAACGCGGGCGTGGCGACGGCACACGGCGCGATGAAATGCCGGCATTCGCCGCGAATTCACAACGGCCCGCCCTGCCCGGTTCGGTTCCAGGCGATGCCGGCGAGTCGGGCTTGACGGCCGTTTTGGTTGGCAAGCCCTCCGCCGCCGCTCGGCTTAACCCCGGCTTTTCCGCCGCTTAACCCGCTGTTAACGCGCTTGTCGCTACGATCCGATCGACACTCACGGTCGGACTTTTCCAGCGATGCCTACCCCTCTTGCCCGTTTGGGCGTCCCCCCCCTCCGTCTCGATTGGCCGCGCCTGCTGCCCTTTCTGCGCTGGCGCAACCGCGTCAACCGGCAGAGCCTGCGCGACGATTTGATGGCCGGGCTGACCGGCGCGCTGGTGGCGCTGCCGCAGGGGGTGGCGTTTGCCACCATCGCGGGGATGCCGCCGGAATACGGGCTGTATGCGGGGATGATCCCGGCCATCATCGCGGCGCTGTTCGGGTCGTCCTGGCATCTGGTGTCGGGACCGACGACGGCGGCCTCGATCGTGCTGTTCTCGGTGCTGTCGCCGCATGCCGAGCCGGGCTCGGCGCAGTACGTGAGCCTGGCGCTGACGCTGACCTTCCTGGTGGGGATCATCCAGTTGGCGATGGGGCTGGCGCGCATGGGCACGCTGGTCAATTTCATCTCGCATTCGGTGGTGACCGGGTTCACCGCCGGGGCGGCGATCCTGATCGCCACCAACCAGGTGAAGCATTTCTTCGGCCTCGAGATTGCGCGCGGATCATCCTTCAGCGACACCTGGAGCACGCTGTTCAGCCAGCTCGATCAGGTGCAGCCCGGGGTGACGGCGGTGGCCATGTTGACGCTGCTGCTGGGCATCGCGGTAAAACACTTTTTCCCGAAGTGGCCTTACATGATCGTGGCGATGCTGGGCGGTTCGGCCGCGGCGACCGCGCTCACCTACTGGCAAGGTCTGCAGCTGTCCACGGTGGGCGCGCTGCCGGCGAGCCTGCCGCCGCTGTCGGCGCCGGCGCTGGACGGTGAAAGCATCCGCGCGGTGGCGTCCGGGGTGGTGGCGGTGACGCTCTTGGCGCTGACCGAGGCGGTGTCGATCGCGCGCGCGCTGGCGGCGCGCTCCGGCCAGCACGTCGACGGCAACCAGGAATTCATCGGCCAGGGCATGTCGAACATCGCCGGCGCGTTCTTCTCCGGCTACGTCGCCACCGGCTCGTTCAACCGCAGCGGGGTGAACTACGCGGCCGGCGCCAAGACGCCACTGGCGGCGATGATGGCGGGCTTCTTCCTGCTGCTGCTGGTGCTGCTGGTGGCGCCGTGGGCACGCTTCCTGCCCAACGCCGCCATGGCCGGCATCCTGTTCCTGGTGGCGTGGGGGCTGATCGACTTCAAGGAAATCGCCCATACGGTAAAGGCCAATCGCTCCGAATTCGCCATCATGGCCGTCACTTTCGCGGCGACGCTGTTTCTGACGCTGGAGGAGGCCATCATCATCGGCGTGCTGCTGTCGCTTTCGCTGTATCTGGCGCGCACGTCGAAGCCGCAGGTGCGCGAACGCGCGCCCGACCCGCACAACCGCAAACGCAAATTCACCGATGCCGCCCGCGCCCCGCAATGCCCGCAACTGCGCTTCGTGCGCATCGACGGCTCGCTGTTCTTCGGTTCCACCGCGCACGTGCGCGAAAAACTGGCCGCCCAGGATCTGGCGCGGCCCGAGCAGAAGCACGTGGCCATCATCGCGCACGGCATCAACTTCATCGACATGGCCGGCGCCGAAACCCTCGCCGACGAAGCGCGGCGGCGGCGCTGCGCGGGCGGCGGCCTCTACCTCATCGGCGCCAAGGACACGGTGCAGGAACAGCTGGCGGAAAACGGCGCCCTGAAAGCGATCGGCGGCGCCAACCTGTTCGATTCCAAGACCGAAGCGATCGCCGAAATCTACCGCCGCCTCGACCGCGATGTCTGCCGCACCTGCAGCGCGCGCGTTTTCCGCGAATGCGCGCCGCCGGCGCGGGACGAGCCGGCCGCCCGCCCTCCCTCCTTTATCCCCGCAGGAGCCCAGCCATGAAAACCCGTCAACGCATCCTGGTCCCACTCACCCACGGCCACAGCGGTTCGGCCTTGCTGCGCCGCGCCGGCGAGATCGCCGCGGACGGCGAGGTCGAACTGCTGGTGGTGAGCGTGCTGGACACCCGATCCGGCTTCGAGCCGGACGGGCCGGCCGGCAGTCTGCCCGGCGAGCGCGCCGCCCGCTTCGCGCCGGCCGAGCGGAAGCGGCTAGAGCGCGATCTGGTGCGGCACGGCCTGGGCCAGGCGCGGGCCACCGTGATATGGGGCGAGCCGCGCGCCGCCCTGTCCACGCTGATCCGCAGCTGGCGCCCCGATACGATCGTGTGCGACGGGCGGACACGCCGCCTGCTGCCCGCCCGGACGCACCGCGAAGGCCCGCAGATGATGCGGGTCGGCCGCCCCGGCGCCTTCGCGCGCCTGGCCGGAGTTTTCTTCCCGCCGGCGCAGCGGCATGCCTGAGCGGGGGAGCCGCCGCGCGTGGCTGGCTCCCGCTCGCATCCGGCATGCGGCGGGCGCGGCCCGCCATTTTTTCAGTCAAGCAACAGGAAGGGACTTACCTTGATTCGCCGCAACCCCCGAGGCGACCTGCCGGTCGTGCACGACACCGCCTTCGTCGATCCCACCGCCATCCTCTGCGGCCACATCGTCGTCGGCGAGAATGTGTTCATCGGCCCCTACGCCGTGATCCGCGCTGACGAGGTCGACGACAACGGCCACATGGAACCCATCGTCATCGGCGCCCATTCGAACATCCAGGACGGCGTGGTCATCCATTCCAAGGCGGGCGGGCGGGTCGAGATCGGCGAATACACCTCGATCGCCCACCGCTCCATCGTGCACGGCCCGTGCAAGGTGGGAAGCCGCGTCTTCATCGGCTTCAATTCGGTGCTGTTCAACTGCGTGGTGGGCGAAGGCTCGGTGGTGCGGCACAACTCGGTGGTCGAGGGCTGCAGCGTTCCCGACGGCTTCTACATTCCCTCCACCTGCAACATCCACTCGGACGAGGAACTGGCCCGCATCGAGCGCGTCACCCCCGATGCGACCGACTTCTCGGAAAGCGTGGCGCAGGCCAACCACGAACTGGTCAAGGGCTACAAGCGCATCCGCAACGAGTTCTAGCGTTCTAGCGCGCGACGCCCGGCTCAAGCGCAGGCAGGGACGCCGGCCTTTCCGGCCGCGGCCTGCCGACCGGGCAGAACAGGTCGTCCTTGCCCGCTTCGCCCAGCCATTCGTAAATGGCCGCCAGCGCCTGGTCCTCGTTGGCGAAGATGTGCTGCTGGCCGATCTCCTCGAACAGACCGGTGTTGCGCATCACGTCCAGCACCTGTTTCTTGAGTCCGGAGAACACCAGGGTGATGCCGCTTTCACGCAGGCGCTCGTTGAGGTGCTTGATGACCTCCTCGCCGGTGGCATCCAGGTTGTTGATGCCGTCGCCCACCACCAGCACGTAGCGGGCCTTGGGATGCCCGGCCACCGCTTCGAGGATGGTGTCCTCGAAGTAGGCGACGTTGGCGAAGTACAGCTGGCCGTCGAAGCGCATGGCGACGACATGTTCGCTGGTGGGCAAACCCGGGTTCACCTTGACGTCGCGCAGGGTGCCGTCGGCGTAGCGGCCGAGCTGGGCGACGCGCGGTTTCATGGTGCGGTACAGGAACAGCGCCAGCGCCAGCGCCGCGCCGATCAGGATGCCCTTGTCCAGGTGCGGGGCGGCGACGAGCGTGACGACGAAGGTGACGATCGCCACTGCGCCGTCCGCCTTGCTGGCTTTCCAGGCGTGCTTGATGGCGGCCGGGGTGAGCAGGCCGGCGACCGCCAGCAGGATGATGACGCCCAGTGTGGCCTTCGGCAGATGGTAGAGATAAGGTGTCAGGAACAGCAGCGTGACCGCCACGAAAATGCCGTTGAACACCATGCCGAAACCGGTTTTCGCGCCCGCCTGCAGATTGATCACCGAGCCGGTGAAGGATCCGGTGGCCGGATAAGCCTGGAAGAACGAGCCGCCTATGTTGGCGACACCCTGGCCGATCAGTTCCTGGTTGGGATCGAGACGCTGCTTGGTCTTGGCCGCCAGCGCCTTGGCCATCGAGATGCTTTCCATGAAGGCGACCAGCGCAATGATCAGCGCAGCGGCAAACAGCTGCATGAAGGCGTCGAGCGACAGCGCCGGCACGCGGAAGGACGGCAGGCCGGCCGGGATGTTGCCGACCACGTCGCCGCCGCCGGTCAGGCTCATCTTGCCGCTTTCGATTTTCTTGATGTGCCAGTGCTGGCCGTCGGTCTTCACGCCGTCGGGGACGGCGCCTTGCAGATACAGCATGGCGGACTGCTCCTCGGGCGCGTCGGCGCGCTCGAAACTCAGCTTGCGGATGTATTGCAGGCGTTCCTTGTTTTGCTGCTCGAAGCCGGAGGCCTCCAGATTCAACAAGTCGATCTGGTAGTTGAGGTCGGCCGCGGCGCGGGCGTCGTTCGCCTTTTCCAGCGCCCGCAAGGTGGCCGCCTTCGCCGTGACATCGGCCTTGATCTCGTCGATGCGCGCCTGCGCCTGGGCGTAGCTCGCCACCAGTTCGCGCGCGGCGGGGTCGGCGATCGTGTCGGGCGCGCCGCTGGTCTTGTGCGCAAAGCCGACCGCAAAGCTGACCAGGGTGGTGATCACCACCGCAACCAGCACGCTGGGCTTGGCCAGCAACGGGATCTTCTTCATCCCCAGCATCAGCACCAGCGCGAACACCGACATCGCCAGCGTGGGCAGATGGGTCTGCGGCAGGTAGGTGAACATTTCCCAGATATCCACCAGGAAGGAATCGCTGCGGCCCTTGGGGATGCCCAGCAGCAGGTCAAGCTGGGAGAGCGCGATGATGATGGCCGCCGCATTCATGAAGCCGAGAATCACCGGATGCGACACGAAGTTGACGATGGTGCCCAGCTTGAGCACGCCCAGGCTGAACTGGATGATGCCGACCATCAGCGTCAGCAGCAGCGCGAGACCGATGTACTCCTCGGAAAACGGGATCGCCAGCGGCGCCAGTGCCGCGGCCGTCATCAGCGACACGATCGCCACCGGACCGGTTGCCAGCTGCCGCGAAGACCCCCACAACGCCCCCAGGATCGCGGGGATGAACGCCGTATACAGGCCGAAATACACCGGCAGCCCCGACAGCTGCGCATACGCCATCGCCTTCGGCACCAGCACCAGCGCGCCGGTGATGCCGGCCATCATGTCGCCGCGCAGGACGATGGAATTGACGGGAAACCAGGCCAGAAAGGGAAAAAACCGTACAAGCCATTTGTTGTCGTACATGAGTGCCGCCCCGAACGCTGACTAGTTGCTTACAGCAACATTAGTGTTGAAAAATGTAATATTCTAACATTTTGACGCGACGTTCCGGAAGCCGCCCGCCATCCGGCGCGCCGCGGGTTCAGGGCAAGCCGGTTGCCGGCTCACACATCCATCGAGGCCAAGCATGATTCGCCGCAATCCCAACGGAGACATCCCCCAGGTACACGAGACCGCCTTCGTCGACCCCACCGCCATCCTCTGCGGCAAGATCATCGTGGAAGCCAATGTGTTCATCGGGCCGTATGCGGTGATACGCGCGGACGAGGTCAATGACGGCGGCGACATGGAACCGATCGTCATCGGCGCCGATTCCAACATCCAGGACGGGGTGGTGATCCACTGCAAGGCGGGGGGCGGCGTGACCATCGGGCGCGGCACCTCGATCGCGCACCGCTCCATCGTGCACGGCCCGTGCACGGTGGGCGACGGCGTGTTCGTCGGCTTCAACTCGGTGCTGTTCAACTGCTCGGTCGGCGACGGCTCGGTCATCCGCCACAACTCGGTAGTGGAAGGCTGCGCGGTGCCGGCCAGCTTCTACATCCCCTCGACCGCCAACATCCGCTCCAATGCAGACCTCGCCGGGATCGAGCGGGTGACGGCGGATGTCAGCGATTTCTCGGAAAGCGTGGCGCAGGCCAACCACGAGCTGGTGAAGGGCTACAAGCGCATCCGCAACGAGTTCTGAGCGCCGCCCCGCCGGGGGGCCGCAGGAGGTTCAGCCCTTTTCGACCTCGTAGCGCTTCAGCTTGCGCCACAGCGACACGCGATCGATGCCGAGGATTTGCGCGGCGAGGGTCTGGTTGCCGCCGGCTTCCTGCAGCACCCAGTTGATGTAGTCCTGCTCCTGCTCTTCCAGGCTGGGGATGCGCCCCTCTTTTTTGCGGAAGGTGCGGATCGACAGTTCGCGCAGGTCTTCCGGCAACTGGGCGGGCTCGATGCGGTGGCCGCTGGAGAGCGCGACGCCGCGCTCGACGATGTTTTCCAGTTCGCGCACGTTGCCGGGAAAGTCGTAGGCGCGCAGCAGTTCGAGGGTGTCGGGCGCAAGCTCGCCGACGTCCTTGCCCATCAGGGCGGCGTGCTTGAGCAGGAAATGCTGGGCCAGCAGCGGCACGTCTTCCTTGCGGGCGCTCAGGGCGGGGATGTGCAGGTTGACCACGTTGAGACGGAAATAGAGATCCTGGCGGAAGCCGCCGGCCTTGACCATTTCCTGCACGTCGCGATTGGTGGCGGCGATGAAACGCACGTCCACCGCGACGGGCCGGGTGGCGCCCAGCGGCAGCACTTCCTTTTCCTGGATCGCGCGCAGCAGCTTGACCTGCATGGCGGGCGACATTTCGGTGATCTCGTCGAGAAACAGCGTGCCGCCGCTGGCCGCTTCCAGCAGCCCCTGCTTGTCGGCGTGGGCGCCGGTGAAGGCGCCCTTGAGGTGGCCGAACAGCTCGTTGGCCAGCAGTTCCTCGTTGAAGGCGCCGCAGTTCACCGCCACGAAGGGGCCGGACGCGCGCCGGCTGTGATGGTGCAGGTAGCGGGCGAAGAGCTCCTTGCCGGTGCCGGATTCGCCGGTGACGAGAATATTGCAATCGGTGGGCGCGACCTGCCGCGCCATGTCGAGCAGATGCTGCATGTGGTGATCCTGGGTGAGGATGCGCACCTTGCCCTGGTAGCTTTCCACCTGTTCCCTGAGGCTGCGGTTTTCGCGCTTGAGACGGATTTTCTCCAGCGCCTCGGCCACCACCTTGCGCACCTCGTCCAGCCGGTAGGGCTTGGCGATGTAGTAGAAGGCGCCGTGCTTCATCGCCTCGACGGCGGATTCCAGGGTGGCGTAACCGGTGATCAGGACGACTTCGGTATCGGGATGGTTTTCGCGGCAGCGCCGCAGTATCTGCATGCCGTCCACCTTCTCCATGCGCAGATCGGTGAGCACCACGTCGAAGGACTGCTTGTCGAGCAAGGCCTGGGCATTGCTCCCGCTCTGGGTGGCGGTGACCGCGTAGCCCTCCTTTTTCATCACGTGCTCGAGGTTTTTCATGGCGACTTTTTCGTCGTCCACGATCAGAAGCTTGCCGCTGGTCATGCGTTCTCCGGTCGTTCTATGCCCCCTTGGGGGCGGGTGTTTTCCTGCACCGGCAGGCAGACGTGAAAAACCGTCCCGGTGCCGGGTTCGCTTTCCACGGCGATGCAGCCGCCATGCTCCTCGACGATCTCGAAGGCGATGAACAGCCCCAGTCCCGACCCCTTGCCCACCTCCTTGGTGGTGAGAAAGGGATCGAGGATGCGCGGCAGCAGCTCGGCGGGGATGCCGTGGCCGTCGTCGCGCACCTCGATATCGACCACCTTGCCGCTGCCGGTGCACTGGCCGAAGGCAAACAGGTTCCTGCCGTCCGGCGCGGCGCCTCCCGCCGGACGCAGCCGGGCGGCAAGCGCCACATGGCCGGCGGCGTCCACCGCCTCGAGGGCGTTGCGGACGAGGTTGAGAAACACCTGCTGCAATCGCTGGCGGTCGCCGGTCACGCATAGATCCGCCGGAATATCGACCGTCACGGCGACGCGGCTGGGCACCTGGCCCTTGACGAAGCGCAGGGTTTCCTCGATCAGCGGCGCCAGCGGCAGGACTTCGCGGCGGATTTCGCGGTCGCGCGCAAAGTCCAGCAGCGAGCGCACGATGTTGCGCGCGCGCAGCGTCTGCGCATCGATTTCCCCCAGCAGCTCGTCGCGCAGCGCGGGATCGGCCGCCTCGCCCTCCTCCAGCAGGATCTGGCAGGAACTCGAAATATTCGACAGCGGATTGTTGAGCTCATGCGCCACCCCCGACAGCAGGGTGCCGAGCGAGGCCAGTTTCTCGGCGCGCAAGAGTTGCTGCTGGCGCAGCTCCAGTTCGCGCATCACCTGGTTGAAGGCCTGGGTAAGCGAAGCGATTTCGCGATCGGGCGAAGCCTGCTCCAGGCGGGTCAGCCTGCCGCTGGCCACCGCGGCCATGTCCTCCTCCAGGCGCTGCAGCGGCCGCGCGACGCGCCGCGACACCAGCAGCCCGATCCCCACCGCCGCCAGCGCCAGGAACACGATGGAGCCCGCCAGCACCTGGCGATGCCGGTCCAGCGAGGCCTGCAGGCCCGCCCGTTCGGCGCGGGCGATCGCCTCGGCCGAATTGACCATCGCCTTGCCGAGCTGGCGGATTTCGTTTTCCAGCGGGGCGGCCGCGGCCGGCTCGCCTGCCGTGTAGGCCTCCATGAGCGCGGCGTAACGCCTCAGCGAGTGTGCCAGCGCATCGGTTTGATGCGGGCCGGCGAAGGCGACGAAGGCGGCGCGGTGATTCTGCAGCAGCGCTTGCGCCTGCCGGATGAAGGCCCGGTTCTCGGCCAGATCCTCCGCCTGCCGATAGAGAAAAATGTTCTTCTCGAAGCGGCGGACTTCCAGGGTGGCGTCGAAGAATTCGGCGATGTGGCCGCCCGCGACGATCTTGTCGCCGATGAGCCGCAACTCGAAAAAGGCGAACACCGACAGGCCGACGGTCAGGGTGGCCAGCGCGTAATACCCGAGGGTGATTTTCCGGCGCAGCGAATGCATGGCGCCAGCATGCCACCATGTGTTGCTAAACGCAATACAAATACACGCTTTGCAACAACACGGCACATTATAAAATTAATCCATTCATAACAATGAATTAACGAAAACTTAACCCGTTCTTCAGCAAAGAAAACACCCCGGGCGTTTCTATTCGCAACACGAGGCCGCCCGCGCGCACTCGCACAGGATGCAATTTTATGCATCAATTCAATGTCTTGCATGAAAGCTCCGGATTGGCACGGATGCTGCTGTAACGGCCTGTCAGTCAATCAAGCACGCCCATGACGCATCCCAGCCAACAACGAACCGTCCTCCTCGCCGTGCGCGAAGGCCACGTGGAGCCGCGCTTGCTGACCTCCGCGCTCGAACTCTGCCGCCGCCTCGAAGCCGATCTGGAAATCCAGGTCATTGCCGCCGGCGAGACGCCGCCGCCCGAACTGGACGCCTTTCTGGCCAGCCTGCGCGAAGCCGGCTTGCCGTTCAGCCTGGCGCTAAAGCCCAGCCTGCGGCGGCGCGATCTGGTGGATTACGCCAACGCCCGCGAGCACATCGCGGCGCTGGTGATCGACTCGCGCGAGGGCTGGGAAGCGCTGGCCCAGGATCGCACCAGCGACCCCTGGAAACGCCTGGAATGCCCGCTGGTAACCGCCGCTTCGCACGACAGGAAGCACTGAAACTCGCCCCCTGGAAAAACACGCTCATGCCCGTCTCCCTGAAAAAACTCTTTCCGTTCCTGCGCTGGTTTCCCCTCACGGGCGACACCCTCAAGGCCGATTTCCTGGCTGGCGTCACCGTGGCGCTGGTGCTGATCCCGCAGTCCATGGCCTACGCGCAGCTGGCCGGAATGCCCGCCTATTTCGGCTTGTATGCGGCCTTCCTGCCGGTGGCGGTGGCGGCGCTGTGGGGCAGCTCGAACCAACTCGGCACCGGGCCGGTGGCGGTGGTGTCGCTGCTCACCGCATCGTCGCTGGCGGCGCTGGCCGCGCCGGGGTCGGAGCAGTTCGTCGCGCTGGCCATCATGCTGGCGCTGCTGGTGGGCATCGTGCAGCTGCTGCTGGGCGTGTTCAAGCTGGGGGTGATCGTCAACTTCCTGTCGCACCCGGTCATCGTCGGCTTTACCAATGCGGCGGCGCTCATCATCGCGCTGTCGCAGGTGTCCAAGCTGTTCGGCGTGCCGATGGGGCGCAGCGAGCATTTCATCAACGACATCGTCGGCGTGTTCAGGCTGATCGGCGACACCCATCTGCCGACGCTGGCGATGGGCGTGCTGGCCATCGCGCTCATGTGGGGCATCAAGAAATATGCGCCCAGGCTGCCCGGCGTGCTGATCGCGGTGGTGGCGACGACGCTGCTGTCGTGGTCGATCGGGTTCGAGCGAAACGCGGACGGCAAGCCCGGCCAGATCGCCGACCCGGCATTGCTGGCGGTGGTGCAGCAAAGCATGGCTGCCGCCAAGCGGGTGGACGATCTCAATGCATTGATCGCGGAAAAATCCGCCGCGCTCAAGTCCGTGCAGAAAACGGCGGGCGAAGAAAACGTTCGCGCGGTGCAGATGGCGGCCGAGCTGGGGCTTGCCCGCATCGAAGTTCACGCCGCGGAAGATGCGTTCAACAAGGAAAAAGCCGCGCTGCGGCATCTGCAAGTCGTGCGCAGCGTGGATGCGGACGGCGCGACCCTCGCCATTTATGCGCTGGACCGGGCACCGCAGGGGGTGGAACTGGACGGCACGCGCTACCGGCTGCGCAAGCTCACCGCCAGCGGCTTCAAGCTGGTAGGCGGCGGTGAGGTGGTGGGCGCGATCCCCGAGGGGCTGCCCAGCGTGAAAATGCCCGATTTCAACCTGGACGCCCTCGGCTCGCTGCTGTCCGCGGCGCTGGTCATCTCGCTGGTGGGCTTCATGGAAGCCATCTCCATTGCCAAGGCCATCGCCGCCAAGACCAGGCAGCGTCTCGACCCCAACCAGGAACTGATCGGCCAGGGGCTTTCCAACGTGGTGGGCAGTCTGACCCAGGCGTTCCCGGTGTCGGGCTCGTTCTCGCGCTCCGCGGTGAACATGAATTCGGGCGCCAAGACCGGCATGAGTTCGGTCATTACCGCGCTGTTCGTGCTGCTGACGCTGCTGTTTCTGACGCCGCTGCTGTACCACCTGCCGCAGGCGGTGCTGGCCGCCATCATCATCATGGCGGTGATCGGGCTGGTGAATGTCAAGGCGGTCAAGCACGCCTGGCAAGCCAGCAAGCACGACGGCATCGCCGCCGTGACGACCTTTATCGCCACCCTCGCGTTCGCGCCGCATCTCGACAACGGCATCATGGTGGGCGCGGGCCTGGCGCTCGGCCTCTACCTGTACCGCACGATGTCGCCGCGCGTCGCCATCCTCGGCCGCTACAGCGACGGCACCCTGCGCGACCTCAAGGTCTACCCCGGCCTGCCCACCAGCAAGCATCTGGTGGCGATCCGCTTCGACGGCTCGCTCTACTTCGCCAACGTCGCCTACTTCGAGGATGCGGTGCTGGAAGCCGTGGCCAACCATCCCGACGCCAGGTACGTGCTGGTGGTGGGGGCCGGCATCAACCAGCTGGACGCGTCCGGCGAGGAAGTCGTCCACCACCTGGTCGAACGCCTGCGCAGCACCGGCATCACCCTGGTGTTCAGCGGCCTGAAGAAGCAGGTGCTGGATGTGATGCGCGCCACCGGCCTGCACGACGTCATCGGCCAGGACAAGCTGTTCGCCACGGAAGACCTGGCGATTGCCGCGATTTACGAGCAGCTGGGCGAAGACGCGACCGACGACCTGTTCTGCATGGTCCCCCGGCGAGACAAGCCGGAAGGCGGATTCGAGGCAGCGCCCTCACGCACAGCCGAGGAGCCGATACGATGATTTTTTTCCCGGCCAGCTGGAAGCATTATTCCGGCAAACTTCTGAAGGCCGACCTGACCGCCGGCCTGATCGTGGCGGTGGTATCGATCCCGCTCGGCCTGGCCTTCGCCATCGCCTCGGGGGCCACGCCGATCCAGGGCCTGCTGACTTCGGTGGTGGCGGGTTCGCTGGTGGCGGTGTTCGGCGGCTCGCGCTTCCAGATCGCCGGTGCGGCGGCCGCGCTGATCCCGGTGCTGGCGGCGATCTCGCTGACCGCCGTCAACGGCTTCCAGGACGTGATGATCGCCGGCATGATGGCCGGGGTGCTGCTGTTGCTGATGGGCTGGCTGCGCTTCGGCAAGCTGATCGAGTACATCCCCCACCCGGTGGTGCTGGGCTTCACCGCCGGTATCGCCATCAGCATCATCGCCACCCAGCTCAACAACGTGCTCGGGCTGGTCGCGAAGACGGCGGACGGCGAGAAGATCCTCGCCGCCAACGGACTGGTCGAGCGTCTGCCCAAGCACGAGTTCTTCCACGAAAACATGCTGGAGACCTTCCGGCATCTGGACGCGGTAAATGGCTGGGCCGTGCTGCTGACGCTGATCACCCTGGCGGCGATCGTCTACGGCCCCAGGCTGCCTTATCTCAAGCGCGTCCCCGGCGCCCTGATCGGCCTGGTCGTCGGCACCGCCGTGGCGATGACGCTGGATTTTCCGGTCGAAACCATCGCCAGCCTGTTCGGCCAGGTGCCGTCGTCGCTGCCGACGCCGAGCCTGCCCGAGGTCAGCTTTTCCCACCTGCTGGAACTGATCCGCCCGGCCTTCACCATCGCCGTGCTGGTCGCCGTGGAAGCCCTGCTGTCCGCCGTGGTGGCCGACAACATGTCCGGCGACCGCCACCACTCCAACCGCGAACTGCTGGCGCAGGGCGCGGCCAACATCCTGTCGCCGCTGTTCGGCGGCATGCCCGCCACCGGGGTGATCGCGCGCACCGGCACCAATATCCTCTCCGGCGCGCGCACCCGCATGGCCGGCTTCTCCCACGCCGTGTTCGTGCTGCTGGTGATCCTGGTGGCCGCCCCGCTGGCGAGCGGCGTGCCGATGGCGGTGCTGGCCGCCATTCTCATCATGGTCGCCAGCAAGCTCGGCGAGTTCCATCACGCCAGGCACCTGCTGCAGCACGCCCCGCACGCCGACCGCGCAGTATTTCTGGCGACCGTGTCGCTGACCGTCTTCATCGACCTCACGGTGGCGATCGAGATCGGCATGGTGCTGGCGTCCTTCCTGTTCATCAAGCACATGAGCGAGAACACGCCGGCGGAAGTCGATCTCGCCGGCGACAGCCAGTACGCCGGCCTGGTGAACAAGGAAGGCGTCTGCCCGCAGACCATGTTCAAGGAGGCGCACGGCCCGCTGTTCTTCGGCGTCGCCAAGGCGTTCGAGCGCACCATCTGCACCGACATGGTGTGCACCAAGCCCTCGGTCGTCATCCTGCGCATGTCGAAGGTGTCGATGATGGACACCACCGGCCAGCGCGCGCTGGAAGGCGTGCTGCACCACGCCCGGCGCGAGCGCCAGCACGTCATCTTCACCCGCGCCAATCCGCAGGTGGCCAGCATGCTGGGCGACCTGCAGGCGGACGGTCTGCTGGCCGACGACGCCATCGTTCCCAACAGCGATCTGGCGCTGAAGACCGCGATGCGGCACATGGATCCCGATGTGTGCCGCTGCTGCACCAGCCGCATTTTCCGCGAGTGCCGGCTGCAGCCGGGCGGCGAGGACTACCCGGACAACGCGGCGGCATCGGCGCGGCCGCCCCAGCAGCCGCCGACCGCGGCAGGTCCGTCCGGCCTGCCGCTGGCACCCGCCGGCGACGCCGCGACCTGACGCGCAAAGGGCGCAAATGCGGCGACGAACTGTTGCGGCGAGCGAATAGGCCGCATGATGTAGCACTATTCCGTTATTGGATCGCTCGCGCTGCTAGCCTGGAACCCTAGTGTCGTGACTCGGAAACAGGGGAACACAATGAAACGGATCGATTTTTTTGCCGGACAAGGCGCGAGGAGACGCCCTGGCCCGGACCATGGCAACGCCGCACAGCGCCGCCATGCGGAAAAAAGACGCCGCTTCATGTTGCGATATCGCTGAGCCACGACACCAGACACGACAGGCTTGCAACAGACATGATGGAAACCCTTACGCTGCTTTCCTCCGATCCGGTCCAGTGGGCCTGGGGCGTGGTGCTGTTCTGGCTGGCGCTGGGGTTCGCCTCCCTTTTGCTGCAAGGCGCGCCGCGCCTGCTGAACCGGCTGGTGTTTCCGCTGGGGGCGCTGGGGGCGCTGTGCATTGCCGGGGTGGGCGCGGCCGGCCTGGGCTTGCCCGCCACGACCGCCGTGCTGCCCATCGGCCTGCCCGACCTGCCCTTCCACCTGCGGCTGGATGCCTTGTCCGCCTTCTTCATGCTGCTGCTGGGCGCGGCGGCGTTCGGCATCACAGTGTATGCAGCGGGGTATTTCAGGGACATGGCCGCCGGCCCGCTCGCCCTGCTGGCGCTGTGGTACCACCTGTTCCTGGCGGGCATGCTCACGGTGCTGCTGGCCGACGACGCCTACGCCTTCATGGTGGCCTGGGAAGTGATGGCGCTGGCGTCCTACTTCCTCGTCACCGCCGACCACAAGGTTCCCGAAATCCGCCGCGCCGGCTTTCTCTACCTGCTGATCGCGCACGTCGGCGCGGTGGCGCTGCTGCTGGCCTTCGGCGTGCTGCAGGGCGGGCACGGCGACTACACCTTCGACACCATGCGCCTGGCGGAGATGACGCCGTTCTGGGCCTCGGCCGCCTACCTGCTGGCGCTGTTCGGTTTCGGCGCCAAGGCCGGGCTGGTGCCGATGCACGTGTGGCTGCCGGAGGCGCACCCGGCCGCCCCCTCGCCGGTGTCGGCGCTGATGTCGGGGGTGATGCTGAAGACCGCCATCTACGGCCTGCTGCGGGTGAGCTTCGACCTGCTCAACGTGCAGCTCGGCTGGTGGGGCACGCTGGCGCTGGCGCTCGGTTTGATCACTGCGCTGTACGGCGTGATCTTCGCCGCGGTGCAGTCGGACATGAAGCGGCTGCTGGCCTGGTCGTCGATCGAAAACATCGGCGTCATCGTCGCCGCGTTCGGCCTCACGCTGATCTTCTATACCGACGGCAAGGGGGCGCTGGCCGCGCTGACGCTGACCGCCCTGCTCTATCACGCGCTCAACCATGCCTTCTTCAAGGGCCTGCTGTTCGTCGGCACCGGCTCGGTACTGCACGCCACCGGCGAGCGCAACATGGGCAGGCTGGGCGGGCTGATGCGTTTCATGCCGTGGACGGCGTGGCTGACCCTGATCGGCGCGCTGGCCATCGCCGGCCTGCCGCCGTTGAACGGCTTCGTTTCGGAATGGCTGCTGCTGCAGGCCTTCCTGTTCACCCCTGGCCTCTCCCAGCCCTACCTCAACATGGTGATCCCGGTGGCCGCGGCCACCGTGGCGCTGGCCGCGGCGCTGGCCGCCTACGTCATGGTCAAGTTCTACGGCGTCGTCTTCCTCGGCCAGCCGCGCCACCCTGCGCTAAATCAGGCGCACGAGGCCGGCTGGCCGGAACGCCTCGGCATGCTGTGGCTGGCGGCAGGCTGCGTGCTGTTGGGCCTGTTCCCCGCCCAGGTCGTCGGCTGGCTCACCCCGGTGGTGCGCCTGCTGACCAATCAGACGCTGGTGAACGACGGCAACTGGCTGACGCTGGCGCCGGTATCGGCGGAGCGCGCGAGCTACGCGCCGCTGATCTTCTTCGCCGTGGTGGCGGCGGTGCTGCTGCTGACCTATCTGTGGGTGCGCCGCATCTACCACGGCCGGGTGCGCCGCAGCGACCCGTGGGATTGCGGCTACCCGGAACAGGACGCGCGCATGCAGGACAGCGCCGAAGGCTTCGGCCAGCCGATCCGGCAGATTTTCGAGGTATTCATGAAGGTGGAGCGGGAAACCCCCGATCCCTTCGACCGCAAGCCGCGCTACAGCGGCGCCTCGCTGGACAAGCTGTGGTTCATTCTCTACGAACCGATCGCGCGGGCGACCGGCTGGCTGTCGGAGCAGGCCGGGCGGCTGCAGCACGGCCGCATCCAGTGGTACCTGATCTACAGCTTCGCCACCCTGATCTTCCTTCTGGTCTTCACGCGATGAGCGCCGGCATCCTTCTGCAACTCGCCCAGACCCTGCTGGCCATCCTGCTGGCCCCCCTGTTGATGGGCTGGGTCAACCAGTGCCGCGCCTGGCTGCAGGGCCGCAGCGCGCCGCCGATCACCCAGCCCTATCGCACGCTGAAGAAACTGTTCCACAAGGACGCGGTGATCGCCCACACCGCCACCCCGCTGTTCCGCTTCGCGCCCTACATGATCTTCGCCTGCATGGCGCTGGCGGCGGGCCTGGTGCCGACCCTCGCCAACGACCTGCCGCTCTCGCCCGCCGCCGACGTCATCGCCCTGGTCGGCATCTTCGCGCTGGCGCGGGTATTCCTGGCGCTGGCGGCGATGGACATCGGCACCGCCTTCGGCACCCTCGGCGCGCGCCGCGAGATGCTGGTGTCCTTCCTCGCCGAGCCGGCGCTGCTGATGGTGTTCTTCACCGCCAGCCTGATTTCGCACTCCACCGAGCTGCCGGTGATCGTCGAAACCCTGGCGCACAAGGAATTCGTGATCTACCCCAGCCTGGCCTTCGCGGCGGTGGCGTTCTGGATGGTCTCGACTGCGGAAAACGCGCGCATCCCGGTCGACAACCCGGCCACCCACCTCGAACTGACCATGATCCATGAGGCCATGATCCTGGAGTATTCCGCCCGCCATCTGGCGCTGATCGAGTGGGCCGTCGCCCTGAAGCTGTTCACCTATTCGGCGCTCGGCATCGCGCTGTTCCTGCCGTGGGGCATCGCGGCACAGGGCGATGCCGGCGCGCTCTCCCTGGCCGTGGCCGCGATGCTGCTGAAGCTCATGCTGGGCGGCGCCTTCCTGGCGTTCATCGAGGCCATCTCGGCCAAGCTGCGCCTGTTCCGCGCGCCGGAGTATCTGGGCACCGCCTTCCTGCTGGCGGTGCTGGGCATGCTGATCCACTTTCTGCTGGAGGTCTGAGATGACGCTGAGCTACCACCTGCAGATCGTCAACCTGCTGGCATCCCTGCTGCTGCTGATCTCCTTCGCCATGCTGTCGCAGCGCCGCATCGCCGGGCTCATCACCCTGTTCGCCTGGCAGGGCGCGGCGCTGGCAACGTCCACCGCGCTGGTGGCCTGGTCGACCCAGCAGCCTCACCTGTACTACTCGGCGGCGCTCACCCTGGCGCTCAAGGTGATCGCGATGCCCTGGTACTTCTACCGCATCGTGAAAAAACTCGACGTCGACCGCGACGTCGAGCCGATGATCAACATCCCCACCACCATGCTGATCGGCATCGCGCTGGTGATTTTCGCCTTCAACCTGGCGCTGCCCATCTCGGAACTGTCCGGCACGGTGATGCGCTCGACTCTGGGCATCGCGCTCGCCTGCGTGCTGCTCGCCTTCCTCATGATGATCACCCGCAGAAAGGCGATTCCCCAGGTGATCGGCTTCCTGGCGATGGAAAACAGCCTGTTCTTCGCTGCCACCAGCGCCACCTACGGCATGCCGCTGGTGGTCGAGCTGGGGGTGGCGCTCGACGTGATGGTGGGCGTGTTCGTGCTTTCCATCTTCTTCTTCCAGATCCGCGAGACTTTCGATTCGCTGGACCTGAAGCACATGGAAAAACTGAAAGAGCGCTGAGATGGAAATCTACTGGCTACTCGGCATTCCGCTGACCGGCGGCATCTTCCTGGCGCTGTGGGGCTGCCGCAGGCACGCGCCGGAGATCAATGCGCTGTTCAGCCTGGCGACGCTGCTGGCGGCCGCGCTGCTGACCCGCCGCATCGTCGAAGAGGGCCCGATGATGGTGGGCGACGGCTGGTTCTTCATCGACTCGTTCAACGTCTTCCTGGTCGCGCTGACCGCCTTCGTCGCCTTCACCACCGCGCTGTTCTCGCGCCCCTACATGCGCATCGAGGCGGAGCACGGCAAGCTCAACGACCAGCGGCTGCGCCTCTACCACGCCAGCTACCAGATCTTCATCGGCGCCATGCTGCTGGCGCTGACCACCAACAACATGGGCATCCTGTGGGTGGCGATGGAGGCGGCGACGCTCGCCACCGTGCTCTTGGTGTCGCTGTACCGCACCCCGGCCTCGCTGGAAGCGGCGTGGAAGTATTTCATCCTGTGCGGCGTCGGCATCGCGCTGGCGCTGTTCGGCACCATCCTGCTCTACTTCGCGGCGGAGAAGGTGCTCGGCTCGGGCGGCACCGCGCTGTTGTGGACGCATCTCAACGGCGTCAAGGCGCAGCTGGAGCCGACGGTGCTGTCGCTCGCCTTCGTCTTCCTCTTGGTCGGCTACGGCACGAAAGTGGGCCTTGCGCCGCTGCACAGCTGGCTGCCGGACGCCCACGCCGAAGGCCCGACGCCGGTGTCGGCGGTGCTCTCCGGCCTCTTGCTCAACGTCGCGCTGTACGCAGTGATGCGCTCCAAGGTGCTGGTCGACGGCGCGCTCGGCACCGACCTGGCGGGCAAGCTGATGATGGGCTTCGGCCTCCTCTCGGTGGTGCTGGCCGCCTTCCTGATCAAGCGCCAGACTGACGTCAAGCGCATGTTCGCCTACTCGTCGATCGAGCACATGGGCCTCATCACCTTCGCCTTCGGCATGGGCGGCGCGGTGGCCAACTTCGCGGCGCTGCTGCACATGACCCTGCACTCGCTCACCAAGTCCGCCATCTTCTTCGCCGTCGGCCACGCCACGCAGAAGGCCGGCACCCAGCTGATGGGCGGCATCCGCGGCCTGATCCGCACCAATCCGACCATCGGCTGGGGGCTGATGCTGGGCACCGTCGCCATTCTCGGCGTGCCGCCGTTCGGCGTGTTCGCCAGCGAATTCCTCATCATCACCACCGCCATGCACGCGCACCCCTGGGCCACGCCCTTGCTGCTGCTGGCGCTGGGGGTGGCGTTCGCCTCGATCTTCGGCAAGGTGCAGCCGATGGTGTTCGGCGAGACCGCGCTGCCGAAGCTGCCCTACCAGCCCGCGCTGGCGCCGGTGTTCCTGCACCTCGGCCTGGTGCTGATGCTGGGCCTGTTCATCCCGCCGTATCTCGCCGCCTGGTACAAACAGGCGGCGCAACTCCTGGGAGGCTGAGATGAAGATCGGCGGCAACGACTGGCACCTCGAACCCTTCGGCAGGCACCGCTGGCGCGGCCGCATGGAAGCCGGGCAACTGCTCGCTCTGGCCCGCGCGGTCAAGGAGGAAGGCGGACAACTCGTCGCTCTGTGGGGCTCGGACGACCGCCATCTTGGCGGCGGCTTCGCCATCCATGCGGCCTTCCTCACCGGCGCCGGACTCGCCTGGGCGAGCAGCGCCCTGCCGGCCGAGGCGCCGGCCTATCCCGACCTCGCCCACATCTTCCCGCAGGCCGACCGCATGCAGCGCGCGGCCTTCGATCTGCTCGGAATCCGCGCCAGCGACGCGGTGGACGGCCGCAAATGGCTGCGCCACACCGCCTGGGCCGAAGATGAATTCCCGTTGCGCAAGGACTTCAACCGCGCCAGCCCTGATAGAACTGCCAGCCATTCGACCACGCCCGCAAGCGGGCAAGTCGACGCCTACCCCTTCATCCGCGTTGCCGGCGAGGGCGTCCACGAGATCGCGGTCGGCCCGATCCACGCCGGCACCATCGAACCGGGGCATTTCCGCTTCTCCGTCATCGGCGAGCGCATCCTCAAGCTGGAACAGCGCCTGGGCTACACCCACAAGGGCACCGAAAAACGTTTCGAGGGCATGGATCTCGCCACCGGCGCCCGGCTCGCCGGGCGCGTCTCCGGCGACTCCCACAGTGCCTTCGCCTGGGCCTACTGCATGGCGGTGGAAAGCGCCACCGGCAGCGCGGTGCCGGCGCGCGCCGTGTGGCTGCGCGCGCTGTTCCTGGAGATCGAGCGCATCGCCAACCATCTGGGCGACCTCAGCTATCTCGGCAACGACGTCGCGCTCGGCTTCGGCTTCATGCAGTTCTGGCGGCTGAAGGAAGACTGGCTGCGCCTCAGCGCCCGGCTGTTCGGCCACCGCTACCTGTTCGACTGCATCGTGCCGGGCGGGGTGGCGGTTGACCTCGTGGACGACGGCAAGGCGGAACTGGTCGCCGAAACCGGCCGCATCGAAGCGGAACTGCGTTCGCTCAAGGCCATCTACGACGACCACGCCACCCTGCAGGACCGCTTCGCCAACACCGGCATCGTCAAGCCCGAGCTGGCGGCGCAGCTCGGCCTCACCGGGCTGGCCGGCCGCGCCAGCGCGCAGGCCTGGGACGCCCGCGCCCAGTTCCCGCAGGCGCCCTACGATGCGCTCGAGGTCAACATGGCGACGCAGCGCCGCGGCGACGTGCTGGCGCGCGCCGAAGTGCGCTTCGCCGAGATCGCCGAATCGCTGCGCCTGATGCGCGACCTCCTTGCGCGGCTGCCGGCGGGCGAGCTCCGCACGCCGCCTGCGCCCGTCACGGCGGCCTGCGAAGGCCTCGGCTGGGTGGAAGGCTGGCGCGGCGAAGTGGTGGTGGCGCTGCGCATCGGCGCCGACGGCAGGCTCGACCGCGTGCATCCGCACGATCCGTCGTGGCAGAACTGGCCGCTGCTGGAAGTGGGCGTGCTCGGCAACATCGTTCCCGACTTCCCGCTGATCAACAAATCGTTCAACCTCTCCTACAGCGGAGCGGATTTATGAAAACGGCGAGGGGCAAGGCGTCAGAGATGCGGGAAATCCGGCCCGCCCCATTCCCTTGCGCCTGTGCCTCGCCCTTGACGCCTGACGCCTCACCCTAAATCATGGCCACGCATCTGATTCTGCAGAAGATATTCAAGACCGGCATCGTCTCCGAAGCGCCGCCGCAGGCCGACCCCGCGCTGCGCACCCGCGAGCAGGAACTGCACGCGGACATCCTCAAGGTGTTCGGTCAGGCGGTGGCGATCCGCCATCTCGACGCCGGCTCCTGCAACGGCTGCGAACTGGAAATCCACGCGCTCAACGGCCCGCACTACAACATCGAAGGCATGGGGGTGAAGTTCGTGGCGAGTCCGCGCCATGCCGACGTGCTGCTGGTCACCGGCCCGGTTTCGCGCAACCTCGAAACGGCGCTGAAGCGCACCTACGACGCCATGCCGGAACCCAAGTGGGTGATCGCCATGGGCGACTGCGGCTGCAGCGGCGGCCTGTTCGGCGAGAGCTATGCCTCCTGCGGCAAGGTTTCCGGGATCATCCCGGTCGACGTCGAAGTGCCGGGCTGCCCGCCCGTCCCGACAGCCCTGCTGCAGGGCATTCTTGCGGCGGTCAGTCGGGGCCGGGAAGACACCGGGGCTTAGGACGCCTTGGCTTTGGGCTTTCTGCCGGGGCTGGCGGCCGGGATATAGCCCGAAACCCGGCACAGCATCCCTTCGGTTTTCTTGCCCTTGATGAAGCGCGTCGAGTGGCACACGATGATGTCCCCTCGTTTCGACATTTCCGTCAGATAAAGGCGCAAGTCCGCCAGCGGGATTCGCGTCGCTGCGGCGATCTCGGAATCGAGCTGCTCGCCGCGTTCTTTTAGATATTGATGGATTTTCTGCATGGCTGGGTCACCTGGTTACTGGACATGGCAAGACTTTGACGGCGGGAAGTCTTCACCCAACGCAATTCAGCCCCCTCCCGCAGGCTGCGCACGATAGCTGAAAAATCGAGCGGGAACCGGTCGGCGAGTGTCCCCGCCCGTTCCTCCAGCTGTTCCCAATCGAGGGAACAGGCGGCTTCGGCAAAAGCAAAGCCTATGTGATTGTCGCCACCCGGAACAGTTCCCAACTGCACGCGCCCGGCGAAGGCCTCGCTCAGCAAGTCCAGGTGCCGAGACCAGTGTTTTCGCGGTCCGGCAAAGTTGGCGACGAGCAGGCCGCCCGCCCTGAGCCGGCGCCGCGCCGCCCGGTAGAAGCCGCGACTGAGAAAAGCCGGGGCGATGCCGGCCGCATCGAAGCCGTCCAGCAGCAGGACGTCGGTGTCGCCTTCGGCCGCGGGCAGGTAATCGGCGGCGTCGGCCTGGACGATCGCCAGGCGCGCATCGTCGGGGACCTTGAACTCGCCGCGCAGGGCGATGACGTCGGGATCGACCTCGACCACGGTCAGGCGGGTGCGCGGCAGATGGCGGTGGCAGAACTTGGCCAGCGAACCGCCTCCCAATCCGATCATCAGCACATGCCCCGGGTCGGGCGCGAACAACAGGAAAGCCATCATTTTGCGGGTGTAGGCAAAATCGAGGGCGAAGGGATCGTCGAGGCGCATGGAGCTCTGGATGAAGTCCAGACCGAACAGCAGCTGCCGCGTCTCGCCATCGTCGATGATGAAAGGCCGGGAATAGCGGCCGCTCAGGATCTGCTCGTAGAGCCCGACGGGGTCGCTCTGTTCCGGCTCGAGCACGCGCACCTTGACGGGTTCGCCCGATACCTTGCCCGGCAGTTCGAGCAGCGGGGTGGCGTCTATGGGGTCAACGATTCCTGAATGAGACAAATCCTGCTAAGGCCTGTAAACGTCCGCCCGTTACACGCGGCAAAATATCGATCGATCGACCTACATATTAAATGATATTCGCATGATCACGAAATTATCATATAGTTCGCACCACACACACACCCGGACCTTCCATGGAAAACCGCACTGCCAGGATGACCATCCTGACCGATCCGATCAAAAAGCAGATTTTCGAGGAAATCTGCGCCCAGCAAGACCTCACTTCATCGCAGGTGATTCGCCGGCTGATGCGCCAATACATCATCGACCATGCGGGATCGCGGGAACTGCCCGAGTGGCTGACCGGGCATGCCGCCAAGGCCGGAAGCCCATCGCAGTAGGCGGCAAGCGGAACACGCCGCATGACCCGCGACAGCCAGACCATCCGTTTTCTCCGGCGGCGCATCCCGGCATTCGAGTGCGTGCCCGGATGCCATGACTGCTGCGGCCCGGTGACCGCATCCAGCGAGGAAATGGCCCGCTTGCCGGTCAAAAGCGACGCCGAGCATGCGGCGGCGCTCGACGCATTGAGTTGCCCGCACCTGGGCGAAAAAGGCTGTCAGGTCTACGCGGAACGCCCGCTCATCTGCCGCCTGTTCGGCACCACGCCACGGCTTGCCTGCCCGAACGGCCGACGCCCCGCCGCGATGATCGACCCCGGCATCGAGCGGCAGATCTACCGCTATTTCAAGGAAACGCGCCACGTGCTGGTCTGACGGCAAAGCAGCGGTTTCCCATTGCGAAGGCTTGACGCCGCGGCACGAGCCGGCGCCGAAAGCGCCCGCCCAGTTCGTCAGATCTGCATAAAGCAGCGGCAGCTTTTAGCGCCGGCCACTCCTCAACGCGTCAGACCGGCATAAAGCAGCGGCAGCTTTTCCGGCAGCCGCTGCACGTGGTCGACCACCATGAAGTTCTTCTGCCCGAAGATGCGGCTCACGTAGTTGTCGGCGCGCGGGTCGAGGCTCATGCAGTAGGTCGTCACGCCCTCGCGGGCGACTTCTTCCACTGCCTTCTTGGTGTCGTAGCGCAGGTATTGCGGATCGCGCACGTCGATGTCGGCCGGCTCGCCGTCGGTGATGACGATCAAAAGCTTCTTCGCCGAGCGCTGCAATTTGAGATGGTGGCCGGCGTGGCGGATCGCCGCGCCCATCCGGGTCGACAGCTGGCCGGTCATGCCGGCGAGCTTCGCCTTCGGCACTTCGTCCCAGTGCTGGTCGAAATCCTTGAAGCGGGTGTACTCGACGTCGTGGCGGCCGTCCGAGCAGAAGCCGTGGATCGCGAACGGATCGCCCACCTTGTTGATCGCATCGGCCAGCAGCACGCAGGCCTGGCGCGTCAGGTCGAGCACCGAGTATTCCTGGTCCTGCACCGTTTCGTTGGTCGACTCGGACAGATCCAGCAGCACCAGGATCGAGAAGTCGCGCGTCTTCCTGACCGAACGCATCATGATGCGCGGGTCGGGCTGGTTGCCGAGCCGGATGTCGATGAAGCTGGCGATCGCCGCGTTGATGTCGATCTCGTCGCCGTCCTCCAGCTTCCTGATGCGCTGCACGCCCTGCGGCTGCATGGCGTCGAGCAGGAACTTCATGCGGTGGATCTCGCGCTTGTACTTCGCGGTGATCTCGTCGATGACCGCAAGGTCGCCCGACTTGGCGCGCTTTTCCAGCACCGTGGCCCAGGCCGGACGCTCGAGCTGGATCTGGTAGTCCCATTCCGAATAATGGAAGGGATCGGACACCGGCTCCTTGCCCTCCAGTTCGTTGAAACTCTTGCCGTTGCTCTCGTCGCCGATGTTCTCGTAGGGGAACAGCTCGGTGCCGAGCACCCAGATTTCCTCGGCGTCGTCACCCGCCGTTTCGGTGTCGATTTCGTTGACCATCTCCATCACGCTGACGTACTTCCTGACCTGCTTGACGGAGTCGTAGCCGGCGCCCGCCGCCTTGTCGAAATCGAACTCCTCGAATTCCCAGAAATAGCGGTTGTCGTCGCGATACGGTGCGCTCAGCACGTCGCTGCGCGCGTTGAACGGGATCTTCTTGCGGGTGAGGCTGTGCGCCAGCTGCACGCCGATTTCCCAGGAAACCTGGTGGCTGTCCAACTGGTTCTGCGCGGCGGCAAACAGCGCGCGGCCCTCGACGATCCACGAGTCGCTGTCCTGATAGCGCTCGTCGAGCAGCGCGCGCGCCAGCCGGTTGAGGTAGTCGCCCACGCTGTCGCCCCTCTCCGGCGTGGCGCTGTGCAGTTTGCACCACAGCTGCTTCAGCCCCGGAAAACGGCGGATCGCCAGGGTTTCCACGCGCGCGTCCTCGATGACGGAAATCACCGCCATCTGCATCGGATTCAGCGCCTCGGCGGAAATCGGCTGCTGCGTCGCGACGATGTGCGCGGCGCAGTGCGCGGCGGTGGCGCGATACAGTTCCAGCCCGGACACCGGTTCCTGCCCTGCCACCGTCCAGTCGTCGTAGGCGTCCGGCAGGTGCAGCAGGTAGTCCTCGATGTAGGGGCGATAGCCCTCGCGCGCCTCGAAGTCGCCCGAGGTCGGACGCATGAAGAAATCGCGCGCCCACAGCGCGCGCAGATACATGTTGATACGGCGCTGCACGTCGACCAGCAGCGTGCCCTTGCGCTCCTTTTGCAGCATGGCGAGCGATTCTTTCGACTCCAGGCTGAAGTACTTGATCTGCTCCTCGTAGTTGGTGCGGTGCGCGTGCGCGCCCCACAGCGCCCAGCGCCGCAATCCGCCCAACGTGAGGTGCTGGAACAGCACTTCTAGCTTGTCGAGCATCGGCCGCACGCCGCGCGGCGCCTGCGCGATCAGGGTGTTGATGAACTGCAGATACTTGAGGAACAGCTCTGCGTCGCCCAGCCGGTTGGCGGCGGTCGGCGCGCTGGCGAGCAAAAGCTCGATCACCGCGCCCGAGGTTTTCGACGCCAGCATCAACGAGGCGGTCGCCAGATCGGCGACCACGTCCTCGCCCACTTCCTTGGCCACCTGCGGCGCCTGCACGATCCAGGTTTCGACCAGGATATCGCCGCGCCCCAGTCCACGGATCGCCGACACCCCCTTCAGATAGTTGTCCAGCCCGCGCGGCGAGAACACCTTGGTGGCTTCGTGCCAGCTGGCGTCGAGGGCCTCCCGGCTGTGCGGCGACAGGTCTTCCAGCAGTTCGGCGTAGTCTTCGAGTTTGATGCTCATGCGTACTCCAGGGGCTAGGAGCTAGGGACTAGGATTTAGGGGAGGTGCGGCCATTTGGCCGCGCTTCACTACGGATTCAAGGGCGCGGGCTGTGCCCGCACATTCCCTAACCCCTAGATCCCAGCCCCTAGTCCCTGCCGTCAAATCAGAAGAACGTGCTGACCGCCGCATCCAGCGCGTCGCGCATGTCCGGGTCGTCGGTGATCGGACGCACCAGCGCGACGCGGCACGCGGCCTGCGGGTTGACGCCCTTGGCGATCAGCGAGCCGGCGTAGATCAGCATGCGGGTCGACAGGCCTTCGTCGAGACCGTGGCCCTTGAGGTTGCGGCTGCGCTCGGCGATCGACACCAGCTTGCCGGCGATGTCGGCGGCGACGCCCGATTCGTGCGCGACGATCTCGGTCTCGATGGCGTGCTCGGGATAGGTGAAATCGAGGCCGCCGAAACGCTGCTTGGTCGACTGCTTGAGATCCTTCATCAGGCTCTGGTAGCCGGGGTTGTAGGAAATCACAATCTGGAAGTCGGGATGGGCGTTGACCAGTTCGCCCTTCTTCTCCAGCGGCAGCACGCGGCGGTTGTCGGTCAGCGGGTGGATCACCACGGTGGTGTCCTGGCGCGCCTCGACCACTTCGTCGAGGTAGCAGATCGCGCCGTGGCGCGCGGCGATGGCGAGCGGCCCGTCCTGCCATTCGGTGCCCTGCGCCGACAGCAGGAAACGGCCGACCAGGTCGCTGGCGGTCATGTCCTCGTTGCAGGCCACGGTGATCAGCGGCTTGTTCAGCTTGTGCGCCATGTACTCGACGAAGCGCGTCTTGCCGCAGCCGGTGGGTCCCTTCAGCATCATCGGCATGCGCACCGAATAGGCGGCCTCGAACAGCTCGACCTCGTCGGCGACGGGACGGTAATAGGGTTCCTTGGTGATGCGGTACTGATCGACGATGCTGCTCATGTGGACTCCTTAAAATTTATTCATCCGCGAAGGGCGCGAAGAGGTGCAAAGAAAAGTCTTCAAAACGCGTACGCTACCGCAGCACCCTGACAAACACCGGAACGTATTCCACGGCCCCGGGGTTCTTCGCGCCTCTTCGCGCCCTTCGCGGAGAAACAAGACCAACAAAAAGCCCCCGCGCCCTGCGGGCGACGGGGGCTTGAGGGCCTGTTAACGCTAATTTCGCGGCTGCGTTGCGGCGAGAAAGCGATGGATGCAAGGCGCGGTGCGCAGGCAAGGGCCTTCCCTTGCCAAGCGGCGCAACGCCGCAGACGCGCTTTCTCGCTGCAACCCTTCGGGACGGAGCCGATTCGGGCGCATTCCGTTGTCGCGATCCGCTTGCAGTGGCTGACACTGCGGCGCGGCTCGCTTCGCGGCCTGCATCCCGAATCGATCCGTCGCAGGCGTGAAATCAGTGTTAACAGGCCCTCCGGGTCACCCGTCGCGGCTTAAACCGTCTTGCCGCGGAAAATCACCATGGCCGCGCCCTGCGACTGGTTGAAGTTGTTGTAGCCAATCAGACGGACGTGGTTGTCGGGGTTGGCCTTGCGGCAGGCTTCGGCTTCGGCCAGCACGCGGTCGACGTCGGTTTCGCCGAACATCGGCAGCTTCCACATGTACCAGTACGAGTCCATCATGTGCTCGGGCTCGACGTGCTCGATCGCCGGGTTCCAGCCTTTTTTCACCAGGTACTCGACCTGCTTCTTGATGTTGTCCGCGGTCATGGCGGGCAGGTAGGAGAAGGTCTCGAATTTGCGGCTGGCGGGATCGCTCAGGCGGCTTTTGTAATCCATCACTTCAGACATTTCATTTCCTTTCTAGCTAGGAATTAGGGTTTAGGATCTAGGGACTAGGGTGGGACAGGTTTCCCTAGCCCCTAATTCCTAGTTCCTAGCCCCTCAATTACTTGTGGGCGACGTCCAGCTTGTCGACGGTGTCGAACTCGAACTTGATCTCTTTCCACGTTTCCATGGCGATCTTCAGTTCCGGGCTGTTGGCGGCGGCAGCGGTCAGGATTTCCTTGCCTTCCTTCTCAAGCTGACGGCCCTGGTTGCGGGCTTCCACACAGGCTTCCAGCGCGACGCGGTTGGCGGCGGCGCCGGCGGCGTTGCCCCAAGGATGTCCAAGTGTCCCGCCACCGAACTGCAGCACGGAGTCGTCGCCGAAGATGTTGACCAGCGCGGGCATGTGCCACACGTGGATGCCGCCGGAGGCAACCGGGATCACGCCGGGCATGGAACCCCAGTCCTGATCGAAGAACAGGCCGCGGCTGCGGTCTTCCTTGATGAACTCGTCACGCATGGTGTCGATCCAGCCCAGGGTCGCATCGCGGTCGCCTTCCAGCTTGCCGACGACGGTACCGGAGTGCAGGTGGTCGCCACCCGACAGACGCAGCACCTTGGTCAGCACGCGGAAGTGGATGCCGTGGTGCGGGTTGCGGTCGAGCACGGCGTGCATGGCGCGGTGGATGTGCAGCAGCATGCCGTTGTCGCGACACCAGTTGGCCAGACCCGTGTTGGCGGTGAGGCCGCCGGTCAGGTAGTCGTGCATGATGATCGGCGCGCCGATTTCCTTGGCGAACTCGGCACGCTTGTACATCTCTTCCGGGGTCGGCGCGGTCACGTTCAGGTAGTGGCCCTTGCGCTCGCCGGTCTCGCGCTCGGCCTTCAGGGTCGCTTCGTGAACGAAGGCGAACCGGTCGCGCCAACGCATGAACGGCTGGCTGTTGACGTTCTCGTCGTCCTTGGTGAAGTCGAGACCGCCGCGCAGGCACTCGTACACGGCGCGGCCGTAGTTCTTGGCCGACAGACCCAGCTTCGGCTTGATGGTGCAGCCCAGGAGCGGACGGCCGTACTTGTTCATGCGGTCGCGTTCCACCTGGATGCCGGCGGGCGGGCCGCCGCAGGTCTTGACGTAGGCAATCGGGAAGCGCACGTCTTCCAGACGCAGGGCGCGCAGGGCCTTGAAGCCGAACACGTTGCCGACCAGCGAGGTCAGCACGTTGACGACCGAGCCTTCTTCGAACAGGTCGATCGGGTAGGCGACAAATGCGTAGAAGCAGGTGTCGTCGCCGGGCACGTCCTCGATGCGGTAGGCACGGCCCTTGTAGTAGTCGAGGTCGGTCAGGAGGTCGGTCCACACCGTGGTCCAGGTGCCGGTCGACGACTCGGCGGCCACGGCGGCGGCGACTTCCTCGCGATCCACGCCCGGCTGCGGGGTGATCTTGAAGCAGGCCAGCAGGTCGGTATCGAGCGGGGTGTATTCGGGGGTCCAGTACGTCTGGCGGTACTCTTTCACGCCAGCGTTATAAGTCTTAACAGCCATGATTCCTCCTAGCAAAAGGTTAGGTTTACGCGTCATGCCCGAAGCGGTCATGCACGATGGAATGCATGGTGCAGCAGACAAATCATAAATAACAGTCGATATTTTCTATTTTCAGGATAGACTTTTATCTATGTTAAATCCGTAGCCGCGACCCTGTCATGCGCCAGCACACCACCTTCCGCCAGCTGGAAATCTTCGAAGCCATCGCCCGCCTCGGCAGCTTCACCCGCGCCTCCGAAGAGCTTTTCCTCACCCAGCCCACCGTCTCCATGCAGATGAAAAAACTGGCGGAAACGGTCGGCGTGCCGCTGCTCGAACAGGTCGGCAAGAAAATCCGCCTCACCCCCGACGGCCAGCAACTGGCGCAGGCCACCCGCGAAATCTTCGACATCATGGATCACTACACCATGTCGGTGGCCGAGCGGCAGGGACTCAAGCAGGGCCGCCTGAGCCTGATGGCGATCACCACCGCCTCGTATTTCGCGCCGCGCCTGCTCGGCGAATTCGCCCGCCTCTATCCCGGCATCGACGTCTCCCTGCGCGTCACCAACAAGGAACAAGTGCTCGCCAGCATCGCCGACAACCTCGACGACCTGTATTTTCTCGGCCAGCCGCCGGAAGACATCGACGTCGTCGCCACCCCCATCATGGACAACCCCATCGTCGTGCTGGCCGCGCCCGACCACCCGCTGGCGCGCAAGAAGAAAATTTCGCTCGCGCGCATCGCGCAGGAGCCCTGGCTGATGCGGGAGAAAGGCTCCGGCACCCGCAACGCCATCGAACGGCGCTTTGCCGAAAAAGACATCACCCTCCGCCCGCGCCTGGAGCTGGGCAGCAACGAAGCCCTCAAACAGGCCATCCTCGCCGGCCTCGGCATCTCCGCCCTCTCCCGCCACACCCTCACCCTCAACCAGCCCGGCCAGTTCGCCGTGCTCGACGTCGAAGGCTTTCCCATCCTGCGCCACTGGTACGCCGTATACCCGGCCGGGCGGCAGCTGTCGGTGGTGGCGCGGGCGTTTCTGGATTACCTGCTCGGACGGCAGGAGACGGCGTCCCCGGCAGCAGGCAAAGGGAAGCGTTGAGCGGGGTGCGGCGGCTGACCGGGAACGGACTGCAGCGGAAGTTCGGGGGGATGGGCGGGATGTCTATTGTTCGGTCGTTGCGGCCAGTAAGTTTTTTCTTGCGTGGGTCAGCAAATTGCCTGTTTGCAGACGTTCGTGGTGTTGAGCGGTCGGGCACCAGCTTCGGCGCCCAGCGAACTCGCGCGTTCACCTGACCACGCGTTTCCTTGGCTATAAATAAACTACCTGGTCATTATCACCGCGCCCCATGCCATGCCCAACTACGTAAAGCTCATCCTGAGCATGCAGCCTGTGCCTGGCCGTGATCGCGGGGCTGGTGCTGCTTGTCCGGCACTTTTTCTAGGCTCCGCTGAAGACTCCAGTGGAGCCGGAAAGAAGGCTGAAAAATGAAGCCGAACATGGGTACGGCAGACAAAGTCATCCGCCTCATCGTGGTCGTGATCATCGCGGTCCTGTATTTCACCGGCCAGATCAGCGGCACGGCAGCAATCATTCTCGGCATCATCGCAGCGGCATTCCTGGTGACCAGCCTCATCGGCTGGTGTCCGAGCTACGTGCCGTTCGGCATCTCCACCCAGAAGCCGGACAAACCGCTGCGCTAGGTAGGTGCCTTGAACTGACCCGGGGGTTTCGGGCACCCACCGTCCCGTTTACACCTCATCGGCCTTGCAGGGACCAGGCATCCATATCGACGGCATCCAGAAAAACCTGGGCCAGGGCTCATCATGACCTGCCCTGGCGGCATGGCGAATAACCGCCCATCGCGCCCGTGTTAAATTCCCCGGGACCATAAAGCGCACGGATTACCCTTACATGCTGGATATCATTTTTCCGTTTGCCGGCGGCATCGGATTGTTTCTGATCGGCATGATGCTGCTGTCCGACGGGCTGGTGGCCTTTGCCGGCGGCACGCTGGGGCGGGCCATGGCACGTTTCACCGGCACGCCCTTCAAAGCCTTTGCTTCCGGCACTTTGATCACCGCGCTGGTGCAGTCGTCGACCGCCACGACGGTCACGCTGATCGGCTTCGTCAGTGCGGGCCTGATCACGTTTTCCCAGGCGATTGGCGTCCTCATCGGCGCCAGTCTGGGCAATACCGCGACGGGCTGGATCGTCGCCAGCCTGGGCCTGAAAGTGAATCTAGGTTTCTACACCCTGCCGCTGATCGGTATCGGCGCGCTGCTGAAATTGCTGATACCGGCGCGCGGGGCCGCGCTCGGCATGTCTCTGGCTGGATTCGGTCTGATGTTCTTCGGCTTGAACACCTTGCAGGAGGGGATGCGCGGACTCTCGGCCGTGGTCAGTCTTGCCGATTTGCCGAGCGGGGGGTTTTCGGCACGGATTGCGGCCATGCTGATCGGCCTGGCGATGACGGCGATTCTGCAATCGTCTTCCGCCGCCATCGCCACCACCCTGACGGCTTTTCACACCGCGACCATCAATTTCGAACAGGCTGCCGCACTGGTGGTGGGCGCCGCCATCGGCACCACGCTCACGGGCGCCCTGGCGGCGATCGGTGGCAACATTTACGCCAAGCGCACGGCGCTGGCCTATGTCCTGTTCAATACGGTGGCGGGGCTGTGGGCCATCGTGCTGCTGCCGGCGTTCCTTTTTGTGATCGAGGTGGTCGAGACCTACTTCGGCCTGCAAGCGGGCGCCACCAGCCTGGCGGCCTTTCACACCCTGTTCATCGCCGTGGGGGCGCTGTTCTTCCTGCCGGCTACCCAGCGCTTTGCCCGGTTCGTCGAGCGCATCCTGCCCGACCGCGGCGACAGCATCACCCAGCGCCTGGATCACAGCCTGCTCGCCATCCCCGCCGTGGCGCTGGAAGCGTCGCAGCGGGCGCTGGAGCAGCTGGCCGAGCGGCTGTTCGATTTCTACAGCACGCTGCTGTCGCTGGGCGCCTCGGCAAGCCAGGGCAACGGTCTGGCGCAGGCCGGCCACTCCCTGGAGCGCACCTATGATTTCGTCAGCCGCATCCAGCTGCCGCCCGGCGACGCGCGGCTGGGCGCCCAGCGCATCGCCCAGCTGCATGCCGTCGATCACCTGTTGCGCTTTCACAACCGCTTGCACGATCTGGCCCAGGCCGGAATAGATTTTTCCGATCCGGACTATGCCTGGGCAATCGAGAACAGCCGCGAAATGCTGGATCTGGCGCGCCAGGGCCTGTCCAGGAAAAATCTGGCCCCCTGCCTGGAACGGCTGGAACTCGATGCGGTGACCCTGGCCGCCCTGTCGCGCCAGGTGCGGCACGACCTGCTGCAGGACATGGCCGTGCCGAGCGCCAGTCCGGCGAATGCCCTGCGCAAGACCGACGCCTACCGCTGGATGGAACGCACCGGCCATCACATCTGGCGCATCTGCCATTACCTCTCGCAGGGGCGTCTCAGCAACGGCAAGGAGCCGCCGCGGCAGGAAAACCCGAGCTAGAGGGACAGCGTTTCCGGACCCGTCCGCGGCGATTCCCGCGCTGCCGGCCGGGGCGGCGGAAGCCGGGCGCGTCGAAAGGCTCGACCTCCACGAATAAAACATGGAAGATTCGGGGCTTCAAGATTCGCGCCGGTAGGCCGATAATCAATGCGGCGTTTCGGTTGGCAGCACCTGTTCGCGAAAGGGCCGGCGCGGCTTGAACGCTTGTGGCACCTCGTTTTCACACCAACTTAAAGGACATACATGAACAAATCCGAATTGATCGACGTGGCTGCATCCGAAGCCGACATCAGCAAGGCCGCCGCCGGCAGAGCGCTCGACGCCATCCTCGACGCAGTCGTCAAAGCCGTCGCCAAGGGCGATTCCGTGACGCTCGTCGGCTTCGGCTCCTTCAAGTCCAGCAAGCGCGCCGCCCGTACCGGCCGCAACCCGCAGACCGGCAAGGAAATCAAGATCGCGGCGACGACTGTGCCGCGCTTCACGGCGGGCGCCGGCTTCAAGGCCGCCGTTGCCGGAAAGAAAGCCGCCAAGAAGAAGTAATGCGGCAAACGCCGGGCGCGGCGCTGCCCTGAACAGCGCCGCGCCCGCGAATCCGCGCGGTTGCGTTTTTTCTCTCCCCGACCCGACCCATTCCCGCGCACTGCCCGGCTGTTCGAGCCGAATCGCCACGCGCATCCGCATAACAGCGTTTGCCGCAAAAGCCCGCTAGTATTCAGAGTTCCCCCGTCTGCCATGACAGCCACGCCTATGGCAAAAAGATGCAATCCCCGCTTGTTCGTGCGGCGCCTCAAGCGGACCCTGACCGCCGGCGCCGCGCGCGCAACGCATGCGGAGACGATGCCGGCCGCAATCGACGGCTCCGTCTTTGCCGGATTCCGGCGGGTGCTCCGCATGGGTACGCTGATTTTCGCGTTCATCATCACGCTCCTGTTCGCCATGATCTTCTACCAGCACCAGCGCTCGCAGGAGGCTATCCGCTCGGTGGACCACACGCGGCAGGTCGTCGCATACATCGATTCGCTGCGCACCTACCTGCTCAACCTGGACACCGCGGTTCGCAAGTACGCCGAGTCGCACGATCCCGCCGACCTCGATCCCGGCCCGATATGCCGCCAGTCGCCGTGCCCCAGTTCCGCGCAGCTGATCGCCCTGATCGGGGCGGACGGCGCCCTGGCTGCCCGCCTGGCGCCGCTGCCGGCGCTGCAGTCGGCACTGGAAACCGGTTTCGGCGCGCTGCGGCAGCGCGCCCAGGCGGGCGGCGACGCCACGCCGCCGGAACGCGAGCTGGCGGGATTCGACAAGTCCGCCATCGAGCAGATCCACCGCATTCTGATCGAGACCGGACGGGAAGAACTGGAACAGCTGGAGACGCGCGAAATGGCGCGCGTGCACGGCCAGAATGTGTCGCTGGCGCTGCTCGCCGTGGCCGGCCTGTGGATGGGATTGGCGCTCATCGGGCTGTACCGCAAAAGCGTCCGCCTGATCGGGGCGGGAATCGAGGCCGAGCGGACGATCCGCCAGCTCAGTCTGCGCGATCCGCTGACGGGCCTGGCCAACCGGCGCTTCCTCAACGAAAACGCCAGGCACCTGATCGCTGGCGCCCGGCGCTCGGGAAAGCAGATGGCGGTGCTGGCGGTCGATCTGGACGAATTCAAGGCGGTCAACGACCGCCATGGACACGCAGCCGGCGACGTGGTTCTGCTGGCGGCGGCGGAACGGATGCAGCAGCTGCTCCGTGAGTCGGATGTGATCGCCCGTTTCGGCGGCGACGAATTCGTCATCGTGCTGGGCCAGGTCGACGATGCGAAGGCGGCGTGCGAGGTTGCCGGCCGCGTGGTGAACAGCCTGTGCCAGCCCATTCCGCTTGCCACGGGGGAAAGCGCACGCATCGGGGCGTCGGTGGGGATCGCCATGTGCTGCGCCGGCGACGAAACGCTGGATGAGCTGCTGAAGAAGGCGGACGCGGCGCTGTATGCGGCAAAGCGCGACGGCAAGAACACCTACCGCGAGGCCGCCGCTTCCGCCGCGTAGGGCCGCTCACGCGATGGGACGCCGGGAGCGCTATCACGTCTATGTGATCGAACTGTCGAAAGACGTGCTTCGCGAAGCCCGATTCAGGAAAGCCAACCCCGGCTACGTCGCCGGCAAGCCGTGCGTTTACGTCGGCATGACGGGTCTGGACCCCGACCTGCGCTTCGACAAGCACAAGGCGGGCATCCAGTCCAACCGCTTCGTCAGGCAATTCGGCCTGCGCTTGCTGCCCCAGCTCTACGCGCTTTACAACCCGCTGTCGTACGAGCACGCGCGCGACCTGGAAGTGGAATTGGCGATCGATTTCCGCGAGGCGGGGTACGGGGTCTGGCAGGCGTAGACAGGATGCCGCCGCTCGAACAGTCCCGCGGCCTCTCCCCCTCGCGTCAGCGCGCCCGCGCCCTGGCGAGCCGGGCCTTCAGTTCCGGCATAGCCGCGGCGGCGGCCTTCTCGCCTTCCAGGATGGCGAGGTGCCGGTCTTCGAAATCGGTGCTGCTCACCGCGGCCGTCTGCGGCCGGATCACGACGTCCGCATCCTCCAGTTCGTGGCTGCTGATGGTGTGGCCCATGATGGCGAAGGTCTGCAGCAGCACGTCGAGGGTGCCGCTGAGCTTGCCGCGGCGGCTGACGCTGGAAATATCCACCGCGATGACGAAGTCCGCGCCCATGCTGCGCGCGACCTGGGCCGGCACCGGCGAGGTGAGGCCGCCGTCGACGTAATCGCGGCCGCTGATCTCGACCGGCTGGAACACTCCCGGCACGGCGCTGGAGGCGCGCACCGCCATGCCGGTGTCGCCGCGGCGGAACAGCACTTTCTCGCCGCTTTGCAGATCGGTGGCCACCACCCCCAGGGGCTTGGGCATTTTCTGGATGGTGAGATTTTTCACCTTCAGGTTGATGAAATCCTGCAGCGCTTCGCCCTTCAGCACGCCGCGGTTGGGCAGGGTCCAGTCCGCCAGCATGTTCTCCTGCATCGTCAGGGCCAGATTCTGCAGCTCGAAGCCGCTCATGCCCGAGGCGTAGAGCGCCCCCACCACGGAACCCGCGCTGGTGCCCACCACCATGTCCGGCACGATGCCCTGCGCCTCCAGCGCCTTGATCACGCCGATGTGGGCAAAGCCCCGCGCCGCGCCGCCGCCCAGCGCCAGCGCGATCTTGAGCGGCGGCTTGGGCAGCGGGGCCGGCGTCGGGATGGACGGCGCCGGGGGCGGGGCCGCGCAGGCGGCAAGCAGGGCGGCGAGCAGGAGCAGGGTCAGGCGGCGCATGAAAATCGATCTCGGCTTGGACAAGGATGGGCGGACAAACCGGCAGGTTCGTCTCCGACCCGCCGGGAAGTCAAGCGTTCTGCCGGCAAATGCCGCATCGAATGGCTTGAGGCTTCGGCCGTCGCTACGCGACCCAGGGCATTTACTTCGTCAACGCCATGAAAAGCGCGGGCAGCTTTTCCGGCAGCCGCTCGACGCGGTCGACGACGGTGACCTGGCGGCCGAAGATGTCGCTGACGTATTCGTCGGCCTTGGGGTCGAGGCTGATGCAGTAGGTGAAGATGCCGCCCTGGTCGAGTTCCTTCACCGCCTGGCGGGCGTCCTCGATCAGCAGGCGTTCGTCGCTGGCGTCGACGTCGGACGGCATGCCGTCGGTGAGGATGAGCATCAGCTTCTTGTCGGCGCGGCGCGCGCCGAGGGTGTGCGCGGCGTGGCGCATCGCCGCGCCCATGCGGGTGGACCAACCCGCCTGCATCGCGGCCAGGCGCGCCTTGACGTCGCCGTCGAAGTGCTCGCCGTAGCCCTTGATGTGCAGATAGCGCACGTCGTGGCGGGTATTGGAATGGAAGCCGGCGATGGCAAACGCATCGCCCAGCTTCTCGATCGCCCAGGCCAAGAGCGAGACCGCTTCCTGGCTGAGTTCGAGTATGGTCTGCTCGCTGCCCGCCGCCTTTTCGTTGAGCGATTCCGACAAATCCAGCAGCAGCATGACGGCGATGTCGCGGCCGTCGGTGCGATGGCTCATGTTGATGCGCGGGTCGGGGGTGGCGCCGCCCTTGAAGTCGATCAAGGAACGGATGGCGACGTCGAGATCGAGCTCGCTGCCTTCTTCCTGGTAGCGGATGCGCACCTTGTCCTGCGGCTTCAGCAGATCGAGCATCTTCTTCAGCTGCTTGGCGAGCGCGCCGTGCTTGGCGAGCAGGCGGTCGATGTCGGCCGGGTTGCCGCTGGGATGCAGCGCTTCGTACACGCAGGCCCAGTCCGGGCGGTAGGTCTGGCTGCCGTAGTCCCATTCCGGGTAGTGGCGCGGCGGCAGACCGTGGATTTCCTCGCCCGGCTCGATCTTGCGCTTCTCGTCGAAGGCTTCTTCCTCGTCGCCCGCCTCGATGAATTTCCACAGCTGGCGGTTGTCGTCGCGGTAATCGACCACGGTGCCGTCGAAATGCACCCTGGCGAACTGGTCGCTCTGGCGGCGCGTCCTGGCGACGTAGGAGAGCGCCAGCGCGGCGATCTCTTTGGTGCTCGATTCCCCGTGCGCCATGACGGCATGGAAACGCTGCGCGGTGTCCAGCAGGTCGGCGTCGGCGTAGCCGTGCATCGGGTCGAGCAGCGCGCGCGACAGCATCGCCATGCGGTGGCGCAGGCAGGAGGTGGTTTCCGGATCGCAGGCGGTCGCCAAAGGCTTCGGATGCAGCGCGAGGAACAACTTGCGCAGGCCGGGGTAGGCGCGGATCAACAGCGTCTCGATGCGGCAGTCCTCGAAGAACTCCACCGCCATGCGCTGGAACGGGCTCCAGTTGTCGGCGATCTGCGCCTCGGACCAGCGGCGGTGGCCGACGATGTGGGCGAGCGCGGCGCGGTAGCGGTCGATGCCGGCAATCTCTCCGGCATCGTCGTAGACGTCGGGCAGGCGGATGCCGAGCTTGTCGTAGTAGGGAATCGGCTTGCGGATTTCGTCGAACGCGGTGGAATACGGCACCAGATGGTCGCCGTCCTGCCACAGACCGCGCAGGTACAGGTCAAGCTTGCGCTCGACGTCCACCAATAAAGTCCCATGCCGTTCGCGCTGCAGCACGGCGCGGCTGTCGGCCGACTGCAGGCTGAAGTAATCCTTCTGCCGCTCGGGGTGGCTGCCGTAGTTGCGGATGCCGTATTCGACCCAGTTCGCGAGGCCGGCCAGCGTCAGCTGGCTGAGCAGATTCGGCGCCTGGGCGAAGAATTCCGGCAGGCCGGGACTGGGAAAGGTGGTGTGGTGGCCGTGGATGGAGCCGGTGGTGCGCGCCATGAAGTCCAGCGTGATGTCGAGGTAGTGCTGCAGCTGCTCGGCCGACTGCAGCCGCCGCGCCAGCGGCGCCAGTGTCTGCAGGAAGGGCGCGATGGCGCGGCCGTTGGGCGATTTCTGCATGCGCTGGATCAGCGCCATCACTGCCGGCAGGGCGGCTTCGCCGACCGCCTTGGCGGTGGACGGCCACGCTTCCAGGAACGCCAGCATCGGCTCGGCGCCGCGTCCCAGCTTGCCGATGACGCGGCCGGCTTCGAGGTAGGCGTCGCGCCCCGCGGGCGTGAGCACCGCCAGCGCTTCCGCCATGACATCGTCGAACACCTCCTCCACCTGCGCGAAGCGGGTGTCGAGCTGCTTCCAGTAGGCCGCCATCAGCGGGTGCTGGTATCCGCTATCAATCATGGCAGCCGCAGCCTTTTTTTCCGGACAACTGGACCGGCGGGCAAGGAACGTTACCGTAGGAACAATAGACACAGCAGTCGCCCGGTTTCGGGCGCAGCAACTGGTGGCATTGCTCGCACTCGTAATACCACTGGCACGCGTCCACAGGCATGGTTTCCTGTTTGACAAACCCGCAATGCGAGCAAGTGAGGACGGACACCGCGACGAATGAGGACTGCACGGCCAAGTGGTCAGGCAAATGTCGCGTCGACCGCATGATCCAGCGTCTCGCGGATGTCGGCGTCGTCGGTGATCGGGCGCACCAGCGCCATGCGGCAGGCATCCACCGGCGCCACGCCATCCTTGATCAGCGTCGCCGCGTACACCAAGAGGCGCGTCGAGATGCCTTCGTCGAGGCCGTGGCCTTTCAGGTTGCGCGCGACGCCGCCGATCTTCACCAGCTGTGCCGCCACCGCCTCGTCCATGCCGGTTTCCTTCGCCACGATCTGCGCTTCCAGCGCGGCATCGGGGTAGTCGAAATCGAAGGCGGTGAAGCGCTGCTTGGTCGACTGCTTGAGATCCTTCATCAAGGTTTGATAGCCGGGATTGTAGGAAATCACCAGCTGGAAGTCGGGATGCGCGTTGATCAGCTCGCCCTTCTTGTCGAGTGGCAGGGTGCGGCGGTGGTCGGTCAGCGGGTGGATCACCACGGTGGTGTCCTGGCGTGCTTCCACAATTTCATCGAGATAGCAGATGGCGCCGATGCGCGCGGCGGTGGTGAGCGGGCCGTCGAGCCAGCGGGTGCCGTTGGCTTCCAGCAGATAGCGGCCGACCAGGTCGGACGCGGTCATGTCCTCGTTGCAGGCCACGGTGATCAGGGGCTTGCCGAGCTTCCACGCCATGTATTCGACGAAGCGCGATTTCCCGCATCCTGTTGGCCCTTTCACCATCACCGGCAGGCGGTTGCGGTAGGCGGCCTCGTACAGCGCGACTTCGTTCTTCTGCTGCTGGTAGAAGGGTTCCTGCTGAACCTTGTACTGGTCCTTGTCGATCATGCGCATGCCTCGCAACGGAAGAAAAAAACGCCCCCGGAAAGCCGGGGGCGTGGAACACGGGATCGGTTCTCGGCAGCTAGGAGACTGCTTCCAACCTGCCCCGCGAAGGGATGAGGTTCATCCCCGTGTTCTTACTTGTGCACGCCCAGCTTTTCGCGCCAGCCCGGATACAGCTTGTCGGCATCGTTCGGGAAGGACTCGAAGGCGCGGGCGAATTCCTTGTGGCTCTTGGCGAACTCGATCGGATCGGCGCCCGACTTCCAGCACTCGTACGACTGGCGCAGCGAGATCGCGCCGGCCGCCGGGCTGTCGATGTGGCCGTAGGAGCCGCCGCCGGAGGTGTTGATGACGTTGCCGTGGCCGAGGTTCTCGAAGAAACCGGGCAGACGCAGCGCGTTCATGCCGCCGGAGATGATCGGGGTGGTGGGCTTCATGCCGTACCACTTCTGGAAGTAGACCGGGCCCTGGCACTCGTCGCGCTCGATCATGTAGGCGATGATCTTGTCGTCCGCCTCGCCTTCCATCTTGCCGTAGCCCATGGTGCCGACGTGGATGCCGGACGCGCCCTGCAGGCGGCTCATCTTGGCCAGCACGAAGGCGGTGTAGCCGCGCTTGGCGGACGGCGAGGTGACGGCGCCGTGGCCGGCGCGGTGGTAGTGCAGGTACTGGCCGGGGTACTGACGGCGGGCGGTGGTGACCATGCCGGGGCCGCCGACGTAGCCGTCGACCAGGAAGGCCAGCTTGTCGGCATCGGGACCGAACACCTCCAGCGCGTAGTCGGCGCGGGCGATCATTTCGTAGTGATCGTCGGCGGTGATGTTCATCGAGAACAGCTTGGCCTGGCCGGTTTCGTCCTGGGCGCGCTTCAGCGCGTCATACACCAGCGGCAGCACCTTCTTCAGCGGGCAGAAAACCTGGTTGCCCTGCGGCTCGTCGTTCTTGATGAAGTCGCCGCCCAGCCAGAACTGGTAGGCTGCCGCCGCGAACGGCTCGGGACGCAGACCCAGCTTCGGCTTGATGATGGTGCCGGCGATGTAGCCGCCGTTCTCGACCGGACGGCCGAGGATGCGCCACAGGTTGGAGATGTCGGTGGCGGGACCGTCGAACATCTGGATCGCGCGCTCGGGCACGTAGAAGTCGATCATCTTGGCATGCTCGATGTCGCCCATGCCCTGGTTGTTGCCGATCGCCAGCGTCAGGAACGAGACCAGCATGAAGCGGCCGTCGGTGACATTGCGGTCGAACAGCTCGATCGGGTAGGCGATCCGCATGTCCTCGCTGGCTTCGTCGATGTGGTAGACCAGCGCGTCGACGCCCTTGGTGAAATCGTCGGTGGTCGACACTTCGACGTTGGTGCCGGTCGAGGACTCGGCGGCGAAGTGGGCGGCGGCTTCCAGGTAGCCATAGCCGGCCTTGGGCTTCATCTTGTAGGCGACGAGGATGTGCTTGCCGCCCTTGATCAGGTCTTCTTCTTTCAGGGAGAGGTCGGCGTAACGTGCGGATTGATCCATTGCTTGGCTCCTGCGGGTGATAAACGAGGCTTCAGGAGCAAAACCCCCGAAGACGGTATGGACGGACTATACGCAGCCGCTTATATAATGAATATTAAATTGTTATGATGAAAACCATATAAAAATGCTTATACATTCATGCGCCGCTTGACGCTTCGCCAGTTCCGGGTATTCGAAGCCGTTGCCCGCCACCTGTCGTTTTCGCGGGCGGCCGCGGAATTGCACCTGTCGCAGCCTGCCGTCTCGATGCAGGTGCGGGGGATCGAGGTCATCCTCGGCATGCCGCTCACCGAACAGCTGGGCAAAAAGATCTTTCTCACCGAGGCCGGACGCGAGGTGCTGCACGCCAGCCAGGCCATCACCGCGCGCCTGGACGACCTGCAGCACAATCTGGCGCAACTGCGGAGCGTCGACAGCGGGCGCCTCGATATTGCCGCGACCTCGACGGTAAACGCCGTCGCCACCGACATCCTCGCCCGCTTTCGCGGCCGCCATCCCGGGGTGTCGATCCATCTGGACGTGTCCAACCGTGCCGCCGCGCTCGACCAGCTGGTCGGCAACCGCATCGATCTGGCCATCATGGGCCAGGTGCCGGACGGACTGGGGCTGGAAGCCACCCGCTTCATGGACAACCCGCTGGTGGTGATCGCCCCGCCCGAGCATCCGCTGGTCCGCAAAAAACGGATTTCCGTCCGCGACCTGGCGTCCGAGTCCTTTCTGGTGCGCGAAGCCGGCTCCGGCACCCGCGGCGCCATGGAACGCTTCTTCGCCGCGCGCGGACTGGAAATCCAGAGCAGCATGGAAATGAGCAGCAACGAGGCGATCAAGCAGGCGGTACAGGCCGGGCTGGGCCTCGGCATCCTGTCGCTGCAGACGCTGGAGATGGAACTGACGCTGAAGCGACTGGCCGTGCTCGCGGTCGAGGGCTTTCCCATCATGCGCCACTGGTACATCGTCCACCGCGCCGACAAACGGCTGTCGCCGGTGGCGCAGGTGTTCAAGGATTTCGTGCTGGGGCCGGGCCCGCTTGGCTGACAGCCCCGCCCTGCACTAGAATCGCGTCAGTCGGGGCGCCAGCCCCCGGCATCTGAGCCCCGCTCACAAGACGGTGTCCCGTCCAAGCCTGGTTCTATCCACTCACTTGGAGCCCTATTCGTGGACACCGTACCGACCCCTCCCCCCGCGCCCGTCACTCTGGGCGAATCCTTCAAATACTGGCTCAAGCTCGGCTTCATCAGCTTCGGCGGCCCGGCCGGGCAGATCGCGATGATGCACCAGGAGCTGGTGGAAAAACGCCGCTGGATTTCCGAACACCGCTACCTGCACGCACTCAACTACTGCATGCTGCTGCCGGGCCCCGAGGCGACCCAGCTGGCGATCTACATCAGCTGGCTGATGCACGGCGTGCGAGGCGGCGTGATCGCGGGCGTGCTGTTCTTCCTGCCCGGTTTTCTGCTGCTGGCGGGGCTGGCCGCCCTCTATCTGGCATGGGGCGACGTGCCGCTGGTGCAGGGCATTTTCTACGGCATCCGCCCGGCGGTGGTGGCGGTGGTGCTGTTCGCCGCCTGGCGCATCGGCCATCGCGCGCTGAAGAACGAAGTGCTGTGGGGCATGGCGGCGCTCGCCTTCATCGGCATTTTCGTCTTCGACGTCGGCTTTCCGTGGATCGTGCTCGCGGCGGCAATTCTGGGCGCCATCGGCGGCAAGCTCGCGCCGCACAAATTCAGGGCAGGCGGCGGGCACGGCAGCGGCCACCGGCAGTACGGCCCGGCGATCATCGACGACGACACGCCGCCGCCAGCGCACGCACGCTTCAGCTGGGCACGATTTGCAGCGACGAGCGGAATATTCGTGCTGATCTGGCTCGGCGCGATGCTCGCCCTGTATGGCCTGCCCGATCTCTTTCACATGGGCGACTTCTTCACCCGCGCCGCCTTCCTCACCATCGGCGGCGCCTATGCCGTGCTGCCCTACGTCTACCAGGGAGCGGTGGAACATTTCGGCTGGCTCACCGGCGCGCAGATGATGGATGGCCTGGCGCTTGGCGAGACCACGCCGGGGCCGCTGATCATGATCGTCACCTGGGTCGGCTATCTCGGCGGCGTCGCCAAGGAAGTGCTCGCGAACCCGCTGGCTGCCGGTTTTGCCGGCGCGACGGTGGCGACTTTCTTCACCTTTCTGCCTTCGTTCTTTTTCATCCTGGCGGGGGCGCCGCTGATCGAGGCCACGCGCGGCGAACTTCGCTTCACCGCGCCGCTGACCGGCATCACCGCCGCGGTGGTCGGCGTCATCCTCAATCTGGCGGTATTCTTCGCCTGGCACACCTTCTGGCCGCAGGGCACGGCAGCGGCGCCGTTCGCCGGCAGCTTCGAATGGTTCCCCGTCGTCGTCGCGCTTGCCGCCTTCGTCGCCCTTTGGAAATACAAGGCCGATATCATGCAGGTCATCGGCGTATGCGCCCTCCTGGGGCTGGCTTATTCATTGTTTTTGTGAGGACAGCATGGAGATCAAGATCCAACCACCGAAGCGTTGCGGCTGTTCCAGTCCCACCGAGAAATGCGAGGAGCTGGCGCGTACCATCAAGCCTGCCAAGCTGAACCCCGACACCACCCTGGTGTTCGACGTGCGGCGCGAAGGCGACTATGCGGCGTCGAACGAGACCATCCCCGGCGCGCTGTGGAAGAACCCGGACAAGATCGACGCCTGGATCGGCGCCGTCCCGCGCACGCTCGACGTGGTGGTCTACTGCGTGCGCGGCGGCACGGTGTCGAACGACGTGGTCGACCGCCTGCAGGCGGCCGGCGTCAAGGCACGCTTCATCGAGGGCGGCTTCGAGGCCTGGAAGGCGGCGGGCGGCAAGGTGGCCGCCAAATGAAATGGGTCACCCGCGAGCGGCCGAAGATCGACCGCATCGCCTGCCCCTGGCTGATTGCGCGCTTCATCGATCCGGCCGCCGAGTTTCTCTACGTGCCCGCCGCCGAAGTGCTGCAAGTCGCGCAAGAAACCGGCGCGACCCCCTACGACATTCCCGGCGTGGAATACGGCCATGTCGGCGAGCTGTGCAGTTTCGATGCCTTTTTGCGCCTGCACGATCTGCGCGACCCGGCCTTGCAGCAGCTCGCCGTCATCGTGCGCGGCGCCGACACCGCCCGCCTCGATCTGGCGCCGCAATGCGCCGGGCTGCTGGCGCAGTCGCTGGGGCTGTCGGCGCTGTTCGCGGACGACCACGTCATGTTGCAGCACGGCATGCTGATGTACGACGCCTACTACGCCTGGCTGCGGCAGGCGCAGGGCGAACCGCACTCCGCGAAGAGATAAACCCGCAGCGCACCGGCGCGTTCCCACCGTCCCCTGGCGATGCGCCGCCTGCGCATCCCCGCCATCGTCTTCCCGGTCTTCCCGGTCTTCGCGATCATCGACATCGGCTGGCGGCACGCCCGCGTCAAGCGCCCCGCCACCGGCGTCGTCAACCAGATCCGCACGGCATCGCAGCCCGTATGACTGGTATTCCAGGTCGGCACGCCCAAGGACATGGCTTGCCACTCCGCCAGGTTGCCCGCCAGTTAGTCCGTTATTTTCCGCAATCACCCGATCTTCTTGCGTATTTCATACAAAAAAGTTCTTTTATCTTCGATTGGCAAGGCTGGGCGCAGCGGGTCACGCGGGCAGGCGCTTCCGCCAAAAGGCGCATGGCGCCTTGCAAAAACGAAGTTGTTGACTAATTTACTTGGTTATTTTATCGTTGCGCCCATCACTCGTTATTTTTCATCGCAAGGACTGCACTATGGAACGCGAAATCAACGGCAAAATGGTCGAGACCGACCCCGAAGGCTATCTGGTCAACCTGGATGACTGGTCCGAAGAACTGGCCGTCGAACTGGCCAAGGAAGACAAGCTGGAACTTCAGGAAAACCACTGGAAGATCATCCACTACATGCGCGACCAGTTCGCGCAGAACGGCACCGCGCCCAACCTGCGCTTTCTGCAGAAGGGCCTGAAGGAAGAATTCGGCGACGAATGGGGCGACAAGAAATTCCTGTTCGACCTGTTTCCGTTCGGCCCAGCCAAACAGGCCGGCCGCTACGCCGGCACCCCGAAGCCGACCGGCTGCGTGTGAGGCCACACCCCGCCGCGTGAACGCCCCGCCCCGTGCGGGGCGTTTTTTTGGACGCCTGCGGCGCCGCAGCCCACCGATTCGCGGAACATGAAGTACATCGCCCCCCCATCAGGCACAGCGCCGTCCACAGAAAATCCCACTTCAGCTCGACCTTTATGCAGAACACGGCGAACGGCATGAACACCGACAGGGCGATGCCCAGTTGGCAAAAGCGGCGATCGCCCGGGGCCGCTTGTTCATGTCCTGCAGGTGGCATACCAGGCAAACCTCATGAAAACCTTGGAAAACGCGAGCAGGATCAGGGTTTGCAGGGAAGCGGACAGGGTCGTCGTCCGGAATCGCAGGCGCGTCGTTGCAGGGATTCTGCCGACTGGCAGGCTGCTAAAATGCCGCCTTTCGCATTGCAAGGGACAGCATGATGAGCGCACCTCAGGTGGGGGTGGTGATGGGATCTTCCAGCGACTGGGAGGTGATGAAGCACGCGGCGGGGCTGCTGAAGCAGCTGGGCGTCCATTTCGAGGCCAGGGTGGTGTCCGCCCACCGCACCCCCGATCTGCTGTACGAATACGCCGCCACCGCCGAGTCGCGCGGACTCCGGGCGATCATCGCGGGCGCCGGCGGCGCGGCGCATCTGCCGGGCATGCTGGCGGCAAAAACCATCGTGCCGGTGCTGGGGGTGCCGGTGCCGTCGAAATACCTCAAAGGCATGGATTCGCTGCTGTCGATCGTGCAAATGCCCAAGGGCATTCCGGTCGCCACCTTCGCCATCGGCGAGGCGGGCGCCGCCAACGCGGCGCTGTTTGCCGCAGCGCTGATCGCCCGTCACGACGACAGGCTGGCGGCGCGGCTCAACGACTTCCGCAAAAACCAGTTCGACAGCGTGATGGCGATGGAACTGCCCGATGTCGACTAGGCCGCTTCCCATCCTGCCCGGCGCGACCCTGGGCATTCTCGGCGGTGGCCAGCTCGGCCGCATGTTCACCATCGCCGCGCGCACCATGGGTTACCGGGTCATGGTGCTCGACCCCGATGGCGCCAGCCCCGCCGGGCAGATGGCCGATGCGCATCTGCAGGCGGATTACGCCGACCACGCCGCGCTGAAACAGCTCGGCGCCGCCTGCGCCGCCGTGACCACCGAATTCGAGAACGTCCCGGCGGCAAGCCTGATCGAGCTGGCCAGCCATTGCCGGGTGTCGCCGGGCGCCGCCGCGGTGGCCATCGTGCAGGATCGCAGCCACGAAAAATCCTGGCTCGCCGACAACGGCTTCGCCACCGCGCCGTTCGCGCTGGTCTACAGCGAAGGCGACCTCGACGCCGCACTGGCGGACACCGGCACGCCGGCGCTGCTGAAAGTGTCGCGTTTCGGCTACGATGGCAAGGGCCAGGCGCGGGTCGGCACGCTCGAGGAAGCCCGCGCTGCGTTCCGTGAATTCGGCGGCCAGCCCTGCGTGCTGGAAGGTTTCGTCGAACTGGAGCGCGAGGTATCGGTGGTGCTGGCGCGCGACGATGCCGGCGAGTGCGCGCTGTTTCCGGTCGCCGAAAACCGCCACGACAACGGCATTCTCGACGTCTCCATCGTTCCCGCCCGCGTGCCCGACAGCCTCGCCGTGCAGGCGCGCGACACGGCGCGCGCGGTAGCCGACCGGCTCGGCTACGTCGGCGTGATGGCGGTCGAATTCTTCGTCGCCGGGGGCCGCCTGATGGTCAACGAAATCGCCCCGCGCCCGCACAACTCCGGCCACTACACGCTCGACGCCTGCGTCACCGACCAGTTCGAGCAGCAGGTGCGTGCGCTGTGCGGCCTGCCGCTGGGCGACCCCCGCCTGCTGTCGCCGGTGGTGATGGTCAACCTGCTCGGCGACCGCTGGCGCAACGGCAGCCCGCACTGGGGCGTGCTGCTGGCGCACCCCGCCATCAAGCTGCACCTGTACGGCAAACAAGCCGCGCGTCCCGGCCGCAAGATGGGACATTTCAACGTGCTGGATGCCGATCCGGTCGCCGCGCTGCAACTGGCCGAACGGCTGCGCGATGCGTTATAGCGCGTTGCTCAGAGCCGGCCGTTATGGCGCGCTTGCAGCGCTGGTTTCATGCGCCGCCGGTGCCGCCGCGAACGACGCATCACTGCCGCTGCGCATCGGCCCGCATGTTTTCCAGGTTGAAGTCGCGGCCACGCCGCAGCAGCGTGAACGCGGCCTGATGGACCGCACCCGGCTCCCCGCCGACGGCGGCATGCTGTTCGTATTCGGGCACGCGGCCCGGCATTGCTTCTGGATGCGCAACACCCCGCTGCCGCTGTCGATTGCGTTTGCCGACGACCGCGGCCGCATCGTCACGCTCGCCGACATGCAGCCGCATAGCGACGCCCTGCATTGCCCCGGCACGGATGCGCGCTATGCGCTGGAAGTGCCGCAAGGGGAATTCCGCCGGCGCGGCATCGCGGCAGGCGCGCAGATAGACGGCTTGCCGCAGTAGCATTCAAGGCCCGATCGATTTCACCCTGAGCTCCACCGTGCCGCCCTTCTCGTCGCTGCGCAGCACGCGCACCGGCAGGTAATGGCGGTCGATCGCCAGCCAGGCCTCGAAGCGGCCATCGGCGTCGGCCACCCGCGCAAGATGCAGGGTGCGCAGTTCACCCAGCGCGGTCTGCAGGATTTCCTCGCCGCGCACCTCGTAGCTGTAGTCGCGCAGCTTCTTGCCGTTGAACACCGCATAGGTCAGCCGCCCGTCTGGCGGCGGCGCGGTCAGCGCCAACTGGAAAAACAGGCTGAGCGCATCCTGCACCTCGCCCTGATAGGCGAAATGGCGCGGCGCCCCCTTCGCCGGGATCAGCGTGAGGCTGCCGTTGGCCGCGTCGAAGCGCGCGCGGCTGTGCTTGTCGCCGCGCTGGTCCCAGAATTCCTCCGGCTGCAGGCCGTGCGGCGTGATACGGCCGCGGCTGGTCTGCACGAAGCGGCCGCGGTAAAACACCCCGGCGAGGCCGCTGGCCGCCGCCACGCTGGTCAGCGTGTAGCGTTCGCCTTCGTTCACCCACAGTAGCGTCTGCTCGCCCGACGCCACGCCGTAATGCACCCGAAAACGCAGGTCGAGCCGCGGCGGCAGCGGGTTCAGGGCTGGCGGCGCCACTTCGGCGGCCGCGGACGGCGCTTCGGCAGGCGCAGGTGCGACCGCCGGTGCCTCGTCAAGGCGCACTGCTGGCGCAGCGCTCGAATCGGTCGCAGCGACGGCAGCGGCTTCGGCCGTAGCTGCGACCGCCTCGGTTTCCGCTTCGCTTTCTTCTTCGACAGGCAATTCAGGCGGCGGCGCGGCGCGAACCGGCCGCGCCCGGGCGACCGGCGGAGCCGGCAAGGGCGGGGCGGGCGCCACGGCGAGTGGCGGTTTGGCAAGCAGCCGCGCTTCGAACAGGGGCGGCTCGGCAGGTGGTTGCCACTGCGGCAGCCGCCAACCCAAAGCGCCGATCAAGGCGCCGTGCAGCAGCAGCGAAGCCGCCAGAGCCAGCCACCAGGGGCGAACCCTGCGCCCCATCGGCATTAGCCTTTGATGCTGGCGCTCACCAGGCGCTGTTCGAGCGTGACGCCGTCATCGAATACCCGGATCTGCACCGGCAGGTTCTGACGCGCCGGCGCGACCCACACGGTGACGGCTTTCTCGTCCGGTTTCTGTTCGACGCGCTGGTATTGCTGGGTGGCCAGCGTGCCCAGCGGCGTCACGAGGGCGCCGCCATCGCTGCGCGCGTAATGGTAGTCGTCCAGATCGCGCCGATTTACCACCTGCAGGGCATAGTCGGCGGGCAGGCTGGAGGCGAACATGAACTGGTAGAGCTGCGAAAGCTGATCCTGTGTCCCGTTCTTCAGGCCTTTCATCTGCCATGACTCACCCTTGTATTGCCAGGCAATGCTGCGCTGTTTCCAGTCGAGGCGCGCGGTCGCCAGCTTGTGCGGCGCATCGCTGCGGGCATACTGGAAACGTGTCGGCCGCAGTCCCTGCGGTGTCACCACGCCGCTGCTTTCGAGTCGGATACTGCCTTGCCACAGCATTTTCAGCGGGCCGTTGGCGCGGGTTTCGCTGGTCAGCGTGTAGCGGCTGCCGTTGCGGGTGAAGGTGTCGATCACCTGGCCGAGCTTGTGGCCGTTGCGGTAGAGGTCGTACGCCAAATTCATTTGCCGCGGTGGCGCATACGCTGCCACGCGGGCTTCAGCGGGTAGCGGATCGGGGTCCTTCGGGGCGGCCTGGGCCGTCGCCGCGATCGTCAAGCCGGATGCCAGCAACAGGCGTTTGAACATGCTCACACTCCGTGGGGAAACACAGACTGTGACGCCGGATCGTCCTTCAAGTTTACCCGGCCATGCCGGTTGAGCAGGCGGCCCTCGGCGAACCAGCGGACCGCCTGCGGGTAGATGCGGTGCTCCTGTTCCAGCACTCGCGCGGCGAGGGCAGCGGCCGTATCGTCCGCCCGCACCGGCACCGCGGCCTGGATGACGATGGGACCGTGATCCAGCTCGGCGGTGACGAAATGCACGGTGCAGCCGTGGATTTTCACGCCTTCCGCGAGGGCGCGTTCGTGCGTCTTCAGCCCCGGGAAAGCGGGCAGCAGCGAGGGGTGGATATTCAGCAGGCGACCCTCGAAGCGCGCGATGAAGGCCGGGCTGAGGATGCGCATGTAGCCCGCCAGCACCACCAGGTCGGGCCGGTGGCGTGCGACTTCGTCGGCCAGCAGGGCGTCGAAGGCGGCGCGATCGGGATGCTCGGTGTGGTCGAGCGCGACGGCGGTCAGGCCGCGCTCACGCGCGTAAGCCAGTCCCGCCGCCTGCGGGCGGTTGCCGACGACCGCGACGATATCGATCGGCAGCTGCGCCTCGGCGATCGCGCGGAAATTGCTGCCGCGCCCCGACAGCAGGACGACGACGCGGCAACTCACAGATAAAGCACCTGCTCCGCGCCATCCGGGCGCGCGACGATTTCGCCGATCTGCCACACGGTTTCGCCGCTCGCCTGCAGATGCGCCATCGCGGCGGCGGCGTCCGCGGCGGCGACGACGACGCACATGCCGATGCCACAGTTGAAGGTGCGCAGCATTTCATCCGGCGCGACGTTGCCGGCCTGCTGCAGCCAGTCGAACAGCGGCGGGCGCGTCCACGCGGCCTGATCGATCCGGGCCGCCACGCCTTCCGGCAGGCAGCGCGGCAGGTTGCCGGTGAGGCCGCCGCCGGTGATGTGCGCCATGCCCTTGACCGGCAGCTTCTCCAGCAGCGCCAAGAGCGGCTTGACGTAGATCCGCGTCGGCTCCATCACGGCGTCGGCGAACGGGCGCCCGTGGAAATCCGATTTCAGCCCGATGTGGCTGACGTCGATCAGCTTGCGGATCAGCGAATAGCCGTTGGAATGCGCGCCGCTGGAAGCGAGTCCCAGCACCGCGTCGCCCGGCACGACCGACTGGCCGCCGATGACTTTCGATTTTTCCACCACGCCGACGGCAAAGCCGGCCAGGTCGTATTCGCCCTCGGCGTACATGCCGGGCATCTCCGCCGTTTCTCCGCCGATCAGCGCGCAGCCGGCCTGCTCGCAGCCCTGCGCGATGCCGGCGATCACCGCTTCGGCGGTATCGAGGCTGAGCTTGCCGCAGGCGAAGTAGTCGAGGAAGAACAGCGGCTCGGCGCCCTGCACCAGGATGTCGTTGACGCTCATGGCGACGAGGTCGATGCCGACCGTGTCGTGGCGGTTCAGCTCGAACGCGAGTTTCAGCTTGGTGCCGACGCCGTCGGTGCCGGACACCAGCACCGGCTCCTTGTACTTCTTCGAGATCTCGATCAGCGCGCCGAAGCCGCCGATGCCGGCCAGCACTTCGGGGCGCATGGTGCGCCTGGCCAGCGGCTTGATGCGTTCGACCAGTGCATCGCCGGCGTCGATATCGACCCCGGCATCTTTGTAGGAAATGGAAGACACGCCCGGCTCCAGAATCAAAAAGTGCGTTATTTTACCGTCTATGCACACGATCCGGCCGTTCAACATCCCCTGGTTCGCACTCGCCTTCCTGCTCGTCGCGGGCGGCCTGCTCTACCTGCTGGGCCCCATCCTCACGCCGTTTCTGGCCGGCGCCCTGCTCGCCTACATATTCGACCCGCTGGTCGACCGCCTGGAGGCGCGCCGCATTCCGCGCGCGGCCGGCACCGTGATCGTCATCCTGCTCGCCGGGCTGGTGCTGTCCGCGCTGCTGCTGGTGGCGCTGCCGCTGTTCCAGGGGCAGTTCGTCGAGCTTTCGCAGCGCATCCCCGCGGCGCTCGACCTGCTGCAGAGCCGCTTCCTGCCGTGGCTGCAACAGACTTTCGGCAGCACCGTCCAGTTCGACCTCGCCACGCTCAAGACCTGGCTCACCGAGCAGGCCACGCAGAACGGCGCCGCCTGGCTGCCCACCCTGCAGACCGGCGCGCTCGCCGTCGTCGGCGTGCTGGCCAACCTGCTCTTGATCCCGGTGGTGATGTTCTACCTGCTGAAGGACTGGGACATCATGGTCGAGCGCGTCGCCGCGCTGACGCCGCGCGACTGGGCGGCGACGCTCCACCGCGTCGCCCGCGCGATGGACGCGGTGGTCGGCGAGTTCCTGCGCGGGCAGCTGGCGGTGATGGCCACCCTGTCCATCTATTACACGCTGGCGCTGTGGGCGGCGGGACTGGATTACGCGCTGCCGATCGGCATCCTCACCGGCGTGCTGTCCTTCGTGCCCTTCCTCGGCTTCGGCCTCGGCATGGTCCTCGCGCTGCTGGTCGCGCTGCTGCAGTTCGCCGACTGGACCGGGGTGGCGTGGGTCGCCGGCATCTACCTCGCCGGCCAGGTGCTGGAAAGCTACGTCGTCACCCCGCGCCTGGTCGGCGAGCGCGTCGGCCTGCACCCGGTGGCGGTGATCTTCGCGCTGGCGGCGTTCGGCCAGCTGTTCGGCTTCGTCGGCGTGCTGCTGGCGGTGCCGCTGGCGGGGGTGCTGCTGGTCACGCTGCGCGAACTGCGCGCTGCGTACGAGGCCAGCGACTTCTATCGCGGCGGCTATAATGCCGGCTCTTCCGACCCCGCCCCGTCCGCCATGTCCGCTCCGCTTCTCGAGTCCCGCATCACGTCGCTCCCGCTCGTTCACAAGGGCAAGGTGCGCGACATCTACGCCGTCGGCGACGACCGGCTCCTGATCGTCACCACCGACCGCCTGTCGGCGTTCGACGTCGTGATGCCGACGCCGATCCCCGGCAAGGGCGAGGTGCTCACCCGGGTCTCGGCTTTCTGGTTCGACAAGCTGAAAGCCATCGTGCCGAGCCAGGCGCTCGACATCGCGCCGGAATCGGTCGTCGCGGAAAACGAACGCGACCAGGTCGCCGGCCGCGCCATCGTAGTGAAAAAGCTGAAGGCGCTGCCGGTCGAAGCGATCATGCGCGGCTACCTGGTGGGCTCGGGCTGGAAGGAATACCAGTCCAGCCAGTCGGTGTGCGGCATCGCGCTGCCCGCCGGCCTCGCGCAGGCCGACCGCCTGCCGCAACCGATCTTCACGCCGTCGACCAAGGCCGCGGCCGGCGCGCACGACGAGAACATCAGCTTCGACGCAATGGCCGCGCTGATCGGTGCCGACCTGGCCGCCCAGGTGCGCGACGTCAGCCTTGCGCTGTACAAGGCTGCGGCGGAGTATGCGCTCACTCGCGGCATCATCATCGCCGACACCAAGTTCGAATTCGGCCTCGACGAGCAAGGCCGCCTGGTGTGGATCGACGAGGCGCTGACCCCGGATTCGTCGCGCTTCTGGCCGGCCGACCAGTACCGCCCCGGCAGCAACCCGCCCAGCTTCGACAAGCAGTTCGTGCGCGACTGGCTGGAAGCCAGCGGCTGGAACAAGCAGGCGCCGGGACCGGCGCTGCCGGCCGAGATCGTCGGCAAGACCAGCGAGAAATACCGCGAGGCGATGACGCGGCTGCTGGGCTAAGCGCCCCCGCCTACACGCAAACCGGCCCACGCACAAACGGTAGGAATGGACCTGTTCCCGGCGTCCGCATGGCGTTACCATGCAGGGCTAAGCAGCTGGCGTTCCGCCTTTCGTCCGGGCACGCGGCGCGCGCCGTTTCCCCATTCAGCACAAGAGATAGAGTCATGATCTACGAAGATTTTGCAAGCGCTCAATCGTTTTTCCTGTGGTCGGTCTTTGCGATCG
>Ga0209916_1000420_pt1 | contig 69297 bp, 64 predicted proteins | sample ThiBio_1000_plan_FD_183956 | JGI IMG/M metagenome (GOLD analysis project Ga0209916, IMG submission 183956) | Wastewater bioreactor microbial communities from Cape Town, South Africa - Thiocy_solids_2 (SPAdes) | ecosystem: Engineered > Bioreactor > Thiocyanate-remediating > Anaerobic-Aerobic ... | reverse complement strand
TGAAGACCTTCTTGATCTTGCTGGCCTGGCCGGCAGCGCCGAAGGCTTCGTAGCGGTCGCGGCAGATGCCGCTCATGGCAACGGTGGCTTCCTTGAGGAACTTGCGCGGGTCGAAGTTGGCCTTGTTGTCGGCCAGGTGCTTGCGGATGGCGCCGGTGGAGGCCATGCGCAGGTCGGTGTCGATGTTGACCTTGCGCACGCCGTTCTTGATGCCTTCGACGATTTCGCTGACCGGCACGCCGTAGGTCTGCCCCATGTCGCCGCCGTAGCTGTTGATGATGGCGAGCCAGTCTTCCGGCACCGACGACGAACCGTGCATGACCAGGTGGACGTTGGGGATGCGGGCGTGGATTTCCTTGACGCGGTCGATGCGCAGCACCTTGCCGGTGGGCTTCTGGGTGAACTTGTAGGCGCCGTGGCTGGTGCCGATGGCAATGGCGAGCGCGTCGACGCGGGTCTTGGCGACGAAGTCGGCGGCCTCGTCGGGGTCGGTCAGCAGCGCGGAATGATCCAGCACGCCTTCGGCGCCGTGGCCGTCTTCCTCACCGGCCTTGCCGGTTTCGAGCGAGCCCAGGCAGCCCAGTTCGCCTTCCACCGAGACGCCGCAGGCGTGCGCCAGTTCGGCCACCTTGCGGGTGGTTTCGACGTTGTATTCATAGGTGGACGGGGTCTTGCCGTCGGTGCCGAGCGAGCCGTCCATCATCACCGAGCTGAAGCCGGACTGGATGGAACGGAAGCAGATGGCGGGGGATGCGCCGTGGTCCTGGTGCATGCAGACGGGAATCTGCGGATACATTTCGATCGCGGCGAGGATCAGGTGGCGCAGGAAGGGCTCGCCGGCGTAGGAGCGGGCACCGGCGGAACCCTGCAGGATCACCGGCGAATCCACGGCAGCGGCGGCCTGCATGATGGCATGCACCTGTTCCATGTTGTTGACGTTGAACGCGGGCAGGCCATAGCCGTTCTCGGCGGCGTGGTCGAGCAGTTGACGAAGGGAAATCAGGGCCATTTACACTCTCCTAGAGGTTAAAAATTCATTGCGGAAATTCAGGATTTTTTGGAGTCGCCTACACGGACGATCTTCATGGTATTGGTGCCGCCCGACTGGCCAATCGGCTCGCCGATGGTCAAGAGGATCAGATCGCCTTCGCGCACGGCGCCGCGTCGCCGCAACTCCTCTTCGGCTTCCGCCAGCAGCATATCGCGGTCCTTGGTGGCGGTTTTCAGATTGATTGGATAAACGCCACGGAAAAGAGTGACTTTTCTACGGGTTTGAACCCCGGGTGTCAAGGCATAGATCGGCACCCGGGTGGACAGACGGCTCATCCACAGGCAGGTGTTGCCGGATTCGGTCAACGCGGCGATGGCCTTGATGTTGAGATGCACCGACGTGAACACCGCCGACATCGCAATCGCCTCGTCGGGGCGCAAAAAGCTGTGGTCGAGACCGGCACGGGAAAAATGGGGCTCGGCTTCCTTTTCCGCTTCCAGACAGACGCGGTCCATCGCCTGCACCGCTTCGACCGGGAACTGGCCGGCGGCGGTTTCGGCCGACAGCATCACCGCGTCGGTGCCGTCGAGCACCGCGTTGGCGACGTCGGACACCTCGGCGCGGGTAGGAATCGGGCTGGAAATCATCGATTCCATCATCTGGGTGGCGGTAATGACGACCTTGTTGTGCTCGAGAGCCATGCGGATCATGCGCTTCTGCAATGCGGGTACCGCAGCGTCGCCCACTTCCACGCCGAGGTCGCCGCGCGCCACCATGATGGCGTCGGAAGCTTCGAGGATCTCTTCCAGGTTTTCGATCGCTTCGGTGCGCTCGATCTTGGCGACCAGCTGGCTCTTGCCGCCGGCGGCGCGCAACAGTTCGCGCGCCTGACGCATGTCGGCTCCGGAACGGGGGAACGACACCGCCAGATAATCCGCATTCAGGGCGGCGGCGGTCTTGATGTCCTCAATGTCCTTTTCGGTCAGGGCGGCAGCCGACAGTCCGCCGCCCTTGCGGTTGATGCCCTTGTTGTTGGACAGCACGCCGCCCTGCACCACCTTGCAGACGATTTCCGCGCCCCTGACCTCTTCGACCCAGAATTCGATGCGGCCGTCGTCCAGCAGCAGGGTGACGCCGCGTTTCACATCGTTCGGCAATTCCTTGTAGTCGAGGCCGACGCGGGTCTGGTCGCCCAGCGTGCAGGCGGCATCGAGGATGAAGGTATCGCCCTTGGCCAGCACGATCTTGCCGTCCTTGAACTTGCCGATGCGGATTTTCGGACCCTGCAGGTCGACCAGCACGCCGACCGCGCGGCCGCGCGCGCGCGCCAGCGAGCGCACCAGTTCGGCGCGGTCGATATGGTCCTGTGCCGAACCGTGGGAAAAGTTGAGGCGCACCACGTCCAGGCCGGCTTCCATCATCCGGTCCAGGGTTTTGGCATCGGAACAGGCAGGGCCGAGGGTAGCGACGATTTTGGTTCTGCGAATCATATTGGGGTGAGCGGTGAACAGTAAGCAGCGAGCGGTAAAAAACAAAAACGGTGAGCGAGAACCGCTCACCGTTTACCGTTTACGCCCTTAGCCTCGAGCGCGTTCCTCCAGGATCGCCACGGCGGGCAGAACCTTGCCCTCCAGGTATTCAAGGAAGGCGCCGCCGGCGGTGGAGATGTAGCTCACCTTGTCGTAGATGTCGTATTTCTGGATCGCGGCGATGGTGTCGCCGCCGCCGGCCAGGCTGAAGCCGGGCGCGTTGGCGATCGCCATCGACACGGTCTTGGTGCCTTCGCCGAACTGGTCGAACTCGAACACGCCGACCGGACCGTTCCACACGATGGTGCCGGCCTTGCCGATGATGTCGGCGAGTTCCTGCGCGCTCTTCGGGCCGATGTCGAAAATCATGTCGTCGTCGGCGACCTCGCCGGCATCCTTCAGCACGGCGGGCTCGCTGGCGTCGAATTTCTTGCCGCACACCACGTCGACGGCGATGGGGATCGACGCGCCGCGTGCCGCCATCTTCTCGATCAGCGCCTTGGCGGTCGGGATCAGGTCGTGCTCGCACAGCGACTTGCCGACGTTCTTGCCCATGGCGGCGAGGAAGGTGTTGGCGATGCCGCCGCCGACCACCAGCTGGTCGACCTTTTCCGACAAGGCTTCCAGCACGGTCAGCTTGGTGGAGACTTTCGAGCCGCCGACGATGGCGACCATCGGGCGTGCCGGATTGGCGAGCGCCTTGGCCAGCGCGTCGAGCTCTTCGGTGAGCAGGATGCCGGCGGCGGCGGTCGGCGCGAACTTGGCGATGCCGTGGGTCGAGGCTTCGGCGCGGTGCGCGGTGCCGAAGGCGTCCATCACGAAGACGTCGCACAGCGCGGCGTATTTCTTCGCGGTGTCGTCGACGTTCTTCTTCTCGCCCTTGTTGACGCGGCAGTTTTCCAGCACCACCAGTTCGCCGTCGGCGACGTCGAAGCCGCCGTCGGTCCACTCGCGGATCAGGCGGATGTTTTTGCCGAGCTTCTGCGCGATGACGTCGACCACCGGCTTCAACGAATCCTCTTCCTTGAACTCGCCTTCGGTAGGACGGCCGAGGTGGGAGGTGACCATCACCTTGGCGCCGGCCTTGAGGCAATGCTCGATGGTGCGCATCGACGCGGTGATGCGGGCGTCGGAGGTGACCTTGCCGTCCTTGACCGGGACGTTCATGTCGGCGCGGATGAATACGCGCTTGCCTGCCAGATCGAGATCGGTGACGCGGATGAATGCCATGGTGTGTTTCTCCTGATAGGTAAGGTTTAAGGGTTGGCGCGGGTTTGGGGGCCGCGCCAGGCCTTAAGGCTCACTGCTTAGGGGCTAGGATTTAGGAATTAGGATCTAGGGGCGGTGCGGGCTACGCCCGCGCTTTTCCCTAAATCCTGGCTCCTAGCCCCTATCCCCTTACTTCGCCACGTGCTGCACGAAGCGCAGCATGTTGCAGGTGTAGCCGTATTCGTTGTCGTACCAGGACACGACCTTGACGAAGGTGTCGTCGAGCGCGATGCCGGCCTCGGCGTCGAAGATCGACGAGAAGCTGTTGCCGCGGAAGTCGGTGGAAACCACTTTCTCGTCGGTGTAGCCCAGCGTTTTGCTGATGTCGCCGGACTGCGAGGCCTTCTTCATCGCGGCGCAGATGTCGGCGTACTTGGCGGGCTTCTCCAGTTCGACCGTCAGGTCGACCACCGACACGTCGGAAGTCGGGACGCGGAACGCCATCCCGGTCAGCTTGCCCTTGAGTTCCGGCAGCACCACGCCGACAGCCTTGGCGGCGCCGGTCGAGGACGGGATGATGTTTTCCAGGATGCCGCGGCCGCCGCGCCAGTCCTTGGAAGACGGGCCGTCGACGGTTTTCTGGGTGGCGGTGGCGGCGTGCACGGTGCTCATCAGGCCGCGCTTGATGCCCCAGTTGTCGTTCAGCACCTTGGCGATCGGCGCCAGGCAGTTGGTGGTGCACGAAGCGGCCGAGACGATGGCCTCGCCGGCGTATTTCTCGTGGTTCACGCCGTACACGAACATCGGGGTGTCGTCCTTCGACGGAGCCGACTGCACCACTTTCTTGGCGCCCGCGTCGATGTGCTTCTGGCAGGTTTCCTTGGTCAGGAAGAAGCCGGTGCACTCGATCACGATGTCGGCGCCGACTTCGTTCCACTTCAGGTTGGCGGGCTCGCGCTCGGCGGTCAGGCGGATCTTCTTGCCGTTGACGATGAGGTTGTTGCCCTCGACCGAAATGTCACCGTTGAAATTGCCGTGCACGGAATCGTATTTCAGCATGTAGGCCAGGTACTCGGGGTCGAGCAGGTCGTTGATCGCGACCACTTCGATGTCCTTGAAGTCCTTGGCGATTGCGCGGAAAGCCATGCGGCCGATGCGGCCAAAACCGTTGATGCCAACTTTGATTGCCATGTGTCAGTCTCCAGTGAGGTTGAAAATCTTTTTAGGGGCTAGGGGCTAGGGGCTAGGGGGGACTGACAAGTCGCGAACTTCAGTCCGCACCTTCCCTAGCTCCTAAATCCTAGCCCCTAGTCCCTTAGATGACGCCCTTGACCGCGGCCACGACCGCCTCGGTGGTGATACCGAAGTGCTTGAACAGTGCCGGCGCCGGGGCGGATTCGCCAAAGCTGTCGATGCCGACCACCGCGCCCTCCAGTCCCACGTACTTGCGCCAGAAGTCGGTGACGCCGGCTTCGACTGCAACGCGCGGCAGGCCTTTGGGCAGCACGCCGGCCTTGTAGGCGGCGTCCTGGCGATCGAAGGTGTTGGTCGACGGCATGGAGACCACGCGCACCGCGATGCCTTCGGCAGCCAGCGATTCCTGGGCCTTGACGGCCAGTTCGACTTCGGAGCCGGTAGCGATGATGACCGCCTTGGCGCCAGCAGCGTCTTTCAGCACATAACCGCCCTTGGCGATGCTGGCCAGGGTCGCCTCGTCGCGCTGCATGAACGGCAGGTTCTGGCGCGACAGGATGTGGCAGGTGGGGCCGTCGTGGCGCTCGACCGAATGCACCCAGCCGACCAGCGTCTCGACCGTATCGCACGGACGCCAGACGTCGATGTTGGGGATCATGCGCAGGGTGGCGGTCTGCTCCACCGGCTGGTGGGTCGGGCCGTCTTCGCCGAGGCCGATGGAGTCGTGGGTGAACACGTGGATCACGCGCTGCTTCATCAGCGCGGCCATGCGGATGGCGTTGCGCGAGTATTCGGAGAACATCAGGAAGGTGCCGCCGAAGGGCAAGAGGCCGCCGTGCAGCGCCATGCCGTTCATGATCGCGGCCATGCCGAATTCGCGCACGCCGTAGCTGATGTAGTTGCCGGGCTTGCCGTGGCGCACCGGGTGGCAGCCTTCCCAGTTGGTCAGGTTGGAGCCGGTGAGATCGGCGGAGCCGCCGAGGAACTCGGGCAGCGCGGAGGCCAGCGCATTGATCGCGATCTGCGAAGCCTTGCGGGTAGCGACCGTTTCGCCCTTGGCGTTGATGGCGGCCAGCTTCTCGGCGACATGCGCCTTCCAGTTGGCGGGCAGTTCACCCTTCATGCGGCGCTCGAACTCGGCGCCTTCGGCCGGGTAGGCCTTCTTGTATTCGGCGAACTTGTTGTTCCACAGCGTTTCCAGACCCTGGCCCTTGGTCTTGGCGTCCCAGCCGGCATAGATGTCGGCGGGCACTTCGAACGCGGGATGGGTCCAGCCCATGTGCTTGCGGGTGGCCTCGACTTCGTCGTGACCCAGCGCGGCGCCGTGCACGTCGTGGGTGCCGGCCTTGTTGGGCGAGCCCTTGCCGATGACGGTCTTGCAGCAGATGAGCGTGGGCTTGTCGCTGCTGGCCTTGGCTTTCTGGATCGCAGCTTCGAGCGCCACCACGTCGTGGCCGTCCACCCCGGCGATGACGTTCCAGCCGTAGGCTTCAAAGCGCTTGGCGGTGTCGTCGGTGTACCAGTGCTCGATGTGGCCGTCGATCGAGATGCCGTTGTCGTCCCAGAAGGCAATCAGCTTGTTGAGTTTCCAGGTGCCGGCGAGCGCGCAGGCTTCGTGCGAGATGCCTTCCATCATGCAGCCGTCGCCCATGAATACATAGGTGTGGTGGTCGACGATGGCGTGGTCGGGCTTGTTGAATTCGGCGGCGAGGACCTTTTCCGCCATCGCCATGCCGACGGCGTTGGTGATGCCCTGCCCGAGCGGCCCGGTGGTGGTTTCGATGCCAGGGGCGTAGCCGTACTCGGGGTGGCCCGGGGTCTTGGAGTGCAGCTGACGGAACTGCTTCAGATCGTCCATCGACAGGTCGTAGCCGGTCAGATGCAGCAATGCGTAGATCAGCATCGAGCCATGGCCGTTCGACAGCACGAAACGGTCGCGATCCGCCCACTTGGGATTGGTCGGGTTGTGGCGCATGTGATGGTTCCACAGCGTTTCGGCGATTTCAGCCATGCCCATGGGGGCGCCGGGGTGGCCGGATTTGGCTTTTTCGACTGCATCCATCGCAAGCGCGCGGATAGCATTGGCCAGGTCGTTACGGGTTGGCATTGCGTTCCCTTCAGCTAAGTAAAAACTGCCGCATTCCCGCCCGGAAAAGCCGTACAGCGACAGCTTGGGCAGAATATGCAAAAACCCTGATTATCCGTCAGCAGGGCGGGCTTTCGCAAGCCGTGCCGTAACCGGAGAAAAAGGATTTCACGACAATGGGTTAAACCACGAAGCTTAAGTATCAGCTCAGGGTCACACGCTAAAAATCTTTTTATTCGCCCGATGAAGCCGCTTATGCGCCGGCGGCTTTCAACCAGGCACGCCACAGCTCGAACAGTTCCGGGCTGGCCGAAGCCACCACCGATCGCTCCCACACGTTGGCGATGTCGAAGCTGCCCGACAGGCTGGCCAGCCGCCCGCCCGCCTCTTCCAGGATCAGCGCGCCGGCGGCGTAATCCCACAGCTTCTGCCCGCCGTGGACATAGATATCGAAACGTCCGGCCGCGGTGTAGCACCAGTCCAGCGTGGAGGCGCCGAAATTGCGCTGCGAGGCATACGGCGGCCACGCCGCGAGCCGGCCGGCCAACGCGCGGTCGATGCGTTTCATTTCGACTCCGGCGAGCGCGCGCCGCAGTTCGGTGGCAGGGGTACGCAAAGGCAGCGGGATGCCGTTCAGGTGCGCGCCGTGTCCGCGTTCGGCGGTGAACATCTCGTCGGCGACTGGATCGTACACCACGCCTAGCTGACGCTCGCCCTTGTAGAGATAGGCCACCGACACGGCGAAGTAGGGCACCCCGGCGACGAAATTGGAGGTGCCGTCGATCGGGTCGACGCACCACAGGCCGTCGCGGCCGCCCTCCCAGGCGTCGCGCTGCTGTTGCTCGGTCATTTCCTCGCCCAGCACCGGCACGTCCTTGATATGCGGCAGCGCCGCTTCCAGCGCGGCCTGCGTCGCCGCATCGGCTTCGGTGAAGAGGCTGCCGTCCTGCTTGTGGCTGTGCGCCACCTTGAGGAAGCGCGGCGTGACCTCGCACTGCGCAACCTGCCTTACCAAGGCCTGGACCTGGTCAAGCATGATCAGGTGCGCAGGCAATAACAGTAAACGAATTCCTGCTCCTGCCCCGCCGGAGTGTGGTGGATTTCGGTTTCGTGCCCGAGCAGCCGGAAAGGCATGCCGAATTCGGCATGCAGCGCAGCGGGGGCGTAGCGCATCACGTCGAGCCCCGAGCACTGCAACGGCCCGCCGGGGCCGAAGGCGGCGACGATGACATGCCCGCCGGGTTTCACGCTCTTCAGAACCTGCGCGACATAACGTGCGCGGTCGGCCGGATCGGTGAGGAAATGGAATACCGCGCGATCGTGCCAGACGTCGTAGCGCGCAGCCGGCAATTCGGCCCGGGTGACGTCGCCGGCAATCCACCGCACCGGCTGCGCGAGTGCGCCGAGGCGCTCGCGACTGGCGGCCAGCGCCGACTCGGCCACATCGAGCACGCTCAGATGGCGGTAGCCGGCGTCGAGCAGATCGTCCACCAGCACTGAAGCGCCGCCGCCCACATCGATGATCTCGGCATCGCGCTCCGCACAGCACGCGATCAGGCGCAACGATGAGGCGGCATGCAGCTGGAACCAGCTGACCTGGTCCGCCGCCTTGTTGCGGTAAACGGTTTCCCAATGCTGGCGACGGTCGGCCATGTCATTCTCCCTTCCACTTGATCGAGCAGCCCATGCTGGGAATCTGCCCGGCGGGGCCGCGCCCGGTGGCGGCGACTTCCTTCATCGCCTCGAACAGGTCACGACGCACGCCCTCGGGCGCGGTTTCCTTGCGCGATTCATCGAAGCGTCCGCGGTACTGCAATTCGAAATCGCGATTGAAGCCGAAAAAGTCCGGCGTGCACACCGCCCCGTAAGTTTTCGCCACCTGCTGCGTTTCGTCGATCACATAGGGAAAGGGGAAATCGAACTCCGCCGCTACCTTTTTCATGTTGTCGAAGGAATCCTCGGCATATTCGGTCGGATCGTTCGACATGATGGCGATGGCGTGGATGCCGTGCTGCCTGAGCTCGGCCAGGTCGCGCACCAGCTGCGGACGGATCGCCTTCACATACGGGCAATGGTTGCAGATGAACATCGCCAGCAGGCCGTTCGGCCCCATCGCATCGGCCAGCGTCCATACTTTTCCGTCGACGCCGGGCAGGCTGAAGCCAGGCGCTTTGCGGCCAAAATCGCACACGGGGGTGGTGAGGGAAACCAAGATGCTCTCCGCAAGATCGCTCGACAATCCCGGCATAATACCAATATGTCCGCCCCGCGTTTCCATCTCGACCAGCCGCTTGCCCCGGGTGCCCGTTTCAGCCTGCCGCCGGGCCCCGCGCGCCATGCCGCGCGGGCGCTGCGGCTGGCGGCGGGCGATGCCGTCACCCTGTTCAACGGACAGGGTGGCGAATACGCCGCCCGCATCGAACGCATTCAGAAAGACGAAGTCGCGGTCAGCGTCACCGGTTTTGCCGACGTCGAGCGCGAATCGCGCTTGCGGGTGCTGTTGGCGCAGGGCATCTCGAGCGGCGAACGCATGGACTACACGCTGCAGAAAGCGGTGGAGCTGGGCGTGGCGGCAATCCAGCCGATCGCCGCCAAGCGCAGCGTGGTCAAGCTGGCGGCCGAACGGGCCGGCAAGCGCGTCGCGCACTGGCAAGGCGTGGTGGCCAGCGCCTGCGAACAATGCGGCCGCAACCGGGTGCCGGCGGTGGCGCCGCCGCTGCCGCTGGCACACTGGCTCGGTCAGCAAAAAACCGGCCGGCTGCTGTTCCTGTCGCCGCTGGCCGAGGCGCGGCTGGCCGATCTGCCGCCGCCGGCGGCGCAGGACTGGCTGGTGGCCGGCCCCGAGGGCGGATTCGAGATCGACGAGATCGCCGCGCTGCACGCGGCGGGCGCGATCCCGATACGGCTGGGGCCGCGCGTGCTGCGCACCGAAACCGCCGCACTGGCGGCGCTGGCCGCAATGCAGACGCTGTGGGGCGATTTTTGAGCAAAGGCGGAAGCGCAGGCCAATTCCCGGGACGCCGCCCCCGTCCCGGACAACGCCTTTTCAAGACGTAAAGCCGGCCGGATTTGATCCGTTATTCTGCTGCATGCGTGGCCCCTGCACAGCGCCGGGGGGTTTTTTCGGTATCCTTCGCCTCAATCCATCCTGCCCGGGCCATTCCGTTGAAAGACACCGCCGACTTCGTCCACTGGTTTCGTTCCGCTGCCCCCTACATTCACGGTTTTCGCGGCAAGACCTTCGTCATCGCCTTTGGCGGCGAACTGGTGGCAGACGGCGGTTTCGTGCAACTGGCGCATGACGTCAACCTGCTGAACAGCCTGGGCGTGCGGCTGGTGCTGATCCACGGCGTGCGGCCGCAGGTGGAAGCACGGCTGACCGAGAACGGCACCGCGATCCGCTATGTGAATGGACTGCGCGTCACCGACGACGCCGCGCTGGCCTGCGTCAAGGAGGCCGCCGGCACGGTACGGGTGGAGATCGAGGCGCTGCTGTCGCTGGGATTGGCCAACACGCCGATGGCGGGCGCCGACATCCGGGTGGCCTCGGGCAATTTCGTCACCGCGCAGCCGCTGGGCGTGCGCGACGGCGTCGATCTGCTGCACACCGGCGAAGTGCGCAAGATCGACGCCGCCGCGATCCGGCGCCGCCTCGACCAGCACGATATCGTGCTGCTGTCGCCCATCGGCTACTCCCCGACCGGCGAAATTTTCAACCTCAGCCTGGAAGACGTGGCCACGCAAGCCGCCGTCGAACTGGCTGCGGACAAGCTGATCTTTCTGATCGACACCGAGGGGGTGCCGCAAGACGATGCCGACGCTGAAAGTCCGAAGGGACTTGCAAAGCCGCGTCTGCCGGACACGGAACGGGCGATCCACAACGCCCTCACCGTGAACGAGGCGCGCCAGGTGCTGGAAAAAGCGCACGAACTGCCGGAAGACATCACCTACTACCTGCCCTGCGCCATTGCCGCCTGCACCCAGGGCGTCAAGCGGGCACACTTCATCAGCCGCCACCGCGACGGCGCCCTGCTGTCCGAACTGTTCACCCGCGACGGCGTGGGCACGCTGATCACGCCGGCGCCGCTGGAAACCCTGCGGCCCGCCACCATCGATGACGTCGGCGGCATTCTCGGCCTGCTCGAACCGCTGGAGCGCGAAGGCATCCTGGTGCGGCGTTCGCGCGAACTGCTGGAAATGGAAATCGAACGCTTCCTGGTGCTCGAATCCGACGGCATCATCGCCGGCTGCGCGGCGCTTTATCCCTTCCCCGAGGAGCAGGCCGCCGAACTGGCTTGCCTGGCGGTATCCAGGGAATTTCGCGGACGCGGATTTGGCGACCTGTTGCTGGCGGAAGCCGAGAAAAATGGCAAGAAAGCGGGGTTCGAGCGGCTTTTTGTCCTGACCACCCGCACTGAACACTGGTTCGAGGAACGCGGCTTCATCGACAGCAGTCCCGACCATCTGCCCAAGCGCAAGCAAACGTTATACAACTACAAACGAAAATCCAAGGTTCTGCAAAAAACCCTGTAGAAAAGGAAAGAAGCCTTGCGTCTATTTGCCCAGCCTCCGGGATGGTTTTGCCGCATCTTCCGTGCACCGATCCATGCCGCCGGCATGCGCTCCGGCCGTTTCAACGGCTTCCGGACCTGGCTCGCCGCCCTGCTGCTGGCCGTTGCCGGCCACGCCGCCGCCAGCGCGGATCGGCCGCTGGTATTCGGCGTCTTTCCCAAAATGACGGCGAAGCAAACCGTCGAAACCTACCGCCCGCTCGCCAACGCGCTGGAGCGGCATCTGCAGCGCCGCATCGTCGTGTACAGCGCGCGCGACTTCAGAACCTTCGTCGAACGCACCCGCCAAGGCGAATACGACATGCTGCTGACGGCACCGCATCTGGCCTGGCTGGCGCGCCAGGATGCCGGCTACCGGCCGTTGCTGAAATACGTCCGCCCCACGCATGGCCTGCTTGTGGTCAAACAGGCTTCGCGATTCCAGACGCCGGATGAACTGCGCGGCCGCACCATCGCTACCGCCGACACCATCGCCGTGACCGTATTGGCGGTGCAGGCAGAAATGGCCGTCAAGGGGCTGCGGCAAGACACCGATTACCGCGCCGTGGATGCGGGCACCCACTTCAATGCAGCGATGCAGGTGTTCAATGGGCACGTCGATGCGGCCATGCTGGGCCTGCATCCTTACTTGCTGCTGCCGCCCGAGGTGCGCCAGCAATTGCGCGTGCTCGCCAAAACCCCGCCTCTCTCAAGCCTGATGTACCTGACCCACCCGCGTCTGCGCGACCGCGAGGCGACGGCCATACGCCAGGCGCTGCTCGATTTCGCCGCCTCGCCCGAAGGAGCCGCTTTCATGCAGCATGGCGGCTACGGCGGCTTCGCTGCCGTGGATGGCAGCGAATTGCGCGCTTTCCGCCCCTATGCCCTGCGGGTGCAGGAAATATTGCGGGCAAGCCGATGAAGGCATGGTTCGGGCGACTCTCGCTGCGCTACAAACTCACCCTCGCTGCACTGGGGGTGGAAGCCGCGATGCTGGCCTTTCTGATCGCCAACGGCGTCCAGCTCACCCGCCAGGAGTTGCAGCAGCAGGCCGAGTACCGCGTGCGGGAAGTGGGAGAGAACCTCGCCGCGGCCCTGCTTGCACCCTTGTCGCAGCAGGACGACGCCAGCGTGCGCGACTTCATCGAAACCCTGCAGCGCGACGATGGCCTGAAAATGATCGCGGTGCGCGACAACAACAAGCGCATCGTGCATCAGGCCGGAACCGACGGCAGCGAAGCCGATTTCCGGCTGCTGCAGCCGATCGAGTTTTCCGGCCAGCGCTATGGTGAAATCGCCCTGGTCCTGTCGGGCGACTTCATTCACGAGGCGCGCAGCCGCTACGTGCGGCAAAGCCTTTCCATTGCAGCCGCAGCCTTGCTGCTGACGGGCATTCTGCTGGCCTTGTCGACCGGCGGCGTGGTGCGCCGTTTCGAAGCGCTGACCCGTGCCAGCAAGCGCATGGCGCAAGGCGACCTCGACGTCGAACTGGCCGGCGAAGGGGAAGATGAAATCGGCCAGCTGATCGGCACGTTCAACCGCATGGCCGAATCGGTCCGCTTCAATATCGACCGCGCACGCGAAAACGAAGCCCGCTTTCATGCGATTGCCGACTACACCCACGACCTGGAATTCTGGCTGTCGCCCGAAGGCAGGCTGCTGTGGGTCAACCCATCGGTCGAGCGCATGATCGGCCACAGCGTTGCCGAATGCATGGGGCAACACATGGACTTCCCGGCCGGCGTCATCCATCCGGAAGACCGCGCCGCTGCCGAATTCCAGCTGCGCCAGGCCTTGCGCGGCACCTCCGGCCAGGGCTATGCGCTACGGGTATGCCGCAAGGATGGCGGCCATTTCTGGGCGGTGGTGAACTGGCAGCCGATTCACGATTACAGCGGCGTTTACCAGGGCATCCGCGCCAGCATCCACAGCATCGACGACCTCAAGGCGACCGAGGCCAATCTGCGCCAGGCCATCAATGAACTGCGGATGGCGGAAAGCCTGCAGGGCAAGTATCTGGAGGAAACCGAGCAGGAACGCGCCCGCCTGGTTTCGCTGCTGTCGGCGATGAACCTCGGCATCCTGTTCGTCGCCGCCGACAACCGCGTGATCTACCACAACCCCGCGTTCAGCCGCATGTGGATGATAGGGGAGGAGGCCGCCCTGATCGGCCTGCCGGTGCACGAAGTGCTGGCCAAATCCGCCTCGGTGCTGGCACGTCCCGATCATTTTTCGCGCCACCTGCTGTCGGTGCTGGAAACGCGCGAACTGTCCGACAGCTATGAAATCCAGATGACCGACGGCCGCGTCATCACCGAACTCGACTACCCGGTGCGCGACCGCGAAGGCCGCTTCATCGGCCACCTGTGGATTTACGAGGACATCACCCGCGAACGCCAGACCGCCGAACAGCTGGTGTATCTGGCCGAACGCGACGCCCTCACCGGGCTGTACAACCGCCACCGCTTCCAGCAGGAGCTGGCGCGCACCATGCTGGAAAGCGACCGCCACCACATGCAGTGCGCCGTGATGTTTTTCGACCTCGACGAATTCAAAACCATCAACGACAGCTATGGTCACCGTGCCGGCGATGCGCTGCTGATCCGGGTGGCAGGCGAAATCAGCGCCCTGGTGCGGCGCAATGAAGTTCTGGCGCGGCTGGGCGGCGACGAATTCGCCATCCTGATCCCCACGGTGGAAGGCAACGAGGCCGAGGTGCTGGCCGAGCGCGTGGTGCGCGCGGTGTCGCAGATTCCTTTCCGTTTCGACGGGCAGAACCTGCGGCTTACCACCAGCCTTGGCATTGCCTACTATCCCGAGCACGCCACCGATGCCGACGACCTGGTTGCACGGGCCGACATCGCCATGTATCAGGCCAAGGATGCCGGCAAGAATACCTGGCGCGTATTTCGCGCCGACCGCGAGGCCGACAGCGAAATGCGCAGCCGCCTGTCGTGGGGCGAACGCATCAGCAACGCGCTCGACAAGGGCCTGTTCCAGCTGCATTTCCAGGGCGTCTACCGGACGGACGACGGCACGCTGTCGCACCTGGAAGCGCTGATTCGCATGATCGACGAGCGCAATCCCGAGCAGCTCATCATGCCGGCGCACTTCATCCAGCTGGCCGAAAAAAGCGGCCGCATCCTCGACATCGACCGCTGGGTGATCCACGAGGTGCTGCGCACGCTGGCGTGCAACCCGGACGTACCCGCCATCGCCATCAATCTGTCGGGACGTTCGCTGTCCGAGCCCGGCCTGCCGCAATACATCGGCGACGAGCTGCGGCTGGCCGGCGTCAGCCCCGGCCGCCTGATCATCGAAATCACCGAAACCGCAGCGGTTTCCGACCTGCACGACGCCCAGCGCATGATCGAAGCCATGCGCCAGTTCGGCTGCGGTGTCAGTCTCGACGACTTCGGCGTCGGCTTCGCCTCCTTCGCCTACCTCAAGCATCTGCATGTCGACACCATCAAGATCGACGGTCTGTTCATCCGCGACCTGCCCGCCGACCCCGACAACCAGGTGTTCGTGCAGGCCATGGTCAGCGTCGCCCTCGGGCTCGGCAAGTCGGTCGTCGCGGAATACGTCGAGGACAGCCAGACGCTCGCTCTGCTGCGCAGGTTCGGCGTCGATCTGGTGCAGGGTTATCACCTCGACCGCCCGGTCGCCGACCATCCGGCATTGCAGGGCGCCGCCTGCGCCGATGCCTCGGGCTGACGGCGGCGGCCCTGCCCGGGGTCGGGGGCGGGGGGCGACGGGGTGCTAAAATACGCCGTTTTTCCCCGTTGCATCCTAGGATTCCGCCGTGCTCACCGCCTCCAGCATCACCCTGCAATTCGCAGCCAAACCCCTGTTCGAGAACGTCAACGTCAAGTTCGGCGACGGCAACCGCTATGGCCTGATCGGCGCCAACGGCTGCGGCAAGTCGACCTTCATGAAAATCCTCGCCGGCGAGCTGGAGCCGACCGCCGGCAACGTCTCGCTCGACCCCGGCGAGCGCATGGCCTGGCTGCGTCAGGACCAGTTCGGCTACGAGGACCAGCGCGTGCTCGACGTGGTGCTGCAGGGGCACGCCGAGATGTGGCAAGTGATGCGGGAAAAGGACGCCATCTACATGAATCCGGAGGCGAGCGAGGAAGACTACCTGCACGCCGCCGAGCTTGAGGGAAAATTCGGCGAGATGGGCGGCTACGACGCCGAGGCGCGCGCGGGCGAACTGCTGCTCGGCGTCGGCATCCCCACCGAACAGCACAACGGCACCATGAGCCAGATCGCGCCCGGCTTCAAGCTGCGCGTGCTGCTGACCCAGGCGCTGTTCTCCAACCCCGACATCCTGCTGCTCGACGAACCGACCAACAACCTCGACATCAACACCATCCGCTGGCTGGAAAACGTGCTGAACGAGAGCAACGCCACCATCATCGTCATCTCGCACGACCGCCACTTCCTCAACCAGGTCTGCACCCACATGGCCGACCTCGACTTCGGCACCATCAAGGTCTACCCGGGCAACTACGACGACTACATGCTGGCCTCGACCCAGGCCAAGGAACGCCAGGCCAGCGCCAACGCCAAGGCCAAGGACAAGGTCGCCGAACTGCAGGAATTCGTGCGCCGCTTCTCGGCCAACAAGTCGAAGGCGCGCCAGGCCACCAGCCGCCTGAAGATGATCGACAAGATCAAGATCGAGGACTTCAAGCCGAGTTCGCGGCAGAACCCCTACATCCGCTTCGAGCCGGAGAAGGCGCTGCACCGCCGCGCGCTCGAAGTTGAAAACCTGAAGTTCGGCTACGACGATACGCCGCTGTTTACCAATCTCGGCTTCTCGCTCGAAGCCGGCGAGAAAATGGCCGTCATCGGCGGCAACGGGGTCGGCAAATCCACCCTGATGAAGCTGCTGATGGGCGAACTGACGCCCGCGTTCGGCGAGGTGCGCTGGAGCGAGAACGCCAACGTCGGCTACTTCTCGCAGGACCACGTCGCCGACTTCGACATGGACAAAAACCTCACCGACTGGATGCACCAGTGGACCCAGCCGGGCGACGACGAGCAGGTGCTGCGCGGCATCCTCGGCCGGCTCTTGTTCTCCGGCGACGACGTCAAGAAATCGGTGCGCGTGCTGTCGGGCGGCGAAAAGGGCCGCATGCTCTACGGCAAGCTGATGCTCGGCCGCCACAACGTGCTGGTGATGGACGAACCGACCAACCACATGGACATGGAATCGATCGAGTCGCTCAACCTCGCGCTCGATCTGTTCAAGGGCACGCTGATCTTCGTTTCGCACGACCGCCAGTTCGTTTCCAGCCTCGCCACGCGCATCCTCGAAATCACCCCCGAAGGCGTCGAGTTCTACATGGGCGGCTACGACGAGTACCTGCATTCGAAGGGATTGGAGTAAAACCTTCTTTGTCCGCGAAGGACGCGAAGAAAAACCCAAGCGTTTTGAAGCCGTTTTGAATTTCTTCGCGTTCCTTCGCGTACTTCGCGGATAACTCTTTTCCGGAAACAGCATGAGCGAAGTCATCGTCATCGGTCTCGGCCAGCTCGGCCGCGTGTTCGCCGGCGGCCTGCTGCGCGCCGGACGCACCGTCGTTCCGCTCAACCGCGGCGACGACATGGCGACGCTGGCGCAGGCCCACCCTGCGCCGGAGCTGGTGCTGCTTGCGGTTGCCGAGAACGACTTGCACGGTGTGCTGGCGACCTTGCCCGTGGCCTGGAGACCGCGCGTCGCGCTGATCCAGAACGAACTGCTGCCGCGCGACTGGCAGGCGCACGGCTACGTCGACCCCACGGTGATCTCGGTGTGGTTCGAGAAAAAGAAGGGCATCGACGCCAAACCGCTGATCGCCTCGCCCGTGGCCGGCCCGGGCGCCGCGCTGCTGTGCCGCGCGCTCGCTTCCATCGACCTGCCGTGTCGCGAAGTCGCGCCCGCCGACGCGCTGCTGTTCGAGCTGGTGCGGAAGAACGTCTACATCCTCACCACCAATATCGCGGGCCTGAGAACCGGCGGCACGGTATCGCAGCTGTGGACGCAGCACGAGGCCTTCGCGCGCCAGGTGGCGAACGAGGTGATGGACGTCCAAGAAGCGCTCAGCTCCGTCAGACACGACCGCGACAAGCTCATCGCCGGCATGCTGGAAGCCTTCGACGGCGATCCCGATCACGGCTGCACCGGGCGCTCGGCACCGGCGCGGCTGGCGCGCGCAATCGGGCACGCGGACGCATTCGGCTTGGACGTTCCCGTCCTGCGGGCGTTGGCGGGCTGAGCCGCGCGCGGGCGGTCAGATTGCGCCGTCCCCGGGGTTTTTAGCGTCGCCGCCGACCACGCCCGCACGATCGAACGGCAGCCAGCTGGACGAGCGGTCGGTTTTGACGCGGCCCTTGATGCGGTAGGGCACCCCGTGCTTCAGCGATTCCGGCGGCAGGGTCTTGATCTGCTGGATCAGGTTCTTCGACTGCACGATCGCGTCCACCCGCAACAGCGTGCTGGACGTTGCCGCAATCAGCGTCGGCACGCGCGACAGCCCACGCGCAAACGGACGCCCGTTCACCTCCAGCTCGAAATCCAGCGCCTCGATCTTCAGCTCGAAGTCGTTCGGATTGCTGACCCGCAAGCCCACGTCGAAGCGCTGCTCGAACAGGCCAAGGCTCTTGACGTCGACTTCGGCCACGCTGATCTTCGGTGCCTTCGCGTTGAGCGGCAGGCCGGAACAGGCGGCGAGACCGAGCGCGAGAAACGGAACGAGCAGACGCCGCAGCATGGCAAAGCCTATCGAATCTGCGCCAGCAGCTGGGCGGCCATGCGCGCGGCTTGCGCCGCATAGTCGCCGCCGAACAGGTTGGCGTGGTTGAGGATGTGGTAAAGATTGTAGAGCGACCTGCGCACCGCATAACCGGGGTCGAGCGGCCAGGCCGCGCGGTAGGCGGCGTAAAAATCCGCGGCAAAACCGCCGAACAGCTCGCTCATCGCGAGGTCGCATTCGCGGTCGCCGACATAGCTCGCCGGATCGAAAATCACCGGCGCCCCGTCGGCGAGGTAGCCGTGGTTGCCGCCCCACAGATCGCCGTGCAGCAGCGAAGGCGCCGGCGCGTAGCCGTCGAAGAACGTGTCCAGCCTGTCCAGCAGCGCCTCGCCGTCGCGCTGCAGCGCGCCGCCGTAGCCGTTCTGCGCGGCCAGCCGCAACTGAAAGCCGAGCCGCTGGTCGCGCCAGAACGCGATCCAGTCGCGCGTCCAGCCGTTGCGCTGCGGCGTCGCGCCGATCCAGTTGTCGTGCGCCCAGCCGAACTGGCGCTGCGGCACGCGATGCTGCAGCGCCAGCCGTTCGCCGAGGCGGGCGGCATCGCCGCTGCCGCGCAGGTCGAGATGCTCCAGCACCAGAAAGGCCTGGCCCGCCGCCACGCCCGTGCACAGCGGCTGCGGCACCCGCACCCCTTGCGCTGCGGCGAGCGCATGCAGCGCAGCCGCCTCGGCCTCGAACATCGGCAAGCGCTGCGCCCGGTTCGCCTTGACGAAATAACGGCGCGTGCCATCGTTCATGCAGTAGGCCTGGTTGATGTCGCCGCCGCCGATCGGGTTCAGCGCGCTCGCCGCGAACGGCACGCCGCTGGCGGCAGCGATCGCTTCGGCCACGGCGGCAGCGAGCGTCATGCGCACAGCGCCCAAACAAAACGCGCCCGGGAGGGCGCGCTGGGCAAGGCACGGCGGACGCGCATCGCGGCCTACTTGCCCTTGGGGCGCTGCTCGAACATTTTGGCGATGCCGGGGTCGCGCGAGGCGCCGGCGGCGTCCATGCGCCTGAGGTACGCGTCCCACAGCGCGGCCTGATGGGTGCCGAGCTCGTGGAGGTATTCCCAGGAATAAATCCCGGTGTCGTGACCATCGGAAAAAAAGAAGTTGATGCCGTAGAGGCCGACCGGCTCGGCGGCATTGATCAGCACGTCGCGCTTGCCGACCTGCAGCACCTCCTGGCCGGGGCCGTGGCCGCGCACTTCGGCGGACGGCGAATAGACGCGCAGAAACTCGAACGGCAACTCGAAGCGCGCACCGTCGGTAAACGCGATTTCAAGCTTGCGTGAAGCCTGGTGGAGCTTGATGTCGGTAGGAGTGGGGATGGCCATAATTGAAGCGCTCGAAATGAATTTGGCCCCAAGTGTAAACCCGCGATGCAGAGATTAAACCCCGGCAAGGCAAGGGCTGAAACCGATGGTGACCTGAAAACTGGCGCGCCCGGCGCGATTCGAACGCACGACCCCTGCCTTCGGAGGGCAGTACTCTATCCAGCTGAGCTACGGGCGCAAAGTCGGCGAAGCATAGCCGGTTTGCGGCGCGCCGTCCATCCGCCGGGGCTCCGCCCTTTCCTGTCGGGGCTGCTTTCCTTATAATCGCGGCTTTCGACGCCACCCCCACTAAGGATAATTTCATGGCCGATTCGCACGCCAAGATGACCCAAGCCACCCCGCAGGAAGTCATCATTTCCGTTGTCGCCGGACTGTTCGCGCCCCTGCTGGCGATTTTCCTGATCGTGATGCTGGTGCTCGGCATCCAGGACAACCACAAGCCGGACACCACGAGCGATGCCGCCCAGAAAGCCACCCTTGCGCGCATCAAGCCCGTCGCGCAGCTGGCTGCGCTCGACGCCAACGCCCCCAAGGTCGAAAAATCCGCCCAGGAAGTCTACGATGCTGTGTGCGCCGCGTGCCACACCGCCGGCGCACTGGGCGCGCCCAAGTTCGAAAACAAGGGCGACTGGGGCAGCCGCCTCGGCCAGGGCTACGATACCCTGGTCAAGCATGCCATCGAAGGCATTCGCCAGATGCCCCCGCGTGGCGGCGGCGACCTGTCCGACACGGAAGTGGCGCGCGCAGTGGCCTACATGGCCAACTCGGCGGGTGCCAGCTTCAAGGCGCCGGAAGCGGGTGCGCCAGCCGCACCCGCTGCGGCCGGCAAACCCGACCCAGCCAAAGGCAAGCTCGTCTACGAAGCCAATTGCGTGGCCTGTCACGCGAGCGGCGTAGCCGGCGCGCCCAAGCCGGGCGACAAGGCGGCCTGGGATGCGCGCGTGGGCCAAGGCTATGCGACGCTATACAGCCATGCGCTGAACGGCATTCGCGGCATGCCCGCCAAGGGCGGCAACGCCAGCCTGTCGGAAGCCGACCTGACGGATGCGGTGGCTTACCTGTTCGTCGAGGCCGGCGGCAAACTGTAAGGCATGGCGGGAGCATCCGGACAAGCGGCGTACAGTTCGATGAAAACCACGGTTTTCCTGATCGCGGCGGCGGCTGCTCTGCTTGCCTGCGGCCGAGCCGAAGAGGCCGCCGTGGCGCAACCCCCTCAGGCCGAACCGGCGCAGGCGGCCACGCCCGTCGAAGCGCCACCTGCGCTGCAGGCCGCGGCAGCGCCCGGGCCGGCAGACACCCCGACAGTTGAGGCAGCGCCTGCGCCACAGCCCGCAATCGCCCCGGCGCCCCGCCCCGCTGCGCCGAGCAAGCCTGCGGCAGCCCAACCCGACGCTGCCGACCGCGCCCAACCGGCGCCTGCAGCCAAGCCCGCCGACGAGGCCGCGGCCAGCGCAACCAATTCCGACCCCGCGCACGGCCAGCAGGTTTATCGCCAGGCATGCGCTTTCTGCCACGACAAGGGCGTGGCTGGCGCACCGAAAGCCGGCGACGCCGCCGCCTGGAGCCCACGCCTGGCGCAGGGTCTGGACGCCCTCTATGCCTCCGCCTTGCAGGGCAAAGGCGCCATGCCGGCCAGAGGCGGCAACCCGGCGCTGGCAGACACCGACGTCAAGGCCGCGGTGGATCACCTCGCCGCGCAGTCCCGCTAAACCTCACCATGCCGCTCGTCTGCCCAAAGTGCGGGAGCGGGCAAGTCCGCAGCGCCGCGCTGCATGCCCACGACGGCGTGCGCCGCATGCTGCTGCACACGCCGCTGCGCTGCCGCGACTGCCGTCATCGCTTCTGGGTGTTCAATCCGCTCAAGCCCCTGTTGCTGCTGGCGAGCGTCGGCGCACTGGTCGGCGTGACCGCCTGGTTCGCCCTCGATCAGCACACTGCCGCCATACCGGCAGCGCAAGCACCCGATAGACTGCCGCATGCCCGTGCCGCGCAGGGCGATGCCGAAGCGCAGTTGCAGCTGGGGCTGCGCTACGCCGAGGGCGACGGGGTGATCCAGAACGACAAGGAAGCCGCCAAGTGGTTTGCCCAGGCAGCCCAACAGGGCCTGGCCGAGGCGCAATATCAATATGGCCTTGCGCTACTGGAAGGGCGCGGCGTGGTGCAGGATTACCGCGCGGCTTTCGGTTGGCTCGAAAAGCCGGCGCAGCGCGGCTACGCCAAGGCGCAATACAGTCTGGGCGAACTCTACCGCTACGGCACCGGCACCGCGGTCGACAAGGCGCGCGCCTACCTGTGGTTCAACCTCGCCGCCGCGCAGGGCGTGGACGCCGCCGCCAAGGCGCGCGACAGCCTGGTATGGCAGCTGAAACCGGAGCAGATCGCGGCCATGCAGGAAGAGGCGCGGCACATGAGCCGCAGCACGGCCGCGCCCGCCCCCTGAGCGGCTTCTGCGCCGGTTACGGATGCGCGTGGGTGGCGTCCGCATCCACGTCTAGCGGCCACAACCGGTGCGCGTCCAGCTTCATCCGGGCATCGATGGCCAGCGCGCTCAATTGCGTCTGCTGCGCCTGCAGACGCCCTTCCAAAGCCAGCCGGCGGTTGAGCAACACCTGGTCGAGACTGCCTTCGCCCAGACTGTAAGCGCGCGCCGCCAGCCGTTCCGCTTCATCCAGCGCCTGCGCGGCACGATCGGCCTGCTGCCAGTTGGCAGCCTGCGCCGCCGCCGCTTCGAAATCGGCGCGCGCCTCCTGGCGCAACCGCTGCTCCAGCCGGATGACGGCATCCTGCGCGGCGGCGCTCAACTGCTCGGCAGCCTGCTGATCGAAACGCCGCGCCGTGCCCGGCAGGGTCAGCCCGAGGTTCAGTCCCAGCACGTGCTCGTTGCCGCCGGCTTCGTTTTTGTAGAACACGCCGACGCTGGGATCGGCGCTGCGGTGTTGGGCCAGCTTGCGCGCCTCGGCCTGCAGCACCTCGGCCTGGCGGCGCGCGCGTGTAAGTTCGTGGTTGTGCTCCAGCACGGCAGCGACGTAGTCCTCCGCCGTGCCGGCCGGCGGCAGCGGCAGCGGCAGGGCGCCGTCCGCCGCGACCGGCAGTGCGGGATACTGCGCCAGCAGGCGGCTGCGCGCCTGCTGCTCGCGCGCGCTCGCCTGCTGCTGCTGCAGGCGGACCTGCGCCAGCGCCGCTTCGGCATTGACGCGCTCGGCGCGCGGCGATTCGCCCAGGCGAATCCGCGCATTCACGACCGCGAGCTGCTGTTCGGCGAGCTGAAGCTGCGCCTGCCAGAGCTGCGACTGGCTGGCGACACCCAGCCAGTCGAACCATAACGCGAGCAGTTGCCGCCCGCTTTCATGCAGCGTTTCGCCCAGGCTGGCTTCGGCATGCGCGGTGAGGGCGCCGGCCAGGGCGCGGTCGGCAGCGGCGCGGGCGGGCAGCCGCAATGGACGCGACAGCGCCAGTCCCCATTCGGCCTGATTGTCGCGTGGCGTCGTCTGGGTCGCCTCGATGCGGCGCTGCGCCAGCTCCGCCCCCACCAGCCATTCTTCGCGCCCGCGCTGCAGACTCTGCCCGCGCAGTGTCTGCGCGGCCAGTTCGCCGCGCGCCTGGGCCACCGTGGGCGAGGCCCACAGCGCCGCTTCCGCCGCCGCCGGGTCGGGCAGATAATCGGCGCGCGCGTTGGCGGCGAACGCCAGCGCGAGTGCGAGGGTCAGTTTGTGCACGGCATTCATGCGCGCGCTCCTTTCAGAATGAATTGGCGGTACAACAGCGGCAGCATCACCAGCGTCAGCAAGGTGGCGCTGACCAGGCCGCCGATGACGACGATGGCGAGGGGGCGCTGGATTTCGGAACCGGGACCGCTGGCGAACAACAGGGGCACCAGGCCGAACGCGGCGATGCTGGCGGTCATCAGCACCGGACGCAGCCGCCGCAGCGCACCGTCGCGGACGATGGCGTCGCCCTTCAAACCCTCGCTGCGCAGCTGGTTGAAATGGCTGACCAGCACCACGCCGTTCAACACCGCGATCCCCAGCAAGGCGATGAAGCCGACCGAAGCGGGCACCGACAGGTATTCGCCCGACGCCGCCAGCGCGAAAATGCCGCCGATCAGCGCCAGCGGCACGTTCATCATCACCAGCAGCGCCTGGCGCAGGTCGCCGAAGGTGACGTACAGCAGAAAGCCGATCAGCAGCAGCGCCACCGGCACCACGATCATCAGGCGTTGCGCGGCGCGCTGCTGGTTTTCGAACTGGCCGCCCCAGGCCAGGTGATAGCCGGCAGGCAGCCTGACCTGCGCCGCGACGGCGGCCTGGGCGTCGCTGACGAAGCTGACCAGGTCGCGCCCGGCGACGTTGGTCTGCACCACCGTAAAGCGCGCCGCGTTCTCCCGCTTCACCGCCACCGGGCCGTTGGTGCGCTTGAGATGCGCCACCTGATCGAGGCTGATTTCACGGCCGTCCGCCAGCACCAGGCGAATCGCCTGCAAGGCATCCGGCGACGCGCGCAGGCCTGGCGGCCCGCGCAATTGCAAGGGTACGCGCCGCCCCTGCTGCTGGATCACGCCGATGACTTCACCTTCCAGCTGGGTGCGCAGCAAGGCGGCGATGTCGTCGGCGGACAGACCGAAACGGCCGGCGGCGTCGCGGTCGATTTCCGCCTGCAGATACTGCACCCCCTCGTTCTGCTGGGTGTACACGTCGGATGCGCCGGGGACTTTCTCGACCACCCTGAAAATCTCACTCGCCAGCCGGTTGAGCGTGGCGAGGTCGGGGCCGAAAATCTTGATCGCGACGTCGCCGCGCGAACCGGTGAGCATCTCCGACACCCGCATGTCGATCGGCTGGGTGAAGTTGTGGGCGATGCCGGGGAAGCCTTCGACCACCTTGCGGATTTCCTCGGTCAGCCATTCCTTGTCCGGACGGCGCCATTCGGCGATCGGTTTCAACACCAGAAACGAATCGGTGTCGTTGAGGCTCATCGGATCCAGCCCGAGTTCGTCGGCACCGACGCGGGCGACGATGCGCTGGATCTCCGGCACGTTTTTCAGCAGCGCCTGCTGCACCCGCAGATCCTGCGCAACCGACTCTTCCAGGCTGATCGACGGCAGTTTTTCCAGCTGCACCAGAATGTCGCCCTCATCCATCACCGGCATGAAGGTCTTGCCGATCAGCGGATACACGCCGGCCGCCGCCAGCATCAGCACGCCGGCGGTGGCGTAAACGATTTTCGGACGTGCCAGCGCGCGGTCGAGCAAGGGAACATAAATGCCCTGCGCGCGGCGCAGCAGCCACGGGTCTTCGTGGGCGGCCTGCTTCAGCAGCCACGAGGCCAGCACCGGGATCACGGTGAGCGCCAGCAGCAGGGAAGCCGCCAGCGCAAACACGATGGTCAGCGCAACTGGACTGAACAGCTTCCCCTCCAGCCCTTCCAGCGTCAGCAGCGGCAGAAAGACGATGGCGATGATGGCGATGCCCGACGCCACCGGGCGGGCGACTTCCTGCACCGCCCACAGCACGCGCTGGACCGGCCTGACTTCGGCGTTTTCCGGATCGTGCGCCAGGTGCGCGACGATGTTTTCCACCACTACCACCGCGGCGTCGACCAACAGGCCGATCGCGATCGCCAGCCCGCCCAGGCTCATCAAATTGGCCGACAGGCCGAACTGGCGCATCAGCACAAAGGTGGCCAACACCGACAAGGGCAGGATCAGCGCCACCACGATGGCGGCGCGCAGGTTGCCGAGGAACAGCAGCAGCAGGATCACCACCAGCACCGCCGCTTCCAGCAGCGCCGTGCTCACGGTGCCGACGGCGCGGTCGACCAGTTGCGCGCGGTCGTAAAACGGCGAAACGCTGACGCCTTCGGGCAGGGTGGCCTGAATTTCGGCGAGTCTGGCCTTGACGTTCTTGATGAGCTCACCCGCGTTCACGCCCTTGAGGCCGATCACCAGGCCTTCCACCGCCTCGCCCTTGCCATCTTGCGTCACCGCGCCGTAGCGGGTCAGCGCATCCATTTCCACGCGCGCCACGTCGCCTACGGTGACGACCACGCCGGCGACGCTCTTGACCCCGATATGGCGCAGGTCGTCCAGGCTCGCGATCCCGCCGCTGACGCGCACCACCCAGGTTTCCTCGCCCTCGTTGACGCGCCCGGCGCCGTTGTTGCGGGTGTTGGTTTCCAGCGCCGTGCGCAATTCGTCGAGCGTCACCCCGCGCGCGGTCAGGGCGGCGGAATCGGGGCTCACGGCAAACGTGGCGACGTGGCCGCCCAGCGCGTTGACGTCGGCCACCCCCGGCAAGGCGCGCAGCTGCGGGCGGATCGTCCAGTCGAGCAGGGTGCGCTTTTCCGCCAGCGTCAACGGCCCCTCGATGGTGAACATGAAGAGCTCCGACAGCGGGGTGGAAATCGGCGCCAGCCCGCCCGACACGTTGGCCGGCAGGTCGCCCTTCACGTTGGCGAAGCGCTCCGCCACCTGCTGGCGCGCCCAGTAGATGTCGGTGCCCTCCTCGAAATCGACGGTGATGTCGACCAGCGCGTTCTTCGACAGGCTGCGCAGTATGGTCTGGTGCGGAATCCCCAGCAGTTCGGTTTCAACCGGCTGGGTGATGCGCGCTTCCACTTCCTGCGGCGTCATGCCGGGCGCCTTCAGGATCAGCTTGACCTGGGTGGTGGAAACGTCGGGAAAGGCATCGATCGGCAGCAGGTGGAAGGCGCGTACGCCCAGCCCCGCCAGCGCCAGCGCGATGACGAGCATCAGCCAGCGCCGCGCCAGCGCGAATTCGGTCAGGATGTTGAGCATGGCTTATTCCCCCAACCATTGCGCCTTGAGCGCCGCCACGCCCTTGACGGCAACGCGGCTGCCCGCGGCCAGCCCGCCGACCTCCGCCTCGCTGGCATTCTGGCGCAGCAGTTGCACCGGCACCGGCTGGAAACCCTGCGCGGTTTCGACGAACACATGCGGCTGCGCGTTTTGCCATACCAGGGCGGCGGCGGGCACGCTCAGGCTCTGCGTCGCCTGGCTGCCGGCGATCGCCGCCTGCACCGACTGGCCGGGGCGCAGCAGTTTCTGCGGATCGGCCAGGCTGGCGCGCGCCAGCACGCTCTGCGCGGCATTGAGTTGCGGCAGCAGCGCGACGATGCGCCCGCCGGCACGGCTGCCCGTCACACTGACGGTCTGGCCGACGGCAACATGGCGCGCCTGCGCGGTCGACAGCGGGATCTCCAGCGCCAGCTTCGACAGGTCGGCCAGTTTGGCGAGCGCCGCCCCCGCGTCGACCCGCTGGCCGGGCTCGGCCGCGCTCTCCGTCACCACGCCGGCGATCGGCGCCGTCAGCGTCAGCGTACTGCCGGATACCTTGCCGGCACCCAGCAGCGACAACGCGGTTTGCGCGGCCGCCTGCGCCGCGCGCGCCGATTGCGCCTCGGCACGCGCGGCACGCAGGCGCGATTCGGCGATCAGGCCTTCGCCGAACAGCTTGTCGTCGCGCGCGGCATTGTCGGCGGCGAGTTGCGCCCTCAGCCGCGCTTGCGTCAGCGCATTCTGCGCGTCGGCGAGCCCCGGCATCGAGAGGGTGACGAGCGGCGCCCCGCGCTTGACGCTATCGCCCGGCTGCACATGCAGCTGCGTGACCAGTCCGGCGCCTGCCGCCGCGATCACGCGCACGCTGGCCGGCGGCAGAGTCACCCGTGCCGCATAGGTGAGCGCCGGGCTGACGTTTTGGGTGGCCGCGGCCACGGTGGCAATGCCGAGATTTTTCTTCTGCGCGGCGGTCAGGGGCAGAACGTCGGCGGCAAAAGCGGGGGCGGCGCCCAACAGCGCCACGACGAGGATGCGGGTGGCAAAAAAACCAGTGGCCATGCTTGATCTCCATGAAAAAAAGACGGGCGCGCGGCAGCAGACGCGCCGACAGGACGATCAAACGAAGGGCGGCGCTAAAGCATGGGGAAAGGTATGGGGGGGCGGCGCGAGGCACAACGGCCGCTGCGGCGGCAAGCCCGCGCGGGAGCTTGCCGCCGCAGCGGCCGGCAGCAGTTGCCACGGTACGGCCGGCGGCGTGGCAACCGCGTCCGCCACCGCATGGCGCAGCCGCATGCCCTGCGCCACCGCAATTTCCGCGCCGTGCTCATCGGCTGCAATCGCATGGTAGGGCACATCGGCGTGCGCCTTCTGATGCCCGTGCAGGAATCCCCCGTGGCCCGCATACCCGTTTCCCGGCTGCGCCGCGCCCGCGTGGGCGTGGATGAACGGCGCCATCACCTGCAGGGCGATGACGAACCAGAGCATCAAAAAGCGGGGCAATCGGCAGGTCACGGTGAACGGGGGAAATCAGGCCTGTAAATAATGGGGACGTTTTCGGAATCCGCAGGATCGTGGCTGCATCCTGCGCATCGCAGCTTAAGCCAGCCTTAAGCCGCGGCCATGCGCCAGCTTAATCGGGGATTCCCCGCAGTTCAATTCGCGATTTCGTACCATGGCGACTGCCAGGGCGGAAACGGCGTTGCGTCCGGCACCGTGACGACAGCTTAAGGCTCTCCTAAGAAAGTCCGCCTACAGTGGCCTCATCGCATGACAGCAGGAGGTCACCATGCCGCATCCAGCCACGATTCAAGCCCGCCGGGTATACGACCCGCTGCTGCGGCTGCTGCACTGGACCATCGCGCTCTCCATCCTGGCGCTCATCGCCACCAGCCAGCTGGCCGAGCTGTTCGAACACGGCCCTTATGAAGACACGTTCTGGAATCTGCACATTGTCAGCGGCTACGTACTGACGGCCGGCTTGCTGGCACGCCTGCTGTGGGGGCTGGTCGGGCCGGACAGCGCGCGCTGGCGCGATCTGTGGCACCCCGCCGTATGGAAGGACAGCCTCGGGAAGCTGCGCCTGCCGGGCACCCATCGCAGCGGGCACGACCCGATCGCCAGCCTGGGTTATCTGTTTGCCTATGGCGTGATGGCGCTGATGGCCGTCACCGGACTGGGTCTCGCCGCCAGCGAATTCCAGGCCGGTCCGCTGGCCGCCTGGCTGGGCAATGCCGGCTGGCTGGAAGACGTGCTGGAAGACCCGCACGAAGCCGGCTTCGTCTTGCTGCTCGGCTTTATCGGCCTGCACATGGCGGCGCTGGTATTCCACCAGCTGCGTGGCGAACGGGTGGCGCAGAGCATGTTCACCGGCAAACAATATCTCGATGCGGAAAACGAGGTGCAGCATGATTAAGCGTCTTTTCTGCGGCGCAGTGGCGGCGCTCGGCATGGTGTCGGCCGCCTCGGCGGCCGACACCCCGGCCAGCCTGATGGCGCACTATGCCCAGGCGGCGGGCATCCCGGTTTCGGCCCTGTCCGCCGCCCGCGGCGCGGCGCTGTATCGCGCCGAGCATCCCGGACGCCATGCCCAGCCGGCGAGCTGCGCCGGCTGCCACAGCGCCAACCCGCAACAACCCGGCCGCAGCCGCGTCGGCAAGCGCATCGAGCCGCTGGCGCCGGCGGCCAATCCCGAGCGCTTCACCGATGCTGCCAAGGTCGAAAAATGGTTTCGCCGCAACTGCGGCGACGTATTGCAACGCGAATGCAGCGCCCGCGAAAAGGGCGATTTCATCGCCTGGCTGAGCCAGGTTCAATAAAGGGACAAGCATGAACTATCTATTGCGTGGAATCGGTGTGCTGGCGGCAGTCGGCACGATCAGCCTGCTGGCGTTTTCGCTGCCCTCGGGCGAGGCCCACGGCGACGGCGGCGACGACGCCCTGCCGCGCCTGACCCACAAGGCCTGGCAGCAGGAATGCGCGAGCTGCCATGTCGCCTACGCGCCGGCGTTCCTGCCGAAGGCCTCGTGGCGGCGCGTGATGAGCGGACTCGGCCAGCACTTCGGCGAGGACGCCAGCCTTGATCCGGCGACGCAGGCTGATATCCTGCGGTTCCTGGAGATCAACGCCGCCGATGCCGGCAGCAGCCGCATCGGGCGCAAGGTGATGCAGCGCATGGACGCGCAGGACGCGCCGCTGCGCATCACCGAATCCCGCTGGTTCGTGCGCAAGCACGACGAAGTGCCGCGTGCGGCATGGTCGCGCAAGTCGGTGGGATCCGCCGCCAACTGCGCGGCCTGCCACCGGCAGGCGGAACAGGGCGTGTTCGACGACGACGCGGTCAGAATTCCGCAATGAACCCGAAGGGCAAAACCTGGCGATGCGCATATTGTTGGTGGAAGACGACCGGATGCTGGGCGACGGTCTGCAGGCCGGGCTGACCCAGGCGGGCTACGCCGTCGACTGGCTGCGCGACGGCGAAGCGGCGGTGGCCGCGCTGGGCGCCGAAACCTTTGCCGCGGTGGTGCTCGATCTGGGGCTGCCGAAACGCGACGGGCTGTCGGTGCTGCAATGGCTGCGCGGCCGCCATGACGCGACGCCGGTGCTGATACTCACCGCGCGCGACCGGCTGGAAGACAAGGTGCGCGGGCTCGATCTGGGCGCCGACGATTATGTGCTGAAGCCGTTCGACCTCGACGAGATCAGCGCCCGCTTGCGCGCGCTGGTGCGGCGCGCCCACGGCCGCCCGGAACCGGTGCTCAGCCTCGGCAACGTCGAGCTGAATCCGGCGGCGCGCACGGTGACGCGCGCGGGCGAAGCGGTCGAGCTGACCGCGCGCGAATTCGATCTGCTGCATGTGTTGCTGGAAAACGCCGACCGGGTGCTGACCCGGCGCACGCTGGAGGAGCAGCTCTACACCTGGAACGACGCGGTCGACAGCAATGCGCTGGAAGTCCACATCCATCATCTGCGGCGCAAACTCGGCAACGATCTGATCCGCACCGTGCGCGGCGTCGGCTACACGGCGTCGCTGCGCCCGCCCGCCGCATGAAGCCGCCTGCGCCCTATTCCCTGCGCCGCCGCCTGGTGTGGCTGTTGACCAGCGCAGTGGCGGCCATCTGGCTGCTGGCCGCGCTCGCGGTCTACCAGCGGGCGCACCACGAAGCGGACGAAATGCTCGACGCCCAACTGACGCAGGTTGCCGACACCCTGCTGGCGATCGTGGCAGGCGGCGAGATCAAGCACTTCTTGAAGGAATTTCACGAACACGCCTCCGACTATTCAGTGCCGATCGCATTTGAAGTGTGGCGCAACAAGGACGGAGAGGCCCGGCGCCTGGTCGCATCGCCCGGCCACGGCGGATTCGAAACGGGAATAACGGCTGGCTTCAGCGAACACCGCCACCTCGGCGCGCATTGGCGTCTTTATGCGGTGCAGGATGAAGACGCCGAATACCGGGTCGTGGTCGGCGAAGCCCATGCCGCCCGCGAGGGGCTGGCACGCGAGATGGGCTTGTCGCTGCTGCTGCCCGCCACGCTGGCGCTGCCGCTGATGGCGCTCGCGGTATGGTGGGGGGTGGGCCGCTCGCTGCGGCCGGTGGATGGCCTGGCACGGCAGGTCGGCGCGCTCGACGCCCAGGCACTGGCGCCGCTCGACGAGTCGACCCCCTTGCCGAGCGAAATCGCACCGCTGCGCGCCGCGCTCAATGCGCTGATCCGGCGCGTCACCGAGGCCTTCGAAAACGAACGCCGCTTCACTGCGGATGCCGCCCACGAACTGCGCACGCCGCTCGCCGCCTTGAAGGTACAGGCCCAGGTGGCGCTGCGCGCGCAGGCAGACGACAACCGCCAGCACGCGCTGAATCAGGTGATCGCCGGCGTCGACCGGATGACCCATCTGGTCGAGCAATTGCTGACGCTGGCGCGCGTCGACCCCGCCAACCAGGGCAGCGTGCCGCCGCCGCTGGACGCGGCCGAGATCGTCACCGCCGTGTGCGCCGAACTGCTGCCGCAAGCGCTGCGCCGGGGACAATCCCTGGTGGTCGACGCGGCGCCCGGATGCACGGTCGCGGTGACGGCAGCATGGCTGCAGGTCGCGGTACGCAACCTGGTGGACAATGCCCTGCGCTATGCGGGTGAAGGCGCGCGCATCGAGGTGCGCCTCATCCGCAGCGGATCGGCTTGCGCCATCAGCGTCGCCGACAATGGCCCCGGCATCGCAGCGGCGTCGCGCTCGCAGTTGAGTGCGCGTTTTGTGCGCGGCGAGATCGAGGGCGATGGCTGTGGACTGGGCCTGTCCATCGTCGCGCGCATCGCCGCGCTATCGCATGCGCGGCTCGAACTGGGCGACGGGCTGCCACGCGCGGACGGCGGCCACGGACTGGCCGCCACGCTCCGCTTCGGCAGTGCCTCGGGCCCGGCCTGAAACGCGATCCCCGGCGGCGTGCCGCCGGTTCAGTAGCCGTAGCCGCCCCGCCCGCCCGGGCCCATTCCCTTGCCGTCTCCCGGACCCATGCCGGGACCGCGGTCCGCGGGCGGCATGTCGGGCAAGCGCTTGCCCTGCGCCTTGGCGCGCTCCTGCATTTTCTGGTGATGCTCCTGGCGGAAGGCTTCGCGTTCCTGCTCGGTTTTCAGCGCGCGCATGCGGTCGCGATACTCGGCACGCTCCTGCCGCGTCATCATTTCGGAACCGTAAACGCGTTCGCCTGCCTGCATATGGGAGTCGGCGGCGGCCGGCAGGGGAATGCCCAGCGCCATCAACAGGGAAAAGGCCAAGATCGATAGGTGTTTCATCGCAGTCTCCTGTGCAACGGAAAAAATGCTCCCCTACGCAAACCCGAGCGTATCCGGCAGCACTCCTGTTCAATCTAGTTCAAAAGCCTCCATTTCCTAACCCTACCGCACGGGCTGGATCGCCGTCACGGTATAGGCGCCGCTGATTTTCTCGACCTGGAATTTAACCGTGTCGCCTGTCTTGACGGCGTCCTGCAGCGCGCGGGGCTGCACCTGGAACACCAGGGTCATGGCCGGCATGGCGAGGTTGGCGAGCGGGCCGTGCTTGAGGGTGATCTTGCCGTTGGCCGCATCGATCCTGCGCAGCACGCCATCGCTCATCGCGCTGGACGGGGCGTGGGTGTCGGCATGGAGCGGCGCCCCGGCTGCCAGCGACGCCGCCATCAGAACGGTCCGCAACAGCGGTGGCGTTCATGTCGCCTCCTTTCGTTCAGTGGCCGGCATGACCGACGGGTTTGCGCACCTTCACCTCGACATCGCCCGGCGCGCCCTGCGGCGAAGCGGCTTGCGGCGCGCGCACCGGCGCGGCCAGCTCGCCGCCGTATTCATGCGCCTGCGCGCCGGCCGGATGGCGGTACCAGCCGGGATCGGAATAATCGCCGCGCGGCTGTTCGCGCCGCACCTTCATCACCGTGAACATGCCGCCCATCTCCAGCGGACCGAACGGCCCTTGCCCGGTCATCATCGGCAGCGTGTTGTCGGGCAGCGGCATCTCCATTTCGGCCATGTCGGCCATGCCGCGTTCGCCCATCACCATGTAGTCCGGAATGAGCTTGTTGAGTTTGCCGGCGATGCCGCTGTGATCGACCCCGATCATGGTCGGCACCGCATGGCCCATCGCATTCATGGTGTGATGGCTCTTGTGGCAGTGAAACGCCCAGTCGCCCTCTTCCGTGGCCAGGAAATCGATCTGGCGCATCTGTCCCACCGCGATGTCGGTGGTCACCTCCGGCCAGCGCGAGCCTTTGGGCGTCGGGCCGCCGTCGGTGCCGGTGACCTCGAACTCCACCCCGTGCAGATGGATCGGATGGTTGGTCATGGTGAGGTTGCCGATGCGGATGCGCACGCGGTCGTTCAGGCGCACATTCAGGCTGTCGATGCCTGGAAAGGCGCGGCTGTTCCAGGTCCACAGGTTGAAATCGAGCATGGTGTTGACCTGCGGCGTGGCGCTGCCCGGCTCGATGTCGTAGGCATTGAGCAGAAAGCAGAAATCGCGGTCGACGGTTTCGATCAGCGGGTGGCGGCCCTTGGGGTGCGTCACCCAGAATCCCATCATGCCCATTGCCAGTTGCGTCATTTCGTCGGCATGCGGGTGATACATGAAGGTGCCCGGGCGGCGCGCGACGAATTCGTAGACAAAGGTCTTGCCCGGCCGGATCGGCGGCTGCGTCAGCCCGCCGATGCCGTCCATGCCGCTCGGCAGGCGCTGGCCGTGCCAGTGGACGGTGGTGTGCTCGGGCAGGCGGTTGGTGACGAAAATGCGCACGCGATCGCCCTCCACCACTTCGATGGTGGGGCCGGGGCTCTGGCCGTTGTAGCCCCACAGATGCGCCTTCATGCCGGGAGCGATTTCGCGCACCACCGGTTCGGCGACGAGATGGAATTCCTTCACCCCGTCCTTCATCCGCCACGGCAGCGTCCAGCCGTTGAGCGTCACCACCGGGTTGTAGGGCCGTCCCGACGGCGGCAGCAGCGGCGGCTGGGTATCCGGCCTGTCCATGCTGACGATTTCGGGAAGCGCCGCCATCGCCACGCTGCCGATTGAAGCGGCACCGACGCCGGCCGCGGCCGCACCGGTGAGCTTGAAAAAATCACGTCTTGAAGTCATGGGAAATCCTTTCAATGCGCGCCCGCCGCCGCGGCGGGGGCAGAGGAGACAGAGGTGGGCGCGGCGGTTTTGCCGGGCGTGCCGAGCAGCGCCATCCGCAGGTCCGCTTCGGCCAGCCAGAAGTCGCGCTGCGCGTCGATGGCGGCGTTGACCGCGGCAATCTGCGAACGGGCGTCGGCCAGCAGCTCGAACACGCCGATCAGCATGCCGTTGTAGCGCAGCAGGTTTTCGTCGGAAATGCGCTTTTTCAGCGGCACCACCTCGTCGCGCAGATGCCGCGCGACGGCGTACTGGCTGTGCTGCATGGCATAGGCTTCGCGCACTTCGGAACGCGCGTTGATCGCGCTCTCGCGCGCGCGCTCCAGCGCCTGCCGGTAGCGCGATTCGGCCGCCGCCACCCGCGTCTGCCCCCAGTCGAACAGCGGCAGCTCGAAGCTGATCTCATAGCCGCGTTGCTGCGGCTCCTCGTTCGAACCGTTATTGACGACGCCGAGCTCCAGCACGTTGATGAAACGCGTGCGCTGGATCAGCCCGAGGTTTTTCGCCAGCGCCTCGGTCTGCAGCCGGGTCATCTGCAGATCCAGGCGCGACGCCATTGCCTGCTGCTCGACATCCGGCAGATCCGGCAACGCCGCGGGCAGATCCGGCAGACGCGGCGGCAACTGCAGTGCGTCCGCATTCGGCAGCCCCATCAGCCGGACCAGGCGCTCGCGGGTTTGCAGCCTGGCCTGTTCGCTGCGCGCCACCTCCAGTGCGGCATCGGCATAGAACGACTGCTCGCGCGCCTGCTTCAGGCGGCTCCAGTTGCCCACCTGCGCCATGCGGCGCGCCAGCTCGGCGCCGGCGCCGGCGGCGTCCAGCGCCTGCTGCCGGTATTGCGCAGTCTGGGTGGCGGCCACCGCGCTGTAATAGGCGCGGCGCGTGTCGGCCGCCAGACGCAGCACGTCGAGCACCAGCGTGTGCCGGGTCTGCTCGAACAGACGCTGCTCGATCTCGGCGCGCAGCGGCAGCGTCAGCAGCCGCGCCAGATTGAGATGCAGGCTGCGTTCCCATTCCACCTCGCTGCCGCGGGTCAGCCGGCCGATGGAAATCCCCGGGTTCGGCAAACGCTGCGCCGCCACCCGGTTGGCCTCGGCAATTCCCAGTGTATTGAATGCCGCCTGCAGGCCGGGGTTGTTCAGCAGCGCAATCTGCACCGCAGCGTCGGCCGAAAGCGGCTGCGCCAGCAGGGCATCGATACGCGACTGGATATGCGGGCGGGCGGCCGCGTCGCGCGACCAGACGACGTCTTTCTGCAGGTGCGAGCGGGCGGCGGATTGAATCGGCTCAAACCCGCCGTCCGGGGAAAGGCTCGCGCAGCCGCCCAGCAGCAGTGCCGCCGTCAGCACGGCAAGGGAGCGCGGGGGCCGCGAGGAAGGCCTCATGACCGTCTTCTCAATGTTCATGGCGGGCATGCTCCGCGTCGTTGTCGTTCTGCTGCGATTCGCGCAGATAGGTGCGCCAGCCGCCGATTGCTCCGACGCGGTCGTTGGCCTCGCGCCAGTCTTGCAACGGCTCGTCGCGCCAGCCCTGATAGTGCCGGAAGGGGGACGCCGCCGCTTCCGGCGGCGCGGCCTCGGCGGCATAAGCCGCCGGCGTCAACGGGCCCCATGCGCACGCCCACAGCGCGGACGCCCAGAAAAAACCTGCGCGCGCCGGCGGCGCCGCATGGCGAAAAAAAGCCTTCAACATGATGAACCTCACACACACGCGGCACACGCCGCGGTCAGAATCGATGAAACGTGCCGCTGCCCGGCACGGGATTCAGGTGAGGTCGGGGCGGGGCGGTCGCTCGGGACCGTCGGGAACGAAAGCGCCGAACGCTACGGCGGGATGGGGGGCATGGCGGCACGCGGCAGGCGCCGGCGAGGCGGCGTCGGCCGCCGGAATCGGCAGCGCCGAGGCCAGGACGCAGGCTGCGCAGTGTGCGCAGTCGGGGGATGCCGAGGGGCTGCCCGGCGGTTGCTCCTGCTCATGGCAATCCGCCATCGCCGCGTCGGCCATCTGCGCCGCCGCAGCCGGAGGCGGCGCAACCAGGCAATCCAGCATGGCGGCGGCAGCAAACGTCTGCAGCGGCACCGCCAGCATCAGCAGGATCAGCAGAAATCGGGGGAATCGGATACGCACGCCGCCAGTGTAGTCAAAAACCAATCCATCGAGAGACTGCGATATCCCGGCCCAAGTTCCCGGTTCGGCTTGCCGCGATCACGAACGCCGTTTGCGCGGCTCGTAATGCACCACGGCGCGCATGATTTCCGAGTAGGGAAAACCGGCGCTGCCGCCAAACCGCTGCTGGCCCTGCAGCACGGTGGCGGCGATGTCGGTGGTTTCGTCCGCCGCCCCGTCCATCGCACCGGCCAATCCGCGCACGCCGCCGCACTGGGCGCGGATTTCCTTGCCGAACGGCCACGGCGCGGCGGGATTGATCTTCAGCGCGAACTGCGCGTTCTCGTGCAGCGCCCGGTAGAACGCCAGGCAGTGTTCGCGCACCGCCGGGTCGCCGCAGGCGACCGCTTCGCGCTCGGCCAGGTTGAGCCTGCGCGAGCGGCTGCAGTCGGCGCAGCGCGACAGCAGCGCACGCTCAAACGGGCAGCTGTGCTCGATATAGGCCTTGCGGGCCAGCTTGTAAGCACTTTCGTCGTATTCAGCCATGAGGCGTCGCCATACCAAGCCAGGTTGAACGGTTTTACCAGTCGTCGCCGGACAGGGTCTTGTCCAGCTCGCGCTCGGCGGTGAGCGTTTCCTGGGCGGCGATCTCGTTCTCCGCGAAGATCATCTTGTACTTGTCGCCGGATTTGGGATCAAGCGTCTTGCGCAGTTCGTTGACGTGGGCGCGGGCCTCCTTGAAGCTCGCCCATTCGCCCTGTTTTTCCAGCACTTTGAACATTCCCATGCGGAACACGTAATAAGGCATGGCCGCTCCTCAACTCAATTTGCCGTGGCACTGCTTGTACTTCTTGCCCGAACCGCACGGGCAGGGATCGTTGCGGCCGACCTTGGGGTAGGCATCGGCCGGACCCGCCGCAGCGGCTTCGGCCGCCGCGAAGTCCTGCGCCTCGTCGTAGCCGGCGTGCTGGTATTGCACATTGGACGGCTCTTCGAGCTCGACCGCCTGCACGTCCTCGGGGGCGCGAATCTGCACCGTGCTGGTGATCTGCGTGACCTCGGCCTTGATCGCGGTGAGCATGGCGGAGAACAGCTCGAACGCTTCGCGCTTGTATTCCTGCTTGGGCTGCTTCTGCGCATAGCCGCGCAGGTGGATGCCCTGGCGCAGATGATCCAGCGCCGACAGGTGATCGCGCCAGTGGCTGTCGAGGCTTTGCAGCATCACCGCACGCTCGAACTGGCGCAGGCCGTCGGCGCCGACCAGCGCTTCCTTCTCCCGGTAGACCGCATCGGCGGCGTCCATGATCTTCTTGCGCAGGCCTTCCTCGCTGAGCGCCTTGTCCTCGTCCAGCCATTGCGCAAGCGGCAGGTCGAGCGAAAACTGCGCCGCCAGCGATTTTTCCAGCCCCGCCACGTCCCACTGCTCGTCCATGCTGCCGGGGGCGATGTACAGGTTGATGGCGTCGTCCAGCACATCGTTGCGCATGGCGCGGATGGTGTCGCCGATATCCGCGCTCGCCAGCAGTTCGTTGCGCTGCTCGTAGATCACGCGGCGCTGGTCGTTGGAGACGTCGTCGTATTCGAGCAGCTGTTTGCGGATGTCGAAGTTGCGCTGCTCGACCTTGCGCTGCGCGTTCTCGATCGCGCGCGTCACCCACGGATGCTCGATCGCCTCGCCCTCGGGCATTTTCAGGCGGTCCATGATGGCGGCCACGCGATCGGAAGCGAAGATGCGCAGCAGCGGGTCTTCCAGCGACAGGAAGAAGCGGCTGGAGCCGGGGTCGCCCTGGCGTCCGGAACGGCCGCGCAGCTGGTTGTCGACGCGGCGCGATTCGTGGCGTTCGGTGCCGATGATGTGCAGCCCGCCGGCCGCCAGCACGGCTTCGTGGCGCTGCTGCCAGCCGGCCTTGAGCGCATCGATGCGGCCGGCCTTGTCGCTGTCGGACAAGGCCGCGTCCTGATCGACGGCGTCAATCTCCTTCTGGATGCTGCCGCCGAGCACGATGTCGGTGCCGCGGCCGGCCATGTTGGTGGCGATGGTGATGCCGCCCGGCAGGCCGGCCTGCGCGATCACCTCGGCTTCGCGCGCGTGCTGCTTGGCGTTGAGCACGTTGTGCGGCAGTCCGGCCCGGGTCAGTTCGGCCGACAGGTGTTCGTTCGCCTCGATCGAGGTGGTGCCGACCAGCACCGGCTGGCCGGCGGCGTTGCGTGCGCGGATGTCGTTGATCACCGCCTGGTCGCGTTCCTTGGCGGTGCGGTAGACCTGGTCGTGCTCGTCCTTGCGGACCATCGGCCGATGGGTCGGGATGACCACGGTTTCGAGTCCGTAGATGCTCTGGAATTCGAAGGCTTCGGTGTCCGCGGTGCCGGTCATGCCGGACAGCTTCTGGTACATGCGGAAGTAGTTCTGGAAGGTGATCGAGGCGAGCGTCTGGTTTTCCTTCTGGATCGCCACGCCTTCCTTCGCCTCGACCGCCTGGTGCAGGCCTTCCGACCAGCGACGGCCGCTCATCAGGCGGCCGGTGAATTCGTCGACGATGACGACTTCGCCCCGTCCATCAGGGCCCGGCTGCACCACGTAGTGCTGATCCCTGAAGAACAGCGCGTACGCACGCAGCGCGGCGTACACGTGGTGCATCAGCATGATGTTGGCGGCGTCGTAGAGGCTGCCGCCGGGCTGCAAGAGCCCCATCTCGGTGAGGACTTCCTCGACCTTTTCGTGGCCTGCTTCGGACAGCAGTACCTGGCGCGACTTCTCGTCGACCGAGTAGTCGCCCTCGGCCTCCTCGTCCTTTTGCCGCGTCAGCCGCGGCGGCACCAGGTTGACCTGCTGGTACAGCGCGGTGTTCTCCTCCGACTGCCCGGAGATGATCAGCGGGGTGCGCGCCTCGTCGATCAGGATCGAGTCGACCTCGTCGATGATGCCGTAGGCGAGCGGGCGCTGCACCTTCTCGCCCGCCTGGTAGACCATGTTGTCGCGCAGGTAGTCGAAACCGTATTCGTTGTTGGTGCCGTAGGTGATGTCGGCGGCGTAGGCGGCCTGCTTTTCGGCATGCGGCATCTGCGACAGGTTGACCCCGGTGGTCAGCCCGAGGAAGCCGTACAGCCGGCCCATCCATCCGGCATCGCGGCTGGCCAGGTAGTCGTTCACCGTCACCACGTGCACGCCCTTGCCCGCCAGCGCATTCAGATAGGCGGGCAGCGTCGCCATCAGCGTCTTGCCCTCGCCGGTGCGCATCTCGGCGATCTTGCCGCCGTGCAGCACCATGCCGCCGACCATCTGCACGTCGAAGTGGCGCATGCCGAGCACCCGTTTCGACGCTTCGCGCACGGTGGCGAAGGCCTCCGGCAGCAGCTTGTCGAGCGTCTCGCCGTTTTCCAGGCGCGACTTGAACTCGGCGGTCTTGCCGGCCAGTTCGGCGTCGGACAATTTCTCCATCGCCGGTTCCAGCGCGTTGATCGCTTTCACCTTTTGCAGGTATTGTTTGACCAGCCGGTCGTTGCGGCTGCCGAAGACTTTCTTGAAAATGGATTGCAGCATGAGGAATCCGAAATGCCCGCAGGACGCGATAAATCGTTGAATTTTAACATAGCGGAGCGGGCTTCCCGTGACGCTGTCGCGTCGCGCGCATGAGCGCCGCCAGCCTCGCGGATCTGCTGGCCAGTCAACTGCCGTCCGGCCTCGCCGTGCGCGCCCGGGCATTGCTCGACGCCCAGACCGCGCTCGAGCATGCCCTGCCCGCCGCGCTGGCCGGGCATGTCCGCGTCATGCAGCTGGAAAACGCCATATTGAGCCTCGCCTGCGACAGCGGCGCCGTCGCCAGCCGCCTGCGACAGCAGACCGACGCCCTGCTGGCCGGCCTCGGCAAGCGCGGCATCGCCGCCGCGGCGGTGCGCATCAGCGTCAACCCCGAACTGCTGGCGCGCTACGTCCACCCGGTCGAGAAAACCGGCTTGCCGCCCGCCGCGCTGGACGAACTGGCGCACCTCAACGCGGAAATCGAGGACGGGCCGTTGAAGGACGCTCTGGACCGGCTGTTGCGCCATCACCGGAAAGCCTGACTGGACGAGGCGCCTTTTCCATGCGCGGCCATTCGATTGCAGGCCGGAGCGGGGCGACGCCGCTGAAAACCGTCCGGCCGGTGTCATACTGCCGGCCCTGACGCCTCGCCCCGCAGGGCGCAGCCGATACCGCCAGCCCCCTGCCCCGCCCGAACATGTACTCGACACATCGCATTTTCAAACGCCAGCGCCTGCTCCTGTGGCTGAGCATCCTGCTTGCCCTGGGGTTCTTCGCCACCACCCTGAGCAGTTATTACGTGTCGAAGCAGGCGATCCTGAACGCCATCGTCGCCCAGGAACTGCCGCTCACATCGAGCAATGTCTATTCGGAAATCCAGAAAGACCTGGTGCGGCCGGTGCTCATCTCGTCAACCATGGCGCATGACACTTTCCTGCGCGACTGGGTGTTGGGCGGGGAGCGGGACGTCGACGCCATGGCCCGTTACCTGCGGGAGATCAAAACGCGCTACGGGGCATTCAGCAGCTTCTTCGTCTCCGACCGCAGCGCCCGCTACTACACCGGCGAGGGCATCCTGAAACAAGTGGCGCCGCAGGCGCCGCGCGACGTCTGGTACTACCGCGTGCGCACCATGCCGGAGCCTTACGAGATCAACGTCGACCCCGACCTCGCCAACCGCGACGCCCTGACCATTTTCGTCAACTACCGCGTCTTCGACTTCGACGGCCGCTTCCTCGGCGCCACCGGCGTCGGGCTCACGGTGGACGCCGTGCGTCACCTCATTTCGAGTTACCAGCAGCGCTTCCAGCGCACCATCTACTTTGTTGACGCCGAAGGCAAGACCGTCCTGTTCGGCAACCAGTCCGGGCGGCAGGAAACCGACCTGCGCGCCATCCCGGGCCTGCGCGACCTCGTCGACCGCATCCTGCGCGAAAAGTCGGGCTCCTACCAGTTCAGGGACGCCAGCGGCCTGCATCTGCTCAACGTGAACTACGTTCCCGAGCTGAAGTGGTACCTGTTCGTGGAGAAACGCGCGGACGCCGCGCTGGCCGACATCCGCCAGACCCTCTACGTCAACCTCGCGGTATGCCTCGGCATTACCCTGCTGGTGCTGTTCCTCACCCACGTCGCGCTCGCGCGATACCAGCGCCGCATCGAGGGCATGGCCGCCACCGACAAGCTCACCGGCCTGCTCAATCGCCAAGCCTTCAGCATCCTCATCGACAAGGTCTTCGCCGAATACCGACGCGATCCGCAGCCGATTTCCATTCTCCTGGTCGACGTCGACCACTTCAAATCGATCAACGACCGGTTCGGCCATGCCGGCGGCGACCGCATCCTGCACCAGATTGCGTCGTCCCTGCAGGAAGGCTTGCGGGCCTCGGACATCGCCATCCGCTGGGGCGGGGAAGAATTTCTCATCGTGCTCAAGGGCAGCGCGCTTGAGCAGGCACAGCGCGTTGCCGAGCAGCTGCGCCTGAAAATTGAGCAGGCGCAGTTCTTCGCCGCTGCGCAAGCGGTCTCGGTCACCCTCAGCATCGGCGTCAGTCAGTACGATGGCGCGGAGTCCTGCGAAGAGCTCATCGGCCGTGCCGACGCCGCTCTCTATGCGGCAAAAAATGGCGGGCGCAACCGCGTCTGCGTGGAGTCCACTTTTTAGCGCCCGTCATTCAACGCGCGCCGCGGTCGCGGCCCCGGTAAGTCTGGTTGGCCGGCTGGCCGGGGAACGGCCGCGCCGCACCGTCCTGTCTGACTTCGCCGCGCGGCACCGCCGCGGACTCGGGGCGTGGCCGAGGCGCCTGCATGCCGCCCGTTGCCGGCGGCCGGGGTGCGGGCAGCGCCTCACGCCGGGAAGGAGCCGGCTCGCGCGGCGGCGGCTGGCTGCGTGAAGCGGCCGGAGACGGCGGCGCCGACCGTCTCACCTCGCCATAGCGCGGCGGCAGCGGCGGCGGCGGCCGCTCCGGCCCCACCTCGGCGCCCCGGGACGGCCGCGGCAGGCTGCGCGCATCCTCGGCGTGGCGATGCGGCGAAACCACGTAGCGGGATTCCGTCGCATCGCGGCTGCGCAGGCGCGCCTGGTCGTCCTGCCACGCTTCTGCCTGTGCGCGTTCGCGCGGCAGGCGCGTCGACACCACCGGACGCGAGACGATTTCGCGCGGCGGCGCCACGCCCCTGGGCGCGCCGCCGAACAGGCTGGCGCGCGAGGGCTTGACCGGCAGCCCGCCACGCAGCGGCGCAAATTCGGCAGCGCGGTAGCGCGTTTCCGCGACGGGGCGGATCCGCTCGCGTCCGAACTTGTCGGCCGGCAAGGTGAGGACGGCGCGCGGCAATCCGGCATTGTGGAAATGGATGTCCTCCGCCTTGATGACCGTGGTTTGCCTGATCACCATATTGTTGACGATGCGCGGCCCGCCCCAGCCCGCCCAGCGGGGGTGGCCGCGGCGTTCGGAACGTCCCCACCACGGCAGCACCGGCTCGCCCCAGGAGAGCGCCACCCACCACAACCCGGGCAGGCCGATGCCGATGCTCGCCGACACGTCGTGGCCGCGAACCATGAACGCCACCAGTGCAGGCGAGTACACCGGACGCCGCACCACCGGCCCCGGCGCCCACGCCCAGAAACCGTCGACGAAGACCCAGCGGCCGTAATGAAAGGGCGCCCAGCCCCACGGCGCATCGTCGACCCAGGTCCATTCGTAATAAGGATCCCACACCCACGAGCCGGTGCTGTAGGGCGCCCAGACGGCGCTCACGCCGTAAGGAATCCACACCGAACCGTAGCTCGGCACCACGCGCCAGCGGCCGTAGTGATCGAGCTCTTCCGCACCGTACACATCGGGCGGCAGATAGCGGCGGCTGATCGACTCGCCGCTGCGCTCGCTGCGCGCATCGTTCCAGCGATCCCAGGCATCCGGCGCATCCGCGGCGTAAGTGGCCACTTTCACCGGGTTGCCCGCGGTGACGACGATGTCTTCGGAGGGATAAATGCCCAGCGAGCGGCCGTCGGCCGTGGTCACGGTGGCCTCGCCGCCACGGCGGGTGATGAAACGAGTATCGCGGCTGTCCACCTCCACCCGGTAATAGCCGGGGTGCCCGATGACGAACACCGCATTCGGCGTGCTCACCTCCAGCGTGTCGCCCACCGCGATGCTGCGCATGTCGAAGGAGGCCCGTCCGCCGGTCAGCTTGAACTGGATGCGGCGCGCGTCCTGCTCCAGCAGCGACAGCTGGCTGTTGGCGTCCGCGCGCACGAAACTGCGGCTGCCGAATTGCACCTCGAAATTGGCGTCGTTGCCGCTATACAGCGCGTCGCCCTCCGCCAGCGCCAGATTGGGGCGCGCCCGCGCCCACTCGTCGGCCCCCTGGCGCCAGTACGACACCTCGCCGTCGACCAGGCTCAGCCGCGGCGGCGTGGGCGCCCACGCCTCGTCGTCCTCCTCGGCCTGCGCGAAGCCCGACAGGGCAAGCAGAAACACCAGCGGAACCAGCCAGATGCGTTGCAGGGTGTTCATGGAAACTCCCCAATGTCCGGATCAACTCAGGCAGACGGGTAAAACAGGCTTTTCCGCCTGCCCGGCTTTTTCTTTATAGCCTTCGGGCGGGCGGGAGAGGCCGTTCGCAGCCGATTTCCTTCAAGTCCGACAGGCTGCCGGCCGTTGCCGCAGCAACGGCGGCCCCGGGTTGCGGCGATGCGAACGCCTTGTGTACGTGCGCGCTGTCAGCCGAACACGCAGACCTGGTTGCGCCCCCGCTCCTTGGCCCGATAGCAGGCGACATCCGCGGCCTGCAAGGTCTTGTCGACGTCCATCGCCGGGTCGAGCCGGATCAGGCCAATGCTGGTGCCGATCTGAAAAACCTTGTCTTCCCAGACGAACCGGTATTGTTCGACAGCATCGCGGATGGCCTCGGCGATCTGGCATGCCTTGTCGTACTCGCAGCTGACCAGCCCGATGCAGAACTCGTCGCCGCCGAGCCGGGCCACGAGGTCGCCGCTGCGCACATGCCGCATGAAGAGGCCGGCCACCTGGCGCAGCACCTCGTCGCCGGCAAAATGCCCACAGCTGTCGTTGACCCGCTTGAACTTGTCCAGATCGATATAGAGCAGGACATGATGCGCGCCCTGGGTCCGCGCGTCTCCGACCAGTTCGTTCAGGCGCCGCCGCATCTCGCGCCGGTTGACCAGGCCGGTGAGCGAATCGTGGCTCGCGGCCCAGGACAGCTGTGCGGCGGTGGCAACCGCAACCTCGGTCTGCTGGCTCAGTTTCGATTCGGCGTGCCGGGAGCGCAGGATCACCAGCCACGCGATCACCAGCCCCATGGCCAGCGCCAGCACCGCCAGGCCGAGCATGTAAGCGGCGGCGTCGCGGTAATCGATCTCGGACTCGTGCAGCGACTGCCGATTCAACCGGCGATACTGTTCGACCAGCTCGTTGAAAACACCGAGCAGCCGGTTCTCGACCGGCCGCACGTCGCGCAGGAGTATGCCGAGCGCGGCCTCGCCCCGGTCGGCCATGGCCAGTTCGATGACCTTGGCATGGAGCAGCTCGTCGCGCTGGATCAGTTCGCGCGCCCTGCCCCAGATGGCCTGTTCCTCGGGGCTCATGCCCAGGCCGAGCAGGCGGTCGCGCGTCCGCACGAACTCCGCCGCCTGAGCCTGAAAACGCATGTATTCCTCGTCGCGCTCGAACGGGTCGTGCAGCACCACCATCTGGCTCAGGCTGGCGAAGCGCTCGCGCGACAGGCTGCGCATCTGGAACACGCTTTCGGTCTTGACGTTGCTTTCGGTGACCAGATTCACCATCCGCACCTTGATCGTCGCCATGTGCGTAAGGCCGAGGCCGGTCAGCATCACCATCAGCACCAAGACCATGGTGAAACCGATGGCGATGATCCGTTGGGTGCCAAGCGCGCCCAGACTCGACCCGATGTCGGCTGCGGCGAATCGCCGGATGGCGCGTGCCGTCCCGCTGATGCCGGCTTCGGAGTCTTGCATCAGCGCATCCCCCTCACGCCGCCAAAACCCGCATCACCGCCCCGGGCTCGCGGTCGATCAAGTTCAGCAACACCAGGGCGGGGCCGTGGGGAATCCTGTCGCCCCGCTCCCAATGGCGCAAGGTGGCGACGGAAAAACCGAAGCGGGCGGCGAACTGCGCCTGCGTCAGCCCCAGGCGCCTGCGCAGGTTTGCCACGTCGACCTCGTACGGGCGATATTCGACGATCCCGGCCGGTTCGTCTTTGGCATGGGCGGCCGCTTCGCCCCCCTCTCGCCTGTTGCCTTGAAATGCACGCATGTTCAGCCTTCCAGCCCGCCGAAGCCGCGTTCAGCCAGGCCGGGCAGTTCGTTACGCCCGCTCCGGCGCCCGGGCAAGCCTCCACTCGCCCGAATATAATCCAACGGATCACAAAAATCGCGTGCGGCCTGCGCCGCACGGCCACCCGGCTCAGCGCAGCACCAAGCGCTCGACCACGTAGAACAACGCCGCCACCAGGCCGACGACCAGCGCGAAGCGCAGCACGCGGCCGATATAGCCGAGATATTTGCGGTTGCCGCTGAACAGCCACGCCAGTCCGAGCGCCGCCACCGCGATCAGCAGGGCGACGATCAGCAGACGAACGACGATCATGCCGCGAGGGGGTGCAGGTGCAGGAAGGCGACGGGGACGTCTTCGTCGCGCTGGAAGCTGACGAATTCCCAGGATTCCCGCTGCTGCAGCAGTTCGCGCAGCAGCGCGTTGTTGAGCGCATGGCCGGATTTGTAGGCCTCGAAGGCGCCGATGACGGGATGGCCGAGCAGGTACAGGTCGCCGATGGCGTCGAGCACCTTGTGCTTGACGAACTCGTCGTCGTAGCGCAATCCGTCCTGATTGAGCACGCGGTATTCGTCCATGACGATGGCATTGTCGAGCGAGCCGCCCAGCGCGAGGCCCTGGTTGCGCAGGTATTCGACCTCGTGCATGAAGCCGAAGGTGCGGGCGCGCGCGACCTCTTTCGTATAGGCGGTGTCGGCAAAGTCGATGCTGACGGTCTTGCCGCTCCTGTCGAACACCGGGTGCTTGAAGTCGATGGTGAATTCGACCTTGAAGCCGTTGTGCGGGACGAAGCGCGCCCACTTGTCGCCGTCGCGCACTTCGATCGGCCGGGTGATGCGCACGTAGCGCTTGGCGGCGTCCTGTTCGACGATGCCGGCGGATTGCAGCAGGAACACGAACGGCGCCGAGGAGCCGTCCATGATGGGAATTTCGGGGCCGGTGAGGTCGACCAGCAGGTTGTCGATGCCGAGGCCCGCGAGCGCGGACATCAGATGCTCGACGGTGGACACCTTGGCGGGACCGGATTCGAGCATCGAACACAGCCGGGTGTCGGTGACGAGATAGGGGTCGGCCTTGAGTTCGGCGGGCGGATCGAGGTCCATCCGCCGGAACACGATGCCGGTATCGGGCCCGGCCGGGCGCAGGGTCATCTCGACCTTGACGCCGGAATGCAGGCCGACACCGGTGGCCTTGACCGGTGTTTTCAGGGTGCGTTGCTTGATCATCTTGTCATTTTAACCGCTCGGGCAGGCGGGCAGCGCTTTGCCCGGGTTCCGTCCGCGGACGGAACCCGGGCAAAGCGAGGCATTCCCGCTGCACCGGCTCAGTCGGCCTGGCGGCGCAGGAAAGCCGGAATGTCCAGGGTGTCGATGCCGGAATCGGTCATCGCCTGGATGGTACGGCTGCGGCGGCTGGTCATCACGCTGGGCAGTTCTTCGCTGCCGCCCACCATCATCGGCGCATCGTCGGTGCCGGTGCGGATGATCTGCATCGGCTTCGGCTGCTGGCGGGCGACGGGGTTGCCGAGGCCGGTGGCGACCATGGTGACGCGCAGGCCCTCTTCCATGCTGTCGTCGAGCACCTGGCCGACGATGACGGTGGCCTCCTCGGCGGTGAAGCTCTTGATGGTGTCCATCACCTCGTGGATCTCGCGCATCTTCACGGTGGAGGATGCGGTGATGTTGACCAGCACGCCGCGCGCACCGGCCAGGTTGACGTCTTCCAGCAGCGGGCTGGCGACCGCCTGCTCGGCGGCGATGCGCGCGCGGTTTTCGCCGCTGGCCAGCGCCGAGCCCATCATCGCCATGCCCATTTCGCTCATCACGGTGCGCACGTCGGCAAAATCGACGTTGACCAGGCCGGGGCAGTTGATGACCTCGGCGATGCCGCCGACCGCGCCGTGCAGCACGTTGTTGGCGGCCTTGAAGGCGTCCAGCATGGAGACGTCGTCGCCCAGCACCTGCATCAGCTTTTCGTTGGGGATGATGATAAGCGAATCGACGTGGCGCGCCAGCGCCTCGATGCCGGTGTTGGCGGCGCGCACGCGCTTGCCTTCGAACATGAAGGGCTTGGTCACCACCGCCACGGTGAGGATGCCGAGCTCCTTGGCGACCTCGGCCACCACCGGCGCGGCGCCGGTGCCGGTGCCGCCGCCCATGCCGGCGGTGATGAACAGCATGTCGGCGCCGTCGATCAGCTCGGCGATGCGTTCGCGGTCTTCCAGTGCGGCTTCGCGGCCGACCTCCGGATTGGCGCCGGCGCCGAGGCCCTTGGTCACGTTGTTGCCGAGCTGCAGCTGCAGCTTGGCCTGGTTGCGCTTCAAGGCCTGCGCGTCGGTGTTGATCGCGATGAATTCCACGCCGCTCAAGCCCGAGCTGATCATGTGGTCGACCGCATTGCCGCCGCAGCCGCCCACGCCAATCACCTTGATCACCGCATCCTGGGTATCCACATCCATCAGTTCAAACATCTTGCTCTCCTCTTTTTTCCCGAATCAAAACCACACTCAAAAATCCTTTGGCGCCGGCGCCGCGATGCGTTGAACGCACCCGGCACCGCCGTCAAATCCCGTTTCGACGTCGCTGCGTTCGATCGCAGCGCAGCGGCGTCAGAAATTCCCCTTGAACCAGCTTTTCATGCGTTCGAATATGTCCTTGAAATTGTTGCCGGACAGTTTCGGCGCATCGCGCCCGCGCGCTTCCAGCCCGGCCATCAAGAGGCCCATGCAGGTGGCGTAGCGCGGGTTGCGCATGACGTCCGCCAGTCCGCCCTCGTAGCGCGGCCAGCCCATGCGTACCGGCATGTGGAAGACCTCCTCGCCGAGTTCGACCATGCCCTGCATGCCAGCCGAGCCGCCGGTAATGACGATGCCGGACGACAGCAGTTCCTCGAAGCCGCTGCGCCGCAATTCGGCCTGCACCAGCGAGTACAGCTCTTCCATGCGCGGCTCGATGAATTCGGCCAGCGTCTGGCGGGACAGGGTACGCGGCGGACGGTCGCCGATGCCCGGCACTTCGATCATGTCGCGCGCGTCGGCCAATTGACGCAGCGCGCAGCCGTACTGCACCTTGATGTCCTCGGCTTCCTTCGGCGGCGTGCGCAGCGCCACCGCGATGTCGTTGTTGACCTGGTCGCCCGCCACCGGAATCACCGCAGTGTGGCGGATCGCGCCGTTGGTGAACACGGCGATGTCGGTGGTGCCGCCGCCGATGTCGACCAGGCAGACGCCGAGTTCCTTTTCGTCCTCGGTCAGCACCGCCATCGCCGAAGCCAGCGGCTGCAGCACCAGGTCGCCGACTTCGAGCCCGCAGCGGCGCACGCACTTGATGATGTTCTGCGCCGCCGACACCGCGCCGGTAACGATGTGCACCTTCACTTCGAGGCGCACCGCGCTCATGCCGAGCGGATCGCGCACGTCTTCCTGGCCGTCGACGATGAATTCCTGCGGGATGGTGTGGAGGATCTGCTGGTCGGTCGGGATGTTCACCGCGCGCGCGGTCTCCACCACGCGATCGACGTCCATCTGGCTGATTTCCTTGTCCTTGATGGCGAACATGCCGTGCGAGTTGAAGCTCTTGATGTGGCTGCCGGCAATGCCTGTGTAGACCTCGCGGATCTTGCAGTCGGCCATCAGTTCGGCTTCTTCCAGCGCGCGCTGGATGGCGTTGACGGTGGCTTCGATGTTGACCACCACGCCGCGCCGCAGGCCGCGCGACGGGTGCGTGCCCATGCCGATGATCTCCAGCATGCCCTCGTCGTTGATCTCGGCGACGATGCAGACGATCTTGGAGGTGCCGATGTCGAGGCCGACAACCAGGTTTTTGGGGTCTCTTGGCTTGCTCATGTTTTACTCGATTTGAAAGGAGACGCGCCGTCCGGCATGCGCACGGCAAACCCGTCGGGGTAGCGCAGATCGACGGTGACGGACGCAAGCGATGCTGCCGCCGCGGCATCCGGAACGGCCGCGGCGGCGCCCTGCAGCGCCGGCTGTGCGCCGAACAGGCGTGGATACAGGGCGGCGAAGCGCGCCAGCCGCGCCTCGGTCTGTTCGCGGCCGAGCGCCAGCTGCATTCCGTTGTCGAGGCGGATGCGCCAGGCCCGGCGCGGCGACAGGCGCAGCTCGGCTATGCTCATGCCGAGCGGGGCGAGCGCCGCCTGATGGCGGCGGTAGGCGGCGACCACCTCGGCGCTGCTGTCGTCGGGGCCGGACAGGCGCGGCAGGCTTCCCGCCGCCGCCGCCACGAACACCTCGCCGTCCGCGTTCACCAGCGCGTTGTCGTTCCAGCGCGCCAGCGGCACATACTCGACCAGCGACACCACCAGGGTGTCGGGCCAGCGGCGCTCCACCCGCGCCTCGCGCACCCAGGGTAGTTTTTCCAGGCTGCTGCGCACGCGTTCGAGATCGACGGTAAAAAAAGTACCGCGCACCTGGCGTTCGGCCACCAGCCGGATCTGCGCTTCGGTCACGTGCGCCGCCGGGGTTTTCACTTCGATGTTGCGCAGGGCAAACCACGGCTGCGCCGCCACCCAGCTGACCGCGCCATAGGCCAGCAGGCCGAGCGCGCCCCAGGTCAGCACGCGGGCGACCTGGCACAGCGGTTGGGCGTCGAGTTCGGGGTTGCTCATCGCAGCAAACCATTAACCACAGAGACACAGAGGCACAGAGAAACCCGAAAGGACATTGATTTGCCTTTCTCCGTGCCTCCGTGCCTCTGTGGTGAAGAATTTTGGTTCATGCCAGCGTCTGCTCCAGAATTTTCAGGCACAGGGCATCGAAATCCAGCCCCGCCGCGCGCGCGGCCATCGGCACCAGGCTGTGGTCGGTCATGCCGGGCGAGGTGTTCACCTCCAGCAGGTAGGGATTGCCGAGGCTGTCCAGCATCAGGTCGACCCGCCCCCAGCCGCGTCCGTCGACCAGGCGGAAGGCTTCCAGCGCCAGTTTCCGCAATGCCGCTTCCTGCGCATCGGGCAGCCCTGCGGGGCAGTGATAGCGGGTGTCGTCGCGCAGGTACTTGGCCTCGAAATCGTAGAAGGAGCGGTCCTTGGCGGGCTCCAGGCGGATCAGCGGCAAGGCGCTGTCGCCGAGGATGCCGACGGTGAACTCGGCGCCGTCGACGAACTTTTCCGCCAGCACCAGCGCGTCGTGTTCGGCGGCCGTTGCATACGCGGCCGCGAGCGTGCCGGCCTCGGTCACCTTGCTCATGCCGATGCTGGAGCCCTCGCGGGCGGGCTTGACGAAAATCGGCAGGCCGAGCTTCTTCTCCACTGCGGCGAAATCGCTGGCGGCGGCAAGTATCTCCCAGTCGGCCGTCGGCAGGCCGGCGGCGCGCCACAACAGCTTGGTGCGCCACTTGTCCATGCCGACGGCCGAAGCCATCACGCCGCTGCCGGTATAGGGAATGTTCAGCAGTTCGAGCGCGCCCTGCATGCAGCCGTCTTCGCCGTAGCGCCCGTGCAGCGCGATGAAGACGCGGTCGAATTCGCCGCTGATCAGATCGCCGAGATTGCGCGTCGCCGGGTCGAACGGATGCGCCTCGACCCCCTGCCGCGTCAGCGCCGCCAGCACCGCGGCGCCGCTGTTGAGCGACACCGGACGCTCGGCGGAGGTGCCGCCCAGCATTACCGCGACTTTTCCAAACTTGCTCACTGCCGTTCTCCAATAATTCGCACTTCGCGGATCAGCCGCACGTTGGTGCGCGCCTCCACGCTGTCTTCCACATGTTCGATCAAACGCTCGATGTCGGTCGCCGTGGCTTTGCCCAGGTTGACGATGAAGTTGGCGTGCTTCTCCGACACCTGCGCATCGCCGATGCGGAAACCCTTGAGCCCGCAGCGCTCGACCAGCCGCGCCGCATAATCGTCCGGCGGGTTGCGGAACACCGAGCCGGCGTTGGGCAGGTTCAGGGGCTGCGAGGCAATCCGCCGTTTCAGCAAGACCTTGATCGTTTCGCGCGAGGCGGCGCCGTCGCCGCGGGTCAGGCGGAACCAGCCGCCGATGAACCATTCCTGCTGCGCGCGCTTCAGCGCCACATGGCGGTAGCCGGTGACGTATTCGTCCGGCCGTCGCTCGTTCAGCTGCCCCTGGCGGTCGAGCGTCAGCACCTGCACCAGTCTGTCCCAGGTTTCGCTGCCGTAGCAGCCGGCATTCATGGCAATCGCGCCGCCGACGGTGCCGGGAATGCCGGCCCAGAATTCACCGCCGACCAGGTCGTGGTTGGCGGCAAAGCGCGCCAGCTTGGGCGAGGCAACCCCCGCCTGGGCATACACCAGCGCCGTGTCGTTCCCCCCGGGCGCAGGCGGGAAGCCCTGCGTGCGGCTTTCGAGCGCGAGTTTTTTCAGTACGCCGTGCAGCAGGATCACCACGCCCTTCACGCCGCCGTCGCGCACCAGCAGATTGCTGCCCAGCCCGACCATATGGATGTCCTCGTGCGCAGGCACCGAGCGCACCAGCCAGACCAGGTCGTCGAGGTCGGCCGGGACGTAGGCGCGCTGCGCGGCGCCGCCGGCGCGCCACGACACGTGTTTCTTCATCGGCTCGTTGTAGAGAAAACGCCCGCGCAGCACCGGCGCGGCACCGCCCGCCATATCGATCCCGCTCATGCGGTAGTCATGCCGCATGGGCGCCTCCCAAGGCCGGCGCCACCTGGCCGATGCTGCCGGCACCCATCACCAGCACCACGTCGTCCGCCCGCGCGAGATCGCGCACCGCGGCAGGCACCTCGGCGATGTTTTCCACGAATAGCGGCTCGACCTTGCCGGCCACGCGCACGGCGCGCGCCAGCGCGCGGCCATCCGCCGCGACGATCGGCGCCTCGCCTGCGGGATAGACCTCGGTCAGCACCAGCACGTCGGTTTCCGACAGCACTTTCACGAAGTCCTCGAAACAGTCGCGCGTGCGTGTAAAACGGTGCGGCTGGAACACCAGCACCAGCCGCCGCCCGGGGAAGGCGCCGCGCGCGGCGGCGAGCGTCGCCGCCATTTCCACCGGGTGGTGGCCGTAGTCGTCGACCAGGCAGTAGGTGCCGCCGTCCCTGGCGGCCTGCTCGCCGTAGCGCTGGAAGCGCCGGCCGACGCCGTGGAATTCGGCCAGCGCCTCGACGATGGCGGCGTCGTGGGCGCCGACTTCGGTCGCCACCGCAATCGCCGCCAAGGCATTCAACACGTTGTGCATGCCGGGGTGGTTGAGCACCACGCCGAGGTCGGCCATGCCTTCGCGCTTGACGGTGAAATGCATGCGGCCGTTCTCGAAGCGCGCATCGACCGCTCGCACCTGCGCCGCTTCGGCAAAGCCGTAGGTGGTGATCGGCTTGGTGATGCGCGGCAGGATTTCGCGCACGTGCGGATCGTCGAGGCACAGCACCGCCATCCCGTAAAAGGGAAGTCGCTGGCAGAAATCGACGAAGGCCTGCTTCAGCCGCTCGAAGTCATGGCCATAGGTGTCCATGTGATCGGCGTCGATGTTGGTGACAATGGCGATCACCGGCGTCAGGTAAAGGAAGGAGGCGTCGGATTCGTCGGCCTCGGCCACCAGGAAATCGCCCTTGCCGAGCCGCGCATTGGTACCGGCGGCGGTGAGCTTGCCGCCGATGACGTAGGTCGGATCCATCCCGGCTCCGCCGAGAATGCTGGCGACCAGGCTGGTGGTGGTGGTCTTGCCATGGGTGCCGGCGACCGCGATGCCCTGTCGCAGCCGCATCAGTTCGGCCAGCATCAGCGCACGCGGCACGATGGGAATTTTCTTTTCGCGCGCGGCGATCACCTCGGGATTGCTGTCCTGCACCGCAGTCGAGGTGACGACCGCATCGGCTTCGGCAATATTTTCGGCCGCGTGGCCGCGCCGGATGCGCGCGCCCAGCTTCGCCAGCCGCTGCGTCACCGCGTTGTCGGCCAGATCCGAGCCAGATACGGCATAACCCAGGTTGAGCAGCACCTCGGCGATGCCGCTCATGCCGACGCCGCCGATGCCGACAAAATGGATGTGCTTGACGGCGTGTCTCATTGCGGCCTCTCCCGCTGCGATAACCGGCAGGTCGGCATCTGGCGCCGCTCGCGGCCGCTCGCATCCCGCAAGCGGGAACCCTGCTCCCTGCTCGCAGCGACCATGCCGACAAAATGGATGTGCTTGACGGCGTGTCTCATTGCGGCCTCTCCCGCTGCAACAGCCGGCAGGTCGGCATCTGGCGCCGCTCGCGGCCGCTCGCATCCCGCAAGCGGGAACCCTGCTCCCTGCTCGCAGCGACCATGCCGACAAAGTGGATGGGCTTGACGGCGTGTCTCATTTGGCGAGTGCCTCGCAAATATCGGCGACCTGCCGGGTCGCGTCGGGTTTCGCCAGCACGCGCGCCTTGTCCGACATGGCGGCGAGCGTGGCGCGATCGAGTCCGCCGATCAGCGCGGCGAGCTTTTCCGCACTCAGATCTTTCTGCTGCACCAGCCAGGCCGCGCCGGCGTCGGCGAGAAACTCGGCGTTGCCGGTCTGGTGGTCGTCCACCGCGAACGGGAAAGGCACCAGCAGCGCGGGAACGCCCGCACACGCCAGTTCGGCGACTGTCATCGCACCGGCGCGGCAGATGGCGAAGTCGCAGTCGCGGTAGGCGGCGGCCATGTCCTCGATATAGTCGCGCACCTCGGCCGCCACCCCGGCGGCGGCATAGTGGGCGCGCAGCGCATCGAGATGCTGGCGGCCGGACTGGTGCACCACCTGCGGGCGCTGTCCGGCCGGCAGCAGCGCCAGTGCTTGCGGCACCCGTTCGTTCAGCGCCTGCGCGCCGAGGCTGCCGCCCACCACCAGCAGGCGCAGCGGGCCGCTGCGGGCGGCGCGGTCGTCCGCCGGCACGGCGGCAATGTCGGCGCGCACCGGATTGCCCACCCATTCGGCCGTCACGCGGCGGCACGGAATGGGCTTGTCGTGCGCATGGGTGAACACCCTGGGGAACGCCGTCAGCACGCGGTCGGCCAGACAGGCCAGCACGCGGTTGGTCAGCCCGCCGACCGAATTCTGTTCGTGGATCACCAACGGCCTGTTGAGAAAGCTTGCCATCATGCCGCCGGGAAAAGCGGTGTAGCCGCCCATGCCCAACACGACGTCGGGCCTGCGCCGCAGGATGGCGCGCAGGCTTTGCCAGAACGCAAGCAGCAGCATGGCCGGCAGCAACAGCTTCTGCAGCACGCCCTTGCCGCGCACCCCGCCCATCGACACCCACACCATGTCGATGCCCGCCTGCGGCACCACGCGCGCTTCGAGACCGTTCCTGGTGCCGAGCCAGAACACCTCCCAGCCGCGCGCGCGCAAGGCATCGGCCACCGCGAGCGCGGGGTAGACGTGGCCGCCGGTGCCGCCGGCCATGACCATGAGGGTGCGGCTGGCGGCCGCCATCAGAAGGTTTTCCCTCGCATCATCTGCCGGTGCTCCCAGTCGATGCGCAGCAGCACCGCGATCGCCAGGCAGTTGGCGACGATGCCGCTGCCGCCGAACGACAGGAAGGGCAGGGTCAACCCCTTGGTCGGCAGCAGGCCGACGTTCACCCCCATGTTGATCAGCGCCTGCACGCCGAGCCAGATGCCGATGCCCTGCGCCACCAATGCGCAATAATTGCGCTCCAGCTGGGCCGCGCGATGGCCGATCAGGAAGGCCTTGACGATGAGCCAGGCGAACAGCCCGATCACCACCGCCACGCCGACGAAGCCGAACTCCTCGGCGATGACGGCGAGCAGGAAATCGGTATGCGCTTCCGGCAGATAGAACAGCTTTTCGATGCTGCCGCCCAGCCCCAGACCCAGCCATTCGCCGCGGCCGAAGGCGATCAGTGCATGCGACAGCTGGTAGCCTTTTCCGTACGGATCGGCGAACGGGTCCATGAAGCCGAGCACGCGCTGCAGACGGTAGGGCGAGGTCAGGATCAGGATGACGAAACCGACCAGCAGCACCGCCACCAAACCGGCGAAGACTTTCCAGTTGAGGCCGCCGAGGAAGAGGATGCCCATGGCGATGGAGATGATGACGACGAAAGCGCCGAAGTCCGGTTCGCGCAGCAGCAGCGCGCCGGCCAGCATCATCACCGCCGCCATCGGCAGGAAGCCCTTCTTGAAATCGTGCATGAAGGCGGCCTTGCGCGTGGTGTAGTCGGCGGCGTACAGCACGGCGAGAAACTTCATCAGCTCGGACGGCTGCAGGTTGGCGAAGCCAAGCGGAATCCAGCGGCGGCTGCCGTTGACTTCGCGGCCGACGCCGGGGATCAGCACCACCACCAGCAGCAGCAGGCCGGCGAGGAAGAGATAGGGCGCCGCCTGCTGCCACACCCGCATCGGCACCTGGAACGCGGCCATACCGACGCCGACGCCGAGCGCGATGAAGATGCCCTGCCGCAGCAAATAAAATTCGCCGTTGTGACCGGTGTACCTGGCCGCCTCGGCGATCGCGATGGACGCGGAATACACCATCACCAGGCCGATCGCCAGCAGGCCGAGCGCCAGCCATAGCAGACTGAAATCGAGTTCGGCACTGGGCTTGGGCGCGCGCGCGGTGTAGAGCATCAGCCGGCCGCCCTTTCTGCCGCCAGTTTTTTCACGGCGTCAATGAACACTTCGGCACGATGGGTGTAGTTGCGGAACATGTCGAAGCTGGCACAGGCGGGCGACAGCAGCACGACATCGCCGGGCTGCGCCAGGCGATGCGCCTGCACGACGGCATCGGCCATGCTTTCGACTTTGTGGCTATCGATGCCGCAGCCGGCAAGGGCGGCGGCGATCAGCGGCGCGTCGCGGCCGATCAGCAGCACCGCGCGGGCGTTGGCTTCGACGGCGGCCTTGAGCGGGCCGAAGTCCTGCCCCTTGCCGATGCCGCCCAGGATCACCACGGCCTTTCTGCTGCCCATGCCGTAGAGCGCGGCCTCGGTAGCGCCGACATTGGTGCCTTTGGAATCGTCGTACCAGGTCACGCCTTCGATCTCCGCGATCTTTTCCACCCGGTGCGGCAAGCCCTTGAAATGCACCAGACCGCGCAGCAGCGCCTCCATCGGCAGGCCCAGCGCGCGGGTCAGCGCCAGCGCCGCCAGCGCGTTGGCGGCATTGTGCAGGCCGGCTACCGGCAGTGCGGACAACGGCAGCAGCATGTCGCCGCCGAGGCAAAGCTCGTCTTCGCAAAGGCCGAACTGCTCGCCGCGCGGACAGCGGTCGAGGCCGAAGCTGACCACGGAACGGCCCGGCCTGGCCATGGCGAGGCTGCGCGCATCGTCGCGGTTCAGCACCTGCACGCCGTCGCCGCTGAAAATCCGCGCCTTGGCCGCCGCGTAGGCTTCCATGTCGGGATAGCGGTCCATGTGGTCTTCCGACAGGTTGAGCACGGTGGCGGCGTCGGCGTTGAGGCTGGCGGTCGTTTCCAGCTGGAAGCTGGACAGTTCAAGAACCCACACCTGCGGCGCGGGCGCCAGCCCCTGCTCGATTTCGGCCAGCGCATCCAGCACCGGCAGGCCAATGTTGCCCGCCACGCAGGTGGACAGCCCGGCCATGCGGCACATGTCGCCGCACATCGCGGTGACGGTGCTTTTGCCATTGCTGCCGGTAATCGCGAGCATCCGCATCGGGCCACTGGAACCGGAAGACTCGGCGCGCTGGGCGTTGAGCGCATGGATGGCGCGGGCGAACAGCTCGACGTCGCCCACCGCCTCGACGCCCGCCGCGATGGCGCGGGCGACCGCCGGATCGGCCAGCGGCACCCCGGGGCTTACCACCAGCAACTCGGCTGCCTGCAGCCGCGCATCGTCGAATGCGCCGGTATGTAGCGGAACCTGCGGCAGCAGCTCGGCCAGCTGTCCGGCGTACGGCGGCGCTTCGCGGCTGTCGGCCACGCTCACCGCTGCGCCGCGCGCCGCCAGCCAGCGCGCGCACGACAGACCGGTGTCGCCGAGGCCGAGCACCAGGATCTGCTTGCCGGAGAGTTGCAGGCTGTCGTAGTTCATCTCGGTTTCAGACTCGAAAAGCCGATCAGCACCAGCATCATGCTGATGATCCAGAAACGCACGGGCAGGTTCTGGTGTCGCCGTAACGTGCCGGCTTCGCCCGCACGTGAGTCTCCCCCAAACCTTCCCGTGGTGCGTTTCATCCTGGTTGCGCTCATCTCAGTTTCAGACTCGACAGGCCGATCAGCACCAGCATCATGCTGATGATCCAGAAACGCACCACCACCTGGTTTTCCTTCCAGCCCTTGAGTTCGTAGTGGTGGTGGATCGGCGCCATGCGGAACACGCGCTTGCCGGTGAGCTTGAACGAGGCGACCTGCACCATCACCGACAGGGTTTCCGCCACGAACACGCCGCACATGATGAAGAGGACGATTTCCTGGCGCACGATGACGGCAACCACGCCGAGCGCCGCCCCCAGCGCCAGCGCGCCGACGTCGCCCATGAACACTTCGGCCGGGTAGGCGTTGAACCACAGGAAGGCGAGCCCCGCCCCGGCCATCGCGGCGCAGAAGATCGCCAGCTCGCCGGCGCCGGGAACGAAAGGCACGCCGAGATATTTGGAGAACACCGCGTTGCCGGCGACGTAGGCGAAGATCGCCAGCGCCGAGGCGACCATCACCGTCGGCAGGATCGCCAGGCCGTCGAGGCCGTCGGTGAGGTTGACCGCGTTGCTGGCACCGACGACGACGAAGTAGGCAAGCGCGATGAAAGCCGCGGCCGGCAACGCCAGGGTGGCGTGCTTGAGGAAGGGGATGATGAGCTCGGTGTGCGCCGGCAGGCTGGCGGTTTGCCACAGGTAGGCTGCGACCGCGAGACCGATCACCGACTGCCAGAAATACTTCCAGCGCGAAGGCAGGCCGCGCGAGTTTTTCTCGACCACCTTGCGCCAGTCGTCGACCCAGCCGATGACGCCGAAGCCGAGCAGGGTGAGCAATGCCACCCAGACGTAATCGTTCGACAGGTCGGCCCACAACAACGTGGTGACGGCGACCGACACCAGGATCAGCGCGCCGCCCATGGTCGGCGTGCCGGCCTTGACCAGATGCGTCTGCGGGCCGTCGCTGCGCACCGACTGGCCGATCTTCAGCGCGGTGAGCCTGCGGATCACGGCGGGGCCGACGATGAAGGAAATCGTCAGCGCGGTGAGCGTGGCCAGCACCGCGCGCAGCGTCAGGTAATTGAAGACGTTGAAGGCGCGGATGTCCTGGCCGAGTTGTTGGAATAGCCAAAGCAGCATGTCAGTGTCCTTGCTCCCGCGTTGAGGGCGTCAATGCCCCGGCCGTCTGGCCGTCGGGCGCTTCCGTAAAGCTTTTGACCACGCGTTCCATCTGCATGAAGCGCGATCCCTTCACCAGCACCGTGGTGTCGGGCGCGAGTTCGTTTTCGAGTTCGGCAAGCAATTCCTGGATGCGTTCGAAGTGCATCGCACCGGCGCCGAATGCGGCGGCGGTTTCTTTCGTCAACTCGCCCAGCGCCAGCAGCCTGTCCACCCCCGCGGCGCGCGCGGCAAGCCCGATTTGCGCATGCATCGCCGCGGCGTCGCTGCCGAGCTCGCCCATGTCGCCCAGCACCAGCAGCTTTCTGCCGGGCTGCTGCGCCAGTACCGCCAACGCGGCCCTGACCGAATCGGGATTGGCGTTGTAGGTGTCGTCGATGAAGGTGCTGCCATGCAGCGCGGCCGTTCTTTGCAGACGGCCCTTGACGCCGCCGAAGCCGGCCAGGCCGGCGACGATGCTGCGATGACTGACGTCGAGCGCGAAGGCGGCGGCGGCGGCGGCGAGCGCATTCATCGCGTTGTGTTCGCCCGGCACCTGCAGTTCCACCTCGATCTCGGCATTCGGCAAGGCGATGGTCAGCTTCGAGCCGAATCCGCCGGGCCGATAGCGGCCATGGATCGCCGCCGTCGGCGTCAGGCCGAAATCCAGCATGCAGCGGCGTGCATTGAGTTCGCGCCACAATCCGGCATGCGCACTGTCGGCGTTGAACACCGCGATGCCCGCGTCCGTCAGGCCGGCGAAGATTTCGCCCTTGGCGCGTGCAATGTTCTCAAGCGATCCGAGCAAGCCGATATGCGCCGCGAGCGCGTTGTTGACCAGCGCCACGTCCGGCCGCGCCAGACGCGTCAGATAATCGATTTCGCCGGCGTGGTTCATGCCCATTTCGAGCACGGCGAACTGGTGTATCTCGCGCAGGCGCAGCAGCATCAGCGGCAGCCCGATGTCGTTGTTGAGGTTGCCTTCGGTATTGAGCACCGCCGCGTCCGACTCCGCTTCCGCCCGCAGGATCGCCGCCAGCATTTCCTTGACGGTGGTTTTGCCGTTGCTGCCGGTAATCGCCACCACCGGCAGCCTGAAGCGCGCGCGCCAGGCGGCGGCCAGCTTGCCAAGGGCGAGGCGGGTGTCGTCGACGCGGATGGCTGCGATTGCCGGCGCCTGCGCGCGGTCGAGCACCACGCCGGCGGCGCCTTGCTGCAGCGCCTGCGCAGCGAAGGCGCCGCCGTCGAACCTTTCTCCGCGCAACGCGATGAAGAGATCGCCCGGCAGGATCGCCCGACTGTCGGTGGAGACGCGCAGCACCTCGGCGTCCGCACCGGCAAACGGCACTTCAAGCATGGCCGCGGCCTCGGACAAACGCATCATGCTCATGTCCATGCCTCCAGCGCCTTCTTCGCCACCGCGACATCGGAGAACGGCAGCCGTTCGCCGCCCGTTTCCTGGTAGTCCTCGTGGCCCTTGCCGGCGATCAGCACCACGTCGCCCTGATGCGCGCCGCCGATGGCCTCGAAGATGGCGCGCGCACGATCCGCCTCGACGTGCGGCTTGCCGCTTGTTCCGGCGAGGATGTCGTCGATGATGCGGCGCGGATCTTCGTTGCGCGGGTTGTCGCTGGTGATCCAGACCGCGTCCGCGCCGCGGGTGGCCGCCTGCCCCATCAATGGACGCTTGCCCTTGTCGCGGTTGCCGCCGCAGCCGAAGACGCAGATGACGCGGCCGCTGCCGACGATTTCGCGCAGGGTGGCGAGCACCTTTTCCAGCGCATCGGGGGTGTGGGCGTAATCCACCACCACCAGCGGGTGCGCTTTTCCGCCGAACGCCTGCATCCGCCCCGGCGGCGGGGCGATGTGCGCCAGCGCCCGGCAGGCGTCGTCCAGCTCCACCTCCGACACCAGCAGGGCGGCGAGCGCGGCCAGCAGGTTGGCGGCGTTGAAGCGGCCCAGCAGCGGCACGTCGAGTTCGGCATCGCCCCAGTCGGTGTGCACGCGCAGGTGCAGGCCGCTTTGCGACAGGCGCAGTTTTTCTCCCACCACGGCACCGCGCTGGAATCCGTAGCCGGCGACGCGCGATGGCCGCGTTTCGCTTTCCAGCTGCCGGCCGAAGGCATCGTCGACATTCAACACGGCCCACTGCAGTCCCGGCCAGTTGAACAGGCGCGCCTTGGCATCGGCATAGCTGCCCATGTCGCCGTGGTAGTCGAGATGGTCGCGCGACAGGTTGGTCAGCACCGCAACGTTGAAGCGGGTGCCATTGAGCCGCCCTTGCGCGAGGCCGTGCGACGACACCTCCATCGCGCACCCCGCCGCGCCTTGCTGCCGATAGAGCGCAAGGCGCTGCTGCAATTCGACGGCGTCGGGCGTGGTGTTGAGCGCCGGCGTGAGCGCACCGGGCTGGTCCCCGACAGGGGGAAAGCCGTTGCCAACGGTGCCGATGACAGCCGTTTTCCGCCCCAGCTGCGACAACGCCTGTGCCAGCCAGTGCGCCACCGAGGTTTTGCCGTTGGTGCCGGTGACGCCGACCATATGCAGTGCGCGCGAAGGCTCGCCATATATGTGGGCGGCGATTTCGCCGATACGGGTCTTCAGCCCGGCCACGCCCGCATTGGGGATGGCGAGCGCGGGGTCCCACTGGTAGCGGTCGGCCTCCCACAACACGCCGTCGACGCGCTGCGCCACCGCCTGCGCAATGAAGTCGCGGCCATCGCGGGTTTCGCCTGGATAGGCGGCGAACACCGTGCCCGGCACGGCCTTGCGACTGTCGTTGACGAGCGCGTCGGTCGCGATGCCGAGCCGTTCCAGGATATGCGGCACCGATTCCCGGATTGCGCGGGACGCCGGCGAAGCCGGGGCGGGCTTGGCGCTTGCGCCCTTCGAACTGCCGGTGCCCTTGAGGGTTCCTGCCATCACGCGCCCCCGCCCGCCCGCACCGCCAGGGGCGTGCTCTGCGTCATCCGCGTCGCGGTTTCCGGGGCATCGGGTGGCAATGCCAACTGACGCAAGCTGGCCGCCATGACCTGGGCGAACACCGGGCCGGCCACGCTGCCGCCGTAATACACGCCGCCGGACGGCTCGTCGATCGCCACGCCGACGATGAGGCGCGGATTGGAAGCCGGCGCCATGCCGACGAAGGAAGCCAGGTAACGGTCGGGCGCATAGCGGCCATCGACGATCTTGTGCGCGGTGCCGGTTTTGCCCGCCACGCGATAACCCGGCACCCGGGTGCGCGTCCCGGTGCCGCCTTCCTGGGTGACCGTTTCCATCATGGCGCGCACTTCGCGCGCCACTTCCGCGGAGAACACCCGTTCGCCGGCGATTTCCTGCGGCTCGCGCTTCAGGAACGACAGCGGCATCACTTCGCCATCGTTGGCGAATGCCATGTAGGCGCGGGTCAATTGCAGCAGGCTCACCGAGAGCCCGTAGCCATAGGCCATGGTGGCGTGCTCGACCGGCTTCCAGGTGCCGGCGTCGCGTAGCCGGCCGGCCGTTTCGCCGGGAAAACCCGAGCCCGGCAACTGGCCGAAACCGGCACGGTGCAATACTGCCCAGTATTGCTGCGGTGTCAGCATCATCGCCATTTTGGCTGCGCCGACGTTGCTCGATTTCTGGATGATCTCGGTCACCGTCATTTGCGGGTGCGGATGCTCGTCGCGCACCAGCTTGGTGCCGACGCGCCAGGTTTGCGGCGTGTCGATCACGCTATCGGGGTGGAACAGGCCGCGCTCCAGCACCGCCGCCGCGACAAACGGCTTGATGGTGGAGCCCGGCTCGAAGGTGTCGATCACCGCACGGTTGCGCATCGGCCCCGGCTGGTAATTGCGGCGGTTGTTGGGATTGAAGATCGGCTGGTTGGCCAGCGCGAGGATTTCGCCGGTCTTGGCGTCGAGCACCACCACGCTGCCGCCCTTGGCCTTGTGCGTGGCGATGGCGGCGGCGAGTTCGCGGTGCGCCAGGTATTGAATCTTGAGATCGAGCGCCAGCGCCAGATTGCCGCCCATTTGCGCGGTCTTGATCGGCGCCAGATCGCGGATGGTGTTGCCGCGGCGGTCGCGCAGGATCTGGCGTTCGCCCGCGCGCCCCGCCAGCCAGTCCTGATAGGCGCGTTCAACGCCTTCCTGCCCCAGATCGTCCACATTGGTGAAGCCCACCACGTGCGCGGCCACTTCGCCCGCCGGGTAGTAGCGACGGAATTCGCGCCGCAGGTGCAGGCCGGGCACCCCCATGGCGGCGATCTTGACCGCCTGTTCCGGGGTGACCGGGCGCTGCACGCTGAATTCACCGCGCGTCTTGCGCGTCAGCTTCTCCGACAGCGCCGGCGCGGACAGACCCAGCACCCTGGCCAGATGCGCGTGCTGATCGATCGTCAGCCGGAGTTCGGCCGGGCGCGCCCACAGCGACTCGACCGGCGTGCTGATCGCCAGCAGCTGGCCGTGACGGTCGGACACCTGGCCGCGGTGCGCCGGCAGGGTGAGGTTGCGGTTGGCCACCGCGTCGCCCTTGCCCTGCAGATAGTCGGTGTTCAGGCCCTGCAGATAAAGCGCGCGTCCCGCCACCAGCACCAGCCCGGTGAGCAGCAGTCCGCCCACGGTCGCCATGCGCCAGGGCGCGAGATTGAGCTTGAGCAGCTTGCGCGAATGGTAATTCATGGTGCGCCCACCAGCGTTTCGACGCGCACCCGTTCCGGCGGCGGCGCCACCAGGCCGAGCTGGGTGCGCGCGAGCGCATCCACCCGCGCCGGATTGGCCCAGGTGCTCTGCTCCAGCTGCAGTTTCCCCCACTGCTCGTCGAGCACGCGCGCCTCTTTTTTCAAGCGTTCCAGTTCCACAAAATATGTACGCGCACGGTGCTGCGCCTGGATCACGGCCAGCGCGCACGCCACCAGCACCAGCGCCAGGACGACATCGAGACGGCTCATGCCGCCCCGCCCATGCGTTGCGCCACCCGCAACACGGCACTGCGCGCCCGCGGATTGGCCGCCACCTCGGCGGCGGTCGCGTGCTGGGCACGGCCCACCCGCTGCAGGCGGCCCGGTTTCAGCATGGCAGCCGGGATCGGCAGACGGCGCGGCGCCTGTTCCCCTTGCGCCTCGTCGCGCATGAAGCGTTTGACGATGCGATCTTCCAGCGAATGAAAGCTGATCACCGCGAGCCGCCCGCCGGGCTGCAGCCTGTCCACGCATTGCGGCAGCACGGCGCTCAGCTCTTCCAGTTCGCGGTTGAGATAAATCCGAATAGCCTGGAAGCTGCGCGTCGCCGGATGCTGCCCCGGCTCGCGCTTTTTGACCGCTGCAGCGATGAGGTTCGCCAGCCGCCCGGTGCTGCGGATAGCCTCTGTTTGCCGTGCCGCAACAAGCGCGCGCGCAATCGATTTAGCAAACCGCTCTTCCCCGTAGGTGCGGATGACTTCACTGATCTCTCCCTCTGCCGCCGTCGCCAGCCAGTCCGCCGCCGACATCCCGCTGCCCGGATCCATGCGCATGTCGAGCGGCGCGTCGAAGCGGAAGCTGAATCCGCGCGCAGCGTCGTCGAGCTGCGGCGACGACACCCCGATATCCAGCAAAATCCCGTCCACCTGCGCCACGCCCAGTTCGTCCAGCACGGCACCCAGGCGCGAAAACGCACGCTGCACCAGGGTCAGCCGCGTATCCTGCAGGGCCGCGCCGGCACGGATGGCGTCGGGGTCGCGGTCCAGCGCGATCAGGCGCCCGGCCGGCCCCAACTGCGCCAGAATCAGCCGGCTGTGGCCGCCACGGCCGAAGGTGGCGTCGACGTACACGCCATCGGGCTTGATCCCCAGCGCCGCCACCGCCTCCTGTGCCAGCACCGGCACATGGGCGGGCTCAATCACAACGTGAACCCCTCCAGTTCGGGCGGCAGCGCGTCGTCGCTGAAGGTCAGCGCCTGGGCCACCTGGGCCTCCCAGCGCGGCTCGTTCCACAACTCCACCTTGCTGCCCTGGCCCACCATCACCACGTTCTTGTCCAGCTCGGCGAATTTGCGCAGCATCGGCGGCAGCAGCACGCGGCCGGCACTGTCCATATCCATGTCGTGCGCGTAGCCGACGAGCAGTTGTTTGAGGCTGCGGGTGCGGGGATTGAAGTCGGACAGGCCGTTGAGCTTTTTCTCGATCGGCTCCCACTCGGGCAGGGGATAAAGCAGCAGGCACTGGCCGGGGTCGGCGGTGATCACCACGCGCCCGCCGCCGTTCACCAGAAGGGCGTCGCGGTAGCGCGCCGGCACCACGAGCCGGTTCTTGCTATCCAGACTGACTGTAGCGACCCCCCGAAACATGCTCCCCCCGTTATTGAATTTTGGCCGTGCTTGGACGGGCGCATTCTCCCACAACTTCCCACCAATCACCACTTGCACCCACTATAGGGGATAGTTTTGGGGGGGTCAAGCCAACGAACGCAAAAAAACCCCTATGCCTCAATGACTTAGGGGTGGTTTTGGGTTGTGGATAAGTTTCTGGAAAAACCGATGCTTAGCCGCTTGTTTTGTCATTATTTCGAGGACAAAACGCTAAGTAATTGAATTGCATGAAAAGTGGGAAAGTCGACCGATAAGCCGGGTTCTGTCGTGGACAACCATTCCTCTAGGCCGGCCATTGCTGACCGGCTCCAGCCACCTACCCGCAGACTCAGCGAGCCGCTTCATCGCCTGCCTATTTGGTGTTGCTCCGGATGGAGGTTACCGCGTTTCACCGTAACTTAATACGCTCGTCTCTGTGGCCCTATTCCTCGCCTCGCGGCGTCCGGCCGTTAGCCGGCATCCTGCTCTATGGAGCCCGGACTTTCCTCTCCCGCTTGCGCGGCAGCGGTTGTCTGATCGGCTTTCCCACCGAGATTATAAGGCCTTCACCCGGTCAGCGCGGGAACGCACAATCGGGCGATGGCAAGCGCAAAAAGGAAATACCCAGCCCCGGCACCCTGCAACGGCTCTTCCCAATCCGTTGCAGGTACATACGAACTTCGGCGCCTGAAATCAGCGGTAGAACCGCCATTCAAACATTAGGGCAACGCTGAACAACTCCCCCTACTGAATCGGCCCCCGGTAAACTGCGGGACATGATGAAACAACAGACCTTAGCGATGGCCGCCGATCAAGAAACGGGCTTTGCCGCGTACCGCAAACCCACGCGGCGCGATGAATTTCTCAGGCAGATGGAAGCGCTCGTTCCGTGGAAAGCGCTGTGCGAAGAAATCGCCCCGCACTATCCCAGGGCAGGCAATGGGCGCCCGCCCATTGGGCTGGGTTGGATGCCGCGCATCCACTTCATCCAGCACTGGTTCAACCTTGCCGACCTGGCCTGCGAAGAGGCACTCTACGACGGCGCCAGCCTGCGCCGCTTCGTCGGGATCGACCTGGGTCGCGAGCCTGTTCCGGACGCCACCACCCTGCTCAAGTTCCGCCGTCTGCTCAATGCACACGACCTGGGCGAAGCCCTGTTCGTGCGCGTCGCTCAAGAACTTCAGACACAAGGCATCAAGATCAACACGGGCACCATCGTGGACGCCACGATCATCGGCGCCCCGAGTTCAACGAAGAATACCTAGCGGAACCACACTACGTCGACAATCACGAACAGATTGATTGCAAGGGAGGGCAAATTGATCAAGCTGCTACATACCGCCGACTGGCAGATCGGCAAATGCTATGGGCAGTTCGAGCCGGATGAAGCGGCTCTGCTCGCCGAGGCGCGTTTCAACACCGTCGAGCGGCTCGCTGCGCTGGCGCTCGAACGGCAGGTCGATCTGGTTCTGGTGGCCGGCGATGTGTTCGACGCCCAGGGCGTGTCCGACAAGACCATTCATCGCCTGTTTCATGCCATGCGCGGCTACGCCGGCCCCTGGCTGCTGATACCGGGCAACCACGATGCCGGCCTGGCCGAGTCGGTCTGGACCCGGGCCGCCCGGCTCACGGCCATCCCCGACAACGTTCATGTCTGCCTGAATGCCGAGCCCCTGTTGCTGGAGACACTCGGCGTCGCCATCCTGCCCGCGCCGCTGACCCAGCGCCACACCTACAACGATTTGACCGAATGGTTCGCAGGCGCCGGAACGCCCGCCGGCATGCTGCGCATCGGTCTGGCGCACGGCAGTGTTCTGGGCATCCTCGCGGAAGAAATCGACTCGGCCAACCCCATCGCCGCCGGCCGTGCCGAACAGGCCAGGCTGGATTACCTCGCCTTGGGCGACTGGCATGGCACCAAGCAGGTGGACGCGCGCACCTGGTACAGCGGCACGCCCGAAACCGACCGTTTCAAGGCCAACGACTCCGGCCAGGCGCTACTGGTCGAACTGGCCGGGCCGGGTGAGTCAGCCGTGGTCACCCCGATCACAACCGGGCAATACCTCTGGCAGTCGCTGACCATGATGCTCCAGGTCGCCAGCGACATTGATCAGGTTCTGTCGCAACTAGCCGACTTTGACCAGGCCGACGTGGTGAAACTGGCCCTGTCCGGCCAGACCGACCTCGCCGGGTATCGCCGCCTGCAAGCCTCGATTGCTCAGGCACAAGGCCGGGCACGCTGCCTACAAGCCGACCTTTCGGCCTTGCGCCTGGAGCCCACCGACGAAGACATCGACGCCATCCAGGCCGACGGTTACCTTGGCGAAGTCATCGCCGAGCTACGGGCCGGCCAGGAGGGCGCCGAGGCTGGCGTAGCCCGCGATGCCCTGGCCCTGCTCGCCGGTATCCTCGACGCCAGAATTTCCGACAAAGCGCGCGCAGGGACGACATCGTGAAGCTGACCCGCATCCGTATCGAACAATTCAAACAGTTCCGTCAGCCGTTTGAAATCGCCGACCTGGAAGCCGGCCTGAACCTGTTCACCGGCGCCAACGAAGCCGGCAAGAGCACCCTCGTCGCGGCGATACGCGCCGCCTTTTTCGAGCGCCATCGTTCCGGCAGCGTCGACGACCTGCGCCCCTGGGGCGATGCGTCGGCCTCGCCCAGTGTCGAGCTGGAATTCACCATCGGCACCGATACCTACCGCCTCGGCAAGCGTTTCCTCGGCAAGAAGCGCTGTGCGCTGCAGGCCGGGTCGCTGCATCTGGACGGCGTCGAAGCCGAAGACCATCTCGCCGAACTGCTCGGTTTCCAGCATGCCGGCAAGGGCGTCAGCAAGGCCGAACACTGGGGCATCCCCGGCCTGCTCTGGATTCAGCAAGGCAGCGCCCAGGATCTGCGCGAACCCGTCGGCCACGCCACTGACCACCTGCGCAGTGTCCTCAACACCTCCCTCGGCGAGATTGCCAGCAGCGGTGGCGACGAAGTCCTGGCGCAAGTCGAAGCGCTGCGCAACGAGTTGCTGACTGCCACCACCGGCAAACCACGCGGCGCGTATCAGCAGGCGCTCGAACAGGTGGCAACGCTGGAAGCCGACCTCCGGAATCTGGACGCTGAAATTGCCGCCTATCGTGAAAAGGTCGACCGTCTGGCCACGCTGCGCCGCGACCACGCCGCCGACGAGGCCGAACAGCCCTGGACGGCTTTCCGCCAACAGGAACAAGCCGCTGCGGCCAGTCTGGATGCCATCCGCCAGGTCGAGGCCGCCTTGCAATCAGACCGGCAACGCGCCGAGCAGATCAAGACACAAGTCAACCTGCTGCGCGGCCAGCTCGATACCTTCGCCAGTCAGGAACAGGCAGTTGCTACGCGCCGGGCGGCGCTTGAAAACGCCGATAAGGAACACCACGCCAACAACACCCTGGTCGAGCAATGGCAATCCAGGACACAGGAAGCGACAGACCGCCACACCGTTGTGCGCGAGGCGCTGCGCCTGGCGCGGCAGGAAGCGATCCGGCGCGACCTGGACCGCCAACTGGGCGAGCTCAAACGCAAGCAGGAAACCACTGCCGACGCCCTCGCCCGGGCCGAGACCGAACAAGCCGCCCTGACCGCGCTGCAGAAGCAACTGACCGAAACAGAGATCGACCCCAAGGATCTGAACACCCTCAAGGCGCAACAAAGCGAATTGCGCGAACTGCGTATTCGGCGCGATACGGCCGCCACCCGGCTGCACTTCGCCTTGGCTGACGGCAGCCGGATCGAGATCGGCCAGGAATCCGTCACCGGCAGCGGCGACCGCCTGCTGACCGAAACCACACGTGTCACCTTGCCCGGTCTGGGCCAACTCGACATCACCCCCGGCGGCGCTGATCTGGCCGAACTCGGCCGTCATGAACAGGCTCTGGCCGACAGCCATGCCGCCCTGCTGCAACGGCTGGGCCTCGCCAGTCTGGACGCCGCCGAAGCCCGCCATCAACGTCACACCCAGCACCAAGCCGACGTCAGAGCCGCAACCGCCGCGCTCAAGGCCATCGCCCCCAAAGGCATTGAAGCCCTGCGCGCCGAACTCACTGCTCACAACGCCCATTCCGGAGAAGTCGAACAGGCGCTCGCCCGCCTGCCGGTCGCTCCAGAAAATGCGGCCGGGATAGCGTCGGTTTCCCAAGCCGAAGCCGCTGAAGAAACCGCCCGACAGTCGCTCGACCATCTCAC
>Ga0209916_1000419_pt1 | contig 69670 bp, 65 predicted proteins | sample ThiBio_1000_plan_FD_183956 | JGI IMG/M metagenome (GOLD analysis project Ga0209916, IMG submission 183956) | Wastewater bioreactor microbial communities from Cape Town, South Africa - Thiocy_solids_2 (SPAdes) | ecosystem: Engineered > Bioreactor > Thiocyanate-remediating > Anaerobic-Aerobic ... | reverse complement strand
CAGGAGATAATTTTGAGGAGAAAAAAAATATCAGGAAAAAGTTCATTGGGAATAGGAAATAATTTTAAGCGGAAGTAGCTCACCTGGTAGAGCGACAGCTTCCTCCCGCATTGTGCGGGAAAGGTAGCGGGAGATAATTTTTGAGGAGAAAAAAAATATCAGGAAAAAGTTCAATGGGAATAGGAAATAATTTTAAGCGGAAGTAGCTCACCTGGTAGAGCGACAGCTTCCTCCCGCAATGTGCGGGATAGGTAGCGGGAGATAGTTTTGAGGAGAAAAAAAATATCAGGAAAAAGTTCTTTTGGAAAATAAAATAATTTTAAGCGGAAGTAGCTCACCTGGTAGAGCGACAGCTTCCTCCCGCATTGTGCGGGATAGGTAGCGGGAGATAATTTTGAGGAGAAAAGAAGTATCAGGGAAAAGTTCAATGGGAATAGGAAATAATTTTAAGCGGAAGTAGCTCACCTGGTAGAGCGACAGCTTCCTCCCGCATTGTGCGGGATAGGTAGTGGGAGATAATTTTGAGGAGAAAAAAAATATCAGGAAAAAGTTCATTGGGAATAGGAAATAATTTTAAGCGGAAGTAGCTCACCTGGTAGAGCGACAGCTTCCTCCCGCAATGTGCGGGATAGGTAGCGGGAGATAATTTTGAGGAGAAAAAAAATATCAGGAAAAAGTTCTTTTGGAAAATAAAATAATTTTAAGCGGAAGTAGCTCACCTGGTAGAGCGACAGCTTCTTCCCGCAATGTGCGGGATAGGTAGCAGGAGATAATTTTGAGGAGAAAAAAAATATCAGGAAAAAGTTCATTGGGAATAGGAAATAATTTTAAGCGGAAGTAGCTCACCTGGTAGAGCGACAGCTTCCTCCCGCATTGTGCGGGATAGGTAGCGGGAGATAATTTTGAGGAGAAAAAAAATATCAGGAAAAAGTTCAATGGGAATAGGAAATAATTTTAAGCGGAAGTAGCTCACCTGGTAGAGCGACAGCTTCCTCCCGCATTGTGCGGGATAGGTAGCGGGAGATAGTTTTGAGGAGAAAAAAAATATCAGGAAAAAGTTCTTTGGGAAAATAAAATAATTTTAAGCGGAAGTAGCTCACCTGGTAGAGCGACAGCTTCTTCCCGCAATGTGCGGGATAGGTAGCAGGAGATAATTTTGAGGAGAAAAGAAGTATCAGGGAAAAGTTCAATGGGAATAGGAAATAATTTTAAGCGGAAGTAGCTCACCTGGTAGAGCGACAGCTTCCCAAGCTGTAGGTAGCGGGTTCGAGTCCCGTCTTCCGCTCTTTTTTTAAGCTCCAGGTTCCATGTTCTGAGTTTCAAACTCACCACTATGGACAGACGCTTTAACACCTAATCCCATTAACCTTCTAAACGTCCTGATTTCCCCTTCCTCCTTTCCGTTCTCTCGACAGATTGCTGATTTCTCCATTCATCAATTTTTGCATGATTGCCGCTGAGCAGCACATCCGGCACTTTCCATCCTCTGAATTCTTCCGGCCTTGTATAAACTGGCGGGGCAAGTAATCCATCCTGAAAGGAATCGAGAAGGGCTGAGGTTTCATCATTTAAAACGCCGGGTAATAATCTGCAAATTGCATCTGTAATAACGGCTGCTCCCAATTCGCCGCCGCTCAAAACATATTCCCCGATGGAAATTTCTTTTGTGATAAAATGGTCTCTGATTCTCTGATCTATTCCTTTGTAATGTCCGCAAATCATCAATAGATTTTCCTTCATTGAAAGGTGATTAGCCAATTTTTGATCAAACATTTCTCCGTCGGGGGTCAGGAAAATGATTTCATCGTATTTTACTTTTTCACTCAAAGATTCAATGGCGTTGACCAGCGGCTCAATCATCAATACAAGCCCTGCTCCGCCACCAAACTGATAATCGTCAATTTGTGCGTGTTTGTAATTTGTATAATCTCTGATGTTGTGAATATAAATTTCAACGAGTTTACTCTCCTGCGCTCTTTTTAAAATGGAGTGCTGGAAAAAACTTTCCATCAACTGTGGAACGGCAGAAAGTATATCGATTCTCATTTGGCAAAATTATCGTTTAGAAAGGTTTGAAATTTCTGTAACTTTCTTGAATAAACTACAATTTTTGTTTCAACGTGAAATATGAAAAAGTTTCTGATTTTTTTATTTACCCTGATTACATTTTTGATTATCATCAGTGCGTATCTCCATCTGGTTCACTCCACAATCGCTTCTTATTTTATAACCGCAACTCTACTTCTTTTTATAACCTTTGACATTCTATGCCTTGCCTGGATTTATCGATCTAAGTCTATGAATAAATCTGAAAAATGGATGTATGGGATCGCTGTGGTTTTAGTTGGATGGATAGGAGGATTGCTTTATTTGGTCAGGAGAAAAAACAACATTTTAAATTGACAGCAATAAGGGTTCACTATTCCCATTAATTTTTCATCCCTTCCAATTCCTTTTGTAGCCTGAACATCTCATCTCTTAACCTGGCAGCTTCCATAAAATCCATATCTTTTGCAGCTTTTTCCATTTTTTCTTTGGTTTGCTTAATGGCTTTCTTCATTTTCGGGATGGAGTTATATTCTTCCTGTTCTGCCGCAACGATAATTTCGTTTTCAACTGCCATCTCAGATTTCTGATCGTAACCTTTGATATCGAGCACCGAGGTCTGACCCATGATCTGTTCAACTGATTTACGTATAGTCACTGGTGTTATATGATGAATTCTGTTGTATTCAATTTGCTTTTCTCTGCGCCGGTTGGTTTCGTCAATTGTTTTTTGCATGCTCTCTGTCATCGTATTGGCATAGAAAATGACAAGTCCGTCTGCATTTCGCGCAGCCCGGCCGGCAGTTTGTGTCAGGGATCTTTCATTCCTCAGAAACCCTTCTTTGTCTGCATCGAGAATGGCTACCAGTGAGACTTCCGGAATATCCAATCCTTCACGCAACAGGTTTACACCGACCAACACATCAATCTCGCCAAGGCGCAGTTGTCGTAAGATTTCAATCCGGTCAAGGGTGTGCACTTCGCTGTGGATATATTTGGATTTGATGTTGATGCGTTGCAGGTATTTGTCCATTTCTTCTGCCATCCGTTTGGTGAGTGTGGTTACCAATACACGGTCTCCTTTTTCAACACGCTTGTCTATCTCTTCCAGCAAATCATCAATCTGATTAACAGATGGCCTGACTTCAATGGGAGGATCGAGTAAACCTGTCGGGCGGACCACCTGCTCTACGATGACACCACCTGTTTTTTCCAGCTCAAAATCTCCCGGGGTGGCGCTGACAAAAATGGTCTGGTTCAGCATGCTTTCAAATTCATTGAAGTTCAGTGGGCGGTTATCCAACGCTGAAGGCAACCTGAATCCATAATCTACCAGAATCAATTTTCTTGAACGGTCACCACCATACATCCCACTCACCTGAGGAATGGTCTGGTGGCTTTCATCAATAAAACAAAGAAAGTCTTTTGGAAAATAATCCAGCAGACAGAAAGGCCTTGTTCCTGGTTCGCGGCGGTCAAAAAATCTGGAATAGTTTTCAACACCATTGCAATATCCCAGTTCCCGGATCATTTCCACATCATAGGCCACGCGTTCAGAAATTCTTTGCGCTTCAATGTACTTGCCGATACTTTTAAAATATTCTGCCTGACGAGCTGCCTCATCCTGAATTTCTGAAAGGATATTGGTGATCTGATTTTTTGGCGCGAGATAAAGATTTGCAGGAAAGATCGCTGCATTGTCCACGCTGGCAATTCGTTTGCCGGTGCTGATTTCCAAAGTATCAATGGTTTCAATCTCATCTCCAAAAAAAGTAACCCGGATCCCATTGTCCATATAGGGTAGATTGATGTCCACTGTATCTCCTTTTACACGAAAAGTGCCGCGGGTAAAATCGGTTTGCGTTCGGTTGTAAAGACTATTGACCAATGCATGCAAAAACCCCTGTCTGCTGACGTTCTGACCCTGGTGGATCCTGACCACTCCTTCTGCAAAATCTTTCGGATTGCCAATACCATAAATACAACTTACACTTGCAACCACCACAATATCTCTTCGCCCGGTCAGTAATTGAGAAGTGGCTGCCAGCCTGAGTTTATCGAGTTCTTCATTGATGCTCAAATCCTTTTCGATGTAGGTATCACTGACAGGCATGTAGGCTTCCGGCTGATAATAATCGTAGTAAGACACAAAATATCCCACTGAATTTTCAGGGAAAAATTGCCTGAATTCTCCGTAAAGCTGTGCCACCAATGTTTTATTGTGAGTAAGAATCAGCGTAGGCCTTTGTAAATTTTGAATAACATTTGCCATCGTAAATGTTTTTCCGCTACCCGTCACTCCGAGTAATGTCTGGAATTTTTCGCCCGCGAGTACTCCTTCTGTTAATTGCCGGATGGCTTCCGGTTGATCTCCCGCAGGGGCAAATGAAGAATTTAGATGAAACTGCATGAACACCGCAATTTACGACAGAATGGATGCTCATACAAAATAGCACCGGAGTTTTGGAATAGAATATTGTTAAGAAATAAATTTTCAATTGTACCTGGGCGTGATTGCTTGAATTGTTTTCAGGGGCGGAAGGTTTTAATTCCAGATTGAAAACTTTTTTTTCAGACAGTATGAATCCGGTAATGATAATGATTCGTAGAGAGTTGAGCATGAATTTCCACAACAGATATACATATTTGTAAGTATTATGTGTATGTGTTACATTAATACAGGGTTATAAACTGGCACAGTTGCGTATTAAATAATGATATGATTCGATCTCTAATAGTTGGCCGGATGTGTCCGGGCAGAAGTTTTAAAAGGAGGTGGTTATGAAGAGTTCGCGAAGGTGGCAGGATTGGTTGATATTGGCAGGAGGTATCTGGCTTTTTATTTCGCCCTGGTTTTTCTCAAATGCACCTGCAAATTATACATGGGATGCCTTTCTGATTGGTATTTTGCTGATTGTTTTTTCTATTTGGGCACTGGACGATAAAAAAGTCTGGGAAGAATGGATCACGCTTGTAATTGGGGCATGGGTTTTTGTTTCACCCTGGATTTTTAGTTTTGAAGGGATAGGGCTTGAATGGAATTTCTTTATAATAGGAGGGCTTGTTTTTATTCTTTCACTCTGTGATATGGGAAGTGGAATTAAACTGCATCATGGGCATAAGCCACTTTCCGCTTTCTGATACATTTGATTAGATGAAACCATACAAAAAAAGCAGATTCTTTAATCTGCTTTTTTTGTATTCTGTGTTTTGAACTCAAATTTTGCAGTTGACTGCAAAGCGACTAAGAAATCCTAATGCTCAATTATACCAAAAGGATATCCATATTAGTCCAATAAAATTGGCCTAAACTGCTATCACATTCCCGATTTTCGGGAAAGGCGGCATAATACATATGATTTATGGGGTATATTAAGATTCATTTTGGTATTAAATCATTTTTACAAAAGCTTTCTAAACCGGGGTTACCAGGATGCTTTACTCAAATCCCGGTTGAATTCTCTTGCGATTTTATTTTGCAATCTCCGTGATTACTTTCCCTACATTTCCACTGGGCATTTGAATATGAAGCAGGGTCGCTAATGTAGGTGCAATGTCAGACATGTAATAGGTTTTGGAAGTGTGTCCATGGGTAATTCCCCATCCCATAAATATCAAAGGTATGTGGGTGTCATAAGGGTTCCATGCGCCATGGGTAGTGCCCTTTCCATTGCTTGGGAACCATCCTGATTCTGGAATTATTATGAGTTCTCCGGCCCTTTTCGGATTGTACCCGTTTGCAATCATAAATTTAACCGGTTCAGGAATGGCAGATTTTCCAATGTTCGGAATGTCAGCAGCGAAAGCTACGCCGGGTTGCCTCTCCAGAATTCTCACTGCTTCAGCTTTCACTTCATCAAAATTGAGGTGCAGGCTGTCAATTAATTTCTTGTTTGCCCTCAAATGATAATTCAGATCGTTTACAATGAGATTCCCATTTCCAAATCTTTTCTGAAGGCCGTCGTGTAATGCTTTTACCAATTCTGTAGTTTGTAAAAAATCTGCGGGAAGTTTGTGCGCCTTCATGAAATTAATGGCATGGGCCGCTCCGTGATCTGCTGTCAGGAATACAGTATAATTTCCTTTGCCGATCCTTGCATCAAGAAAAGAGAAGAAAGATGCAAGGTCTTTGTCCAATCTCAAATAAGTATCTTCTGCTTCTATCGAATTAGGCCCGTATTTATGGCCCACATAATCTGTTGATGCAAGATTGACGGTAAGAAAGTCAGTATAATTTCCGCTGCCCAAATCATATCCATCTATGGCAGCTTCCGCAAAATTTAGAGTAAGAGTATTTCCGAAAGGAGTGGAGCGAATCAGGCCTTTGTCGGTCTTGAAAAATTCTGAAATCTTATGAGGAAAAACAGGATTTTTTTCTTCTTTGGAAGTTCCTTCCCAGGGTACATTGTCAGCAGTACTTTCGGTATAGGTACTGATTGGATACAATGTATTCCAGTCTTTCGACATAAATTTTGCAGGTTCATCCTTTGCATTGAAATTTTTTACCCAATCCGGCAATTCGTTCATATACCAGGTACTGGTTATAAATTTTTGAGAATCATCATCGTACCAGAAAGCGCCGTTGGCAGCGTGGCCTGCGGGCAAAATCGATGCACGGTCTTTTAAAGAAACACCCACTACTTTTGAATGAAAATTTGTAGCCAAACGCAGTTCGTCAGTGATGGTTGTGACGAGCAGATTGCGCGGCGACATTTTTCCGGCCTTCGTATCTGCGCCAACACTCTGCACAGTGCTGTCATCAGTACAATAAACATTTTGAAGTGTATTTTGATCTATCCAGTTGTTTCCCGTAATCCCGTCAATGGCAGGAACGGAACCCGTGAAAATAACGGTGTGTCCAACTGCTGTATAGGAAGGCACATAATTGATGAACGTATTTTTTACTTCAAAACCTTCATTCATTAACCTTTTGAATCCTCCATCGCCATACCGGTCATAATATCGATATAAATAATCCCAGCGCATCTGATCAGCTACAATACCGACAACTAATTTGGGCCGTTGAAGTTTTTGTTGGGACTTTACTGATGGGATCCAGAGAAAAAGTAAGAACAGGATCACAATGGAAAAGATAGATTTTTGTTTCATTGTATAAATTTTCATTGGCGTTAAAGATAATAATACCAAACCTGAAAGTTCAACTTTAGCGTTCATCTGAATCTTATCCCATCATACGGACAGATAGTATTTCGCAACAAAAAATTTATGCTGTTTACTGATCAGAATGAGTTTTGTTTTTCATCCGGAAGGTTTTTGGACTTGTAAAAAATGGTGAAAGTGTGGAAAAAAATTAGATAAAATTCTGCCAGTTAAACTAATTAACCATTATATTTACAACGTACTTTATTTTTGTTAGATTTTATTTAATTAAATTTAATTTTTTTAATTAATATTTAAAGATGGAACATCGCACACGGGGATTATACCGTCCTGAGTTTGAACATTCATCCTGTGGTGTTGGCTTTGTGGCCAATATCGCAGGGAATAAATCGCATCAGACCATTTCAGATACACTGACACTTTTAGAAAATATGAAACACCGCGGCGCATGTGGCTGCGAAGCCAATTCTGGTGATGGTGCAGGAATTATGTTCCAGATACCTCATGAGTTCTTCTCAAATGAAAGTATCAGGCTTGGTTTCCAACTTCCTCCGTCCGGCCGTTATGCCGTAGGTGTCATCTTTTTTTCAAAAGATATTCCTACGCGTGAAGAGAGCAGAGAAATTTTTGTCAGGACATCCGAAGAATTGGGCCTGCAAATTTTGGCATTCAGAAAGGTACCGGTAAATATTTCAGACATTGGAAATTCTGCATTGAGTGTGGAGCCTGAAATGGAACAGGTTTTTATTGCCTGTCCTGAGCACATTAATGATCAGGATGACTTTGAAAGAAAATTGTTTGTTCTCAGAAACTATGCAACCCATACCATTGAAAATTCGGTAAAGAAGGAAAAGATTGGATTTTATATCGCATCTCTCAGCTCAAGGACGATTGTATATAAAGGACAATTGACGAGCTGGCAATTGCGTTCTTATTTTCCCGATTTTCAGGACAAGAAACTGGTGACAGCTTTTGCCATGATACACTCAAGGTTTTCTACGAATACCTTTCCTTCCTGGAAACTCGCTCAGCCATTTCGCTACATAGCACACAATGGAGAAATCAATACGTTGCAGGGCAATTTGAACTGGCTGAAATCGAGTGAAAGATGTTTCAGTTCCCCGTTTTTCTCTGAGGCAGAAATGAAGATGATCCTGCCGGTAGTTTCGGGAGTGCAGTCCGATTCGGCTTGCCTTGACAACATGATAGAATTGCTGACTCTCACCGGCCGCCCGCTACCTCACGTAATGATGATGCTGATTCCGGAAGCATGGGATGGAAATGAACAAATGGATCCGGCCTTGAAAGCATTTTATGAATACCAGGCCTGCCTGATGGAACCCTGGGACGGGCCGGCAGCCATCAATTTTACAGATGGAAAAATAATCGGTGCAACACTTGACAGGAACGGACTTCGCCCTTCCCGGTATTGTGTAACTCACGATGGAAGAGTGATCCTTGCCTCCGAGACGGGGGCCTTGCCCGTCGCACCGGAAAATGTGAAAGAATATGGTCGTTTACAACCGGGAAAAATGTTTGTGGTCGATCTGGAACATGGGTGCATTCTGACAGATACAGAAATCAAACAACAGATTTCTTCTCAAAAACCTTATGCCGATTGGTTAAATCAGTACAAAATAAGGTTGGAGGAATTACCGCCTCCCAGAGTGGCATTCACACATCTTTCTGATGAATCCGTATTCAAATACCAGAAAGCTTTCGGCTATTCGGTAGAGGACATTAATACACTCATAAAACCAATGGCACTGGAAGGCCATGAACCGATTGGTTCTATGGGCCCGGATACTCCGCTGGCTGTTCTTTCCGATCAACCGCAACACCTGAGCAGTTATTTTAAGCAGTTATTTGCCCAGGTCACCAATCCGCCGATTGATCCGATCAGGGAACGCATGGTCATGAGCCTTGCTTCCTACGTTGGAAACAACGGAAACCTTTTATTGGAGGAACCCATGCATTGCCATGCAGTCGCATTAAAACATCCGGTGCTGACCAGCACTGAACTTGAAAAATTGCGCAGTATCGACACCGGGATTTTTCAGGCCAAAACAATACAGATTTATTTCAGGGCGGATGGCCAGCCGGGAAGGCTGAAAGCTGCACTGGACCGCATTTGCAGATATGCCTCTGATGCAGTGGAAGACGGGTTTGAAGTGATTATTTTATCAGACAGGGCCATCGATTCGGAACATGCGGCTATTCCGTCACTTTTGGCTACGTCTGCTGTCCATCATCACCTTATACGCAAAGGATACCGTGGTCAGGTGGGGTTGGTAGTAGAAGCAGGTGATGTTTGGGAAGTACATCATTTTGCATCCCTGATTGGTTTTGGTGCAACAGCAATCAATCCGTATCTCGCTTTAGCTACGATCCGGAATATTAAAACCAATGATCAATGGGAAACAACGCTGGACAGTTATGAACTCAGAAAAAATTATATCGATGCCATCTGCAAAGGATTGTTGAAGGTGTTTTCAAAAATGGGGATCAGTACCCTGCAATCCTATCAGGGAGCACAGATTTTTGAAATACTGGGATTAAACAGCGAAGTGGTTGATAATTATTTTACCGGAGCTATCAGCAGAATTGAAGGGATGGGACTTGACGATATTGCGCGGGAGGCTTTGGCAAAACACCACATGGCGTTTGACGCAGGTTCGAAATCCATATCAAGACTCAATGCAGGAGGGCTTTACCAATGGAATCAACAGGGCGAAGTTCATTTGTTCAATCCTGAAACCATTCATCTGTTGCAGCATTCCACCCGCATGGCCAGTTATACTCTTTTTAAAAAGTACAGCAAGCTGGTCAATGATCAATCTGAGAAGGCTGTTACATTGAGAAGCCTTTTCCAATTTAAAAAGAAAAGGCCATCTATTCCCATTGAAGAAGTGGAGCCGGCAGAAAATATTTATAAACGTTTTGCCACCGGAGCTATGTCGTTTGGTTCCATTTCGTGGGAAGCTCATACCACTTTGGCAATTGCCATGAACAGGCTGGGCGCAAAAAGCAATACCGGTGAAGGTGGAGAAGATGAGAACAGATATAATCCTTTGGAGAATGGGGATTCACTTCGTTCTGCCATCAAACAGGTGGCGTCAGCAAGATTTGGCGTAACCAGTCTTTACCTTTCCGAAGCAGAAGAATTACAAATAAAGATGGCTCAGGGCGCTAAACCCGGTGAAGGCGGTCAATTACCCGGATTTAAAGTGGATGAATGGATTGCCAAAGTGCGCCATTCCACTCCGGGTGTAGGATTAATTTCTCCTCCGCCACACCATGATATTTACTCCATCGAGGATCTGGCACAACTGATTTATGATTTGAAAAATGCGAATCGAAAAGCAAGGATCAATGTAAAACTGGTTTCCAAAGCGGGAGTGGGTACCATTGCAGCGGGTGTTGCCAAAGCAAAAGCAGATGTGATCCTGGTCTCAGGATTTGATGGCGGTACCGGCGCATCGCCACTGAGCTCTATCCGGCATACCGGATTACCTTGGGAACTGGGGCTGGCCGAAACTCATCAGACGCTTGTTAAAAATGGGCTTCGAAACCGCGTGGTTTTGGAAACCGACGGACAAATCAAAACGGCGCGGGATATTGCAGTAGCCACTTTGCTTGGGGCAGAAGAGTGGGGAGTGGCAACGGCTGCACTCATCGTGGAAGGTTGTATAATGATGAGAAAATGCCACCTCAATACTTGCCCGGTGGGCGTGGCAACACAGAACCCCGAGTTAAGAAAGAAATTCACCGGCGAACCGGATCACGTAGTCAACTTTTTCAAATTTATTACTCAGGATCTGAGAGAAATTATGGCCGAACTTGGGTTCCGTTCTATCAATGAAATGGTAGGGCAGGTGGACTGCCTTGAGTTGAGAGAAAATGTGACTCACTGGAAATATAAATCACTGGACCTTTCTCCGGTTCTGTACAAAGAACCAGCACCTTCTGATATGTGCCTGCATAAAAATACAGCGCAAAATCACGGACTCGATGTTGCCCTCGACTGGCAATTGCTGGAGAAGGCGAAACCTGCTTTGGAAGAGAAAGAAAAAGTATTTGCAACCTTGCCAATCAGAAATACAAACCGGACGGTAGGAACCATCTTGTCGAATGAGATTACGAAAAAATACCGGGCTGCCGGATTGCCTGCGGATACCATTCATTTCAAATTTTTGGGTACAGCCGGGCAGAGTTTTGCGGCATTCTGCGCTCCCGGATTAACGTTGGAACTGGAAGGCTGCGCTAATGATTATTTTGCAAAGGGGTTAAGCGGGGCGCGGGTTATCGTTTATCCTCCTGAAGAAAGTACATTCTCCCCGGAAAATAACATCATCATCGGTAACGTGGCTTTTTATGGAGCCACTTCAGGAGAGGCTTTTATTCGCGGAAAAGCAGGAGAGAGGTTTTGTGTAAGGAACTCCGGCGTAACAGCCGTGGTTGAAGGTGTCGGGGATCACGGTTGTGAATACATGACAGGAGGGAGAGTTGTGGTTTTGGGCGATACCGGAAGAAATTTTGCTGCCGGAATGAGCGGTGGTATTGCGTATGTATATGATGTCAAAGAAAGTTTTTCTGAAAAATGCAATCCGGAAATGGTGGATCTGGATCCGGTCATGGCTGATGAGTCAGATGAGCTTTACATTCTGATATCTAAACATTATGAATACACGAAAAGTACGGTGGCATCCTTCATTTTAAAGGATTTTGAAAATCAATTGAAAAATTTTATCAAGGTATTCCCCCGCGATTACAAGAGGGTGCTTGCAAATAGTGCCATAAAGGTTAACCAATAGTCTTAAACAAAAAACACAACTTTTAAAATGGGCAAAATCACAGGATTTTTAGAATTTTCCAGGATCAATCCGCACAAAAGATATCCTGAAGAGCGGAAGAATGATTACGACGAATTTATCAACAGGTTCAAAAAGTCTGATCTTGTCAAACAGGCAGCGCGGTGTATGAATTGTGGCGTTCCATTTTGCCATAGCGATTATGGTTGTCCGCTGGGCAACCACATTCCCTTATTCAATGATGCTGTTTACAGAGAAAACTGGGAGGAGGCCTACCAGATTCTGACCTCCACCAATAATTTCCCTGAATTTACCGGCAGGATTTGCCCTGCACCCTGCGAAACCGCCTGCGTGCTTGGTATCAATGAACAACCGGTGACCATTGAGGAGATTGAGAAGCACATTATAGAAATCGCTTATGAAAAAGGGTTGGTAAAACCGAAAAAACCCCTGATACGCACAGGAAAAAAAGTAGCCGTGATTGGTTCGGGGCCGGCGGGCCTGGCTGCTGCGGCTCAGTTAAATTATGCCGGGCACACAGTTACTGTTTTTGAAAGAGATGATGCACCGGGAGGTTTGTTGCGTTATGGGATCCCGGATTTTAAATTGGAGAAATGGGTAATTGACAGGCGGGTTGCCGTGATGGAAGAGGAAGGTGTTGAATTTCTTTTTCATAAAAATGTGGGTGTCAATGTGAGTGCGAGCGATCTGTTGCGCGAGTATCACGCCATTGTTTTGGCTGGCGGAAGTACAATCCCACGCGGATTGGAAATACCCGGAAATCAATCGGAGGGAATTCATTTTGCCGTCAGATTTTTGAAACAACAAAATAAAAGGAACGCACAAAGAGATCCGTTTGCAGATGCGGAAATAGAAAGCAATATTTATTCAGAAGACATTCTGGCCACCGGAAAAAATGTTGTTGTGATTGGTGGCGGGGATACCGGAAGTGACTGCGTGGGAACATCCAACAGGCAGGGAGCTGCTTCTGTTACTCAATTTGAACTGATGCCAATGCCTCCCAAAGACAGGAACGAATTTATGCCCTGGCCTACTTATCCGATGAAATTAAAAACCACTTCATCGCACGAACTGGGATGTGATCGTGAATGGGCCATTCTGACTAAAGAATTCGTTACGGATGAAAATGGGAATTTGAAAGGTTTGAAAATTGTGGATCTCGATTGGAATTTTACCAAAGAAAAAAGGCCGGCTCAATTTTTAGAAAAGGAGGGAACTGAGAGGATCATTCCGTGTGAACTGGCTTTGCTTGCAATGGGATTTATTCATCCGCAACACGAAGGTTTGCTGAATAATCTGGAAATAAAGCTGGATCAGCGTGGAAATGTGGAAGCATCTGCAAAAGAATTCAATACAAACATTCCAAAAGTTTTTGCCGCTGGCGATATGAGGCGAGGACAATCCCTGGTGGTATGGGCTATCAGTGAAGGACGGGAATGTGCCAGAAAAGTGGATGAATACCTGATGGGAAGTTCATTACTTCCCACGAAAAGCGCGAGCCTGATTTCAAGGATTGTCTGAAATTGTTTCAATTTTTTTACGATGTTTGATTTTCTGAGTTTGGGAATTTGCCTTCTGCGGGTCTGATTTTTTTCTTTACCGAAAGCGATTGCGAATTCAGGAGTTTATTTGGGAGAGTTGCATTTGGCAGATTCTCTCCAAAATTCTTTTATACCACATAGCAACTTTCTTTTTACTTTTGGCCACCTTGTTTTGAACCGAGTATGGAGCTGAAAGACAAACTGGATAAAAATAAACTTCCCCGGCACATTGCCATAATTATGGACGGGAATGGCAGATGGGCGAAAGAACGTGGCCACAACAGGCTTTACGGACATTACAATGGTGTAGAAAGTGTGCGCAACATTGTTGAGGGTTGCGCTGAATTGGGAATAGAATATCTTACATTGTATGCTTTCAGTACAGAAAACTGGGAAAGGCCCAAAGATGAGGTGACCGGTCTGATGGAATTGTTGGTTGATACAATAAGGAAAGAAGTACCGACACTAAATAAGAATAATATCAGGTTGTATGTGATTGGCGATATGCAACAACTACCTGAATCTGCAAGAAAAGAAATGGCAGCAGCCATTGATGAAACCTCTGCCAACACAGGATTGAATCTTATTATGGCATTAAGCTACAGCAGCCGTTGGGAAATTGTGAATGCCGTGAAAGAAATAGCCCGGAAAGTTGAAAACAAAGAAATAAGGTTCACTGATATTGATGCCGCATTGTTTACCTCGCACTTGTGTACGTCGGAATTTCCTGATCCGGAATTGATGATCCGTACAAGTGGCGAGTATCGTATCAGTAACTTTTTATTGTATCAGCTTGCCTACAGCGAATTGTATTTCACACCCACTCTGTGGCCCGATTTCCGGAAAGAAAATTTGTATGAAGCCATATTAGATTATCAGGGCAGGGAAAGAAGGTTTGGAAAGACAAGTGATCAGGTAGTTTCGTGAAAGCCTTGTCCTGCAAGACTTAGGCCACCTGATTTGTAGTGCATTTAACAATTACTTACAATTAATAAAATTAATTTGCCCCCCTTACAAAAAAATCTTGAATGCTTCGGATCTACAAGAGAACGTTCTTGCTAGTAATAGCTGCTTTTTCTCTCATAAATGCATCTGCACAAATAGACACGCTCAGAAGGCCGGAGACAGCTATTTCGAAGGATACCGTACCAACCGCGATCAGCCCCGAACTGGAACACATTTTTGATTCGCATACGCCGAAACAATATGTAATTTCCGATATTAAAGTGACCGGTACTACTTCATTTGACCCGAATCTGATTGTTTCAATTTCCGGTATGGCTGTGGGAGACAAAGTGACCATCCCCGGGGGCGATCTTTTTTCAAAAGCCATTAATAATTTGTGGAAACAGGGTTTGATTTCAGATGCAGAAATTTATATAACCAGCCTTTCCGGCAACAACAGGATAGGCGTTGAGATACACCTGAAAGACAGGCCATCTTTGACTTCTTTTAAATTTAAAGGGATTACCAAAGCCGAACAGGAAGACCTGCTTCCTAAAATCGGAATTGTCAAAGGAAGACTTACCCGCGTAACAGAAGGACTGAAGGTGACGTCTGCCGAGATTATTCGCAAGTTTTTTGTGGACAAGGGTTTTCGCAATGTGAGTGTTGACGTAGATCAAACGAATGATCCCAAAAATGACAATGCAGTGAACCTTTTGTTCAATATTCATAAAAACGGGAAGGTCCGTATCAATGATATCTATTTTGCAGGAAATGAAAATGTGTCGGATCTAAGACTGAAAAAGAAGATGAAGGGAACCAAAGAAAAAAGCCGGCTTACCTTGTTCCCTACAAAAAACTTTAATGTTTACGATTCTACAAAATCGAACAAGATTAGATTTAGTGAATACATGAAGGATTATGGATTTTTATTTCCTACTTCTACCAAAGAAGTTTTAGATCCCTATGTACGGTTTAAGTTCCTCAGCTCTTCCAAGTTTAATGACAAAAAATATGCAGAGGATAAAGGAAATATAATTGATTATTATAATTCTTTGGGCTATCGCGATGCGCAGATACTTGCAGATACTACTTACCAGGTGAGAAGCGGCCTGGATGTAGCCATCAAGCTGAAAGAAGGGGATAAATATTATTTTGGAAATATTACCTGGAAGGGAAATACAAAATATTCAGACAGCATATTGAGTGTATTTCTCGGAATCAAAAAAGGTGATGTATATAATTCCGAAACTCTGAATAAGCGTTTGGGTGTAATTCCTTCCATGGAAGGCGGCGACATTTCCAGCCTGTATATGGATGACGGATATTTGTTTTTCAAAGCCACCCCTACGGAAATGGCTGTTTATCATGACACCATTGATTTTGAAATCAAGATTCAGGAAGGACCACAGGCAACCATTGGAAAAGTTGAAATTGTTGGAAACGACAAAACAAAAGAACATGTGATACGGCGCGAATTGAGAACCATACCCGGACAAAAATTCAGCCGCCAGCTTATCATCCGTACACAAAGGGAATTGGGCCAGCTTGGTTATTTCGATATGGAAAAAATTAATCCGAATATAACTCCCCATATTGAAGATGGTACGGTTGACATTACCTGGAACCTGGTTGAAAAATCAAGCGACCAACTGGAATTGTCCGCTGGTTTCGGCGGTGGCATCGGGCTTACGGGTACCATAGGAGTTTCATTCAATAATTTTTCCCTCAATAATATTTTTCACAAGGAAGCATGGGATCCGCTGCCTGTGGGTGACGGACAAAAGTTGAGCCTGCGTGCACAAAGTAATGGCCGGCAATTCAGGTCATACAATGTATCATTCACGGAACCGTGGCTGGGAGGAAAGAAAAAGAATTCCTTTACCGTAAGTTATTATGATACCAAATATGCAAATGCATTTGATCCGACGACGGGTCTCTATAATTCAAAATTTGCAGACTCTTCCTACATCAGAACAATGGGAATAGGTGTGTCTTTGGGAAAACAATTAAAATGGCCGGATGATTTCTTCGCATTGATTTATGAACTGAATTACCAGCGATATTCAATGAAGAATTACAACATATTCCCTGGAATGGCCAATGGAGTTTCCAATAATATCAGCTTTAAGATTACATTGGCAAGAAACTCAGCCGGGCCTAATCCGATTTTCCCGACCAGCGGTTCCAACTTTTTGCTCAGCGCCCAGTTAACCCCTCCTTATTCGTTGTTTAACCATGGAAAATCAGAACAATTTGGAGAATATAAATGGGTGGAATTCCATAAAGAAAGATTTACGGCAGAATGGTATGTCCCTATTGGACAACCGAAAGGTGAAGAAAGAAACAAACAATTCATTATTCACGCAGCAGCCAAGTTTGGATTTTTGGGAAGGTATTCCAATAAAACAATTCTTTCCCCGTTTGAAAGATTCCAATTGGGAGATGCAGGTATGACAAATACTTTTGGATTGATTGGTTATGATATCATCGCCCACAGAGGATATCCGGTGTATGACAACAGTGATCCCAAGATTAATCCTGATCTGAGCCAGGCAACGAATTTCTTTACCATTTTCAATAAATATACGCTTGAAGTAAGATATCCGTTCAGTACTGCCGCCAGCAGTACCATCTTCGGGCTGGCATTCTTTGAAGCAGCTAACGGATGGTATGGTTTCAAGGATTATAACCCCTTTAAATTGCGGCGTTCTGTGGGTTTGGGAATGCGCTTCTTCCTGCCGATGTTTGGTTTGCTTGGGTTTGACTATGGTATAGGATTAGACAGAATTAACGGAACAACAGGAATAAAAGGCGCAGCCAAGTTTACCTTTATGCTGGGTCAGGAACCTGAATAATGAAGATCAGAATGAGGTTTGAAAAAAATGTGATTTTATCGTTTGGATTTTGATTGAGAATACGAAATGAATTTATACGTTTCACCGTTGAATAGCAGTAATAAAAGAAAACGACCATGAAAAAAATAATCGTACTGTTGTTGGCCGGTTTTGCATTTATGAATGCCGATGCCCAGCGCTATGCTGTGATTGACTCTAAATACATTCTCAATAAGATTCCCGCATACACAGAAGCCCAGGATAAATTGAATCAGTTCAGCGCTATGTGGCAACAGGAAATTGATAAGCAATCTGCCGATCTGGAAAAGTTGCAACGGGAATATGATGCCGAGAAGGTTATGCTTAGCGATGATTTGAAAAAGAAAAGGGAAGATCAGATATTCAATGCCGAAAAATCATTGAGGGATCTGCAGACCAAAAGGTTTGGCTACCATGGTGATTTGTTTAAGAAGCGTGAAGAGCTGATAAAGCCAATTCAGGATAAGGTTTATAATGCAATTCAAAAGCTGGCCGCCGAAAAAATGTATGACTTTATTTTGGACAAAAGTGAAGGAATTACCGTTATATTTGCCGACCCAAAACTTGACAAGAGTGATGAGATTTTAAAAATGCTGGGTGTTAAATAAAAATAAAAATGAAACTTCCATGCAGCCAATAAGAATTAAATAAACACTTAAAACTATAAACAAACTTCAAGAACATCAAATGAAACACTTTTTCGCCATTCTATTTATTTCAATAGGAATATTTGGATTCAACAACACGACAAGCGCTCAGAAAATCGGATATGTAAATGCTGACAGTATTATCATGCTCATGCCCGAAGCTACCAAGTTGCAGAACGATTTAAATGCGTATCAGCAATCTCTTTATCAAAATGCACAGGACAAACAGAATGCTTTTAATTCGGCTGTTCAGCAGTTCATTAAAGATTCCTCTACCATGAGCCCCAGCCTGAAGGAAGTGAAGAGAAATGACCTTCAGAAACAAAGCCAGGATTTGTCAAATCAGCAACAGGAAATCAACCAGCAGATGGAAGCCAAAAGGCAGGAACTGGCAATGCCAATTCAAAAGAAACTCCAGGCTGCCATTGAGGAAGTTGCAAAAGAAAACGGTTACACTTACGTTTTTGGAAGAGATGCATTGATTGTAGCTCCACCAAAAGAAGATATCGGGCCGTTGGTAATTAAAAAATTAAATATTAAACCTGCTGCTCCCGCCGCTGTTCCGCCGGCAGGCAAATAAACCATGCAGGAAAATAAGTTTGGAAACCATCCGTGAGGGTGGTTTTCTTTATTTTGGGGAATATCTTCTGAGAGAATTTTTACCACGCAGGTTTTTGAATGAAGTATCTGTTCCTATTTTTGTAATCATGTCACCTGTCGGAATATTTGATTCGGGGATCGGAGGTCTTACCGTGCTAAGAGAAATAAGAAATGCATTGCCTCAGTATGATTATATGTATCTGGGTGACAATGCCCGTGCACCTTATGGGAATAGAAGTTTTGAAACGGTGTATGCTTACACAAAAGAATGTGTGAAATGGATGATGGACAAAGGTTGCCCGTTAATCATTCTTGCATGTAATACTGCTTCTGCAAAGGCATTGCGGACAATTCAACAGAAAGATCTCCCCCGCTGGAATCCTGAGCAACGGGTATTGGGAGTCATCAGGCCGACAGCAGAGGTGATTGGCAATTATTCAGGTACAGGTAATATCGGTATTCTGGCTACCCGAGGCACCGTTCAATCAGAGTCGTACCTTATCGAGATAAGGAAATTTTTTCCCGGCATTCGGATTACACAGCATGCTTGTCCTCTATGGGTTCCGATTATTGAAAACAACGAAGCCCACTCACCGGGCGCATTTTATTTTATCGAAAAAGATGTGAGAGAATTATTGGCGAAGGATGAAAAAACAGACACCATACTTTTGGGATGCACTCATTATCCTTTGATAAAAGATATTCTTCAAAAAATAATTTCACCGGAAATTAAAATTATCGGGCAGGGAGAAATTGTGGCTGAAAGTCTGAAACAGTATCTTCAACGTCATCCGGAAATAGAAACAAAATGTTCCAGGTCTGGCAAAGTAGATTTCTTTACGACAGATGATCCCTCCGATTTCAATCATCATTCAGAATTATTTTTCGGTGAAACCGTGCAGTCGGTACATGTATCGGTGGAATCATCTCATAAATGATTGCCGGGTATTCCTTGATTTTTATAGAACCCGAAAATAAGAATGTAATTTCTGATCAGTATGGTTCAGAGCTCAAAACTCAGGGATGCAAATTCCTTTATGCTCAGTGTTTCTGCCCGCCTGTCAAATAACGAATCGTTTAGTTTTTCAGCGGAGATGATTCCTTTCAGATTATTTCTAAGCGTTTTCCTTCTTTGTGAGAATGCTGTTTTTACAATCTTTCTGAATGATGCATTGTCTTTGATGGCCAACAGATTTTTCCTGGCGGTCAGCCGGATCACAGCGCTCTCTACTTTCGGTGGAGGATTGAATGCTTCTTTTTTTACGGTGAACAGAAATTGTACATCATAATAATATTGGATAAGCACGCTGATGATTCCAAAACTTTTGCTCCCGGGCGAAGCCGCTATCCTTTGTGCCACTTCTTTTTGAAACATGCCGACAACGTTTTCAACTTCTGGAAACCAATCCACAATCCTGAATAAAATTTGCGAGGAAATGTTGTAAGGGAAATTGCCGATAATGGAAAAGGGTTCTTTGAATGGTTTTTCCATTTTGAGAAAATCTCCATGAATAATTTTTAATTCCGGAAATTTTTCCGACAGATAATCAACTTTCTCTTTATCTACTTCCACTGCCAGAAAATGAATATCAGGTAATTTCAAAAGTTTTTCCGTCAGAGCGCCTCCGCCCGGCCCCACTTCAAGGAGTGAATGAAAACTGCATTGCGACAGGTTTTGCAGGATTTTATCAATAACTTGTTTGTCCTTTAAAAAATGTTGCCCCAGCGATTTCTTCAGCCTGTACATGAATGCAATATAGGCTAATCCTGGTGGTCAGTTGATAAGGCTGTTTTGTCAAAAAGCATGATCTGAAATAAATTTCATTATTGTATTTCAACAGATATGGCAACAAAAAAATCCGCAGTAACAAATTCAATAAAAATGTTACTGCGGATTTGGTTGTTATAAATCAACTGTTGGATATGATTCCTTTTTCCAGCAGCTTTTCAGCAATCTGCACTGCGTTGGTAGCTGCGCCCTTGCGTAAATTATCGCTTACAATCCAGCAGTTGAGTGTGTTATCCTGCGTATCATCTCTCCTGATTCTTCCCACGAAGGTTTCATCTTTTTCATGGGCATGAATCGGCATGGGGTAAATGAAGTGTTCAGGATCGTCTTCCAAAACAACTCCCGGAGCATTGGATAAAGTATTTTTTACATCCTTGAGATCAAAATCTTTTTTAAGTTCAATATTGACGCTTTCGCTATGTCCGCCCACTACCGGAATACGTACACACGTAGCTGTTACTTTGATGTCATTATCGTTGATGATCTTTTTGGTTTCATTCACCATTTTCATTTCTTCCTTGGTATAACCGTTTTCCTGAAATACATCGATATGAGGAATGGCATTTTCATCAATCTGATATTTGTAAATCATATCTCCTTTTGTGTGGTTCCGTTCATTTTCTAATTGACGAACACCTTTTGCCCCGGAACCTGTTACACTCTGGTAAGTGCTTACCACCACACGTTTGATTCCATATTTTTGATAAAGCGGATTTAAAACAAGCACCATCTGAATGGTTGAACAATTTGGGTTGGCAATGATGTAATCATCCTTCGTTAATGTTTCACCATTTATTTCGGGAACAACCAGTTTTTTGGATGGATCCATACGCCAGGCAGAGGAATTATCCACAACATAAATACCGGCTTTTGCAAAAAGGGGTGCGAGGGCAAGTGAAGTACTGCCGCCTGCTGAAAACAAAGCGACCTGCGGTTTTGCCTTGATTGCATCCTCAGCGCTAACTACTTTATATTTTCGATTTTTGAAAGTGACTTCTTTTCCAATCGATTTTTCTGAAGCGACAGGAATAAGCTCTGTCACCGGAAAATTTCTTTCTTCAAGTACCTGGAGCATTTTCCGGCCGACAAGGCCGGTGGCACCAACAACTGCTACTTTCATGTTTATATATTTTATTCAGTTTGCAAAGAAATGACAAAGTCGTTTTTACAACAACATAATTTTTTAAAAATGACAGTAACCTGAGTCAGGATTTTTTGAAAATAATAAGGAAAATTGAAATTCATAATTGTTTACCGTCATGTATGTATTGGAAGAGTTTTTTCTTCGAATAGAAGCAGTTCAGAGTTTTACCCAGAATTTAAGAAAATCTGCAAATTCGGAATTGACGATTTCATAACCGGGCGGCATTTCTATGCCAAGGCTGTGATAGGTTACAATTCTTGTTCCTGCCGGCAATTTCTGAAGTTTTTTGTAAAGAACGAGGTTATAATAATCGTATAGTTTTTCATCATACCTTACTTCGTAATCAATCTTCTGTGTTCCCGTTTTATTTTCATAAAATGAATTATAAAAATAGAAATTGTTGTATGCCGAGAAATCTTCGTCTGTCATATTTTTATGAAAGAAAGTTACGTTGGTAAGGTGAAGATCTTTTTTCAATTTATTACACATGGTTACCAGATATTCCCTTTGTTCTATTCCGGTAAAATAAGCCCTGGGTGAATGATGGGCTGCCACAAGGCAGAATTTTCCCGCACCACTGCCGATATCCAGAATTTTTACTCCGGAATAGGTGGCTAAAAACGAAGCAGCTTTGACAGCAACTTCCACAGGTGTCCAATGTTTGGATGCCGCTTCAAAAACATTGCCTGTATAAAGTGAATTGAAAGCCTGATCAGAAGAATAAATTATTGAAGTATTTTTTTCACTTGATATATCTGACATATACATTAACCATACCGGTGTTTTTTGTTAGATTCTATTGTAAAATTTTTAGCCTTACAGTTTCAATTCTTGTGCTCGAAACGCTGAGAATATCGAATAAATAGTCATCAATGATTACACGTTCTTTTTGTCTTGGGATCGTACCGCTTCGGTTGATGATATAGCCGCTCAAAGTTTCAGCTTCGCCTCTTCTTTTAAATTGAAGCTGGTATTTCTCCGAAATAATATCCAGGCTTAATCTTCCGCTCAGTATGTATTCTTTGGGGCTGATTTGTTTATCAGCCTGGGCTTTGGTTCCGTCAAATTCGTCAAAAATATCTCCGAATATTTCTTCCAGCAGATCTTCCATCGTGACTACGCCAGCGGTACCTCCGAATTCATCAATCACCCATGCAATGCTTTTTCTTTCGCGGGTAAACTTATTTATCAAATCGGTTGCATTCATACTTTCGGGTACAATCGGAATGGGTAACAGTATTTCTTTGATAGTCGACGGTTTTCTGAACATATCCAACTGATGCACATAACCTTCAATGGTATCAATGCTGTCGCGGTAAATGATAAGCTTGCTTAATTTGGTCTCATTGAATTTTTGAATTAATTCATCAATGGATGCATTGATATTGACAGCAATAATTTCTTTGCGCGGGATGAGACATGCCTTAATTTTTTTTTCGGAAAGAGAAATAATATTTTCAAATATCTCATTGTTTTTTTCCAGCTTATCATCCTGATCGTCATTTTTTAATTGTTGGACAAACATGTCAATGTCAGGGCGTGAAAATGCAACTGTATTCTTGTTGATTTTGACATTTAGAATAAACTTCAGGATCCATTCTGAAGCCTGTACCAGATTAACAGCAATCCAGGCTACCGGCGACAAAAGAAGTTTTACAAGAAATGTTACAAATCCGCTTCCCAGAATGGAATTGGGCAGAGAATGAAAAGTAATTCTGAAAAAAAGATCAACGATCAGCAGTGCCATTGTTCCGATCGCTGCTGCGATAATCATTTGTATATAAATATTCTGAATGCCCCAATAATCGTAAACCGTGATTAATAATAACCATCCTGTATAGACGAAAATTACAAGGAGCAAATTAATCAGTGCGAGTGTGGCTGAAATAAATTTGGGTGGATTTTGGAAATAATCATACCATACTCTTCCGCTGTATTTATTCTGTTTTTTCTTGAGTTCAATTGCCAGCCGGCTTGCAGAAAAATACGCAGAAACGATACCGTTCATAAAGCAAATAACAGCAAGTGAAACGGCTGTGATGATGATAAGTGTATTTATCTCCATCTAACAAATTTATTGCATTTGTATAAAGAATGTCAGGACTTGAGAAAAGTATTCACAATGCTTTCTGCTTCTTTGCAGGCTTTATCGAAATCGTCGTTGACAATGATGTGTTCAAAATTTTTGCGGAAGGTCATTTCATAAGTGCTCTTATTTAGCCGTGCTTCCAGACTTTCAGGGGTTTCGGAACCTCTGTTTTGTAATCTTTCTTTCAGCGTTTCGAGCGAGGGAGCCTGAATGAAAATTACAAAAGTGTTTACAGGATATTGTTGTTGAACATGAATAGCCCCTTTTACATCCAGGTCAAGAACCGGGACTTTTCCCATTCCCCATATCCTGCTCATCTCTGATTTTGGTGTACCATAATATTTGCCTTCATATACCATTTCCCATTCGAGGAATTCTTTATTGTGGATCATTTTTTTAAAGATGTCGCCATCAATAAAATGATAGTCCACTCCTTCTTTTTCTTTGGGCCTGGGCTTCCGGGTGGTGGATGATACGGAAAAAGAAAGTTGTGGAAATTTTTTTATCAGGTGCCGGACAATGGATGTCTTTCCTGAACCTGAAGGGGCAGTGATAATTAAAATTTTTTTGTAGATCTTATTTTCTTGTTCTTGTTGCATATCCGGTTCTTTAATTCCTTTGAATTTCTGCACCCAGGGATCTCAGCCGTTCATCAAAGTTTTCATACCCCCGGTCAATCTGTTCAATATTTTGAATGGTACTTTCTCCCTCCGCACTAAGTGCTGCAATGAGCAAGGCAACGCCCGCACGGATATCCGGGCTTGTCATGGATATGCCGTGAAGCGGGGCTTTTCTTTCAAGTCCGACAACCACAGCACGGTGCGGATCGCAGAGCACAATTCTTGCTCCCATTTCAATCACTTTATCTACAAAGAATAAGCGGCTTTCAAACATTTTCTGATGGATCAGCACACTTCCTTTTGCCTGTGTAGCCACCACCAGAAGCACACTTAGCAAATCAGGGGTAAGGCCCGGCCAGGGGTGGTCATAGAGCGTAAGCATGGAGTTGTCGATATAGCTTTCGATCTCATACAATGGTTGGCAGGGAATGTGTATGTCGTCATCATGTAACTCCATTTTAATTCCGAGTTGGGAAAATCGTTCCGGAATTACTCCCAGATATTTTATTCCTGCATTTTTGATGGTAATATCACTTTGTGTCATTGCAGCAAGCCCGATAAATGATCCCACTTCGATCATATCGGGAAGTATCGTATGGGTTGTTCCATGCAAAGAATTCACTCCTTCGATCCGCAATAAATTGCTGCCGACTCCGGAAATTTTTGCTCCCATATTTTGCAGCATCCTGCAAAGTTGTTGTATGTAAGGTTCGCAGGCTGCATTATAAATGGTGGTGGTTCCTTCTGCTAAAACCGCGGCCATCACAAGGTTGGCTGTACCGGTGACACTCGGTTCATCAAGAACCATGTATTTTCCTTTCAGCCCGTCTGTATGAAGGTGGAAAAAACTGGCGTCACTTTCGAAATCAAACCGGACTCCCAGTTTTTGAAATCCCGCCAAATGTGTATCCAGCCGCCGATGCCCAATTTTATCGCCACCGGGTTTCGGAATATATGCTTTATGAAATCTTGCAAGAAGAGGCCCCGCCATTAAAACGCTTCCCCGCAACCGCCCTGCTTTTTTTCTGAACTCCTGGGAAGTCAGATAATCAAGATTTATATCTTTTGCCTGAAAAGTGTAGGAATGTGGTTTCAGCGTTTTGACAGATACCCCCAGGTCTTTCAGTAATTCCATCTGAAGATTTACGTCTGTAATATCCGGGATATTATGAATGGCAATTTCTTCCGAAGTCAGTAGTATGGCTGAGATTACCTGAAGCGCTTCATTCTTTGCTCCCTGGGGTTCTATTTCCCCTTTTAACTTCTTTCCGCCAGTTACTATAAAACTGCCCATATTGTAGGAATCAATATTAAAAACCCTGGTTCATGCCAGGGTTAAATTTATTAATCTGAATTCAATTATTAATACTTTCTCTTTCCCCCAAACTTTCTGCCTCTGCCACCTCTGTCACCTCTGTTATTTCTTGAATAACTTTTCCTGCTTTTTCCAATATTGCTTACAAAATCTTCCCTGTTGATGGGATTGCGGTGCCTGATGAATGGTTTGTTGTCAAACTCAAGCTGCCCATTGGTAAGAGCTGAAAGTTCAGCCTGGATGCTGTCATCATGTACCAATTCTTTGTGCCAGTTGCTGTAGGTAAGTTTCATGTAATAGGCAATGGTATTGGCCAGTCCCTGCTTTTTGTCGGGGTCTTCTTCTTTCATTGCTTTATCAATGAGAGATTCCAGGTTCTTTCCCAGATGATTGTATTTGGGATATTTTTTAGGATAGGGTAGAATTGCAGGCTTCTCATTGTAGGTTTCTCTTTCAGGTTTGGGATAAGGACTATCCACATCAAGCTTAAAATCACTTATGATATATAGGTGGTCCCACAGCTTGTGTTTGTAATCTTCCACCTGTTTCAGAGAAGGATTCAAAAATCCCATCAGTTCTACAATTGCATGGGCGTCTTTGGTGCGTTTTTCACGGTCTTCAATAGTCAGTATATAATCTACCATTTTCTGAATATGTCGTCCATATTCACGAATAATCAAATGATTTCTGGTAGTATTATACTCCATAGAGTCAAAATTTATCATCGTAGCAAAATTAAGTTTTCTGTTTTAAATCTTGTTTAAATCCCGGATGGTTTCAGAAGTATTATCACAATCTTATGGCCTATTTGGAAGGAGGGCAGCGATAGGAGGTCAGGTTAAGCGAAATCCCGACTTCCATTATTGCATAAGAATCTTTTTGTTTGCTGAATCCTCTTTGCCTTCCTTCAATTCCAATTGGGGTTCCGGTTTCGTACGACCTGTCCTGTAGCAATCCGGCTACATTTTTTCCGCCTGCGGTACTTGGAAATTTATCTATTCCGACATAGGTTTTGCTTACATCGTCAATATAATCTGTTGTAGTAAAACGGTATCCGATTTCGCCGAATACATTGACTTTGTCATTGAGTGCATATTTTACTCCGAAGCTTATCGGGAAACAAACTGCCATTGACCCATAGGTCTTTCTTCCCTGGTAAAACGTCTGCCCTTCTGTGTGCAGAGGCCTTAAAAAATATTTTTGCCCGTCTAAATAGGTATAAGGATCATAACTAAAAATACCTACTCCTATAGATACGTAAGGGGTAAAAATATGATCAGGGTCTGTTGGGATAAATTTGAAAAAATTAAAGTCGCCCTGTACCGCCAATTCCAAAATACTTGTATTAAAACTCAAATTCCTTCTTTGCTGATATTCGTTGCTGCTGTACCTGTCACTATATCCCAAAAGCGCATAATGACCTGAAATTCTGAATCCGATATAGTTGTTTATTTGTTTTCGGAAAAAACCGCCAATTGCCAGTTTGGGCCTGTTGATTTTACCCGTAGTGTTCAGGTCTCCAAAATAATGGGCAACACCGGCAGAAATTCCAAACTCTGCATCCTGCTGATAAGCATATTGCTCTCCCTGGGACATACCTGAGAAATAGCAAAACAAAACAGCTATAACAATGAACAATTTTTTCATGAGGCGATTAAAAATGCTAAGTAGAATTTTTGCAGTCCCTAAACTTTAGTGAAAAAATGGAGCTAAAAGTACCGATTAATTTCTTTTATCCAATCCCCAGGACAGTTTATTCCTTAAAGTTTGCAAAAAATTATTTTCACTAAGCCTTACCAGGCTTATATGGAAAGACTCTTTTTTGATTGCCAGCAATGACTCTATCGGGGCAATTTCCCTGCGGCTGTCCAGAGTGCATTGAAATCCGTCGGTACGCCCCTCCACCTCAAAGGATACCACTGATTGATCCGGCACTACAATGGGCCGGATGTTCAGGTTATGAGGTGAAACCGGCGTGATAACGAAACTCTTGGACTCGGGAAAGAGAATGGGTCCGTTGCAACTCAGGGAATATCCGGTGGATCCTGTGGGGGTTGCCACAATGAGGCCATCTGCCCAATAAGTATTCAAAAATTCACCATTCAGATAAGTGTGGATTTTGATCATCGGCGAAGAATCTTTCTTGTGAATGACAAATTCATTCAGGCCGTATGGCATGCCATTGAAAAGCGGAATATTGGCGTCCAGGTGAATTAATGTTCGCCTGTCAATCACAAATGTGTGTTGCAATAAAGCCTTGATGATTTCACTGATTTGATTGTGGCTGATGTTGGCGAGAAAACCCAATCTTCCGTAATTAACACCAATAATAGGTATATCCCTGTTGGCAGCAAAGGTGACTGCATCCAACAAAGTACCATCTCCACCGAGGCTGATGATATAATCAATATTCTCTAAATCATCCGGCTTGTTGAAAGTGCTGATAGTGTGCTGATACGATAATGAACAATAAAACTGGTTAAAAAAGTCCTGATATATTACAGGTTCAATATTATTATTAGAGAATTCCTGCAGGATTAATTTGATTCCTTCCAATTGATCAGATCCCAAACCCCGGCTATAAACAGCAATTCGCATTTTTAGAGAATAGATTTCGCCAAAGGTACTATTATCATTATAGATGGTGCCGGTTCACACCCCTGGCGGGAATAAGGAATGCCATCATTCGACTACCTTTGCCGAAACTTGAAGAAAGATGGTATATCTCACGCGCATTGAACACTTCAATGCGGCACATAAATTATTCAATCCTGATTGGTCGAAGGAAAAAAATGAAGCAATTTTTGGAGGTTGTGCCAACGAAAACTGGCATGGACACAATTATGAATTGTGGGTAACCATCAAGGGAAAACCTGATGCAAGCACGGGTTACTCAATCGATGCACGGGTACTCAGTAAATTGGTAAAAGAAGTTGTTTTGGATAAAGTGGATCATCACAACCTGAATATTGACGTGGATTTTATGAAAGGGAAAATGACTACAGTGGAGAATCTTGCGATGAGTATTTGGGAACAATTGCGGGGCGGATTACCTTCTGGTGTCAGTCTTCACCGCATCCGGCTGTATGAAACACCCCGTATTTTTGTAGAATATTTTGGAGAATAAATAAAAATGGACATGGAAAATAAGAAGGTGGCAGTTTTCAGAAAGGAACATTTTTGCGCTGCACATCGTCTGCATAATGACGCGTGGGATGAGCAGAAAAATTTTGCAGTTTTTGGCAAATGCAACAATCCAAACTATCACGGGCACAACTATGAACTGATTGTAAAACTGATCGGCATTCCTGATAAGGATACTGGTTTTGTAGCAGATTTGAAAAAATTAGGTGAATTGATCAGGGAAAAGGTGATCAGGAGATTCGACCATAAAAATCTCAACCTCGACGTCGAAGAATTCAGAGAAAAAAATCCAACTGTAGAAAATATTACTATTGTAATTTATAATCTGCTAAAAGATTACATCGAACCTGACAGGGAATTGGTAATCAGGCTGTATGAAACTGAAAAAAATTTTGCGGAATATCCCGCTTGAACTAAACCTTCAAAATAAATAATGGCATACAAAAAGACAGAAGAATTCGATGATGAAACCACATCATCGCTGATGCAGAATTATGAATCCGTTTTAAAACTGATAGGAGAAGACCCAACAAGGGAAGGGTTGCTCAAAACTCCCAAAAGGATTGCAAAATGGATGCAATTTGCTACCAAAGGTTATGAAATGGATGCAAGTGAAATTTTAAACTCTGCCAAATTTCACGACACCATCAGTGAAATGGTGATAGTAAAAAATATTGAATTGTATAGCCTGTGCGAACATCACATGTTGCCTTTTTTCGGGAAGGCGCATATTGCCTACATTCCCAATGGATGGGTAACAGGCCTGAGTAAAATTGCACGGACAGTGGATGTATTTGCCCGCAGGTTGCAAATTCAGGAAAGGTTGACTCATCAGATTTTAAATGCAATCAAAGATTCATTGAATCCGCTGGGAGTGGCTGTGGTGATTGAAGCTGAACATTTGTGTATGATGATGCGCGGCATTCAGAAACAAAACTGTGTGACGACTACCTCAGCATTTACCGGTGAATTTGAAAAACAGAGCACCAGAAATGAATTTATCAACCTTATTCAATCAGATTTAATCAAGAGAAGATAAAATATGGCGCACGCTTTTGTATTTCCCGGACAGGGAACACAGTTTTCAGGAATGGGTAAACATCTTTACGATGAGAATGCCACAGCAAAAGAATTATTTGAAAAAGCCAATGATGTTTTGGGTTTCAGAATTTCTGATATCATGTTTTCAGGTACCGCCGAAGAATTGAAAGAAACAAAGGTGACACAACCTGCTATTTTTCTTCATTCTGTAATTGCTTTTAAAGTTTTGGCAACAGCCATGCCTGAAATGGTTGCCGGACATTCCCTCGGAGAATTTTCAGCTCTTGTTGCAAATGAAGTGCTTGATTTTGAAGACGCCTTGAAACTGGTAAAGGTGAGGGCAACTTCGATGCAGGCCGCATGTGAAAAAAATCCATCAACCATGTCGGCTGTTCTCGGTTTGGATAATGAAACGGTTGAAAAAGTATGTGCATCTGTGGACGGTGTTGTCGTTGCTGCCAACTATAATTGCCCGGGGCAAATAGTGATATCAGGAACAAATCCGGCAGTTGAACGGGCAAATATTTTATTGAAAGAAGCAGGTGCAAAGAGGACAGTTCTCCTTCCCGTAGGCGGAGCTTTTCACTCACCTTTGATGCAACCGGCAAAAGAAGAATTGGAAGGAGCCATTCGCAACACTCATTTCAAAAAGGGAATTTGCGCAGTATATCAAAATGTAGTGGCACAGCCTGTAACTAATCCTGAAGATATTCAGGAAAACCTCATCAGTCAGTTGACCGGGCCGGTAAAATGGTCTCAATCGGTTCAGCAAATGATTGCAGATGGAGCTAATCATTTTACAGAATGCGGCCCGGGAAAAGTTCTTCAGGGATTGATATTGAAAATAAATAAGGAAGTAACTACTGACGGTATTGGTTAAATTCAGGTTTATTATTTCCCGGTTTTAATTTTTTTAATAGCTAACTTTCAGAAAAGAAATTATATGAGAGCTGCTATCATTATTTTTTCATTTGTAATTATGACGAATGTTAGTTTTTCACAAATAAAATATCCTGATGCACGCAAAGTGGATCAGAAAGATGACTATTTCGGTACCATTGTTCCGGATCCATATCGTTGGCTGGAAGATGACAACAGCACTGAAACAAAGCAATGGGTCAATGAAGAAAACTATATTACCGAAAATTATTTATCTAAAATTCCATTCAGGAACCAGATAAAGGATTCATTGGAAAAATATTTCAATTATCCACGTTATGGCGCTCCGTTTAAGCGTGGCGAATTCTATTATTTCTACAAAAATGACGGATTGCAAAATCAAAGTATTTTGTATCGCCAAAAAGGATTGGATGGTAAAGCTGATGTTTTTCTGGATCCAAACAAACTTAGCAAAGATGGAACGGCTGCAGTGGGTAGCATCTCTTTCAGCAAAGGATCAGGATACATGGCCTATCTCGTAGCCCAATCGGGAAGTGACTGGCAGGTAGCTGAGTTGATGGATGTCAGGGATGGAAAACGGCTGGAAGATAAAATTGATTTTATCAAATTCAGTGAACTTTCATGGAAAGGAGATGAAGGTTTTTATTACAGCCGTTACCCGGTGCCGGATGAAAAAGAAAAATTGACAAGCCAGAACAGGTTTCACAAAGTATATTTTCATAAGATAGGGACGCCACAGAGTAAAGATGAATTGATTTATGAAGACAATAATCATCCCATGCGGATAGTAAGTGCGGGAGTTACCGAAGATGGAAGATTTCTTATGCTTTCTATTTCTGAAGGGACAAGCGGTTCAGAACTTTTGGTGAAAGATTTAAAAAATAATCAGAAGGATTTTACACTTTTGATAAAAGGATTTTCCGGTGAAAACAGTTTTGTGGATAATGACGGAGATAAAATTATTGTGCGAACAAATCAGGATGCACCCAATTACAGATTGGTTTTAATAGATCCGGCACATCCCGATAAGTCCCATTGGAAAACCATCGTTCCGGAACAAACTGAAATGTTGGAAAATGCGGGAACAGGTGGAGGAAAATTATTTCTGACTTATCTGAAAGATGCTTCCTCAAGAATTTATCAGGCTTCATACGATGGCAGTATTGAACACGCAATTGAATTGCCCGGAATCGGTTCTGCAATTGGGTTTGACGCAAAACGCGGCGACAAAGAAATTTTTTATATTTTTTCCTCTTACAACTATCCTGTTACTATTTTGAGATATGATATTGCGACAGGTAAAAGTACCTTGTACCGGAAGAGTGATTTAAAACTCAGAACCGATAATCTGGAAGTAAAACAATTGTTTTTTACAAGTAAAGATGGTACACGCGTACCCATGTTTGTCACTTATAAAAAAGGAATGAAACCCGATGGGAATAATCCTGTGTTACTTTATGGCTATGGAGGATTTAATATTGCACTGACACCCTCATTTTCGGTTTCCAATGCTTTTTTTGTTCAGCAGGGTGGAGTATATGCGGTTGTGAATTTGCGCGGAGGAAATGAGTATGGAGAAGCGTGGCACAAAGCAGGGATGCTTCAAAATAAACAACATGTTTTTGATGATATGATATCTGCCGCTGAATTTTTGGTGAAAGAAAATTATACCAATCCTCAGAAACTGGCTTTAAGGGGCGCAAGCAATGGTGGTTTACTGGCAGGTGCAGTTATGACGCAGAGGCCTGACCTTTTTAAAGTGGCAATACCCCAGGTTGGCGTCATGGATATGCTGCGTTATCATAAATTCACAATTGGTTGGGCATGGGCAACAGAATATGGAAGGAGCGACAATGAAGTTGATTTTAAAAATTTATATAGTTATTCTCCTCTTCATAATCTGAAAAAAGGAGTATCCTATCCTGCAACTTTGGTCACCACTGCCGATCATGATGACCGCGTTGTGCCGGCACACAGTTTTAAATTTGCGGCTACTCTCCAGGCCGACAATGCGGGTTCAAATCCTGTGCTCATAAGGGTTGAAACCAAAGCCGGGCATGGAGCGGGTAAACCTGTCACCAAACAAATTGACGAAGAAACCGACATCTGGAGTTTTGTGATGTACAACCTCGGGATGCAGATACATTGAAAATAGCAGCATCCGGAACTAAAATAAAACCCCGTCAAAATGAGCGGGGTTTCGCATTCTTGTGGGTAATTGATTGGCTTTTCTTAGCGAGTTTTAAAGGAGGTGAAACTATTGTCTGTTCCCACCTCTTCTCTGTGGCATAAGATTAGGTTCAATGTCGTTCTTGTATTGTTTGAACTGGTCGTCAGTAAAGATGTTTTTCAGTGAAGCATCACGGTCATCAGTGGCTTTCTGAAATACCGAACGGTCAGGTCTTTCTCCCTTGTCTCGTGCTTCCTGCATTGTTTTTTGAAGATTATTGTAAAAATCAGTGAACACGGTTTGGGTTTTTTGTTGTTGCTCTGCATTCAGATTGAGCGGAGATAATTTTTCCATTACACCTTTAACCCTGTCTTCAACTGACATACGCTGCATTTGTGCGCTGGCAGTAAATGAAACTGACAAAATGAAAGCCAGTAGCATTGTGATTTTTGTTTTCATATACTTATGAGGTTTTTTACTTTTTTACAGATGTACTGTTGTTTTTGCGTGGCTTCCCGATCATTCTGGAATTGATCCGCTTCAGGAGGCTGTCCATTTGAGGGATTTGATCAGGGGTGCACAATTGCCTGACGACCTGAAAATAATTTCGCATGCTGAGGTCGAGAAGCTTTTGATGCAGGGCGATGGAATCTGCAAGGGAATTTAGGGTGGTGTCGCCGGTTTTCTGATAGAGGGTATTATAAAAATTTTCTTTTGCAGTTCTGAGTTGTGAAAACTGGGATCTTATGTTGGGCCGGTTTTCTTTTCTGAGGCTCATATAATCTGCAATCTGTTTTTCAGTAAACCCGACTTTTTTTCTCAGGACAGCCGACATTCCGCTGTCTTCTGAAGTCCTTTCTTCATCAAAGTGATGTTTTGACCCATTGGGTTTGATGAGGAAGTAAAGCATTACGATATTGGCAGCCAATAAGACCAGAATAATGGATAGCAAAACTTTATTGATTGATTGCTTTTTCATCATGGATTGATTTTTTCCACATCAGACAATGAAAGATTCATTTGTGAATACTCATCTACCGAAGCAATCTCGCTGGTTTGTTGGGCTGTGGGTTTTTGCACAGTGTTTAAAACTGCAAAAACATTTATCAGAATAATTATCATGACCGTAGCTATTGCTATAGCAGGTTTGGTAATGAATCTGATGACTCCCTCAATATAACTCCTCGAATCATTCAGGCGTTCCTGAACCCGGGTAAAAAAATAATAGCCCGGGGAGGCCCTTCTAACACCATTGAGGCTATTCAGAATTGATTCTATTTTTTTGTCCTGGTTCATTTGAAAGAATATTTACTTGATTAATTAGACGTTTAATTATTTTAAAACCTTTGTCATTGTTCTTTTAAAAGATCGCTAAGATATTTCTTTAAGTTTTTCTTTGCCCGTTGAAGTAAGGCATCCACTGCATTTGTACTTAAGTTCATGATTTCTCCCACTTCATTGTAACTCAGGGTTTCCATTTTGTTCAGGATGAAAGCTGTCTTTTGATTTTCAGGCAATCTCTTCACTGCTTTAAACAACCATTCTGCATCTTCTTTGTTTTCGGCCATTACACCCGGATGAACAAAGTCTGGCGGGTCGTGAATCAATTCATCATTTTCATTGTAAAGGCTGTAAATAAAGCTGAATCTTTTTTTTCGTTTTTTCTTTCTGAGGGCATCCAGTGATTTGCGAATTGTGATCTGGTAAAGCCAGGTAGAAAGTTTGGATTCTCCTTTAAAACTATTTACAGCTTCAAAAACCTTTACAAACACTTCCTGCGCCACATCCTCTGCATCACTTTCATTTTGCATCAATCCGAGTGCGGTATTATACACCATATCCTGCCACCGCGTAACCAGCGTTTTAAACGCTGCTCTATCCCCGTTCTGCAGAAGCCTGACAAGTTCAATCTCTTCCAAGAGCAGCAGTTTTATACTGACTAAAACGAAGGCCTGTTCCCAAATCCGCCTGGTCTGCCCCCGCCGGGGAAAAACCGGTGCTCCATGTCATTATTTTGTGGCTTAGCCTTTCCAAAGTTTTTAAGATTGTATGTAAAGGTCAGCATAAAATATTGTTGCAACACCTGATTTCTTGTATCCTGGATATAAGATTCTGTTACATCTCTCGAAATACTCTTATTCTGTTTTAACAAGTCAAATACTGAGAGTTTTATTTCCCCTCTTTGACCTTTCAGGAATCTTTGTCCAACTGCCATATTCCACAGAAAAAAACTTTGGTTAAATCCTGCCGAAAGTCCGCTGTTGGCATTGTAAGAAATATTGTTTTGAAAGAAGGTCCCTTTTTTCAATGACAGGCTCATGTCAAGGCCTGCGGTCTGATTTACATAGTTCTGATTCTGATTGGGAAGGACGGTATTATTTACATTGTTAAAACTGGCATTGTAGGAAAGATTAAAATCCACATTCTGACTGATGTTGCTTGCCAGCACGGCACCTACGTTATAATTATAGTTGTTGGAAATGTTGCTGACGTGATTGAGCAATCCGGGCTGCCTTGAATAGGAGATACCACCATTCAGGTTCAGGTTGGTTTTGATGAACTTTAATGGCATGCTATAATTGAAGAAAGATCTGAAACTGATATATCCATTCAGGTTAACCGGTTTGGTTAATTGAGAACCTCTGTGAAGTATAATGTCTTTGGCCAATACTGAATCCTGAGAAGCCGTGAATGTGGCATTGGTTATGTAGTCATTGATTTGGTTGACGAATACATTTGCAAAGAAACTCTTTTCACTTATTCTGTTGGTATAGGAATACCGTATCATACCTACATTCTGATATTGTTGTTTCAGGTCCGGATTTCCTGTCGAGTAAATCAATTGATTGCTGGTATTGATTACATTTTGCAACTGGGTGACTGAAGGGGCGCGCACTGATCCGCGATAACGGGTAAAAATGCTGCCATATTTTCCAACCTTAAATCTGCCAAACACGTTACCAAGAAAATTGCTGAATGTGAATCTGATGTTGGATTCCATTGGAAAAATCTGGCCACTCTTCAAATCACTATACTGATAGCCCACACCTGCTGAAATCATATTATTTCTGTCGCCATGCCTGAAAGTGATTCCGGCATTCTGGGTATTGTAGGTGTTGTCAAACTTGTTGCTGAGCATGGTATCCAGGATATTGTATTTTGAAACTGAATTATCAAAATCAAATGTTTCGCGGTCAGCGCGGCTCTTCTGAATGGCGGGGTTATAGTTAAATTGTAATTGGGTTTTGGTTGCCAGGGGTTCAGTGTAAACCATATTCAGGCTATATCTGTTGCTATGGCTCAGGCTGCTTGTATATTGGTTTATTGTGTCGGTTAATAAGGTAGTTTTAAAATAGCTGTTGAGTGCATCATTGAAATTGTATCCATCATTGTTGGTGAGGTTTGCGTTTAATTGTAATGAAATGCTCCTGCCTCTTTTGGCGAATGCATGGCTATAAAGTATGCCGCCGCTGATGTTGTGGCCTTTTAAATGGGAAGTGAGATCATTTCCGGATTTACTGATTAACTGCTGATGGTCTGAGGCTGAATTGACGCCAAGGATATCATTGATAGAATTATTGATCTGAAAGCCACCATTGGCCGTTACAAGAATTCTATTGGCTGAATCCAGTTTATAATCCATCCTGTAGTTGAACCTGTGATTGTAATTATCTGTATGCGATATGGTGTTTTCATCATAATAAGTAACAGAATCTTTCAGGAGGTTTTGTCTGTTGATGAGTTGGTTATTGTTGGTGGAACTGTTGTTGAAGAAATAACTTGCCGTTACATCAATCTTTTTTCCCCAGGCATCACTGTAATTGAGCCCGACAGAATTGGTTTTTGCTATTCCATTTTGTTGGCCGACAAAGAAATTGTTTCCTCCACCGAATCCACCGCCACCTCTGAACCCTCCTCTTCCACCGGAAGCATTAACAAGGTCCTCTGAAGAAAAGTTTTGCTGATTAATGTTGTTTGTCAGGCCTATGAGTGTGATACGGCGTGCATTGTTGAAAAAACTGATGTTGCCACCTCCCTGGTAGGTGTTGTCTGTTCCGTATCCGGCGAATATCCTTCCAAAGTTGCCCTGCCGCATATTGGGTTTGGTAACAATGTTGATGGACTTGGTGGTATTGCCATCGTCGAATCCTGTCAGTTGTGCCTGATCGCTCAGCCTGTCGAAAACCTGGATTTTGTCGACAACTTCTGACGGCAGATTTCTCAGTGTAGCAGTAGCATCGTCGCCAAAGAAATCACGCCCGTCAACAGTAACTTTTTTAACGGTCTCTCCCTGCGCAGTGACTGTTCCGCTTTTATCCACAGTTATACCCGGCATTTTTTTGATAAGATCTTCTGTAGTGGCATCAGGGTTTACTTTAAACTGATTTGCGGAGAATTGGGTCGTATCGCCTTTCATAGTTACCGGTGGAGGTGTCGCATCGATTACAACGGCCGAAAGTGTTTCTGCTGATTTGTGAATTTCAATTGATCCGAAATTATAATCACTTTTTCCCAACTGGAATTTCTTCACAAAAGGAGAGAATCCGATTGAGGTTACCTGCAGATAATAGGTGCCAGAAGAAACATCACTTATGGTAAATGAACCATCATTTGCACTTACCCTTTGAGCGACTATGGTGGAGCTGTCTGCCTTAAGCAATGAGATGGTTGCTTTTGCCATGGGTACATTGTCAGTAGCGTCTTTCAGCGTACCGGTTATTTTTTGAGAATAAGCGAGTGAGGAAAAAAGTAAGGTAGTTATGAGGGCCAAAAAGTAACGTTTCATCATTGATTGAAATATGTTACGGTTTGACGTTGATGTGTAAGAATACCTTCGGAAAATGGTTTTTTTAATTGTGAAAACTTTGATAAAGCCATTTGTAATTTTTTGAAATTGAAATTGATTTTGAAACCTGATCTCACCTTCTTCAGATACCTGATTTTTTAAAAAAAGTACACCCCGTTTTTCATCAATCTATTTTTAAATGGATAGTTTTAATTACCAGTTTGCCCATTTTTTATCATAAATGAAAGTTGGTTTTTTCAACTAATTATTTCTTCTGAAATCAACTGATTTTTAATCCCGCAATCAAATTAATTTTTATCGTAGAAAATCTTTTGTTTACTTTCATCCCTACTGTTCACTAAAATTGAATTAATGAAAATTGGTTTTCATGGTGCAGCCAGGACGGTGACCGGCTCGAAGCATCTGCTTACTTTATCAAACGGAAAAAAATATTTACTTGATTGCGGAATGTACCAGGGGCTTGGAAAAGACACCGATGTGCTCAACAGGGATTTTGGATTTGATCCTGCTAAAATTGATTATGTAATTCTTTCGCATGCTCATGTGGATCATTGCGGATTGTTGCCAAAGCTCGTCAAAGACGGATATCCGGGAAAGATTTTTTGCACGCCTCCCACCAAAGAACTCGCTACAGTTTTAATGGAGGATAGCGCCAATATCCAGGAGAACGATTTGAGGTTTCTCAACAAAACCCGGTCGGCACAGGGGAAATCTTTTTTGCAACCTTTGTATGATGTGAACGATGCGAGGAATGCATCTGACCGGTTTGTGGAAGTGGATTATGGTAAATGGGTTTCCATTGATGAAAATGTAAAACTGATGTATCTGGATGCAGGGCATATTATCGGGAGCACAACAGTTCATCTTCAAATTACAGAGAATGGAAAAATAACCAATCTGACATTTTCAGGCGATGTGGGCAGATACAGAGATGTGATTCTCAAATCGCCCGCAGAATTTCCACAGTCTGATTATATCATTATGGAAAGTACTTACGGAAATAAATTACATGACCGGGTGACTGGTACATCTGAAGCTCTTCTCAAATGGATTACGGAAACCTGTATTGAAAAAAAAGGAAAACTGATTTTGCCTGCATTCAGCGTGGGCCGTACCCAGGAACTTTTGTATGCGCTCAATACGCTTGAATTGGAAAACAGTTTACCCGATCTGCCCTACTATGTTGACAGTCCGCTAAGTCTTGAAGCAACCGGAATAATGAAAAATTATCCTCAGTATTTTAATAACCGTATTCAAAAGGTAATGCAATCCGATAACGATCCTTTCCAGTTTAAAGGACTCCGATTTGTAAAAACCGTGGATGAAAGCAAATCGCTTAATTACCGGAATGAACCGATGGTTATTATTTCTGCGAGTGGAATGGCTGAAGCCGGCCGTGTGAAACATCATATCAGCAACAATATTGAAAATAGCCGCAATGCCATTGTCCTTACGGGATATTGTGAACCCAATTCACTTGGTGGCCGTTTAAAATTACATCCCAAAGAGGTGGGGATTTTTGGATTTGTACACCAGGTAAATGCAACAATCGGTGAAATAAAAAGCATGAGCGCACATGGCGATTATGAAGATTTATCTCAATGGCTTGCCTGCCAGGATCCGAAACAAGTGAAAAAATTATTTCTTGTGCATGGAGAATATGATGTGCAACTTGATTTTCAAAATCGCCTTATCAGCAAAGGTTTTTCAGATGTGGAGGTTCCTGCACTCCATTCAGAGATCGGATTAGGTTAAAACGGGTTTTAAGGAATGTTTTAATTCAAAATTCCTAATTCATAATTCAAAAAACCATGATCAGCTATTGGGAACAAAAAACTTTTTATCACCATCGCCATCTGATTATTTGCGGAGCCGGTTTTACCGGATTATCCGCAGCTATTTACTTTAAAAGAAAGTTTCCTGGGAAAGACGTGCTGGTTATCGAAAAAGATCCTGTGAATGGGGGAGCAAGTACAAAGAACGCCGGGTTTGCCTGTTTCGGCAGCGCATCGGAATTATTAGCTGATCTGAAAAAACTGAATGAAGAGAAAGTCTTTCATCTGGTTTCAGAAAGGATCCGCGGATTACAAAATCTGAGAAATCTTTTGGGTGATGAGAATATCGGGTATGAACCTTTACACGGCTTCGAATTATTCAGGCACAATGACGGGCTTTATGAAAATTGTCTGGACCACCTGGATTACCTGAACGAAAAAGTTCGTTCTATAACCGGTTCCAATGTTTATAATGTTGCAGATAAAAAAATAAAAATTTTTGGTTTTGAGAATGTGGAACACATAATTGAGAATGAAGGCGAGGGCCAGGTGGATACCGGAAAAATGTATTTGTCTTTACTTCAATTGGCAAGAGAGAGCGGAATAGAAATTCTCAACGGCATCCTGATTAATCGATACGATGAAAATGATAAATGTGTAATCCTGGATACTACTTACGGAAAAATTACCGGCGACAAATTTTTGATAGCCAATAATGGTTTTGCATCTCAAATTCTGAAAGACAGCCATACCATACCCGCCCGGGCACAGGTGCTGATTACTTCCGTAATTAAGGATTTGAAGGTGAAAGGTTCATTTCACATGGATGAAGGTTTTTATTATTTCCGCAATATCGATGGACGAGTCCTTTTCGGAGGTGGAAGAAATCTGGATTTTGAAACTGAAACGACGGCAGAACTGAATCTCAATGAAATGATTCAGGCACAATTGGAAAAAATTTTGCACGAGATCATTCTTCCTGATGATGATTTTAAAATTGAACAACGCTGGTCGGGCATTATGGGTTTTGGAGATGAGAAGCAAATCATTTGTAAACAAATTTCTGAAGGGGTATTCTGTGCTGTACGCCTGAACGGGATGGGGCTTGCACTAAGTACATTGCTTGGAAAAGAAGTAGCCGAGATGATGGGATGAGAGTTTTTTCGAATTATGAGACTTTCCCTGATTGATCATTTACCTTAAAGATTTTTGGTTCATCTTTTTCGGAATGGTTTTTTATGCTGGATTTCAAAAATGGTTTTCACTTGCAACATTCTTATTGCCATTAAGCTACATACCTCGTTTAAATATATATTTCTTTCACGCAGGTAAATTAAAATATATGTATTAGATTTAGTGCACCATTTAACTAAGGTATTAGAATGAATTGAGACGACTGGCTTTTTTACTATGAGATTTATGCGTTTATAAGGTGAAAGTTCTAAGGATATAAATTATAAGTAACGATTAACCATATCAGGAGGAAGAGTTTTTCGGGATGGATTTTAATTAATAAAGAAAAAATTTCTTTCGATGGCCTGTGCAATTTTTAAGAAAACCTGGAACCAGACATTACTTAGGTACCTCGTTTCATTATATATTCTAATTTCAGACAGAATTTCGATTTTGAAATTTCGTATGATTACTTATTCCTTCAGGATTTGTATCAGGATATATATATTGGACTGGATTAAGAATTTATCAGGAGTTTTAGTTTCAAGTAGGAAAACGATCAGAATGCTATTCCAACAGCAATTTGTAAAGAGATTGGGGAATCAGCAAGATTATATAGAAATCGAACCGTTTACTATTTCAAACAGCGAAATACTCAGAGTTACTTATGAGATATTGACCCTAAATTGTTGTTCCATCAATCTGCAAAAGTTTAATTCACGTTGTTCAGCTTATTTTTCAGTTGAAGCAGGTACATGGTTTTGGACCGATCAGCCTTAAGTATGGTTCAAAATAATTTTAAAAACATCAAAATTATCATTATGAAACCCTTTTTTATTTCCCTGTTTTTGTTCATAATAAATTCAAATTGTTATGGCCAATTAGAACAAAATACGTGGCTTGTTGGCGGATCGGGGAGTTATTATAAATATACAGAAGATTTTTCTTCACGACCTGCAAGTTATATCGTTAAAGCGAGGAATATAGATATCTCGGCCTCGATAGGTTACTTTGTTTTAAACAGGATGGCGCTGGGGATGAGACCTTATTTTAATGGATTTAAAAGCGAAGTTTCAGGGGAGAAAGGACAAAATTATTATAGGGTATCAGTAGGACCATTTGCAAGGTATTATTTCCTTGAAGGAGAAAGAAGAACAAATTTACTTCTGGATATTGGGTACCAATTAGGATTGAACAGGGACTTCCCCACAGATATAACGTTTAAAGGAAAAAATAATATTTTTTCTGCTATGGGGGGAATGGAGTTTTTTTTTAACACTGCAGCCGGCATGGATATTTTGTTTGGCTATGTCAACAAAATGCTTTCTATTGATAATGCTCCTGTTCAGGTAAATCAACTTTCTAATAAAAAAGGGTTTCAACTTTCTATTGGATTTCAATTTCATTTAGAAAAAAAATAAATCAAAAAGTATGAAATACTTATTTTTTATAATAATCTGCTCCACCTTCTCTGTCAATTTAAAATCACAAACAATCTCCCCATCTCCAAATCAGGAATATTGCCCAGAAGTAGAATATACATTCACCGTTACTATTACAAAACCATTTCAAAATATAATAGGCGAAAGTGGAAGTATAGTTACACAACAGCCCTCTTTACCAGTAGGCAGTACTTTTATTTTTAAAGGTAAGTTCGGAGATGCAAACCAGAAACAAAGTTTCCGTGTTACTTTTTCAGATGGATCTTCTTATCCGTTTGAATTTAAAAAAATCAAATCCTTATATTATCCTGTGACATGTTCGCAGGTACCCAATCAGGCAACTATTACGGCCCCACGTTGCCAGGTAGTGAATATACCATTAACAGTGCCCAATGTACAATGGGGAACAAATTTTGAATCTCCCACGTTTTGTTTTGGTTCCATTTCTGACTTCGAATATCAGCTTCCTGCTAATTGGTCTATTGGTACCAGTCAATCTACCGGAAGCAACTGGATTCCAGGTGGAAATACTGTTACAGTTACTACAGACATGTCTACCGGAGATGGAGGATATATTAGAATTAGGCCTAGAAACAACTGTGGTTCCGGATTGGTAAACGGTCAATTCCCTGGAGCCATCCCAATATCGCGACCCGGTCCAAATCTGACTATTTCAACTTTGCAGGACTATATTTGTACAGTTGGTGGAACTACAAGTTTCACCTTGAATGGCTTACCAACAGGCGCCTCTGTAAGTTGGGCTGTCACATCTAATTCGTCACAACTTCAGATTTTGGGTTGCTTTAATTGTTCAATTGTTACAGTACAACGTACTGGATCTTTAAATACCAAAGCTACTTTGGTGGCCACAGTAACTGATTGTGCTTTCACTTATACTCAATCATATGACGTGACTTTGGGTAAGACCGAATTAAATACGCTTGACATAATTTCTAGTTTTTGTTTATCAGGGAGAAATGTAAAAGTTCAAGTTAATCCTATTGACTATAATGCATCTTATACTTGGTCTGTAACTCCTCCTGCTCAACTTTCCATTTATACCGGTTCTCCTTTTACATTTGTGAGGAGCTATGTCACTCCAAGTACTCCAACTGTTACAGTTCAAGCTCAAAATGCCTGTGGCATTTCAACTTATTCACAGGGAGTTTATTTGGAAAGATGTCCACTTAGTAGCGCTACGCAGGAATCTAATTTTTCTATGTACGTTTCCCCAAATCCTGCGCATACGAATCTTAATGTTTCAATTAAGGGTTCGTTGAATAATTCTGTTCGTGAACAGAAGGAGAAAGTTTATTTTGTATTGTATGATTTCATGGGAATCAATTCAGTCAAAAGTTGGGAATTCTCGAATCAAGAGTCTAAATATAGGCTGGACATAAGCAACGTTGCAAAAGGAACATATGTTTTGATGGCTATCAGAGGTTCACAACAACAGGCAAAACAGGTTGTTATTGACAGATAAGGATGAAAGAAATTTGAATTCGAGGTATATTTAATTTATTTTATCAATAATTTGTTATGTAACAATTAGTGATGTTTTGTTGATCTGCATGGCTTCAACTAAGAAGGAAGTTTAAAAGCTTATTTCCGAAGACTTGCTAAATAAGCTCTGATTGATTTTAAATTATTGTTCAATTGAAAATGTAATATTTAATTCTCTAAAAGAGATATATAAAATTTTTCAAAAAATTTTCAAAAGTATCCAAGTAATTATTATGAAACCCTTTCTAATTTCCCTGATTTTATTCGGCATAAATGCAAATTCTTATGGGCAGTTGGACCAGAATACATGGCTTGTTGGAGGCTCAGGAAGTTTTTATAAATATACAGAGAACTTTTCTTCTCAGCCGTTGAGTTTCATTAGGAAAACAAGGACTATAGATGTTTCCGGCGCGATAGGATACTTCATTATTGATAAGACGGTGGTTGGGTTAAGACCTTTTTTATCTGCATCCGAAACGTCGAGTTCAGGAGTGTTGCTGGCAAAAAACTATGCAGTCGCATTTGGACCGTTTGCAAGATATTATTTTTTAAGAGGTGAGAGGAGAGCAAATTTACTAATGGATATAGGGTATGCCTTCGGACGCAATTTGAACCGTTTAGCGGATGGTAGCAAAGGGAAGAATAACATTTTTTCTTTGGTGGGTGGAATTGAAGCTTTTTTCAACTCCACGGCGGGTATAGAGGTTTTGTTCGGATATGTCAACAGGATCGTTTCTACGGATAATGCATCTGACCCTCAGTTAAATCAGTCTTCAAATAAGAAAGGGTTTCAATTTTCAATTGGATTTCAAATTCATTTGAAAAAAACAGATGAAAAAATATGAGGTAACTTTTCCATTCAATTATGACCATTTAGATTTCGGATTTTCAGCCAAAATGTAATTTGAATATGTGCTTTCAAAAAAATTCATATTCGTTGTTCAATCAATAAAGAAAATGAGGAAAAGTGAGCAGGGGATATCAGTACCCGGTAAATAATAAAATTCTCATTTAGGGATGTTTGAAAGTCTTATATGTGACATCCGCACCAATAAAGTAAAGCATGATTAGTTATTCGAATGAATTTCCAGGCGTATAAAACCCGAAGGTTTATACTTTTTTTCTGTTCATTGAAATCAGGCTGTCCACTTCCCAAAACTTTTCTTTTAGTGTGGCCAAGGCAAAGGCGGCCCCTGATGCGGCAAATACAGAAGCATCAAATGCCGTTTTAATTCCTGTGGAAAAAGTCATAGACAGTGCAAAAATTAAAAGCAGGATGCCACTCAGCTTTGCAAATAATTCTGTTTTATATCCGATTATTAAAGCCAGGGCAAAAACGATTTCTGCGATGGTTGAAATAACACCAAGCGTTGGAATTGCTGATTGCGGAAACCACGGATTAAGAGTACCTGTGTATTGAAGAAAATGATTCCAGTTTCCCCATGCTAAATGGTAATGCCACATGCCAAAACGATCTCCCACCGCCGACAGGAATCCGGCAGCAATAGCAAATCTGAGAAATAATTTTACAAGTTTCCGGTACATCATATTTTGTTTTACTCTTTCAACCATACCGATAAATATACTACTTCCGGAATTTCGCCGAAAAAATATTGATTCAATTTTCTGCTGATTGTTGATGTAATAATTGATGAAATACTTTTTTACTTCAATGAAGTTATTCTCTGGCAAAGATGAGGATATTACCACCACCATCTTTTTTCAGAAATTATTAGTGAATCTGCTTATAAAATGAATTATTAGCGAATTTACTTATAAAATGGATTATTAGCGAATTTGCTTATAAAATGGATTATTAGCGAATTTGCTTATATTCGGGTAATTTATCACGGTATGATAGCTGTTGTTACAGGCGATATTGTCAATTCTGCAAAAGTCAAACCGACGGTTTATCTGAAAATTCTGAAAGGATTTTTAGAAAAGCAGGGGAAACCCCCGAAATCATGGGAAATATTCCGGGGTGATTCTTTTCAGTTCAAATGTAAACCCGAAGACGCTTTTCGCAAGTTTCTGTTATTGAAAAGCAAGATTAAACAAATATCAGGACTAGACATACGTATAAGCATTGGCGTTGGGACCCTGGATTATGAGGCACCTAAAATATCAGAATCAAACGGATCCGCCTTTGTAAATTCCGGCAGGACGTTTGACACCATGAAAGGTTCTCAATACCTGGTGTTCACCACAGGAAATAATGAAGTGGATAAAATACTTAATTTGCTTGCCAGATTTGCTTCTCCCTGGATGGATGGATGGACGGTAGCAGGTGCCCTGGCTGTGGAGATTATTTTGGAACATCCAAGGTGGAATCAGCAACAGATAGCGGCCCGGCTCAAAATAAACCAGTCAGCCGTCAGCCAAAACAGAAAACGAACCCAATTAGATACGTTGCTCGAGTTTGATGAATATTACCGGACAATTATAACTTCATTAAAGCCATGATATTATTCCTAAAACTGCTGCTTGCTCATCTGCTCGGAGATTTTGTATTGCAACCTGAAAGCTGGGTGAAGGAAAAGGAATTGAAAAAATACCGGAGCCCCAAACTTTATTTACATGTTTTGATTCACTTCATTCTGATGGTAATATTCACCCGGGATATATCTCTTTTACCGGTAATTCTAATTATTTCTGTATCCCACCTTTTGATCGATATACTCAAAGTTGGGTTTCAGAATGAGCATAATAGGAGAACCTTGTTTTTTGTCGATCAGGTTTTGCATTTATTGGTGCTCGTAATAACTGTTATTATCATTCTGCCGCAGTCAATAATTATAGGTCAAAAGGAAATTAACTATATACTTATTTTATTCACCGCCATTTTGTTTTTATTAAGTCCCAGCTCGATCATCATAAAAACAATTTTATCAAAGTGGACTCCTGATGCACGAATCAATAATCAGGAAATGGAAACATCCTCTCTGCTGAATGCCGGCAAGATGATTGGTTACCTTGAGAGATTGCTGGTTTTTATTTTTATACTCAATGTGCAATGGGCCGCCATTGGTTTTCTGGTAACGGCCAAATCTGTTTTTCGCTTTGGCGATTTAAAAATGGGACGCGACAGAAAATTGACGGAGTATATCTTGATAGGTACACTTCTGAGTTTTGGCATGGCTATTTTGGTTGGTACAACAGTTGAAAAGATGATTGCAATCATCGAATAAAAAAAACCGCACTGTGGCGGTTTAATAACTTTTTATGGATTCGAAATCTATTTTACGTTGGAGATAAGCGACTTGAAACTTTCGGGTTCATTCATCGCAATATCAGCAAGAACTTTACGATTCAGATCGATCCCTTTCTCATGAAGTTTATGAATGAATTCGCTGTAAGTAAGCCCTTCGGCACGAACTGCCGCATTGATTCTGGCGATCCAAAGCCTGCGGTATTCGCGCTTTTTAAGTTTGCGTCCTGCATAGGCATAGGTCATTCCCTTTTCCTGTACATTTTTCGCAACTGTGTAAACATTTTTTCTTTTTCCGTAATAGCCTTTTGCCGCTTTTAAAACTCTTTTTCTGCGGGCATGGCTGGCAACTGAATTGACTGAACGTGGCATGGTGTAATATTTTTTCCCTGTCGGGAGTTAATAAAATTGTTCTTGTTTATTTCATTCTGAGCATGTGTAATACAGACGGCCTGTTGGTTTTGTCAACCACACCTTTCTTGCGAAGGTTTCTTTTGCGTTTGGTGGACTTTTTAGTGAGGATGTGCCGTTTGAATGACTTTTGATAAACAATTTCACCGCTGCCGGTAACTTTGAAGCGCTTCTTTGCGCCTGAGTTGGTTTTAACCTTTGGCATTTTTTAAAATTTACTTTTACACCCTTGCCGGCGTCCCGAACAGTCGGGCACTTATGGAGCCATGTGGGCAATATGTTTTATGAGCCTTTCCTAAATCAACCAAAACACAAAAAGCTGAAAAAGGGTTGCAAAAGTAATAAAAAATTATTTCTGATGTGTTTTTCTTCTCATATTAAATATTTAAATCAACCCTCTTCTTTTTTTACCTGCAGGAGAGGGCAAATCTAACCGGGAATGATTTGGATGCGCTTCTTTCAGAATAGTTATTGCTTCATCTTTCACTTCCGTATAGCAAATATTTTTTCATGAAATGCTTTCTTAATTAACTGTCATTTTTCGTCAGTTTTTCCCTCGCTGGTAAATGACTCCCGGTTAAACCGGTGAACTTCGAACAAATCGTAAACTTTATGAGCAATTTGGTTTTAGATACACGTCAGGGACATTGGCTTCTGGCAAAAATGGGAAAGAAAGTGTTGCGTCCCGGAGGGAAAGAACTTACATTGAAACTGATAGAAGGAATGAATTTTAAAAATCAGGATGATGTGATAGAATTTGCACCCGGAATAGGATACACTGCCTTCAAGGTCTTGGAAAAGAAACCAAAGTCATACACCGGTGTTGATCTGAATGAAGAAGCTGCCACTTCTCTCAGGAAAAAGATTCATGGAAATAACAGGCAGATTATTGTTGGTAATGCTGCCGAAACCCATCTTCCGGATGCTTCGGCCGACAAGGTGTATGGAGAAGCTATGCTGACCATGCATGTGGACAGGCGCAAATCCGATATTATTCGTGAAGCCCACCGGTTGCTCAGGCCGGGCGGATATTATGGAATTCATGAATTGGGATTGGTACCCGATAATATTTCAGAAGAAAAGAAAGCAATCATTCAACGTGAACTTAGCAAATGCATCAAAGTAAATGCAAGGCCATTAACTCAATTGGAATGGATTCAACTGCTGACAGATGAAGGATTTGAAATTGTGCATGTTTATACAAATACAATGCATCTGCTCGAAACCCGCCGTATCATTGATGATGAGGGACTTTTACGTAGCCTTAAGATAACATTTAATATTTATCGCAATCCTTCAGCCCGTAAAAGAATTAATGAGATGAAATGTGTATTTAATAAATATGATAAAGAAATGAACGCCATTGCTATAGTTGCAAGAAAAAAATAATTTCTGCCACAGGCAGTAATTGTGTCACCCCTCCTGCCTTGGTATGCAGATTGACAAAGGGTATTTGTAAAGAATTTAAAATTCAAAAAAATGAAACAAAATAACATAAAAGTTGTGGTGGTCGGAGGTGGATTTGCAGGATTGAATCTGGTAAAAAAACTTTCTAAAAATAAAAGTTTTCAGATTACACTTGTTGATCATAATAATTATCACTATTTCCCTCCTCTTCTTTACCAGGTTGCGAGTGCTTTTATTGAACCTTCCAACATAAGTTATCCATTTCGCCGGATGTTTCATACAAAAAAGAATCTCAGGTTTCACATGGGATCATTGGTGAATGTGGATCTGGAAAATAAGATTGTTGAAACTTCAAATGATAATCTGCGGTATGATTACCTTGTCCTCGCCATGGGCACACGATCCAACTATTTTGGAATGAGGAATGTGCAGGAACATGCCTGGCCGATGAAAACAATTAATGATGCCCTGAATCTTCGCAACCATATTTTACTCTCCATGGAAAAAGCAGTGAGGGCAACCACGAAGGAGGAAAGAAAGAGAGCGCTCAATATTGTTGTAGCAGGAGGAGGGCCAACAGGAGTTGAAATTTCAGGGATGATCGCAGAACTTGGGCACAATGTTGCACGCAGGGAATATCCTGAAATCAAAAACTTTCAGGGGCACATCCATTTGGTAGATATGGCGCCTGTGTTGTTGGGGACAATGAGTAAAAAAGCTCAGAAGATGGCATCTTCGGTATTGTCTAAACTGGGGGTAAAGATCATGTGTAACGTTGCGGTAAAAGATTACCGGGATGGTATTGTTTATTTATCCGACGGAAAAGAAATTACCACCGATACATTGATATGGACTTCGGGTGTTGTGGCAAATGATATTCCCGGGCTTCCTGATGATATAACGGGTAGGGGTAAACGAATTCAGGTAAATGAATTCAATGAAGTGAAAAATATTCCTGGTGTTTTTGCAATTGGCGACATTTCTATCCAGACAACGGACGGCAATTTTCCCAAAGGACATCCTCAATTGGCACAGGTAGCTATTCAGCAGGGGAAATTACTCGCGAAAAATCTGGCCAGAAAAAGTTCAGGAATGGAAATGATACCTTTTGCCTACAATGACAAAGGCAGTATGGCTATTGTGAGTAAATACAAGGCTGTCGCTGATTTGCACAGGTTCAGCCTGACCGGTTACTTTGCCTGGGTTATCTGGCTTTTCATTCACATTATTCCCCTGATCGGGTATCGTAACAAAGCAAAACTTGCATTCAACTGGTTCTGGTCATTCATTACCAACAATCCTACACTGAGATTAATTATCCGGCCGGGAAAAGTTGTTGATGAAAATGACGAGAAACATACCGAAGAAAGATTGGGATCGTTTGCCTGATGAAATATTTTGGCAGAAAAGAAATCGGGCTTCAAACTAACCTGTTTTCTTAGTTTAATTTGTCAGAGATATTTTCAGAGATGGATTCTAACGGAAGCTGAAGCAATTCCGGTTCGCTGATTCTCATGAGTTCATTCAACTGGGAGATGCTGGTTGCGCTTGCTATAGGAGCGGTGATTGTCTCGTTTTTTAAAATCCAGCCAAGAGCCAATGTGGCCATTGAATATCCTGAATCTTTTGAAAGTTTTTCAAGTTTGTCAATTACGTCTCCCTTTTTTGAAAAGTAACTTGCCACGTTTTCTTTCCTTGTACTTTTAGAAATATCTTCTTCTGTTCTGTATTTGCCGCTTAAGAATCCGTTTGCGAGAGAGGAATGTGTTACAACCCCGATGTTGTGCCGTTTCACGTATGATTGCAGCTCATTCTCATAGGTTCGATCGAGCAGGTTGTATTTTGGTTGATCTGCAACATACGCAGGAAAACCTTTGAAAAGAGACATGTTGAGGGATTCTCTTAACCTTGGGACTAAAAAGTTGCTGGCACCGATATACCGTACTTTTCCCTGCTTAATCAATTTGTCGTATGCACTCAGAGTCTCTTCCACCGGGGTGTCCAGGTCGTCTTTGTGCGAGAAGTACAAATCGATGTAGTCAGTCTGCAAACGTTTTAAAGATAATTCTGCCTGATAAACTATTTGGGATTCCGACAACCCTTTTCCGTCACCCGGAATCGGATCACCTACTTTCGTGAAAATAAAAAGATCTTTTCTCTTCCCTGAATTCCTGAGCCATTCACCAATAATCGTTTCTGATTCGCCTCCTTTATTTCCCGGAACCCATGCGGAATAGGAGTTTGCCGTGTCAACACTGTTAAATCCTTTTCCGACAAAAGTATCGAGGAGATCAAAAGATGTTTTCTTGTCTATTGTCCAGCCAAAGACATTTCCTCCCAATACAAGCGGCGCCAGATTCAAATCACTTTCTCCCAACTTTCGCTTTTCCATCTGCTAATGTGGTTTTCAAAATATCTCTATCAAAAACCTTGCACAATAGTTGCAGTACACAAATAAACTTTTTGCCATGCTGTCAGAAACTTCTCAGAAAGTCAATAAAACTAATATTTTAGACAGTTTCCGTAAGGTGCGAAAATACTCGGAAGATATTTGTAAACCATTGATGACGGAAGACTATGTAGTACAACCTATTGCTGATGTAAGCCCACCAAAGTGGCATTTGGCGCACGTTACGTGGTTTTTCGAAACTTTGGTATTAAAACCTTACCTGAAAGGTTATGAGGAATTTGATCCACAGTACAACTTTCTTTTTAATAGTTATTATGAAACGGTGGGGACCAGATGGATCAGGGCAAAACGCGGCGAACTCAGCAGGCCAACCGTGAAAGAGATTTACGAATATCGAAAATATGTTGATGATGCAATGAGTGGTTTGCTGCAGCAAAACTTACCGGACGATGCTGTGGATACTATCATCACCGGTTTGAATCATGAACAACAGCACCAGGAATTACTTCTGACTGACATAAAATATATTTTAGGCAACAATCCCATCTACCCGCCTTACGATGTTAATTACAAAGAACCGTTTTTTAGTAACGGAAGTGGATATACGAAAATGGAAAAAGGATTGTATGAAATAGGTTATAAAGGAAATGGATTTTGTTTCGACAATGAATTGCAACCGCATAAGATTTATCTCGAAGATTTTCAAATAAGCAATGCCTGTGTCACCAATGGTGAATATGCGGAGTTTATTAAAGACGGCGGGTATAAAAATTTTCATTTCTGGCATTCGGACGGATGGAGATGGATAAATGAAAACCATATTGAATGCCCGCTTTATTGGCATTTGATAGATGGAAAATGGTATGAATATAATTTAGAAGGACTGAAGCCTCTTGACGGAAATACAATTTTGAGACATGTAAGTTATTTTGAAGCTTTTGCTTATGCTCAGTGGAGAAAATTAAGATTACCCACAGAAGGTGAGTGGGAAGCAGCTTCAGATAAATTTACATGGGGAAGCCGGTGGGAATGGACAGAGAGCAGTTATCTTCCCTATCCGGGATTTAAAAAACTTCCGGGTGCGCTTGGTGAGTATAACGGAAAATTTATGGTGAGCCAAAAAGTGCTGAGAGGCGCATCTGTAGCCACTCCTGAAGGACACAGCAGAAAATCGTATCGCAACTTTTTTTATCCTGATGAAAGGTGGCAATATACCGGTATCAGATTGGCAAAATAGAAAAATGGGGAAGGAACAATTTTATCAGGATGTAATCAATGGCCTGTGCTCAAGACAAAAATACCTGTTGTCAAAATATTTTTATGATGCAGAAGGTGACCTTTTGTTTCAGAAAATTATGGGCTGTGAGGATTATTATCCCACACGCTGTGAGATGGAAATTCTAACGGAGCAAACGCAAAATATCGTTTGTTCTGTTTTGGGAAGGGATGAAAAAGTGGATATTCTGGAATTGGGCCCGGGTGATGCCACCAAATCCATTCATCTTATTCGAAAAATGGATCAGCACGGTGAATTGGGCTCCTATATTCCAATCGATATTTCTCCCCACATTATCAAACTGCTTAAGGAAAAGTTTCAAAAAGAATTTCCACATCTTTCTTTTTATGGTATTTCAGGAGAATATTTTAATGAACTTCCCAATGCAATTTCTCATTCTGAAAACAGAAAGGTCATTTTACTTTTGGGTGGCAATGCCTGCAATTATCAGCCTGAAACAACATTGAACATGCTAAAAAAGCTGAATGGCATCATGAAGAAAGGGGATATGGCGTTGATCGGCTTCGATTTGAAAAAAGATCCCCGAATAATAAGAGCAGCCTATTTTGACAGAGATGGGTTTACTTCAAGATTCAACCTGAACCTGCTAAGCAGAATCAACAGAGAATTGGGTGGTGATTTTGTAATTGAAAATTTTACTCATTATGCGTGTTACGATCCTCAGACGGGCGCTTGCAAAAGTTTTTTAATTTCTGAATCAGATCAGGAAGTTTTTATCCGGGACGAAAGGATTTCTTTCGGAAAAGGCGAACCTGTTTTTATGGAAATTTCTCAGAAGTATGACTTGCATACAATCGCCCACATTGCAGAAGAATCTGGATTTGTTCAAAAGGATGTTTTTACTGATAGAAAGAATTATTTTTCTGATGTATTATGGCAGAAAGCCTGAACCTTACTGAAATTTCTTTAACGAATATGCTGATCAGTTATTTATAAAACAGATTTTTCCTTTCTGAAACAGGAGTTGAAAGATATTTTGACAGAAAGGCTTCCTGTTCTTTGTATTTCGTGTAAAACCCTTTTACCTGTTCTCTTGCCGGTTGCGTACCATAGACCAGCGTAGCATCTGAAGCATCTACTTTATTAAATAGTGTAAGTGCCTCATTGATGTTTTTGTCGATTCCATTGAGCATTCCTTTCAGATCAGAATCTGGCTTTACAGGTTCAAAAAGCTGATTCCTGTAGGTGATAAAATTATTCAACTGACCAAGACTTTCGTTCAACAAAGCAACAGCCTCATTGTACCAGTTCATCTGATTCTGCTCTTTCTGATCTTCTATGTTTCCTCTGACAATTTTGTATTGCAGATCGGTAGTTTTATTCCGAATGCCGGCTTTCTTCATTCTTTCAAGTTCGGCTGTATAACGGGTAAGGCTATCCGTATTCTGATATTTCTGAATCGAATCTTTGAAATTGAAAAATACAGCATCCGAATACAATGCGCCGGAATTAAATTCCTGATAGGTCAAAGGTTTGGTCAGCAGTTGCCACATGGGATCAAAAGGCATGTGGGTTTGAATAAACTCATTGCCCGTCCTTTTGAAATAAGAAAATCCCGCACCTGCACCGGCATCCCAGGTCGGATCAAACAGAAACCAATCATCACCAAATTTTACGGCTGACCAGCTATGGCCTTTTGGATCTATGGTACCTCTGGTTTTTGTATATCCGTTAATGACTACCGCTTCCAACCCCATTTTCCGGCACACATCCGTAAAAATCGCTGAGAAGTTTTCGCATACTCCCTTTCTCCTCGAGAAAGCGATATCTATAACACCCCGTGGATCAAGGCCATGGTTGACCGGCAATACATCATCATCACTATACCGGATATTTTGGGTGACCCACCGGTAAGCTGCAAACACTTTACTGTATTCACTTTCATACGCTGAATTAATATACAGGGCTAAATCCCCGGTACTTTTCAATTGCTTGTTTGATTGAGCAACGCCAGTGTTCACAATAGAAAGAAGCAATAAAATAATCAGGTATTTCATGGCTTCTCAAATTTCCGAAAAATTTCAATGAGAATCTTGGGTAGGAATGCGTTAAAATTTTTTATTTTAAGCGCAGGCAGGTGGTTTGCGATAAAGAGAATATTTAACTGCGTTGTCTATAAAAACAATTTATGCAATGTATCCCGATTCCAAACGGTGGCATTTGAGAGTGGCGGAACCTGCGGCCAGAAAAAATAAAACTTCATTGGAATGTCATTGTTATTTTGTGTTTTCCGTTAGCAACTAATTGTCATTATTTCTTTTCACAATAAGATACCAGTCATTTTCCAGCGGAAGATATCCCGTTTCGTAACAGAAGAAGTACGTATTGCCTTTCTTGTTGACATATTGATGTGTCATGTATTTAAACTGAAATCCCTTTTCTGCCAATTTAGATTTTGATACCTTGGTCATTTCTTCACCTTCGGGCAAAAAGCCATGAAGTATCCTGCGGTTTTTGAGCAGTGCGTTATTGATATTTCTGACGAGGTTGTTGCTTTTGCTTTTTAGCTGATTGTTGTAATTGTTTCTGCAGTAATCATCACAAAATTTTTTATCTGAACGGCCTCTTAAAGGCTTTCCGCAGAATGTACAATTTGAAGTCGGAGCGAGGTTCATAATGCAGGTTTAAGTCGTTAAGTTAAATAAAATCCTGATTATTTTTCATCGTCTGAAATTTCATGTAATGAAATTCTGATATTTTTGCACTGATAAAAAAGGGGAAATGGAGTTTTCCCGGAAAAACCGCCCAAATTGGCTGATGACTCCTGTTTAAATTTTAAAGAACTGTAATAACATGAACAGGACATTACTATTAGTAGGGATCGGTGGGTTTTTAGGCAGTATTTCGAGATATGGCCTCGCCTTATGGATGACCAGATTTTTCCCTTCATCATTTCCTTCGGGAACTTTCACCGTAAACATTTTTGGTTGTTTTTTGATCGGACTTTTTTACGGACTTTCTGAAAGGTATGATTGGTTCACCCCGGAATTGAGAATTTTTCTTGCTACCGGATTTTGCGGCGGGTTCACCACCTTTTCTTCCTTTGCTTATGAAAACATAAGCCTGTTGCGGTTATCACAATATTTTACTTTTGCTTTTTATACTATTTCAAGTGTTGCATTGGGTTTGGTTGGAGTAATCGCAGGGATATTTATCACTAAAATCTGACAGAGGCCATGCCATTCAAAAAGATTTTAATAGCAGTTGACAGCAATGACTATTCGATGAATACGGCCAGGACCGGTATTGCACTTGGTCATCAACTCAATGCACAGATTGCTCTTTGCTTCATTATAGATGTGGGCAAGGCATCAGGAAGCGTGGATGCGGGCATCACTGTTCAGGAAGCGCTGATCGTTTTGAAAAAGGAAGCAGAAGAAACGCTGGATAAACTCATTGCCTTGTACGGTGGAGAAAATATCGTGAAGATGATGGAGAAAGGCCATCCCAAACAAGATATTCTGAAAATGGCAGGTATTTTTGAAGCCGAACTGATTGTCATGGGTACCCATCGCAGAAAGGGGTTGAATAAATTATTATCAGGAAGTGTTGCGGAGTATGTCATTCATCATTCGGAACTGCCGGTGCTGGTGGTTCCCTCAAGGTAAATTTCAGTGTGAGTACCTGAGGGTGATGCAGCCTTTTTTTGCGCCAGATTTTTATCCTCCGGATTCAGCCATTTCATTATGACTCACGGGCATTCAATCTATCAGGATTTAGGGTATCTTTTTCTCATTTTGTTTACTATTTTCAATCGTATATTTTAAAATGCAAATCCACTGAACGTGAGTTTTTCGTAAAGAAAAACAGCTATTCCTGGTTCTTCTTAAATTCAACCATCTTTCTACAATTCAATCCTGTATTGAATCTTACCGGGCACAACCGTTTACAAACGGATAAATACGTAAGTAAACGGTTAAAAACCGACTACCGCTTTTTGCCGACCCCATCTTTGTGTTGTTGATGCAAAAAATAGTAAAGCTTCAACTGAGATACAATTTTTAACCGCTCGCATGAGCACAAATTTTTAAGTCATGAATGCATTAAAAAACAAAGTTCAACTGATTGGCAACATCGGTAAAACTCCCGAAATCCGTACAACAGGAACCGGAAAGAAAATGGCGAAATTTTCGTTAGCTACAAATGAAACCTACCGCAATGCAAGCGGTGAAAAAATTACCGAAACCCAGTGGCACAACATCATTGCCTGGGGAAAGATAGCAGAGATTGCTGAACAAATGCTCGACAAAGGCAAAGAAGTGGCCATTGAAGGAAAGCTGGTAAATAATGTTTATACCGACAAAAATGGTGTAAAGAAATATTTTACACAGGTACAGGCAAATCAACTTTTGCTCGTCGGAAGATCTGAAGGGTGATTTTGAGGTTGATTGGTAATAAAAAAATGCCGGATCATAATTTTAATGACCCGGCATTTTCGTGATTGTTATGATTAATCAGGTATAATTAAAAAAGTCCTCCCTTCTTAAAGCTGACAGTGCCCTGCCCAATCTTAAATCCGTTGTTGTAAACCTCAATTTTATAATTCCCCGTTTGGAATTTACTGCTTTGAGACCATTCCACCGTTACCGGTTGCTTTTCTCCCTGCACATAATTGATCGTAACTTTTTTGGTAAATGCATGTTCCACACCATCGCGTGTTGTAAATTCCCCCGAACCCAGGGCATCCACCGTTACAGGTTTTCCATCGGGGGCTGTAATTGAAATAAAAATTTCTTTGGGCCCGCTGGTGGTAATCCGGTTTTCATCCAGATCAAAACTGATACGGAGCAAATCCACTTTTTTTGCTTTTGAAGTTTCCTTTTCTCTTCCGCTTCCTTTTTTATTAAGGCCAACAATATTAAAATTACTTGCATGCAAAGTTGATCCGATGTCAATGACTTCCTGTTTTTGTTGAATCTCCTGTTGGGCGCTCTGAAGATTTTGCCGGGCTGAATCACGTTGAGAGCTGATCGCAGCATTTTCCTGGGTAAGTTGTGTATTCTTAGTTTTGAGTGCTTCTATTTCAGAGGCGTAGGTATCTATGTTCCCTTTCAATTGGGCTATCAGCCGCCTGGCTTCATCCAATTGGGCCTGTGTTGCTTTTTTATCATTCAGGATGGTCTGGATTCTGTTTTTCAATCCCTGGATATCCGAATCTTTGGTTTGAATCAGGCTGTCTGCTTTGGCATTCGAAGTTTTAAGCGCATCAAGCCTCAGGGCTGCATCATCAAGTTCCTTTTGCAATTCACTTTTTGCAGAATCGCTTGTACTCAATTGTGCTGTGAGTACAGTTTTTTCCTGTTGTTTTGCATTGTTATCATAAATGATGTATCCCCAGGTTGCCAGTAATGCAACAATGAGGGCCCCGGTCAGAAGGTTTCTGGTTTTGTTTTTTTTCTCAACCGGCTCCTTTGGTTGTTCGCTTTCGGGAAAATTTTCGTAACTCATACAAGGTGGTTTTGATTGAATAATTTTTCTAAAATTACAGGAATCGTTGGTTTTTGAAATAAATAACTGATTTACACATATTGTTAAAAACTATACAAGGGTAACGGCACCTTTCCGTTTATCTTTGACCACACATGACGCCTGAATCAATTATTACTTCCTGGAAGTCCAAACAATTTAAACCTTTGTATTGGCTGGAGGGAGATGAAAGTTTTTTTATTGATGAAATTGTCCAATACGCCGAACACCAGATTTTGCCTGAAGATCAGGCGTCCTTTAATCTCACCGTTTTTTATGGCCGCGATGCCAGTTGGGCGGATGTGTTGAATGCCTGCAGGCGATATCCTGTATTTTCTGAACGGCAGGTGGTATTGCTCAAAGAAGCCCAGCAGATGAAGGATGTGGAAAAACTGGAACCTTATATTGAAAAACCAAATAGCAGTACCGTTTTTGTTGCGGCCTTCAAGGGAAAAACATTGGACGGCCGGACCCGGTTTTCAAAACTGATTAAGAAATACGGAGAAGTATTTACCAGCAAAAAAATTTACGATAATCAGTTGCCTGCCTGGACGAATGGATACATTCAATCCAAAGGGTTGATGATAAATCCAAAGGCTCTTGCTTTGCTTGTGGATCATGTGGGCAATGATTTGTCAAGGCTCACAAATGAAGTAAAAAAACTTTCTATCAACCTTCCGGCAAACGGGACGATCACAGAAGATGATATTGAGAAGTATATTGGAATCAGTAAAGACTATAATATTTTTGAATTGCAGGAAGCCATCAGTTTTAAAGATTTTGGAAAAGTTATAAGTACAATTCAGTATATGGAAGGAAATCCAAAAGTGTTGCCTGTTCAATTGGTATTGCCTTCGTTGTATGGATATTTTACCAGATTAATGATTGTGACCCAGATGAAAGATAAAAGTGAGAAAGCATTGAGGGCTTTTTTTTACAATAATCCTTCTGCTGTAAGGCAGGCGCAGGCTGCTTTGAAAAATTACTCATTTCACGATATGGAAAAAGCAATTTTGCTTTTACACCATTATAATTTGAAAAATATCGGAATCGGAGATAACAATACTCCGCCAGCCTCATTGATGAAAGAACTGGTTTTCAAAATCATGAAATAGCACAACATCAATTTTCCGGGGGCTCAGGAAAATATTTCTTCCTCAATTTCTTCCAATTCTTTTTTGTAATGAATCAGCAATGTCCCCTGCAAATACTTTTCATCATGCTGTGTTACATCCAGGCCCTCAATCTCTTCATCTTTTGAAACCCTTATGGGCGAAATCAGATTGATAATTTTGAAGATCAGGAATGATACGATAAAACTATACGTAACCGCAAAAGCCATTCCCTTTAACTGAATCCAAAACTGACCCGGCATTACCGAAGAATTTACAATATGACTCCCGAATATACCGGTGAGCAACATTCCCGTAATACCTCCGAGACCATGGCAGGCAAATACATCCAACGGATCGTCGTAACTGTTCAGGTGGCTGAGAAATCTGGCTGCCACATTGGAAATGATAGCCGCAATAAAACCGATGCAAATAGCCTGAGGTACGCCTACAAAACCTGCACCAGGTGTGATGGCTACCAGGCCCACTACCGCTCCGATACAAAATCCGAGAACAGATGGTTTTCTCCCCCGGAAAACATCGAAAAACATCCAGGCCAATCCGGCGGTACCCGCAGCAGTATTTGTAGTTGCAAAGGCGTGCACGCTCATTGCATTGGCACTCATGGCGCTGCCGGCGTTGAATCCAAACCAGCCAAACCACAATAAACCGGTACCAATTAAAACGTAAGGTATGTTGGCAGGCCGGGCATGCACGGCATTTTGCCGGGGCCTGAGTACCAAAGCTCCGGCAAGCGCCGCCATTCCGGCAGAAATATGAACGACAATTCCTCCTGCATAATCCAACACCCCCCATTTATACAGCAATCCATCAGGATGCCATACCATGTGGGCCAGGGGAGCATACACAAAAATGCCAAACAATACAATAAATAATGTGTAAGAACTGAATCTGATTCGCTCCGCAACAGCGCCCACAACGAGGCCTGGTGTAATGATGGCAAACATCAATTGAAAAAAAGCAAATAAGGAAAGAGGAATCGTTGAAGCCATTGGCCAGGGCTTTCCATCCATCACATTCCTGAAAAAAAGATAAGTGTCGGGGTTTCCTATAAATCCACCCAGCGATTTGCCAAAACAAAGACTAAACAAAACGACAACCCACATAACGGAAATAATCCCCGCAGAAACCGTACTTTTTATCATAGTGGACAACACATTTTTCCTGCCCACCATTCCTCCGTAAAAAAAAGCCAATGCTGGTGTCATTAAAAAGACCAGGGCGCTCGCAATTAGCATCCAGGCTATATCGCCACTGTCGTAAATATATTTGGGTGTGCTGCCGGAGATCGTAACATTTGAATTGGAGTAAGATGCAGGAGTAACAAACAGGGCTATGGCGGCGATGACAGTTAAAATGAGAAATGGTGAAATTTTCTTTGCGGTGGCTTTACTCATTATCATAAATTTTTGGACAATCAAATGTAGTACGCATAGATTAAATATTTAAATATTATAATTAATTTTATAAATAACAATGAAAATTTTTATATAAATTAAATAAATTACACACATATTTATAATAATAATATATATAACAATTTTATGTAACAGACTAATAACATTACATTTATAACACTAATGTGAAAGAAAGTATGTATATGTGATTTTTTATAATCTCAAACATATACTATAATGTAATAATATGATATTAATAGATAAAACTTGCTTAAGCTGTACTCAATAGATTTTTTTTAAAGATGGCTTATACCAGACTGACCTGTTTTAAGAAAAAAAATGCCGCTTGTCCTTATCCATCAAAGGCATATTTTAAAAAACAGAATTTTGAAATTCATCTCCGGAAGTTTGCACCGGGCAATTACCCCCGATAAAATAGAGGGCAGTAAAACCTTACAGTTTGAGTTGAGCGCTTCAAATTGAATAAGAAGTTTAGGATTCAATCCTGAAAACCCGGAAACAGGGTTTTGGATTTTGTTTACTGAATCAGAATTGGTGGTACCCATAACGGACCTTCACCGGGTTTGGATTCTCATATTTTATATTATTACCGAATTGAATTGACTCCGAACTAAATTGGAATTTCCATATTAGAAATATTTACCAAAATCAAAGAGTTTGCCTTTGGTTTTTATAATGAGAGTACTTTACATTTGCCGCAATGAGAGAATCACAAATCAACGTATCGGTACTGCTGGATGATCAGAAAGTGCCGCAGAGCATTCGATGGAATGCCACCGACAGCACCCACGATGAACCCCAACAGGCTAAAGCGATCATGCTTTCCTTTTGGGATGGAAGTGAAAAAACCGCCTTCAGAATTGACCTTTGGACAAAGGATATGAAGATGGATGAAATGGCTGACTTTTATTACCAGACAATGGTTACAATGGGCGATACCCTCATGCGTTCGACCGGCAAAATGGAACTGGTAAAAGACCTGAAAAAGTTTGCAAGCGCTTTTCATGATAAATTTGCAGGGATTCTGGAAGATGATAAATTGAAGTGAGGATATAAATCTGAAAGATCGTGTAGTTGCCTTCAGGTTTAACATCACTAAAATCATAGTTTTCTGGATCTTAAATTTTTTATCATGTCATTAGAACAAAAAGTAGCAGACGGAATCAAAAAGGCAATGCTGGCGAGGGATGAAAAAACCCTTCGCAGCCTGAGGGCCATCAAATCTGAAATTCTGAAAGAGAAAACTTCTCCGGGGCATGCCGACAGTATTTCCGAGGCAAATGAAGTAAAAATGCTTCAACGGTTGATTAAGCAACGCCGCGATTCTATTGAGATATACGAACAGCAGAACCGGGATGATCTGGCTACTCACGAAAAGGAAGAAGTTGAGGTAATAGAATCGTTCTTACCCAAACAGATGTCGGAAGATGAGGTCAGAAAAGTAATCAGCGAATTAATTGAAAGTTTGGGTGCATCTTCAATGGCAGATATGGGCAAGGTGATGGGAGCTGCTACAAAACAATTGGCAGGAAAAGCAGAAAGCAGAACCATAGCTTCTGCCGTAAAAGAAATACTGGCTTCAAAATAAAACTCAATTTTTAAGTGTGACCATTGATCTCTTTTTTTTACTGGCAATGGTACTGGCGGTCATCAAAGGCTTCCGGACGGGATTCATCATCGGGTTGTTTTCGTTTATCGCATATTTTATCGGACTTGCAGCAGCATTGAAATTATCATCCACCGTTGCAAATTATTTATCAAGCGGAAGCACGGGCCATTCATTCTGGATTCCGGTTTTATCATTTTTACTTGTATTCATTGGTGTTGTATTTCTCGTGAATGTGGTGGGCAGGATATTGAAGTCTGTCGCAACCTTCACTTTTATGGGCTGGCTTGATAAGGCGGGAGGAATTATTCTCTTTGGGATTATTTATGTTTTTATTTTTAGTATTCTGATATTTTATGCTGTTAAGATTTCGCTAATCGGCCATGAAACTATTGCTGCGTCTAAATCCTACAGTATCATTGAACCCATAGCTCCTGCCATGATTAATTTTCTTGGAAATATAATCCCGTTTTTTAAGAATACGTTCAACGATCTTCAGTCTTACTTTGTAACCTTTCAGTAAGGAGGTTGCTCCGTTATTGAAAGATGGCTGAAATATAAATTCTTATTTAATTGAGGAGAAACGACTATTTTAGCATTGGATGTTAAACATCAATAATAGTAAAGTGTAAAATGGAATATCAGGTAAAGCAAGATGGAAAATTTAAATTTTTGGAAGAGGGTGAAGGTGAGCCTTTGGTCTTGTTACACGGGCTTTTTGGTGCTTTAAGCAATTTTGAACACCTGGTAGAATACTTCAGGAAAACGTACAAGGTAATCGTGCCCATGTTGCCACTTTTCGATCTTGATCTTCTGCATACAACCGTCGGCGGCCTTGCAAAATTCATCAAAAGATTTATCGACCAGAGAGAATATGACAGCATCCATCTTCTGGGCAATTCTCTTGGAGGGCACGTAGCGCTTGTTTATATCCTGAAGAATCCTGAGAAAGTTCAATCCCTCATTTTAACCGGCAGCTCAGGCCTTTTTGAAAGCGGGATGGGCGATAGTTATCCCAAAAGAGGAGATAAGGAGTATATCCGTAAAAAGACGCAACTCACTTTTTACGATCCGAAAATGGCCACAGATGAACTTGTGGATGAATGTTTTGAGATTACAAATAACCGTTACAAAGTCATCAAGATTATTGCACTGGCCAAAAGTGCCATTCGGAATAATCTCGGCAAAGAACTCAATCAGATCCAGCAACCTACCTGTTTGATTTGGGGGAATAATGACACCATCACACCTCCATTTGTTGCACGGGAATTTAATAGCCTGATCCCTAACAGTGAACTTCACTTTATAGATAAATGCGGGCATGCCCCCATGATGGAAGTGCCCGGTGAGTTTAATGAAATCTTGAAAGGTTTTTTATCGAGGCTGAAGTCTAAGGCTGCAGCGGTTTAAATCAATTTTGTGTCTTATTTTCAGCGTTGAGATGAATAATGATGAACAGTTAAAGTGATTTTATGACAAGTTTGCAATTGGCTGATAAAGATTTTCCGGTTATGCATTTTGAGGATGCAGCAGATCATGCATTGCAGATTATGCAGATTCGCACCTGTAACTTTCTGCCTGTAGTAGAGAATGGAATTTTTAAGGGAATGATCGGGAAATCTGTTTTATTGCAACAGGCAAAGGAAGAAAAAATATCATCTGTGGCTGAGGAATTAATTCCGGCTGCTGTAAATGGTTCAACCCATTTTTTAGAATCTGCTTCCGTTGCGAATCTTTATCGCACGGATGTAATTCCCGTAATCAATGAATCCTCAGAATATTTGGGTTGTGTTACCCACATAGATCTGGTAGATGCACTCAGCAGGTTTTGCGGCGCCGGCGAATATGGTACTCTCATTGTTCTGGCAATAGAAAAATCAAAACTGAATTTTTCTGAATTGAATTCAATTATTGAAAGCGATGGAGCAACCATGTTGCATTTCAATATGTCACCCATTGCTGCTTCACCGGTGATGGAGGTGACAATCGGTTTGGATAAAAAAGAAATTTCTACCATTCTTGCCAGCCTCGCAAGGTACAATTACAAAGTACTTTTCTCCACAGGAGAAGATGTTCTGGAAAGTGAACTTTCCGACAACTACCTGAACCTGATGAATTACCTCGACATCTGATTGAAATCATTTTAATTTCATCACTGGCTTGTCTATTTTATTTGTACAGACTTTCTCCGTTTTCATTTGTGGTCAGTATCTCAGACATGTAATCGAAAAAGGAGCGAAGTGCAAGAAATGAATTCACTACTTCTTTCAGGAAATCAGGTTGGATCACTTCTTTATCCGTAAAATTCCTTCTCAGAATAAATTGTTTCTTTTTTATCAGATCAATTCCGGGATTATCCTTGTCAAATCCTTTGGGCGTTGTTTTGATTTCCTCTCCTTCTAATCCGTCGAAATATTTTTTGATCATTTTTTCTCTGAACAATGACCTAAACTCTTCGTCATTGGCAGCAATCTCTTTTCTGATTCGCAGAAGGTCTTTCGAATCCGGATTCCAGAATCCGCCGCTGACACGGGTGTTGCCCGGTTCGATGTTCAGATAATATCCTCCGCGAAGCAGAGGTTTTGTTCTTCCCAAATGCAATCTGAAATGGGTTTTGTAAGGTGTCTTGTCTTTTGAAAATCGCAGGTCGCGGTATATCCTGTGCACATGAAACTGGTCAAAACTGTCAGTCTCAGACATTTTGCGATATACTTCTTTGAAAAAAGATTTCACCTCTTCATTGATTTTGTCAAATTCTGTTTTATGTACTGCAAACCATCTGCGATTATTATTTTTTGCAAGTCGTTTCAGAAAATCCAGGTGTTCTTGTTTGATGACATTTATTATTCAAAACCTTAATTCAATAATTTTTTTTGATTTCGGGACAAAGGTCGCAAAAGAAGATTTTTATTTCTTATGCAGAAGAATTCAATTTAATTTCTTTGTCTCTCACGAAATGAGGACGATGAAACTTTTATAAACATGAAATAATTTTAACGCACCCCGATATTTAATTTTGTTTATTTTTCACCGGGTTCTTCGCTGAATTCTGCCTGTAAGTCTGCAAATACTGCATTGGCTGCCCTCGCCAGATCATCCGGTTTCACCAGCATCAGCATTCCTCTTTTACCGGCGCTCACATAAATCTGATCTTTTTCATTTGCGGTAATATCGATAAACGTTGAGAAATTTTTTTTCATTCCAACAGGCGAGCAACCACCTCTGATGTATCCGGTTACCTGTGGCAATTCTTTGACGTGAATCAATTCGCAATTTTTATCTCCCGCTGCTTTGGCTGCTTTTTTCAAATCGATATGAGCATTCGAAGGAAGTACTGCCACGAGATATGGATTCACTTTTCCGCGCATAACAATTGTCTTATAGATTTTATCTGCCGGAATTCCGATAGATGTTGCCGCATGAGCTGCACTCAGATCTTCCGGATCTACATTAAATTCCTGTAACTGATACGGGATTTTCAATTGATCCAGGATACGCGCTGCATTTGTTTTGTGAGGCATTATTTTTTTTGTTCAATACAACTGTAGCAAAATTAAATCAATAGGTTCCTCGATGAATTGGAATTAATTTCAAAAAAATATGGAACGGAACTTTGAAAATAAATTTCTCAGATTCTCTCTTAGAATGAGGACTTTTCTTTTGTCTATCTGCGATTCAGAACTGACGCTGTACGGTTTTCTGGTTTAAATCAACATGCTGTGTATTTGCACATCTCTGGTGAGCGTGCGGTGTACCGGACAACTGTCAGCAATTTCCATAAGTCTTGTTTTCTGTTCGGGTGTCAGCTTCCCATCCAGACTGATCTTGCAATCAAATACATCAATTTTTGCATTCTCGTCGTAATCGCAATTCGCACAATCCTCTGCATATTTTTTACCATGATCGATATGCACCGTGATGTTATCCACTTTCCACTGTTTTCTGCGGGCATACATTTGTACCGTCATCGCCTTGCATTCCGCAAGGGCGCCCGAAAGTAAATCATAAGGATCAGGGCCAAAGTCGTTTCCTCCAACGGTGGCGGGTTCGTCACCAATGAAAGGATGAGATCCCAATTTTAATTTTGTCGTGTAACCATCACTGTCATTCAGGCTTGCTGCCGCCCGACTGTTGCTGTGCAATTCTTTTTCTTCCGGTATGTTCATGTAACGTTTGGCCCAGTCACCAATCAGCTTTCCGGCATAGTGTGCATCGTTTTTTGTCGTCAGCAAATGATCTGCCCCGTCCAATGATATAAAGCTTTTTGGTTGCTGCGCATTCCGGTATAGGTCGTCGGCATTTTTGATGTTGACAATTCTATCCTGTGGCGAATGGAGAATGAGCAGAGCTTTGTTTAGATTTTTTACAACTGAGTCAAGAGAATTGTTGCTCAGGTCATCGAGAAATTGTTTTTTGATGACGAAGGGACGTCCCTCAAGTACAACAGTTGCTTTCCCGTTTTTTAAAATTTCTTCTTCACTGTCTTTCAGTAGTTGCCTGACATGTGTGGGATCGCTTGGCGCACCAATGGTAGCAATTGCTTTGACGGATGGGAGTTTTGCAGCAGCAAAAATAACGGCGGCGCCACCAAGCGAATGCCCGACCAGCAATGAAGGTTGTTGGTAATTTTCTTTAAGAAAATTAGCTGCAACGATGAGATCTTCTACATTCCCTGAAAAATTGGAATCAGAAAAGTCCCCTTCGCTTTCGCCCAATCCGGTAAAATCGAATCGCAACACACCGAATCCGGCTTTTGCCAACTCCCGTGTAATGTTTACCGCGGCATTCAGATTTTTGGAACAGGTGAAGCAGTGAGCAAAAACCGCAAAACTGTGTGGCTTCCGGTTTTGGGGAAGTTCAATCCTGCCATTCAGTTCCTGGCCTTGTGTATTCTTGAAAGTGACTCTGTTCATGGTATGTTCGTTTGAGATGAACTAATGATTAAGTTTTTAAGGTAAGGAAAATAAATTATTCGGTAAAAGTTTCTAAAATGTTGTTAGGTTTAGCTATTTAATTTCATTGTCTCTCACGAAGTGGGGACAATGAAATTTTTATAAAAAGTAAAATCTGAAATAATTAATTCAATTGTGTCCGTTAAATCTCATTTACGTTATCCGTAATATTGAATTCTGATTAGTTGTCAATGGGTAACTTCGCCCGTAAAGTTTGACTTAAATTATTTTCAATTTATTTCCGGAAAAATATAAAATCTATGGATAACGCTCCTGAAAAAGTTCTTGATGGTATTTGCCTTGATCCTGCCGTAAAGTTTCAGACCATCATGAAAACCTTCGATGATCTGAAAGAAGGTGAGAGTTTCATTCTGAAAAATGACCATGATCCCAAACCGCTGTATTATCATCTTTCAGGGGAACATGGTGACACTTTTACATGGGATTATCTTCAGGAAGGGCCGGATGTTTTTAAAATTAGAATTGCCAAAAAGAAACTATCCCGATCCAATGAATCAGAAACGAAACCTGAGGAACATGTGTTGGACGGCACAGCGCTTGATCCCTCTGTAAAATTTCAGACCATCATGAAAACGTTCAATGACCTGAAAGAGGGCGAGCATTTTATTCTGCACAATGACCACGATCCTAAACCACTTTATTATCAATTGTCTGCCACACATGGCGACACTTTCAACTGGGAATATCTGAAACAAGGGCCAGATGCTTTTGATATCAGAATCGGGAAAAAAATATTATCAGGTCATCAGGAAGGGGCGAAGTTGGAAGAAAAATATGAGGTGAATGATTTTCATGATCATATTCTCTTTGCTGATAACGCACAGGAAACGGCTCGTACCATCGTTGCAAAGGATTATCGAAAAGCGAAGGTGTTTCACAGGCATGGTTTGGATTTTGCATGGAAAGGAAATCGCACCATCGCAGAAATGTGCAAAGAATCTGGTATTTCAGAATCTGATTTGAGAAAAGAACTGGCGGCCGCAGAAGAAGATTTCAGTGATGTGATTCCTTCAAATGATTATTACCATTGGGATATGGCATTTCTGGCGGATCACATTTTAAAAACTCATCATCAATACGTGAAAAACAATGCAGAGCGCATTTCTGCCATTGCCGAAGAAGTGGGCAAAGCACATGGAAAGGATTTTCCGTATCTGCAGGAACTGGCAGAAAAGGTTCGGCCTGTGATAAAAGATTTTATGGTGCACATGAGCAAAGAAGAAAATGTCCTTTTCCCGGCTATCAAATTTATGCTCGATTTGAAAAATAAAGATGAACATCAGGCAGGGCCGGGTGGAGATATCGCAAGAGGAATCAGGAAGATGGAGGAAGAGCACGATGAAACAAGGGCGGCTCTTCAACACTTTCGTAAAATTACAAATGGTTATAAGCTGCCGGAAGGTGCATGTGAAGCCCACGAACAGTTATACGAAGACTTGCAGCTTTTTGAAAACGATTGCTATTTGCACGTTCATCTGGAAAACAATATTCTCTTTCCGAAGACCATTATTTTGGAAAAGATAATTTCGAAAGGATAAAAGTTTACGTTCATCTTAATTGAAAATTGTAAAAACTAAAAGTAAGTAAACACTTTACCAATCTTGAGGTAATTCCTATTAAAGATTACAGTATGCGGGAACTCAATTTTGGAACAGAAGGGGAAATCTGAAAATATCATTCCGATGTTCCCATAATCTTATCCTTTTAAAAATTTAGTGGATGGAAGAAACTAATTCCCATCAATACGTTTTTGTCATATCTGCAGGAACAACGATATTAAAATCTGTCGGGATAAAATTTTCAGGTAAGGGTAACTGTAACTGGTCAGATTCTGCAATCGAGATGACCGCCACTTTCAACCTTTTCTTTTCTTTCTTCAGATACCAATAGATACCTCCATATTCTTTGCTGTGATAATCTCCGTTGAAATGGAGGAACAAATGTTTTCTCTTCCAATTGCCTGTGATGGAAGCCGCCATTGTCGCATCTTTCACGGCCTGTGCAGCTACAAAATTCATGGCCTTATCTCCTGCATGTTCCTTTATCATATCAATCATTTCTTTGTAACCGGGAGTGGCCATATCTATGTCGATGGGCATGTCAGCCATGTAAGTTTTTTCATTATCAGGAAGATCAGCCAATGTATCCAGTCCGTTTTTTGCCACATAGGAGGCGTAACGTCTTGGGATATTCGTAGCAATAAAACGCAAATGATTTTCTTTTGCAAAATCAACCAACGGCTTGTAATCAGTTTCAAAATTGGGCCATAGCCTTGCTTCTTTATTCAATTCTCCGGCGTCTGTGGAGTCTTCAAGATAACGGTCGAGAGCATTTTGATTGTCCCTCTCAAACATTTCAGCCCCGGCAATTAATTTATTTCCCTTGATTCTGTAAAGAGCTTTTTCTGTTGATAGTTCCAGCCAATGGATAATGGAATTGTTGTGAAGTTCTCCGAATAACACAACATCGTAATGGCTTAACGCATTTACCATATCTTCAAACGATACGCTGTCTTCGGCTTTGTTGTATATCTGATAAGCTTTCAAACGCTGAGCATTCACTGGATTGAGTGTAATAAGGGCAATCAGAAATAAAAGTATTCTTTTCATAAGAGTTGTTGATATGTTGTTACCAAAAGTAGAATTTAAGTGATGATGAATAATTTTTTATTTCAGTTCATGGAGATAAATTAAACCCCAAATTCGCAAGTTAAAAAGCAAAAGAGCCTCAGATATGCACATGGTGTGCATTAGAGGCTCAATGCCGTTTCACCCAAATGGGTGAACTTTGATGTATTCTACAACATCAAGATGCAAGTTGA
>Ga0209916_1000415_pt1 | contig 69935 bp, 67 predicted proteins | sample ThiBio_1000_plan_FD_183956 | JGI IMG/M metagenome (GOLD analysis project Ga0209916, IMG submission 183956) | Wastewater bioreactor microbial communities from Cape Town, South Africa - Thiocy_solids_2 (SPAdes) | ecosystem: Engineered > Bioreactor > Thiocyanate-remediating > Anaerobic-Aerobic ... | reverse complement strand
GCGAAATATTTTGCTAAAAACGCTAACAGAAGCAAAAGTTAAAGAAAATAAAGAAACTGACTAGCAAACAAAATGGGTCCGACACAGCCCAAAAAGACAACACTTCTTTAACTAAAGATTAGTATTTAAAGTACGCTTTAAAGAACATCTTTAGTTTTAGGAGTACGTTAGGCGATGTATTAAATCTGTATATTCTGAAATATGGATATATTAAAATGGCTTCCATACCATAAAAAGTATCGGCTACAATATTAGTTGATATCGATTTAATCCATTTTCGGTGTCTGCGCAACAGCGTAGTATATTTGAACAATGGAAAACTGGTACAACTGGAATACCTCTCATAGATGCAGGTATTCGGGAAATGTTAACAACTGGCTATATGCACAATAGAGTTCGACTGGCTGTAGCATCGTGGCTTGTTAAAGATATGGGAATACATTGGCGCCTTGGTGAAAGATTTTTCGCACAACACTTAATTGATTATGATCCAGCACAAAATATGATGAATTGGATATGGGTTGCATCTGTTTTACCATTTGCATCGGCGCCATTCAGGCGGATTGACCCAATTAAAACAGCAGAACGATTTGACGCGGATGGAAAATATGTGAAACAATTTTTGCACAGCGAATTATTCTTATTGAAGGATTAAAGCTGCGCCCACATGCAATGGCCATTATTAATTGCTGGATTAGTACTTATAGCTTTAGTAACATATGAAATGTTAGGTTCACCACGACTATTCGAAGGATTTACAACATTAAATGATGTAATTAGAAGTACAATACCACGTCGATATGACATAACACTTGAGAATCCAGGCTCGGAAGAACCTGGATATTATAGAGATTTACGATATTATGCAGGATATGCTGATGTACAGCGTCTTGGAATAGCTAATGATTTTTGTAGAATAGTTCAACAAGGTCGCACAGGTCCAACATTTTTCGCATGTGCGCTCGCTGGAACAGAAAATCTTGACCCATATTCATTCCGTACACCATCAACACGTGAAGATTTTCAACTAAGTCGCGACGATTACATGTCTGGGTCTTCATATTGTCGTGTGTTGCGTGCCGGTGATGGAACATGGCAAAGTTTTTGTAATCCATCGACATTAACTGGCTTTCAATCAAGTCTTGTGCGTGATCCATCACCACCTGATGCAATTCGTCGCATTTTGACATATTATAATGGGATTCTCATGTGGTTTCGGTTTCATGATGATATGGTTGATTATGCGAAAAATGCGAAAGTATTTGCATCTGGGAAAATCGCGATTGATGAAACACCGTCGCGGCGAGACAATCCGCCAGCAAATGGACAACCAATGACGGAGGGATTACATTTCAATGGTGTTGACCAATACTTGCGTATAGGTGAAGACTCGCAACTTAGTTTCGGAACTCATATACCGCTCGCGACAGTGCGAACGGTTTCTTTTTGGGTAAAATGGGATGCATTCACAAATTGGGCGCATGTGTTTGATTTTGGAGACGGAGGAAACAAAAACAGCGTATGGTGTGGCATTGAAGCGCATGGAAATCCTGGGATTGATACTGGCGGAGATGTGCAACCGCATCCAGACGGACCCTTGATGGCTGCACAAGATAATGAAATATGTAAACCGGCACCGCAAGCTCCTGAAGTAAGTCCGCAATTGCTAATGTTAACATCTGCTGCAAATGTTGATACATATGCATGTCCTCTTCCTGATTCTGGTGCAGATGAAGCAGGTAAGCCTATTGCATTGAAAATTGTTGCAAAACCGCCGACTGCTAATTTTATTTTCGAAATTTGGGACCAAGAACAGCGAAAAATGCGAATTGTTATACAGGATTTCTATGTTTTGGGACAATGGACCCAAGTGACAATTACAACAACATCGTCAGATTCACAACGGCCAACATGGAGGGTGTATAAAAATGGTCGATTGACTGCTGAACACGAAGGTGGATGGCTTGCACAAACAAGCACAACAACACATAATTACTTTGGGCGATCGAATGATGAAAATCCGGAATCAACTTGGTGTGACCGAACTGAACGATTTAATGGTTCTTTATATGATTTTCGACTGTATCAAATCCCTGTTTCGCAAGCATTTATCGAAGATGTTGTGGCATGGGGGCGTGAAGCTCTCGTAGAAAGGCAAAAAATCAACAAATAGTAATAAATTATAACATTTTACATATTTACAGCATCAAATAGTTCGTCTCTAATTGTTTGACATCTTTTTTTACAACGCACTATGTATTCTGCAGATTGTAAATTGAATGTATGTTGTAGTCTATTGAATAAATATAGCTTATATTGATCATATTTAATAGTTTCATTTATTATAGTTTTCATTGATTCTAATATACATATGCCAAATCCGAATGAATTATCTTGTCTGCAAGGATTTTCCGCTTTGCAGAAAATCCTCTTAAGAAACATTTTGCAAAGCAAAATGTTTCTGCAAGATATAAAAATATGATAATTACATGAATCATATATGAATTCGTTGGTGTTGACTGCGCACCCATGAACATGATGCCATTCTTCGGAAATATTAAGTAATTTTGTTACATATTTTTGTATATGGTAAAAGTTGTCCCATGATAATAATGTATCTGCCATATTATAATAGTAACAATTCTGTTTAAGTAAATGTAATCATGGAAGCCTCAAATAATTCATCTCTAATTGTCTGACATTTTTCATTACAACGCTTGATGAATGCTTGTTCAGCGCGCCAGGCGTCCCATCGTTTACTATAGTCAGCAATACTTTCGTTATCGCCGCGTAAAAGTTTTAATGATGTATTTGAACAATTAAGCCATGTAAGTGTTTCAGGCAGCTTCGGAAGTACACTTAGTTGTGTATTATGACAATCTAAATGTGTAAGTGTTTCAGACAGCTTCGGAAGTACACTTAGTTGTGTATTATGACACCATAAGTATGTAAGTGTTTCAGGCAGCTTCGGAAGTACACTTAGTTGTGTATTTGAATAACTTAATTCTTTAAGTGTTTCAGGTAGCTTCGGAAGGACACTTAGTTGTGTATTATAACAATATAAATGTGTAAGTGTTTCGGGCAGCTTCGGAAGGACACTTAGGTTTGTATTTGAACAATTTAATTCTTTAAGTGTTTCAGGCAGCTTCGGAAGGACACTTAGGTTTGTATTTGAACAATTTAATTCTTTAAGTGTTTCAGGCAGTTTCGGAAGGACACTTAGTTGTGTATTTGAACAACTTAATTTTTTAAGTGTTTCAGGCAGTATTGGAAGGACACTTAGTTGTGTATCACAACACCATAAGTGTGTAAGTGTGTCAGGTAGTTTCGGAAGGACACTTAGTTGTGTATTTCCGCAATCTAAATGTGTAAGTGTTTCAGGCAGTTTCGGAAGGACACTTAGTTGTGTATTATGACACCATAAGTATGTAAGTGTTTCAGGCAATTCCGGAAGACTTGTTATTTTTAACCAAGAGACATTCAAATTTCCATCTCGAATCGCGCTAATGCGCAACAATAGTTCAGCCGTATCAGGTCCATGCGCCATCTTTGCATCTGCTAAAAAGTCTTAAGATATCCTTCAATTTTCTACAGAATAAATTGGCAAAGCCAATTTATTCAAGAAAGAATTCGCCACTAAAAGTGGCGAATTCTACAGCATCAAACAATTCATCTCTAAATGTCAAACATTTTTCTTCACAACGCTTAATGTACGCTTGTTCAGCGCGCCAGGCATCCCATCGTTTATTATAATCAGCAATACTTTCGCCATCGCCACGCAAAAGTTTTAATGATGTATTTGAACAATCAAGCCATGTAAGTGTTTCAGGCAGCTTCGGAAGTACACTTAGTTGTGTATTTTCGCAATATAATATTTTAAGTGTTTCGGGCAACTTCGGAAGGACACTTAGTTGTGTATTCCAACACGACAAATGTGTAAGTGTTTCAGGCAGCTTTGGAAGCACACTTAGTTTTGTATATGAACAATCTAAATATGTAAGTGTTTCAGGCAGCTTCGGAAGGACACTTAGTTGTGTATAATGACAATCTAAATGTGTAAGTGTTTCAGGCAATTCCGGAAGAACACTTAGTTGTGTATTTGAACAATTAAGACGTATAAGTGTTTCAGGCAGCTTCGGAAGGACACCTAGTTGTGTATTCCAACACAATAAATGTGTAAGTGTTTCAGGCAGCTTCGGAAGGACACTTAGTTGTGTATTATGACACCATAAGTATGTAAGTGTTTCAGGCAATTCCGGAAGACTTGTTATTTTTAACCAAGAGACATTCAAATTTCCATCTCGAATCGCGCTAATGCGCAACAATAGTTCAGCCGTATCAGGTCCATGCGCCATCTTTGCATCTGCTAAAAAGTCTTAAGATATCCTTCAATTTTCTACAGAATAAATTGGCAAAGCCAATTTATTCAAGAAAGAATTCGCCACTAAAAGTGGCGAATTCTACAGCATCAAACAATTCATCTCTAAATGTCAAACATTTTTCTTCACAACGCTTAATGTACGCTTGTTCAGCGCGCCAGGCGTCCCATCGTTTATTATAATCAGCAATACTTTCGCCATCGCCACGCAAAATTTTTAATGGTGTATTTGAACAATATAAATATGTAAGTGTTTCGGGTAACTCCGGAAGGACACTTAGTTGTGTATTTGAACAATCAAGCCATGTAAGTGTTTCAGGCAGCTTTGGAAGTACACTTAGTTGTGTATTTGAACACCATAAGTATGTAAGTGTTTCAGGCAGCTCCGGAAGAACACTTAGTTGTGTATTTGAACAATCAAGCCATGTAAGTGTTTCAGGTAGCTTCGGAAGTACACTTAGTTGTGTATCTCCACAATATAAATGTGTAAGTGTTTCAGGCAACTTCGGAAGCACACTTAGTTGTGTATTCCAACACGACAAATGTGTAAGTGTTTCGGGCAGCTTCGGAAGGACACTTAGTTGTGTATTTGAACAATTTAATTCTTTAAGTGTTTCAGGCAGCTTCGGAAGAACACTTAGTTGTGTATTTGAACAATTAAGATATGTAAGTGTTTCGGGCAGCTTCGGAAGGACACCTAGTTGTGTATTCCAACACAATAAATGTGTAAGTGTTTCAGGCAGCTTCGGAAGGACACTTAGTTGTGTATTATGACACCATAAGTATGTAAGTGTTTCAGGCAATTCCGGAAGGACACTTAGTTGTGTATTTTCACAATCTAAATATGTAAGTGTTTCAGGCAATTCCGGAAGACTTGTTATTTTTAACCAAGAGACATTCAAATTTCCATCTCGAATCGCGCTAATGCGCAACAATAGTTCAACCGTATCAGGTCCATGCGCCATCCTTTGCATCTGCTAAAAAGTCTTAAGATATCCTTCAATTTTCTACAGAATAAATTGGCAAAGCCAATTTATTCAAGAAAGAATTCATCACTAAAAGTGGTGAATTCTACAGAATAAATTGGCAAAGCCAATTTATTCAAGAAAGAATTCGCCACTAAAAGTGGTGAATTCTACAGCATCAAACAATTCATCTCTAAATGTCAAACATTTTTCTTCACAACGCTTAATGTATGCTTGTTCAGCGCGCCAGGCGTCCCATCGTTTACTATAATCAGCAACACTTTCGTCATCGCCACGCAAAATTTTTAATGGTGTATTTGAACAATCTAATACTTGAAGTGTTTCAGGCAGCTTCGGAAGGACACTTAGTTGTGTATTTTTGCAATATAATATTTTAAGTGTTTCGGGCAACTTCGGAAGGACACTTAGTTGTGTATTTGAACACTCTAAATGTGTAAGTGTTTCAGGCAGCTCCGGAAGCACACTTAGTTGTGTATTTCTACAATATAATTCTGTAAGTGTTTCAGGCAGCTCCGGAAGAACACTTAGTTGTGTATTTCTACAATATAATTCTGTAAGTGTTTCAGGCAACTTCGGAAGGACACTTAGGTTTGTATCTCCACAATATAAATGTGTAAGTGTTTTAGGCAGCTTCGGAAGTACACTTAGTTGTGTATTTGAACAACTTAATTCTTTAAGTGTTTCAGGTAGCTTCGGAAGTACACTTAGTTGTGTATCTCCACAATATAAATGTGTAAGTGTTTCAGGCAGCTTCGGAAGGACACTTAGTTGTGTATTCCAACACTCTAAATGTGTAAGTGTTTCAGGCAGCTTCGGAAGGACACTTAGTTGTGTATTTGAACAATTCAAGAATTTAAGAGTTTCAGGTAACTCTGGAAGACTAGTTATTTTTAACCAAGAGCCGTCCAAACTTTTATTTTGAATTGCACTAATGCGCGACAATAATCTTGCAGTATCAGGTCCATATGCCATTTTACAAACAAAAATAAATAATAAATATAACATTTTCATTTTTGTAAAACTCGTGATACACCTCATTTTCTGGCTAAGCCAGAAAATGAGGTTTAGCTTAATTTCGGGACACAGTGGTATTTTTTCCTCCAAAAAATGAAATTATCCAAGTAACAATTAAAATTTTACTATACACTATGGATGCAATTATTTATGAGTTGGCAAAAGGTCGCATAAAAGTCGCGGCTATTCAAAATCCATACATTAGCAAAATATGCGAAGCTTTACTACATTGGATGCAAGTAAATCCGCATGAAACGGTTGATGCTGCAATAATTATACAAAAAATATTAGATAGATTGGAGGAACCACATGATTCTATAGATAGTCCAAGATATACACGAGAATTCATAATGAAAACAGTAACATATGGTGAATTACAAATAGTTGTTGATGCCATCAATAACTATGCATAGACTAAATGACTTTGCAAAAATTGAAAGTATTTTTAATTAAGTACCGTAAATATTTTATTCGAAGAAAAATGTCGTCGTCATTCACTCATGCCCCAACAAAAGATACCGACGGTATTCCATTTTCAAAATGGATAACCACATATTGGAACACTGCATCATTTAGCGGCGAACAAGCCGCTAAAGCCGTTATGTTTGCCGATTTTCGGGAAGCATATGGCATTAAAGGTGCATATTTTGCATCACCTGTCGAAATCGTAGATTTCGCAAGCAATTTAGAACACGCTGTTAGCGCGAAAAAAGTCCTAATACCACTTGGTATGCCAGACTTTTCAAACATTAACACATCTACTGTAATGAAACAATGCGCCCGTCAATGGGTTAGCGGAGGAGCAAATAATGCTAACATGTCAGATGAAAACGTAATTACGATGTATTACGCTGCGCTACAATCTCTTACATTTACAGCAGGTAGTGCAACTACAGCCGAAGCGCAACGAAAATGGTTTCCAGTACTGGTTTCCATTACGCGTTCGTTTAAGGCATTTTATGATGCAACTGCCGCTGCACGTGCAGTAACTGAAGCAATGGTCATTACACCTGGTGTAAATGATATGCTTCAGAAAGCACTTGCGCATGTTTTCGACCGAACAGCCGTTTGGAATATGGAAACAAAGACGGAAGTCCTTGAAACAATTGTTCGCCGGTCACTTCGACATGGTGCACTATTTCCTGGAATGAGTCCTGGACCATTCGTTGTATTCATTCTTGTTCCACTGCTTCGCAATGTTATTGACGATTCAATGACATCGGATGCAGTACTTGAACATTACAACGAAAAAACCGGAAATCTGCTACTATCGCTTGCCGAAAGTGCTTCACCAGATTCTGCAACCATGCAGTCGAACACTCTGGCTGCATTTACACGTATTTGCGATTTCGAGCCTGCTCTCACTGTAGAACATGCACGAGATTTGATTACATTTTGCACAGATCATAAAGATACATCGCTATCTGCACCATGGGTTGAGTGGGGAATTCTTCCCGCTCCGCCAGCATTGGCACCATGTGTTCTTGCAGCCCATTACAAAGTAATGGGCAAAGCAGATGCTGCGATTCCACGTGTAACACCATCATCAACAACTGCCTTTAAGGTTGTTAGTTATAATGGTGTGAAATGGGCAGGTATACAGTTTGCATCTGTTGGAAAATATACAATAACTACACATGATTTGGGTATTGCAACAGATGATGTTGGAAATACTCGTGGCAAAGAACTTGTCGCAAATTGGCGAGTTACAACTGGTGATGATATTTTACCGCGTGATCGCGAGGGATATTCATCCGCTGGAATGCATCATGAACATGTTGCAGGTAAGTGGAAATACACTACAACTCGCCCGTTTAATATGAAGAAATCTCATGTTCTTGTTGTTACTGATTCACATGTTGAATTAGTACAAGATGGACATACATTTGTCCGTTTAGAACGTGGAGGAAAGTCTGTAATTATGGGATTCAAGAATTTGTGGTTTACATGCACTTGGGAACCACTTGAAGAGACACATGATGATCCAGTAGCGCCCACTGCTGCTACAGTAGCAGCGCCGCCCACTACTGCGCCGGATGCTGCACCTGCCGCAGTATCACCACTAACTCTTCCGCCAACAGCACTGATTGAGCAATTGCGCCGGTTAGCGATGAGCAGTTCATAAATGGCGACGTAAACATTTTTAATTGTAAAATACTAAAATGGTTGTTGCGTTACCTGCTGCTATATGTACAATTGCAACTGAAACAGCGATGAAAGACTTACAAAACTGGGTGTATTCGCTAATGACATGGACTAAATCAGAAAGTCGTCCAGTAGTTTATATACTTGGCGATGTTGCAGTATATAAAAAATTCAAGACATATTCTGGAGTTCAAGTATTTACAGGTCTTGAAAAATATAAAGGTAACAGAGCTGTGATGCAGTCACGGCCCGCGACGGATGCATCATTAACAGGTCGAACATTATGGGACCAGTTTCAGCTTGAAAAAGCCACTATTATGAAACATGCGTTTCTCTCTGGTGCATCTGATGTGTTGTTCACAGATTGCGACATCATGTTTACTGCACCTCTTGAACCACTTGACAAGTCCCATGAAATTATTTTATCGCCACACTACATTAAAAAGGCTGATACTGACAAATACGGGTTTTACAATGGTGGATGGATATGGATGAGTAAACCAGACCTGTTAGAAATATGGAAACTTGCAACATTATCATCGCGATTTTGTGAACAAGCCGCTCTTGAAGATGTTTACACAGCAGCAATTAATCCTGGAACTGTTGGATTTTCACAAAATTGTAGCTGGTGGAGGTTGTTTCAAAGCGATACAGATTATACGGAAATGTTAAAATTATTCGGAATATCAGAAGATAGACAATTTATAACATTTAATGGAGAAATAGTGCGTACGATACATACGCATTTTTACGAATTTAACGACCGCGCAATTGTGTTTTTCAATAATTTAATTTTACGTTATAGTGAGGTACTAAATGATGGGATTCTATCTAATCTGCTGAAAATACTTGCATATTCTGTTGTAAATGCTAAGCAAGTTTCGTAACTTTTACGCCGGACGCTTTTGTTGAAACAACCGACTTTGTTGATGCAAGTCTAACATTTTTAACAGTTGTATCTGTTGTTGCCATTGTTGCTGTTGTGGTCGTTGCATCTCCACAAACTTCTGCTGCAACCGCATCTTTTGCGACTTGTTTCTCTCGCATATACAACTCGATTTGGTCGATTACACCTTTGATTTCATCAATATAAAATCTGTAAACATGAACCGTTTTGGATTGATTAATGCGATGACAACGGCCGATGGCTTGTGCTTCCATTGCTGGATTCCAATCAGGTGACGGAAAAATCACATTTGCAATATGTTGTAAATTCAGACCGGCGCCACCGGCCCTTATTTGCACAAGAACTGCTTGCGCAGGTGCTGCCATTTCCGTGATTTTGTAAGCTATTTCTGGTGGCACTTTTGCTTCTAAAATATGTGCAACTTCGTCAAATGGCGTCATCGCACGTGAACGTGCGATTTCGGCCTCGCGTTCTGCTGGACTTTGTCCACCATATATTTTAAAAACAGCATAACCTAAGTCACTAATAATCTTTTCATATTGTGTAATTTCCTCATTAAAATGTGTAAATAATATAAAACTTTGTCCATATGCGGCTAATTGCATAATCAGTTTACTAACATGTGTAATTTTAGACACGGAACCATCCCATAGAGGATACTTGTCAATACGTTGATTATTAACAGCGCGAATATAAATGTTTGGATGCACTGCAAGAAATCGCAGTTGATTAATTAATTCAAGTCGCGTTCGCGCAGCAAGTGCTTGATCTTTGTATTTGGCTAATTTCGCTAATTCTTTCTGAATTCGTCCACAAATGCCTTTGTAAAACTCATGTTCTTCTTCTGTATCGTAATTGATTGAAATATCATGATTAACAAATGCATCCGGAAAATGGATAGTTGCGAGTTGTTCAGGAGTGAGGTCTGATGCTGTACGTCGCAATGCAAGTTGTTTGAAAAGCCATTGTGCTTGTTGTATGCTTTTGTTACGTAACAATTGCGGTGGAATACCAATAAATTTGAATAAACTGTATAAATCATTTATGTGATTTTGTATAGGAGTACCAGTAACAGCCCATCGCATTCCACCAACCGCTCTACCAATATTACATGCTGCATGATATGTAAATGTTTTCGAATTTTTGATGCTATGAGCTTCATCAAGCACTACGCGTTCCCATAAGACACGCGCAAATGGATTATCATCGCCTTCTAATAATGTTTGGCCATATGATGCAAAAACTATCGCGCATTCAGGAATTGCATCAATGTTAATGCGTGTCTTGCTTCCAACAGGTATTGCTTGATGGCGTGATATGCAAACATATAGTTTAAAATCGACTTTGTCGTTTTTAGATGCAAACAAATCCCTCCATTGTGAAATGACAGCGATTGGTGATAAGATTAGTGTACGTGGAACAGGACGGCGTAAGCATAATTCGGCAATTTGTAGGCTTTTGCCAATACCCATAGAATCGCAAAGAAGACCCCCTAAAATTGCATTTTTACCTATAATATATGGTTCTTGTTCTCGTTTGATTAGCCACTGTATACCATCTTCTTGGTGAATGAACGCGGATGTCATTGATGTGCTTAACAATATAATATGAAAAATAACAGGCATTTTGAGGAGTGTTCACCATAAAGAGCAAGGATTACTTTGCATCATACGATATATAGTATCCGATGTTAATACTATTTCTTTAGGGTAATGTGTTGTAAATTCAGATGGAAGTGAAGAAAAGTAGTACTTCCGCGCGCTTTCTTCGTCTGGAAACCGTCGTTCTGAACAAATTTCGCCATGAGAATTATATGTGTGAACAATCCAAATAGTTGTATCAAGCATTTTTTCGCATTTTCCACAATATTTATCTGAACTACATATTTTAGTGATATTACATGCTTCACATAAATGTTCATATCCCATTTTACACAGGTCAGAACACACGCGAATATCACATTCTGCACAAACAACCTGTAATGGTTTTGTGTATGAATGACATGCTGCGCAACGTGGTTTTGATGCAGCAACCCACAGCTCTGCTGTGGGTTGCTTAATCAACCTCGCCACTTAGTGGCGAGGTTGATGCAATTGCGGCAATGCGTTGGGATCGTCTTACTTCCGTCATTTGTAATTATAAGAATTAATTGATTGTTTTTATGATTCAATTTAAAGAGCATCTAATGTCCGCCTGTCCAGCTACCTGGTTGAAACGGTAGAATTCCGATAGAAGCAAGTTTTGACTTATAATCAGCAACGCGATTATCGAATTCGATTTGTTCAGAAGTGCGGGGAACAACAAGTGATGCAGTTTTATCGAATGGTTTTTGTGGGGGACGAATACCAAAACAATTCACACCAAACAAAAGGTCAGGATTTTCGAATTTCCCGCCATTTACTCCAGGTAATCCACAAACATTGCGTTGGTCTTTTGTTCCTGTTTGGAGTTTTTCCCAAGTACCCGTTTGTGTTGGATAAACAGCCATTTGTCCATCAATCCAACCATAATTGCACCAATCTGCGCCACTTTTATATGCGTCGTTTACTTGGTCTAATGTTGCCAATTGTGCGCCAAATGCGGCACACACCGGTGCTGCATCTTGATACTTATAAATATTCTCGGATATGTTAAATACTTCTGGTTGTGGCTCAAGTGATACAATTTGTTTGATTTCGTCCTCTATTTTGGTAACAACGGGGAACTGATTGCCTTGACTAACATAATATCTTGATAATGCCGCATAAATTAGATATAACATGCCAGCGATTAAGACAACCCAGACTGCCGGATATAATAACATTGGCGCTTGTTGTGGAATATTGTCCATGATTTACTTGGTGGTCAGAGTAAAAAATCGCGGGGCGCGGGAGGTGGAACGGACCTCCCAAAAATTGAAAGCAATTTAATAGCGGTAGGACATATACTTTCAAGAGAAGAAAGAGAGAATGGCATCACTTGACAACGTACTTGAATCCGTTTCACACCTCCCAACTACCCGCTCCGTCAAAGCACTGCATCGCATGCTTCATTTTGCCGTATGGCAAAATGAACAGCTTGGTGCTGCTCTGAAGGTCAATGTATCGGAGGAAGCCTACAAAGCTGCCCTGGAAGCGCGTCCAAAACGCGCCGCTCCTGGCGGTGACCATCTTGCTGAATTCCGTGAAAAACAGGCAACTGTTCGCGCGGAAATGACTGCTGCTAATGATGGCACTAATCCATCACGCGTTGAACTAACTGCTGAAGTTAACCGTCGTCGCGCTGCTGGTGAAGCTCCCTTCACTGCTGAAGATGCTGCTGCATACGCTGCGAAACAGTCTGGTGCTAAACCGGTCCGTTCTGCGCCAAACCCCGCAGCTGCTGCTCCAGTCAAATCTGCAGCAAAGCCTGCATCTAAATCAGCTGTTGAAGCAGCTCCTGCACCAAAATCTGCGGTAAAACCATCGTCTGCTGTAGGTAAGGCTAAAGCTGCTAAATAATTTAAGCAATTATAATTTATTTTTAATCCATAAAAATTGAAACGTTATATTTTTAATTATATCGATTTTTAATATGCAGGCTCTGTCAAACCCACCAGTTTTCATACCGCGCACAACGTTACAAGATGGCCGGTTACCCAGAGCACGCGTGCATGAAGCACAACGAAAGCTGCCGGCGCGGTTGCAAGTTCGCGCACTTCTACATCGCATCCCGGATCACATGGGAAGCATTGGAGAGCGCGATGTGCCGCACTGCGAGCGGGCGCCCCTGCACTCTTGCAGAGTGTGCTGACCGTCGCTGCCCCCTGGTCCACTACCAGGTGCGCCGCGACGGCACATTCTGCTTGCCTGTGGGCAACGGTGTCCATCGGTGCCGCTTTAACGAGCGGTGCATCAAGGAGCGGTGCGCGTACTACCACGACTCTGATGCAGTGTTCAACATGCTGCCAGAGGGGTACGAGACGTTCTGCCGGCATGGTGTCGCGTGTCGCGAGCATGCTCGCGGTGAGTGCGTCAAGTTCCACGCGGACGACCGGTGGTTTGCTGTGGCTTCGGCTGAGGTTGAGGCTGCCGCTGAGGCTGCCGTTGAGGCTGCCACTGAGGCAGCTGCTAAGGCTGCCGGTGCCCGTGTGGATGCTTACTACGGCAACATGACACCCGAAGAGGAGGAGTGGTTGGACGGGCAGATCGATGCCGCCGCTGCTGCGGCTGAGGCTGCCCTCTGTGCGTCATTTGCCTCTGAAGGCATTCCGGCTGATGCAATGGCCTGGCTGAAGGAGGAGTGCATGCCCGAGGTAGAGGCAATCTACGACACAAAGGCCGTGTTCGAAGAGATGCTCGCCGTGTTCAAAAAGATGCTCGCGGAAGCCGCCCGGTAACAAGGCTAATCCCGCGTAAAGCTCCCTGTGCTAATATTTTTAATGCATAATATGATTCCGCAAACTACCAAAATTAAACATGTACCGGCCTGTTCCGAAATTAAGATACTTTTCACGTTCGCAAAAAATATCTTAATTTCGGAACAGGCCGGTAGCTTGATTTCTGGAACACGACGGTAATACATAAAAATTGAAACCCTAAATTTATTATTATAATAATCACATAAAATTCTACACCCCCATCAATACCAACAATGGCGTTCAATTCCGAGAAGTTCGCGTGCCGTTTTGGCAGGGGGTGTATGAATGTCAAGTGCCACCGCACTCATAGCACACTGTGCAAGTTTGGGTTTCGGTGCGTCAACAAGGCGTGCACCTTTCCTCATCCTGTTGTGGTGGGGCATGGTGCAATGAAGGGGCGCGTCGTCTACCCGCTGTTTGCGTACAAGTTGTGTAACCATGGAGATGAGTGCCACAACGACTTCTGCACGTTCTGGCACCCGGCGGATACCGCTGCAAATCCACATGATGTGGACAAGTGCATCTACGGTGTTGCATGTCACAACGATTGCTGTTCGTTCTGGCATTTGAGTGATGCAGCGGCAACCGCACCTGTGGCTTCAGCCATGCCTGTGGTCACGCCTGCTGCAGTTGCACTTGTAGCCGCACTTATGGCTTCAGCCACGCCCGTGGCTACGCCCATGGCTACGCCCGTGGCTACGCCTGTGGCTACACCCGTGGCTACGCCTGTGGCTACGTCCGTGGCTACGCCTGTGGCTACGCCCGTGGTCATGTCTCATGGCCGCACGGATGAGTTTGCTCCATCCGTTGCGGCGGTGTTTGCATCTGTGAAGTACTAAAGCTACAACCACTTTTTTTATCGTAATTCAGACACCCCACGCCAAAATCCGCTTTCAATGTCAGGATTTCGCATTGTTCCATTAACATGTGCAGATTTATCAATTGGCGTGTATGTTCCACCACATACTCTAAATGACTCACGTGGTTCAAGTGGATGTGCGGCTTTTTGCTCTCGTACAGAAACATCAATGAATCGCCCAGCTAATGTTGAATTGCGAGCTTCTTTATTCGCTGAATAAAAACATTTATGAGAGGGAGCTTTGACTCCAAGAACATTTTCAAACATTAACGTTGAATTATATGTGTTGTTGTCTGGTGCGGGTAATACGCGTGTTTCGGCGCTCAAATCACTCATTTACTAAATGTTGAAGAAAATAGAGGCACATTTTTCGCAAAACAATATTGAAGGATAATTATAAGACTTTAACAGATGCAAAAAATGTTCGGGACGGATACAGAAGAACTTCTGATGCGCATTCGCGCAATTCAGTTTGGGAAAGTAGATTTAGATATTTCTGGATTAGACATAACATGTCTTCCAATATTACCTAACACGCTTGCACAGCTAAATTGTTCAAATACAAAAATTGTTTCTTTACCAGAATTACCAAATTCGCTCAATAACTTGGATTGTAACAATACGCTAATCACAAAATTGCCTGCATTACCAGGAACACTAATTAATTTGGATTGTTCACATACAAAAATAACAAGATTGCCTAAGTTATCCGAATCTTTGATTGAATTGAATTGTTCATATAATAACATCGAAATACTGCCAAAATTACCAAGTTCTCTTAAATATCTAAATTGTTCACATTGTTCAATAATTGATTTACCAGAACTTTCAAGTCTTTTGATCGAATTTCGTTGTCATGACAATCACATTTTACGTTTACCAGAACTTCCGGATGGTTTAGAAGTCCTAAATTGTTCTGAAACATGGATACCCTACTGTTCCGAAATTAAGCAACACTAAAAGTGTTGCTTAATTTCTGGAACAGTAAGGGTTTACGCTGTGTTCCGAAAAATTAAGCAACACTTTTAGTGTTGCTTAATTTCGGAACACGACGGTATCATGTTTGCCTGAGTTACCAGATACACTACTCGAATTAGATTGTGACGAAACATTTATTACAGAATTGCCAGAACTACCAACGTTACTTAAGAATCTGTATTGTTCTGAAACAAAAATATCGTGTCTTCCTAACTTACCACGTAATCTTGACAATTTAGATTGTTCAAACACGAAAATTAAGCGTATTCGAAATTTACCATATCTTAGTTTTCTGGATTGTTCTTTTACAGAAATAAGGGAATTACCGCAACATTTACCAAATACTCTTAAATATTTGTATTGTCGTGGAACATCTATATTATCTTTACCAACATTACCAGATGCTTTGGTTGAATTTGATTGCACATTTACACAATTAGATAAACTTCCTAAATTGCCCGATACACTTGAACATTTCATATGTTATAACACAAATATTGCAAATATCAAGCGACTTCCAAGTTCTCTTAAGCACTTCGATTGTTCATACACACCTTTGACAGAGTTGCCAGATTTACCAGATGCACTTAGTGAATACTTTGATTGTTCTTGGACAAAAATTGCTACATTACCAGAGTTACCAGATGCGTTGGTTGAACTAAGATGTTCGAATACTCCGCTAACATGTTTGCCAAAACTACCAACACATCTTGTTGAATTACATTGTTCTAAAACAGCATTGACGCATCTACCTGCACTGCCAGATACGCTTAAAGTGTTAAATTGTACAAACACTCATATTACAAAACTACCAGATTTACCTGGTGATTTTGAAGATTTATATTGTTCAAATGAAGTATGGAATAATGAAACATGGGTAGCCAAACAAACGCATAAAACAAGATGTAAAAACAGAAATCATCTAATTGAAGACGAATTATTTGATGTAGTTAACTAATGAAACAGACTTGCAAATCGGTTCCGTAAAGAACTTTGTGCAGTTAGCGGTTCTATATCAGGAGGAGCAGTTGGTTCTGCAGTAATAACATGTGAATCAAATATAGCTGGAGGATCAGTTGCTTCATCTGGTTGTTCTTGTTGCACTTGCATGTGTTGCATCATTTGTTGTACTTGTTGTTGCGCATGTGATTGCACTTGTGGTGCTGGCTGGTGTGTTTGTGGTGGTAGAATTTGATAATCAAAATGATGCATCAAGCTACATCCAATACATATTCCCAAATTAAACATGCTAATTTGTTTAATACTTGATAATGATGTTTCTAAACTTACTTTGCGTAGTTCTGTCGCAAATTTCAAAAATGCAACTACATGATTTCTTAATTCTTGATAATTTTCAGTTTGTATATTATATTGCGCATCAAATGCATTGTAATATATAAAATAGTTTGGGTCAGTATCATTGATATAATATCGTAGACTATTTTTGTATTCATGTACAATTGATGTACATATTTCATTATTGTCTTTCATTACATTAATTAATACTGTTGCAACTTGTTTGTATATTTTTGCATATGTTTCACCATATGTGCGTGTTTCAGTTAGAAGTGGTTCGAATAATTGTGAGTATTCCATGATAGATGACAATATTTGAAATGATGATACAGATGATTCTTGGTTACTTGCAGGCTTTTGTCGTATATTTGATACAATCATATACGAAACACCCCATTTAATCATAAATGTAATGATTGGATATTCAATCATATTTGTTATAATTGAATAATAGTATAGTGGGCTAATATATTTTATTACATATGGAAATATGTTAAATATTGCAAATAAATCCAATTGTTCAACAATTTGTCTAAATATTGGATTAGAGCCGTATTTGTCCGCATAATATACAGCAATCAAAACACTTGTGGAAACTGCAATAACTGAAGGTGTCAAACATTGTATTAATGATTGTGAATAGTTACCAATGCCTAAATTCCATGCATCTGGTAGATATACAGATGAATTTATCCAAATGTTGAACATTTGGCCAAGTGTCATGAAAGGTATTTCCATGCCAAATGCAATGTTTTGTAGGAAAATCAGTGCATTTCCTATCATACCTGTTTGTAGTGCGAGATTTGCAAGTATTGTTAGCAATGTCATCCTTTTTGTTGAATTAATCATGTGTACGTTGGTATCTTTTTTGGTTTCAATATGGGGGAGGCAAGGATTTTCCGCAGAATAATTTGCAAAGCAAATTATTCTTAAAAGGATTTTCCGCTTTGCGGAAAATCCTTGCAAAGCGGAAAATCCTTGCCTCCCCCTATAACCCTTTCCTGCAAAAAACAAAGGTTTGCATAGCTTCGTGAGAATCATTGCTCTATGCCCATTGTCCAAAATTACCTAAAAATTATTTTTTGCCATAATTACATTGTATTTTTATATTAAAATATGCTAGAATTCTCTGTAAAAATCGCCTATTAACGTATTTAGAGTCACCAACAATTTTTAAAATATATTTAGTTTTGCATCAAACCCGCCACTTAGTGGCGGGTTTGATTAAGCAACCCACAGCGGAGCTGTGGGTTGCTGCATCTGAAGCCACTATGATGCATCTGGAGTCACACCAGCAAATTTAATAACATGTTTAGTTTTGCATCAAACCCGCCACTTAGTGGCGGGTTTGATTAAGCAACCCACAGCGGAGCTGTGGGTTGCTGCATCTGAAGTCACTATGATGCAACTGGAGTCACACCAGCAAATTTAATAACATGTTTAGTTTTGCATCAAACCCGCCACTTAGTGGCGGGTTTGATTAAGCAACCCACAGCGGAGCTGTGGGTTGCTGCATCTGAAGTCACTAGGATGCATCTGGAGTCACCTGGATGCATCTGGAGTCACCCATCGTATTTTAGTAATGCGCTTGGATGCATCTGGAGTCACACTAATGATTTTAAGTAACATGTTTAGTTTTGCATCAAACCCGCCACTTAGTGGCGGGTTTGATTAAGCAACCCACAGCGGAGCTGTGGGTTGCTGCATCTGGAGTCACTAGGATGCATCTGGAGTCACACTAATGATTTTTAGTAACATGTTTAGTTTTGCATCAAACCCGCCACTTAGTGGCGGGTTTGATTAAGCAACCCACAGCGGAGCTGTGGGTTGCTGCATCTGGAGTCGCACCAATGATTTTTAGTAACATGTTTATGTTTGCTGCATCTGGATGCACTCTATTAAAAATATTATTAAAATTTATTTTTACACCCTTTAAAATTAATATTTGTATTTTTTTGAATTCCATGCAAATAAAGTTGTATAGTTTTTTGTAGGAAAGGATTTTGCAGCCGATTTAGCTGCTCTGCAGTCAAAAGAGGCTGATGTCCCCCTAAACAGTGACAGGATCAATTGGCCCAACATCAGCCGTAGCCCCCGGATTAGCAACAGATTTCAGCTCCGTAATGCTAAGAGTCGCAATGAAATTGCAATCATTATTCGTCAAAACAGCACCCGTTTTGTCAACTAACTGAAATCGCAAAGAATTTAGTCTACCAATTGGAGGATTTATTGGTCGACCTGTCTGTACCATTGTTGTTGTATACGATCCAAAATTATTCAATAATATTCGCGCGAAAAACTTATCTACTTGCGAATTTGATTCGTGTGATACTGCTAAATCTTCCTTGTCTGAAACCGTCATTGTATTTATTGGAAGCGTTTCACTCATTCGTAAATAAATAGTTTCTGTTGTTAGTTTGAATAAAAAGTCCCCAATATGTGAAATAGCATAGTCTGTATCGAGTTTCTTGAATCCAAGATTATAACCAAGACCCCAATAATCCGTTTTAGCCGCATATGTTGGCGTCAATTGCGAATACCATTTAATACTAAATGGGATTGCATCTGTTAATCTATTTCGATTTGTATATCCAGCAGGTAAAATATCCGCAAAATACGTGTTTGTATAATCAATCAATCCAGTTGCAGCTGATGCATTTGCGATGCTAAAAAACTGCGCGGTTGTCGTTAGTGTACTATATTTCTGACGGTAATGATTCAAAAAACTGCCAAAACCCGATATATCAGTAAATTTCTTGCCTGCGTATGTGGATGATGTTCCGAAAGTTACACCAGCAGCCGCCGCAAACTGTGTATCCATTGCTTGTAAACATCTAATATATGTACGATCATATGTCAAACCACCTACAACAAGTGATGCAGATAAATCAGTAACTCCACCAGATGCAAAGTCAACCAATTGACCAGAAATATCATTCAACTGGCGCACTGCAAATGACACAAGTGGTTGACCAACAACTCGCACGGTTGTGTAAAACTGTACACTGGGTGTATAACCACGAACAACTACGTAATATGTTCGACCAGGCACAACACGTTTCCTAAATATCATCGAATATGTTTCATAACCAGCATTGTTATCAAATGCCATAAAATTCTGTTCATTTGCATACAGAACTCCTCCAGTTCCTCCCGATACATCCGATAACAAATTAGCACTTCCGTCATACAAAAACAAATATGTTTTGACCGATGGTATACCACTCTGAGATGCATTAGTTAAACTTGAATTTGGTATGTTTGAATTACCAGATGTATCATATAATCCGGTCGCTCTTTCGCGATAAGCAAATATACTTCCATCAGTATATCCAACACCAGACCCACCGGATACATCGGCAGCATTTAGCGAACCTAAATATCGCAGCGGTGAATCGTAATATTCAAACATGTCTAATGTAACTTTGCACGTAACGCTATATCTATATGCAGCAGCTTCTAATGTATTCCACAACACCGCAGTTGATGCACCATTCACAACTAATGCATCTGTTGTATTAAAATCATAAGAATTCATAAATGGATATACAACTAAGTCTGTAAATGCAACATAATGCCATGGTTCAACTGTTCCGCCAACATTAAATGGTACTGCAACATATGTATTTGATAAATTAAATTCGCCAGACAAGTCAACTGCAGTCGATGCTGCAAATCTATAATAAATTCCGCTATCAATATTAAGCGAACCAAGCGGGCGTACAGCAGGCATTTTCACAGGGACATTCGACACATCAACCGTACAATTAGATGAATCAAGTGTTACAAGTGGCGTAAGACCAGCTACTGTTGCCATCGTTTGACCAACAACGGCACTATAATGAAATACACGTAGTTGTGTAATGGAGAGATTTGGATCACCAGAAATATCGGTCGCAACATATTGTCCCTTAGTTGTTGTGGGGCGAATTCCCGCTTTCATTACGATTTCACGCACCCTAAATGTTCCCTTTGAAGGTGGCGCAAATACTCGCCCAATAAATCCAGTAGCAGATGCAACATTATGTTCTGTTAGCGATGCACTTGCAGGCACCGTTTCAGTGTCTGCTCTGCTTAGTATGTTGGGAATAGTTGCCGCAACCAAACCAGATAAACCAGATATTGGCACAGTATCACTGAATACCATTGTTGCGTATCTTTCAAGTAATTTCATTGTAAATAATTCTCCGACAGGCGCAGTCGGAGGAACAAATGTGTACGTATTCGCATTAATATCTGTAATAGTCTTCCCTGTTTCTCCAACAAGATAGTGATTTCTTAATGTGAGGTCACTTTGGCCAGTGGTAACAACAATCATGCCTGTAACTGGATCCGTAAATCGCGTTGAACTTGCAGCATGAACAAAATAGTCAGTCAAATCATTCGAAACACCGCTTGCATCTGATTGTGTAAGCAATTGTGTCGGTCGTGGACTATATGCATATTGTGAATCATCTGGTGAAGCAGTAGTTGATGTAGTAACTGTTGGCACAGTGTTATAATCTGACGGGACTGGATCATATAATACAGCTTTTTGGTCAGTAGAAATCGCGGCAACTTTAATGTAAATAGGACTCGTCGATTGAGCGGGAAATGTGTAGCGAACAAGTGCATAATAATGTGTTCCACCAATTACACGTTGTGTAATTGTTAATTGATTCGAACCTGTTGTACTTGTTGCTGTTGCGAAATAGTTTGCGGGATCTTCGAACCCTGGTTGACTTGCATCTGCCAAAAGAAGTGTCTTATCTCGATAAAAAAACATTGTGACTTGCAGTGGAAAAGCGCTGATGCTTGCACCACTTGCATCGACAGCACCAGCAACTACTGATAGGCGATATACTGGTTGTGTAACGAAAAATCCTGCAACAAGTGTGGCAGATATATCAAACAAATAAACAATATTGCTTGAATTCATGGTGCGAACCGGTTGGGCCGCGAGCCAAACACCTGGATCTACAGCAGAATATGTGTCATTGTTTGATATGTCAATAATATTAAGTGTATCAGATAAAACCGCTGGTGTTTCGTATGTTGGTAAAAATGATTCTGTATAAGGGTTTGCGACGACATTATAGCTGGCCGTTTCTGCGTAAGGATTTTGCCAAGCTTTTGCAAGCGGCAATGTTTCAATCGACACATCCATTGGATAATTAACAGTAAACGGAATAACAAGATATCCAGTTCGCGGAACTAAGCCACTTACATCAAGATAACATGCAGACATATCAAGTGCGCATAAACCATTGCCTACAGCTGTACTAACAGTTGCAATGTCGAAATCAGCCGAACCGGTTCCGTCCATGTAAAGTGCTTTGATGCCAGAAATGTCGGGATTATGCGTCCAGAAGCCCGCACCCGGGACTGTTACACTTGGTTCAGATGTATTTAATGTTGTTGTTGCTGTTACAGTTTTAGTTGGAGCAGGTACATTGAATCCATTGTACAACACAACTGATTCCGCCGAATGTTCATTTGAATAAAACGGTGCAGAATAATGGTTCAGAGTTTCACCAAGATATGTTACAAATAGATTTTGCATAAAACTATACATATCTTGGATAACTAAGTTTTCGGTCACAATAATTTGGCGTGCTGCTGCGATTTTCGCAGGCGTATCAAGCCCAAAACTAACAAGTGTGTGTGTAATTAAATCGGCACGTTTAGCAGTTAATGCTTTTGAAATTGATGGTGAAATGCTAACAGCACTAATTCGAATACGAAGTGTTCTATCGATTGATTGAACAACATATTTATTAACAAGGCTACCAGTAAATGTATTATCTGAACGATATGCATCTAATACCGCTATGTTATCATTAATTATTCTGATGATTGTTGTATCTGTAAGACCCTGAAAAGTATACAATACGGCATCAATATCATCTGTTCCACCCGTAAGTGTTAGTTTCGCTAATTCTGTCGGTCGCATAACTATCTCTTTCAAAACTGGATAGTAATATGCAACTAATGTGTCAGTTGACGAATAATTTCGTTGCAATGGAACTAAATCCGTTGAAAAATATTGTGAAACCAGTTGTGTCATGGTTGGGTTTCTAATAGCAACACCGGTTATTGGGTCCAATACCGGTCCATCAATCTGTGGATTATACAAAGTATCACCTGGAATATTGAAATTAAGACTATAATCGCCTGTTTGTTGAAATGCGGTGGCAAATGTTGTATATCCACCACTAATGTTCGTAAATAGTGGTATTTGATTTAGTTGCGTGTTAAGTTCAGTAATAAGAGTGTTTAGATTATATGTTCCTTCGCGAATTGTTGTTAAAATCGAGTTTTCTTCTTGCAATCCTGTGATAGGATTTGTTCTATAGCGCCCTTTTTCATGAATTAAAATGTAAATGTTTTCATTTGCGGCACTATAATCATAAAACGTGTTAAGCATTTTAAAGTCATTAAATGCAATCGCTGTCACTCGCTTGTATTCACGTGGAAGATGCAATACAAAATCAGTTGGATTAACATATGCAATAATGTCTCTATTTGTACTGTCAACAATCCATTGTGATGTAACCGTCTGAGTTTCAATTCGAACCCGTTTTGCAGCTTCTGACTCTCGCAAAACTAATGGTGAACCACAAATATCCATATATGATAATGCATCTTGTGTCATAGCAAGAAACGTCTGCTGCTTCTCGGTAAGGGTCGGTGCCATTTTTGCACCATTTTCGTCATCACTATCTGGATAGGGAGCATAGTAATCTGATGGTGGGTTCTGCATCAATTAATTGTGTATCGTAAAAGATTTTGCACCGTTGTGTCCCGAAGCAACACATTTAGTGTAAGACCAGTCCACCTTTGGTGGACTGGTCTTTTAACCTCGTTCTGGCAAATCCAGAATGAGGTGTATCTTAATTTCGGTACTCTACGGTACTTAAATTTTGCATCCATAGATGCAATAATGTACAGCGGTATAGTAGATACAAATTTCAGTATTTATATATCTGCTCCACCGAGCAATAGTGATGTTATTAATTCGGCTTCTAATGTGAATCAGTTAACTGCATTAGAAGAACGAGTTTCGGCACTTGAAACCACCCAAACTACAACTACAACTGAAATTACAACATTAGTTACAACGGTTGAAACTCTATCAGCATTCGCTGGAACAAGTACATCATCACAATTCTTAACATTTACTGGAAGCACACTATCAGCCGTTGGAGACTATGCGGGAAATGCAAACCTAATATTTAATGTTAGTGGTTCACCGGGTCCTCTTTCATTAACACTTGATTTATCTGGTATTGGTATATTATCAACAAATTCGGCAACATTAACGCCAATGTTTCAAGATGGTTATATTCAAATCATGTGGCCTATAGTTGGGGGTGAAACCCATACGGTTTCAGTTGCATCACCATTTATTTTAGTCGCTGGAGGTACAACAATTGATATGTCAGCAACAAATATGATAATACGCCGATATGTTATTGCGCCAATATATGGTGTGTATACCGATAATGTTCAAGTACAACAGGCAGCATTTGCCTTATATATTTACTAAGCCGTTTTTCGACCTAACATTATAATAAATTGACAAGCATAAATGTCGTTGCCAACAGATTTAACATTGGAACGGTTGACTGTAACTACAATCTTTATAAGTCCACCACCAGATACAGGTTATGTTTTAATATCGGATGGAAGTGGTGGTACATATTGGGGAGGAGTTGCGCTGAGTTCACAACAAAGTACATTAGCTGGAGAAGTTAGCACAACTCTTGCTGAAATTCTCTCCATAGCAACCGGAAATGGCGTACCGGCGCTTACAAGCACAATAGATGCAAATTTTTCAACATTATCATCATTTATAACAGAATTAAGTGCATCAACTTTGAATCTTGCAAATTTTAGTACATATACAGGTACAATTTCATCGATTTTTATTGCTGAAGAATCAACATTTAATACAAGATACAACACAACCGCAATAGCATTTAGTTCTCTGTCAGCCAGTTTTGGTTCGCTTAGTACAAGCATTTCGCCAACTCTTACTGGTTATGGTGTTGCAATTAGTAGTCTAAGCAGTAGTATTAGCTCTGTGACGGCATCAACATTTTCAGCCGCTATAATCGGTGCAAGTTCAATTGTTTCACAATATGCGGTTGCAGATGCTGACGCACAACAAACATATTCAATTGCAGTTGGCGCCCGTTTTGCATCTGAGTCAACTGCCGCACATGTATATGCATCAACTGCAGACCAAGCATTATTTCTGACATTATCAACCCAATATTTAGCATCGTCACAAAGTATTGCAATTGCATCTATTGCAACTATACAATCACAACTGTCTACGTCAATTGGTGTACGATATTTATCTACTACACGCGAATCACATTCATCATTGTCGGTTGCACTTTTTAGTACTGTATCGACATTAAATAGTTCAATTACAAGTCAATTTACTGAAAACGTATTAAATCCGCTGAATGCTTCGATTACAGCGCTAAGTACACGAGTGAATACAATTGATGCAGTTCTAAGTTTAGCGATTTCATCGATTACATCAACAACCATTGATGTAATTGGTATTTATACGCAAATGGCGCAAAATCAAATTTATTTATCCACACAAATTGCAACAAATTTCATTAATATATCAACGTCATTTTCGTCGTCATTTGTGTCATTAACCGCAAATCAAAATGTAAGCGGCGTTAAAACATTTATTAGTACTGTTTCAGCCGTGTATGCAAACATTTCTTATTTAAATGTTACATCAACCGGCATTTCGACAGCATCCATTGATACAATTTTTACTGATAGAATGAGTATTGGAACGGCAAGTATTGCAACATTTTCAGCCGACACAGGAAAAATTGGATTGTTGTCGGCAGCAAGTGCAAACATTGAACATGCAACAATTTCGTCCATGAATGCATCAATATTATCTGTTCAAAATGCATTTATCCAAAGATTAAGTGCAAATACAGCAACGATTGGTTCGCTTACAACACAACAACATCAAACAAGTACAATTGTTGGAGCTTATGGATTTATTAGTACAATATCAACATATAATGTGAAAGTTACGCAGAATTTATTTGCTGGTGCTATAACGGCCAGTTCAATTCTTACAGCAGATATTACAATTGATGGTCTTAGCACAAACAATGTTGCAACATCTACACTAACTGTACAAATTTCGATGAGTGCACCAGTAATTGCGGCCGATTTTATTTCGATTGGTACAAGTGCATCTATTATGAATGGTTGGGTTAGTACGCTAAGTTCAAACTTAGCATGGTTAAGCAGTTTGTCTGCGCAAAAGGAATGGGTTGAATACTTGTCAGCACCAGTGATTTGGGCAAGTTCATTACAAATAGGTAGTCTTGGGTTAACACTTGCAACAATCGACAATCTTAGTGGAAATGTAATAAGTGCTTCTGTGGGTGCATTCGATAACATATTTACAAACACACTTGATATAACACATCTTAGTGCGACTACGATTAGCACAGGCGTAGCTGTTGGCACACTTGGGGATTTTGCGAACATTAGCGCAACGACGATTAGTACAGGTGTAGTTGTTGGTGCGCTTGGGGACTTTGCGAACATTAGCGCAACGACGATTAGCACAGGCGTGGCTGTTGGCACACTTGGGGATTTTGCGAACATTAGCGCAACGACGATTAGCACAGGTGTAGTTGTTGGTGCGCTTGGAGACTTTGCGAACATTAGCGCCGCTACGATTAGCACAGGCGTAGCTGTTGGCACACTTGGGGATTTTGCGAACATTAGCGCTGCTACAATTAGCACAGGCGTAGCTGTTGGCACACTTGGGGACTTTGTGAACATTAGTGCTGCTACGATTAGCACTAACACAGCCGTCGGAACGCTTGGGGCGTTTACGAATATTAGTGTGACAACAATTAGCACAGATACAGTAGTTGCCACACTTGGAGCATTTGTGAATATTAGCGCTAATACAATTAGTACCAATGCATTATATGCAAGTACAATAGATGCAGGTCAGACGTTTCATAGAATTTCAGTAATAAATGTGTCGGCTCCTACAACAATTATGAGTTTAAATCCATTGAATTCTGGTTCAAAAGTATTATGGGATGTAGATAGCACAGTAATTTTGCCAGATTGGTCACCTGGTCTATTTTATGATATATATATTGTTTCTGTAACACATAAAAAAATGATATGTTCAAATACTGCAAGTGTAACAATGATTGGTATAACACATTATCAGAGTTCAATACTATCTGAACTGAGTAGTAGTTTGTCAGGAATAGTATTAAGTTCTGCGTTGGTTGGTTCCAGGCTAAATTGCATCGCGGGACCAAATGAGTGGGTTATAAATGTTGTTGGTTATAACAACACAACACGCGATCCAGTGCTATTTCCGAAACAATAAAAACATGAACTGGCCGCAATTACTTGCCAGCCAACGCCGCCATCGCAGCAGAAGCAGCTGCCCGGCGGGCGGCTGCTGCAGCACGACGCTGCTCTGGAGTCATGGTCTTGTACACAGTGTCAGCATCTGCAGCCGCCCGCCGGGCAGCTACAGATGCTGCAGCACTGGGCAAATACCCCACGTTCTCCTTTGCATGCTCCAGTGCAGAAGTGCGAATGCCATGCGCTGCCTTTTGGTCAGCCATGTACACGGCAAAGCTACTTAACCGCGCATGCAGCTGCGCAGTAATCGCCTCCTGCCGCGCTTGAAGCTCTGCATGTCTGACGGCCAATTTCTCGTCCGTCAGAACGACGTCAACATCCTCAGCGGCGTCTTCATCCGTGACCTCCGATGGAGCTGACGGGGTGCGCCCAACTGGCACACTGCCATATCGCGCGACCATGCTTGCGGTTGGGCCAACATAGAGACCCAGTCTCTCACGCGTGCGTGCCGACGAGAACTCGTTGTGGCTCAGTCTGTAGCTGAGCTTGCGCTTTTCAAGCACAAGCTCACACGTCATGCCCTCTGGCACCTTCACAGTGGCTAGCGCAGCAGGCAGCGCTGCAGGCAGCGCAGCAGTCGGCGCAGCAGGCAGCACAGCAGGCAGCGCAGCAGGCAGCGCTGCAGGCAGCGCCGCAGGTGCCTCATCAGCGGTCAGCCAGCCATCGAACTTGCGCGGCATAGCAGCCGCGCGAACAACCGTCACTGTAATCTTCAACATCTTCAGTGTGCGTAAATTGTTCACATGTGTACATAATTAAAAACGAATCTAATTAAAATAATAAGGCTTCAAATTGTAAGTGAATGCAAACCTCGCAAAAAATGACGGTAAGTTTATGTGTGTCCAAGACACAATAACAAATGGATACATACGAATTATATCGAACGGCAGTATCTACCCCGAAATTATGCCTAAAAACACAAATAACAAAGACAATCATGCCATTAATACTATGGGATTCAGAAACACAATTGTGGCACAAATCAATCCAAAAAACCATGTATACAACATGGAATATAGATGCAATATATTGTTCCGGTGTTATACCACCGGTTGTATTACTTGCATTAGAGTCCCCCGATAAAGTGATTGATTTCCTACTGAAACATGGCACCAAACCAACATTAATCATAGCATCGCGCGCGATTCTGATGTGTGCCCCGACAATTGTAGATGACCTACAATTAAAAAATATACTATTTGTTGAAGATTTAGCAACATTATATGAATTTCTGCAAGAATTTACACCATCAATAGCAGACCAAGCACTTGTCGCAGCTATACTACTGCGACGACATGTAATAAAAATACCGGCATCAATGCAAACTGCAATACGAACGTCTCCCCTTGCGGATTTCTATAAAACACATGTAGGCACGTTTGAAACATTCATGGAACCCCCAAATGATATAGTATTAATTCAACAGTATTTCAACCATCGTACACCGGCGAGACAAGAGGAATTCAATAAATGTCTATTAGAAAACATTAAAAATCCATTCATTGACAAAATTGTTCTGTTAATTGAAGATGGAACCACGGCGCCAATTCATCCAAAAATTGCCGCGATAAACATACATAAACGTATGACTTTTGCAGATGCAATGAGATGGGCAAAAGACAATTTAGCCGAAAATATATATTTCATTATAGCGAATTTGGACATTTATTTTGATGATACTCTTGCGGAACTATATGACATATCAATGCGTTCAACATGTTTAGCGCTATTGCGACATGATGTTGGTATCGACGGAACGCGAAAAATATTTGGTCCCCGACCTGATTCACAAGATGCATGGATATTTCAACTTCCATTACCAGATGCAGTAAACGTCGAAGATCCAGCGTGGAATATTACTCTTGGGTATCCAGGATGCGACAATTCGATTGCGTATGAACTTGTTCAACATCGATTTATGGTTGCTAATCCAGCGCATTCAATTAACGTATTACATATACATAATACAGCTATACGAAACTATACTGTTGATAACGTAGTTATACGACCAAAATATGTGCATATTCAACCAACAACCATAAATGTATATGCACAACGTGTCATCAACATAGATTCAAAAAGATTCAAAACACTATCAGATGCATTCATTAATCCCCAAGGTGAATTGTATGATTTCAAAGGTAAATGGGATGCAGTCCAACCGGCTGCGTCAATAACGCGGTGTTTATCAACAAAAGAGCTTATTGCAACACCATGTAAACCCGCCGATATGCAGAATCCATATTTGTTTATGTATAATGTATTTCCGCGCATTCTTTGTGGATTAGAGATGTTTCCTGAAGCCGAATGTAGGATACCGGACTTGCCGCCATTGTTTGCATCACTATTAAGCCATGTGAAATGGCCGACTGAAACAATTAAAACAATTCCATATCATGAACATTTACATGTATGGAGCAAGAAAATACATGTGATTCCACCGTTTGCATCATTTACGAAAAAAACATATTTTGATAAAGCATTATCTGATTTGTATGATATTCTTAAAGCAGAAAATCCACATATTATGTCAAACCGTTCTAAACACATTGCATGTACAAATGCTGGCGTGGCGGAGTATATACGCACAAAAAGCACTGGAATTGCATGGAATGGTGTCAAAACTATTGATTTCACTATGAATTTTGTAGACATTATAAAATATATACGAACATCTGATATTATTGTAGTGAGTAATAATTCACAAAACACACATTTATGTTGGATGTTTTCAAAACCTGATACCCGAATTATAGATATGAGTGAAACAGACGAAATGAGGCGCGAGATTGAAGAATATGGGTTAGAATATGTATGGCATGGTCCAGAATATGATGACGGGTTAGTTGAAAAAATTGAAAAATAAAGATGTTGTGTTTTTAATACGTGCGATAAATGAGTAAATATGGTGTAACTGGACTAACAAATATTGGAAACACATGTTTTATGAATTCTGTTATACAATGTTTAATACATATACCTGAGTTTACAAAATATATTATAAAGAGCGATACCGTTATTGCTGATACTCCTGAGGCTGACCTGTTTAATAAATGGAAAATTCTGAACACTGAACTATGGAAAGGGCATACAACCGTTAAACCACGATCTTTTGCGCAATCACTTGTTAAACAGCCATCATTCGGAAATATAGTTATAGGAGACCAATGTGATGCACATGAATTCGCAGTATTCCTTCTGGATGCATTACATCGTGCAAAATCCACTCCAAAATCATTTTCATCATCAGCATCAGCAGCCGATGTGGCTTGGGCAAGAGCATATGCACGAGAGCATTCGACTCTTGTTGAAATGATGCATGGGCAATATTCGATTCAACGCCACGGAAAATGTGGACATACATCAACTACATATGACCCATATGGAACCATTATTTTACCCATTCCAATGTCAGCTGCTGGTGCAACACTGAACGACTGTTTTGCAGCATTTGTTCGGCCCGAATTAATGGCAGATGCTGCCAATTTATGGCATTGTGATGCATGTGCTACCGGCGTTGTTGCACATAAACAATTTCAATTATGGCGTTTACCGCCGATATTAATGATAACATTAAAACGATTTAATGGAGATATGATGAAAAATAACACGCGTATCTTATTTGACGACGAACTTGATTTAGCTGAATATTGTAATACAGATGCAAAAACAAAATTAAGTACAAAATATAAATTAATAGGTTTTACGAATCATTTTGGTGGAATGGCCGGTGGACATTACACTGCAACATGTCGGAATATTGATGGAAAATGGTATTACTATGATGATGCAAGCGTTAGTCATTTTGTAGGTGATTTAGCGAAATTTCAAGCATCTGTATATACAATGTTTTGGCATCGACTTTAGCAACCGCTGCACGCTGGTGGTCTATCAAGACGTGTTCCACCACATTGTAGACCGTCACATGAACATGCACATGCGCTAAGTTTTAATTCGATTACTTCTTGTGCAGTCAGACCATCACGGATGGAATCTTGTGAAGGCACTTGCATCGCACGTTCAGCATATGAATTATGTAATGCACGCACTGCACGTAGACGACGGATTCTGGTAGTATAACTTGCATCTCTTGCTGCGTTTGATGCGGAATTCATTTTTAATATAGTATTAACATTTTATTGGCACTGCGTGTTCTGAAATTATACATTACTAGGGCTTCCAAATCCCCACTGGTAGATTGGGAAGCCCTAAACCAATTTATTCGGAAACAATTTTCCGCCCTTAGGCGAAAAATTGCATAGAATCATTGTTAATGGAATCAACATAGACATCACTATATTTCGATAAATTAAGTGATTCATCGTCACGTAATCTTGTTGGAACGGGTATTCCAATGTCTGAACCTTGACCAATTGCACGCGGTTGTGCCATGCCTCCCAAAGGTTTCTCGGTCAACACTTCAACAAGTGGGTCTCGCCATCTAACCATCTTCTTTTTTTGCGCATATGTTAATGAATATAAGATACCAAATATTAGGATTAGAATTAATGCAAACGCAATATTCGTTGGAATATTATATATCATTTGTTTTACTGTGATAGAATAAATCGTGCTTGCACGATTTATTCGGGAAAAATTGAACACGGTTTCTTGGCATAGCATAGTGTAATAAAAATGTCCACATTATGGAAAGAAAACAGTAAATTAGATAAAGTCTATGCAGATGCAGCAATGGCCGCAGAAATACATAATGAACGTGTTAATACCACCCAAGACATTAACAAATTGCCAACACACGCTTTGCGAACATTTGATGCAAAATACGCGACTTTCGGAACAGCAATCGCTGCATCAGAGTGCGTAGGTCGTTTGGACAACAATTATTACGCGATAAAATCGGAGTATGATGAAATGAAAATATGTAAAGAAGCCAGACATGAGCCAACCAGTGATACGCGATTAGCGATGGCGAAATCAATGCAGTGTCTCCTTGAATACGAATCAATTAGATTATACAAACCAATGAACTTTATGTCATATAATATGCAACGACAGCTTGACCCCGGGTGAAGACCAAAAAGTTGACAGCAAACTTTTTAGTTGTCGCGACAAAGTATAATAGTAATAAGCTGCCAAAACCAATGTCAAATCACATGGGAAGCGAAACAACATTTAATAGTGTAGTAACACACACTTTCAATTCGCTGTTACCCCTGTTTGTTTCAAAATATTTCACAGGTGAACATCAACTTGTTTACATGTCAGTAATAACAGTAGTTATGACATATGCATGGATGAAAATCAACGAAATCTTTCAAACAACAGAAATAATAAGGACAGTAATTACCTGTGGATGTCGTCGTAAAAAAGATAATTTTGCGTTTACATTTAGCGAAATACCAAGCAGTCCAATAATAAGATATCATAGCGTCATTGATAATCAGGAATACGCACCAGAAATCTTATGGTGGATACTTAAAAATACTAAATCTAACTTCGGAACTACTACATTACAAATCAAAACGAACATTGTTGATTTATTTGAAAATGGGCAGATTAGTAAAACAGAACTTCGCGATCGTGCAATATTACTTGTTGGTGGCGAGCGAAGTTGGATACCGCTATGCAAAGATAATAGTGGTACATTTGCATTCTATAAAATGTGGGGGAATGGCGATGATTTTCACATTGCAATTGGTTCAGAAACATATAAATGCTATGAATATGTTTTGGGGCGTATAGTACAGGAGGGAGTTACTTCCAAACGCACAACTACAAAAAATCCAGCATCTGCTATGGCAATATATAAAATCGCTCCAAACAATCATGAATTAATTGGAACTGCAAGTAAAAAACGCACATTTGATTCTCTTTTCTTCGAAGAAAAAGGCCGTCTTATTCGGATACTAACCGCGTTCAAAGATAAAACAATGTATCCATCGCATATTGGCTCTGATAATAAATTGGGTATTCTTCTTCATGGGCCACCTGGAACGGGAAAAACACATGCAGTCGTTGCAACGGCAAATTTTCTTGGGCGTTCGATAGCATCAATCTCCATGCGCGATGTTAAAACATGTAATGATTTTGATAAAGTATTAGATTATCCAAGGAATGGAACTGTCTTTGTATTGGAGGAGATTGATTGCGTATTGGGTGTTTTGCGGAAACGAATGGTTACACCATCAGTTCCACCCGCTGATACTGAAGACGATGAAGAATACAACAAACTGTTTCAAGTATATATCAATACTGAAGATAAAGAACAAAAAGCGCAAATATTAGATGAATTGCAATCAATTAAGAAAAAGAAAAACAATAGGTTAACGCTTGGATATATATTGGAAAAATTAGATGGAATTACCGATGAAAGTGACCGTATCATAATTGCGACAACAAATTATCCCGAATTATTGGACGAAGCTCTCTTAAGGCCCGGCCGTCTTGGTTTTCATTTAAATTTGGGTCTTTGCACAAAAAAAATGATTATTGACATACTTGTACATTATTATGGTTTAGATGCAACACGACGTGCAGAACTTGAAACTGTTAACTTTCAAACAAATAAATATTCACCTGCGCAAATAATTCAACATATTCAGATGGATACTGGAATTGACTCCGTAATTGAATTTATTAAAACACAACAAATCACCGAAGAAGTTGTTGTCTCCGCTGAACCAGTTGAAGCGCCGATTTCAACCTTTACAACCGAACAAATTCAAGAAATAATCAATAAACGGCGAGAGAAAAAACATACCACAGATTTGCCAAAAGAGCCGCAAAAACCATTACCGCGCCCCAATACATCTAATCATCAACAATATCATTATAGCAATATCGAAAATTGTATTGATAGTGAAACATCAGACGATGAGACATGTTCTGATGATAATGAGTATGAAGACGAAGCGCGACATTATTTAACCGAATCACTTTTGCGATACAGACTTGAACGACGACTGGAACATTCAGAAGAACTTGATGATATCGTTAAAAACGAAGAGGCCCGCTTAGTGAGAACTGCCTTAACTCCACCATTCCATTTTGGCACCTCGCACGCTTAATTTGGAACAGATTTGTAGTTAATTTTAAAATCGCTTGTCAATGTTCCCAAAAATTTCAATGGTGCAACATTTGCGGGATCATATGTATATACATTTTTATTTTTGTCAACCCAGTGATAAAATCCACATACAAGCGTTTTTACAACAGTTACTTTAGGTGCATCATCTGCCATTGTATTTTATTAGGAAAGCAATACAATAAAAAGTGCATCAATTTTTATGAATACGCGCGCCAGCGAGTTATGCAAGCTTATAATACAATGATGAACAATATCCTGGTGCAGTTGCGATATTTGAACCACAGAATGTTGCTGCTCCATACATTCCTGATGTTGATACAAGACATGTCTCGCGTCCATAAATCCATGCTTTAGCGTATGGAATAACTGGATCCATATGGACTGCCATTTTTACTTTTATACTAAAAGGAACCCATGACGGAACGAAATCAACTGATGGAATGTTATCTGTAATAATAATTAATGGTATGCGCGTTGTTGATACGGCAACTGCATTATTTTCAAAGAAAATGCGATCCGCATAATTTTTCAATGGATCATCTGCGTATAAGTGAAAATGTCCGCCAATTACGTGAAAATCTTTAAATGATATACTTGTGTTTGTTAACATATGAATGTTTGTAGGTTTGAACTGCGAATATGGTCGTTTTGCAACAACAAATACTTTTTCGAATTGTTTTGATAATTCATATAAAATCTCTGAATATTTCGGTGATGCCATAAAATCACTATCATCTGTAAGAGCTAAATATGGCGCAACTGGACGAATTAACTCTTTAAGTTGATATCCCCAACGAATAATAGCAGATGCAATAGATGATGCAAATTGTATGCGCATTTTCCATTAAAATTAAAAATAAGTATCTAATGTACACTTCAATATGCAGGAGCAGCACCTTTAGCTTCAACTACTTTAACTTGTTCAAGCAACGGCTTGTTGTTAATGAGATGTTTGAAAATTTCAATAACAAACTTTTTGCGCGTCTCATCTTCATATGCATCAACAATTGGTCCAGCCGTTTGTTTCGGCCAAATGCTAAAACAAAACTCAGGCGAATCATCTCTTTTTACGGTAAATTTTTGGTCAATATAGGATACGAATGCGACTTGCAAATGCCGTGGCATAGATGTACAATAAAATCTTGTCAATCCGTCTCTATCTACGCTCCGATAGTACAGATGCGGCTTTGAATCACTTGACATATCGGTATCAAATGAAGGAATATGCACAGGTGCAACAACGGTATGGGCACTTTTCACTCCGGATTTTTTTGGGCGATATACTGGCATTTTTTAAACATTATACATAATAACAAATAGGTTCATTTTTCATGACCGGCGCCCTACTTGAGCTAATTTCTCGCGGCAAAAAAGATGCATATTGTTTTGGTCAACCTGGTTCCCAATATTATTCAAAGTCATACCTATATACTCCTCCAGTTGTTTGGACTAATACATCAATTCCCCCTAAAAATGTAGCTAAATGGGGCGGAATTGTTGAATTTGACCTAAATCCCGTTGCTGATTTGGTAAATGCATTTCGTTTCACAATACATTTTCCGTCAGTTGCAGCTGCAACGGGATTTGGATATGTTGATGCTCCAGCAATTTACCTATTCGAATGGATTGAAGTATATAGTGATACACACTTAATTCAACGACTAACTCCATCCGCTCTTGATTTATGGTTCCAACGTGGATATTGGTCTTCCGATTATCGTGCATCTGCAACAGAAATAGGGCGCATGGTTGGTCGACGAACTACTCCTGAACAAACTCCTTCATTTACATATGTAAGTGCAGCTGAAAGTGATTTACAGCGAATATGTATCCTACCGTTACCAATATTAGGATGCAATCGCCAAACAGACCCACCATTTCCAATGCGATGTGTTACAACATCACAAATTAGCATTCGTGCACGAATTAAAACTTTAAAAGCTATGTTAGAATCATTTCCAACAGCTGGTCAACCATTTACAATGCCAGTTGAAGTATTTGCGCGTGGACCAGATATTAATCTTGTGTATGATACAGGATTTGTATCTGTGGCCGTGCGTGATACATTGTTAAAATCACGCCGTTCAGTGCTTATTGAACATATACAGACAGTTGAATTTCCGATTGAGAAAGTGAAACTTGCGACAGCTGCTGCAATTGGTAGCATTGACATCAAATTTCCCAGAATGGATATACGAGGACCGATTAAAATGATATCTGCCATAGTACAAACAGCATCAGCGCGAACTGCAAATCAATATTCAGTTTATGAACCATTAACAACATATATGTCATCTATAAATTTAATATCAAATGGACATGAACGATTTTATGCATTAGACCCATATTATTATATGGACGCAGGTGGTACAGCTGGTACTGAAGGGATGCAAGATGTCGTATTTAGTCCAGCAACTGAGCCAGAAAAGCGTTCACCAACAGGAACGCTGTATTTTAATCCAAGTGAAAAATGTTTTATGACGGGGCAATTGCTTGGGACAACGACTGAAGATCGCATATATATTGTTGTTAATGCGCTTGGTTATACGACGCTTGAATTACGAGATGGAATTGCACGTCCAGGCGCCGTTCCGGGTTCAAACGAAATCATATAAAAATGTACGTCCACAACCCTACATGCCGTGATGGGCAGTGGCAGAAACGCATGCGTCTCCCGTTGTGGGGTCAGTCCAGGCTTCAATCGTCGTCTCTGGAGTCGGCTCCTCGTCGCCACAAATCGCACGAGATGCAACCAGTGTCGCAGTGAGCTCCAGCTCTACCGCCAGCAACTGGTTGGCAGTAGCGTGGACACCACACGCAACCAAGAAGCACAGCTTCATGCGCAGGTGTTCGATGTCGCGCTTGGTCGCCGCGTCCAGGGCGAACCAGTCCGACCCAGTGTACTTGACAGACACGTGTGCCGACATTGTTAGTGTGTAGCAGTAGTGGTGGCAGGCAAATGCGTACAATTCTAATATGTTAATATAATTAAAACTATATAGTTTCAATTTTAAGACGTATGTGATGCAATAAATCCGTCAATATCCCCATGCCAAACATCCAATTTATCAAGCTTATCGCCGGTAAAATCCCACCATTTAATTTCTAATAGTGCCCGAATTTGTTCCGGCGTAAATCGATACTTGATAATTCGTGCTGGATTACCGCCGACAATTGCATATGGTGGTACATTTTTAGTTACCACTGCACCAGCTGCAATCACCGCACCATCACCAATCGTTAATCCGTCAAGTATGATGCAATTCGCACCAATCCAGACATCATTCCCGATAATAATGTTACCCCTTGAAAAACTGGAAGGATTTCCTCCTCTACCATGCGTCCATATCATGTGTGGCGCCGGTATTGTAGAAATCCAATTTGTACAATGTTGTGCTAAAATGAATGTACAATTTGTAGCGATAGAACAGAACTTACCGACTTTAACAGAAACGTGTGAACCGTCTGATGTGCGACAATCGTAGTTTAAAATACGTGGTGGATCTGCACAATATGTTTTGTATCCATATGTTATACTCATTTTTGTATACTATGTCTTCCATATTTAAATTCTATTGCAGCAACAGCATAAAAAACGGCTCGTTACCGCCCTAGTCGCGCTCTGCCGCAGGCAGCCCCGCCTCAGAGGTGCTGCGCTTCACGCCTGCGTTCATCCGACGAAGCTCCGCACCAGTGCCAGCCCCAGGAACAACATGTTCCGCTTCCATGATAGGAGTGGGAGCACGCTCCGCGGCGGCCATCTCAGCCCGGAACGGTTCAAGCATCGCTTGAATAGTAGCAAGAGTAAAATCATACTCCATCGCAGCAACTAGCGCGCGATCGCCTGCAGGTGCCGCAGGCACCTCAGCAGGCACACCACGAATGGACATAGGTGTCGCAGTAGCAGGCGCCTCAGCGGGCGCCTCAGCAGGCACCTCTGGCGGGCCACGAATGATTACCTCAGCAACCACAGCAGGCACCGCAGCAGGCGCCTCAGCAGGCACCGCAGCAGACGCCTCAGCAGGTGACTCCTCAGCCAGCCCAACAGTCAACATGAGATCCGACATTGTGTTTGTTGAAGACATGAGAGAACGAGGTAGTACCAAATTTGGCATTTAAAACATCATATAATTAATTCACATATGTTTCATTTTTGCGAGCAGTTTTCAATCATAAAAAGGTTTTTGCAGGGAGTTTACCACTCCTCATCAGGAATAACTGCACGGACAGCCGTTGTGCATCTAAAACATCCGAAAAACTGACATGAAAAACTGATGCTTTTCTCCGATAATTATGACAGACGCCCGCATTAAAGCTTGGAATAATCCATCTGAATGGTTAGATTTATCTTCATTAAATCTAACGGAAATACCAGCAAAAATACCAAAAAATGTGAAAAAGTTGGATATTAGCTTCAATAAATTAACATGTTTTAAAATACCATCACATATCGAAGAAATCAAGTGCGTGTACAACAATATTGTTAAGCTTAATATTCCCGACACTCTTAAGGTTTTATGGTGTTCAAGTAATTGCTTGAAAACTATAACATTTGCTAATGTAAAACGTTCAAAAATCGAGATTCTGTATTGCAATGCAAATATGTTAACACATCTGCCTGTATTACCAGATTCATTAAAAGAATTAGACTGTTCTGATAATTATTTGCGTAGATTACCCAAATTACCGCGTTTCATAGCGAAAATATGGATGCGTCAACATGTTTATATGTTTATACCCATAACAATTCCAACATTTTGCACAACATTTGATTTTGGATGGCCACGCACAGGCGAGTTTTACAAAACACTAAAAATATTAGGTGCAAACTTTCCACAACATCAATATGGTGAAATGATAGATAGTTGGCATGCACGAGCAATTGCAGAACAACGTATACATACACAAATCAAACGAATTCTTAGCATTAATAAGCGATTACAAGACGAAATTGCAGAATTTATTGACAATTAATTATGATTCACATAAATCCTCATTTTTCGCATATTTCGTAGTAAAAGAATTATACCGTAGAGTACCGAAATTAAGATACACTTTTAGTGTCACTCATTCCCGCTTTTGTGCGGGAAAAGCTACATGGATGTATCGCGACAATCAACATCAAGGTGACGGATTATGACATATTTGGTCCGAAGCCGCCTGTTGTAAAGACGTATGAAAAGTCTGCTACAACAGAAATGCTTCCGACAGAAGCGCATGCAATGCTTGCGGAACATCCAGAATACAAGAGGATCGCAAATGTGAGTGAGATGCTTGCGCACTTGAAGCTGCATCATTCAAAGAATGAAACACCTGGATTTGGTGGAACAACCATAAACACAGGATACAAGTACACAAAGACAGGTGAAGGTTATGGATATATGACAATTACTATTGAACATGAGATGTATGAACTTGATCCATGTTATGAAGTTAGCCAAGAAATTCTGGTAACACTGTCGTTTCCTTGTCTACTTGAGGAAATTGATTCCAAGGGTACAATTTGTCGATGATACACTTTTACACGTGAGCTGGTAGATCACCTAAAGCATCGCCCAGATGGCGCAGCAATCTTTCGACAAATTGCTTATTCGACTAAGTAGACAAAGAACTCAATCACATGACGTCAAATTGAAATGCATTAAAAGATTTCGTAATTTTTAATTAAGCATGCCGTCGCCACCATCAACACTTTTAATCGTTGAATCACCAGCGAAATGTTCAAAAATCCAGGGATTTCTTGGGCCTGGATATACTGTTTTAGCATCAATGGGACACATTCGAAAACTAAAGGATGATTTAGATGCAGTCGGAATCACAAGAAATTGGGACCCAATATACGAAACAATCGAATCAAAAACCGACACGATACAACGTTTGCAAAAAGCTGCACGTGCAGCATCCATCGTGATGCTTGCATCTGATGACGATCCCGAAGGTGAAGCAATTGCTTGGCACGTTTGTCTTCTTTTGAAACTCCCAGTCGCAACAACTCCACGTGTAATTTTCCATGAAATTACAGCAGATGTTGTACGGAGTGCAGTTGCATCACCGCGAACAATTGACATGAATCGTGTGAATTCACAACAAGCGCGAGCAATGTTAGATTTGTTGATTGGATTTTCTGTATCGCCACTCCTCTGGAAATTTGGCAGAGGACTAAGTGCCGGTCGCTGTCAAACACCTGCATTAAGATTGTTATGTGAAACCGAAGATGAAATTGAAACATTCAAGTCCAGTTCATCTTTTCCAGCAGTATCCGCTTGGAATTATGGAAAAGTCACATTTAATTCAAGCCTTGTTTCACCGTCTGATGCAATGGCTTCATATGATGCTGCGGCTGGATTTATGAAACAACTTGCGACATATTCACGCACTGGAACAGTATTAAAAGTTGTTGATAATCCGTCTATATCTGCAACACCAGAACCATTTATTACTGCATCATTACAACAAGTTGCATCATCACGATTAGGAATGTCACCTGCAATTACAATGCGTGCAGCACAAAAACTGTATGAAGCCGGCCTTATTACATATATGCGAACAGATTCAACCGCTCTTGCAGAAGAAGCTGTTGCAGAAATTAAAGGACTTGTAGTTAGTAAATTCGGTAAAGAATTTAGTAACCCATCGAATTGGTCTGAAGTTGTAATAAGTAAAAAACGCGGTGGCGGTGGCGCAGCGGCCGCTGCACCAGTTCATGCGGCACATGAAGCAATTCGACCAACACATATGGATGTTGAAGATGGCGGTGCAAATACACAGGAAATGCGTTTATATGCACTTATTTGGAAGCGTACAATGCAAAGTCAAATGGCGGCAGCACGTTCAACTGTAAAACGCGCAACAATTTCAACAACTGCACCAGATACTACATGGGCAGCACAATGGGAACGGCTTGATTTCCCCGGATGGAAAATTTTAGAGACCGCGGCCGCTACTGCAGAATCAGATGCAGAAGATGCACCACCATCGGCTGAAGCATTTGCTGCTGTTGCTGCACTTAAAGTAGGCGATAAATTACCATGTAAAGAAATCACAATTACCGAAAAAATATCACAGCCACCTGCACGATACACTGAAGCATCACTTATTAATGAATTAAAACGGCGTGGTATTGGCAGACCAGCAACATTTGCACATATATTAGATTCTGTTTTAGAACGCAGATATGCAGTGAAAGAAACACGGCCAGGAATAACTGTTCCTATTCGTGAAATTACATGGGTTGCATCAAAACCGATAAAGGAAACTACTGCAAACAAAGTACTTGGCAGACAAACAAATAAATTATTTGTGACTGATATTGGTAGAACAGTTGCATTATTCCTAACTGAACGTTTTACAAATGTATTTGACTATAATTTTACTTCAAACATGAATGCAGGATTAGACTTAGTTGCAAAAGGGGACGCTGAATGGAAAACCCCGTTGAAAGATACATGGGAAGAATTAGAACCACTTATTAAAGATGCGAAAAAAGATGCATCCGACGAAGCTAAAGCGCACCGTGCCGCAACAAAAGCCGCACTTGCTGCTGGAGAATTACCACCAGATACCGATAGATGTAGATATTTAGATGCAGAAATAAAAGTCGTGCAGACACGTTATGGTCCACGATATGCAATACCTGTAAATCATGAATGGTTAGAAGATTCAACTGCAGAAGTGAAGGGTGAAGTACGATTTATTAACATGTTACCTGGAACATTGTTTGAAACTGTAACGCTTGAAGATGCAGAAGAAGCTGTAGCCGCTGTGCTTGAACAAGAAGCGCTTGAAGATGCAGAAAATGGTCCTCTTGGTGGATATGATGGCCATGCAATCATTCTTAAAACAGGTCCATTCGGAAGATATTTACAAGCGGGTGATATTAAAGTCACGCTAACTGCTGCACATGGTGATGTAATTTCCCGTGAAGATGCAATCGCAATGATTACATCGAAAGCAATTGCATATAGACGGGACTTGACACCAGATATTAGTGTACGTCAAGGAGCGCGAGGATATTTCATAATGGGACCACCAGGTGCAAAGGGTGGTAAACCAACATTCCGGAAATTGCCAGAAGGCGAAGACCCAGACAAAATAACGTTGGCAAAATGTAGAGAAATATTAACATCACCTCCAGCGTCACATAGACGTCGAATACCCGCAAAAGGCGCTAAAAAGGGTGTCAAAAAGTGAGTTCCGCAAAATTGAAAATGGTTAATATTTTTAATTCAACTATTACTACCACAATTTTCATAAAAATGGAGGGTTTAATTGAACTCTTTTGCGATTGGTACAATGTCACACAACCACAACTTCGACGAGTTAGTGCACTAAATAACGATACATTTGAAGACTTATGGGTTAACAAGTGGTTTGCAAAGAAAGAGAAACAGGTCTATATGGACAAATATTTGCGCAAATACGAATCACTATTTGATATTGATTATGATACATTTATATGTGACGTACAACCGGAATATGCGCTGATTATTAACATAAGTTTTATGATATTATGGGATCAAGCATCGAGAAATATCTATAGAAATACGAAAAAAGCATATGAAACTGATGCAAAAGCACGTATAATCGTTGAATCAATAATGAAACATTGGGATCGACTACCGATCGCAATCAAAATATCATGTGTGCTAGTGTACATTCACAGCGAAAATATCGATGATCTATTAATTACAACGCGGCTGTTAAATGAAATAAGTAAATCGTTGTCATTACTACCATCAATACAGATTTCTTTGTTAGGAATTGCAAAAAATCATTCAGATCGTATGAAGTATTTCGGACGAATCCCCGAACGCAATAAATTCCTTGGACGCGAATCTACAGAAGCAGAAATTGCATATATGTCAATACTATGAAAATTTCATATTTTTTATACGTATAATGTAAATAAACATGTTTTCCGCGGTTAAAAATAGTAACATGGGTCGTCCAGTCGATGATGCTGATGGTGCTACTAATGCTGCTGCCGCAGCTGCAGCCCCTAGCGGCGTAAGCGGTGGTGTCGGTGGTGCCGGTGGTGCCGGTGGTGCCGGTGGTGCCGGTGGTGCCGGTGGTGCCGGTGGTGCCGGTGGTGCAACCATACTGCCAACAAATATTGAAACTTTAAGGTTGTGGACCGACACCGTACTAAATAACATATCAATTGAATTGTCTCTACGTCAAACAAAGTTACTGCGTATATTTCAGACGTCAGGATCAACAACATTAAAAACACTGCATCACAAACTATTGATAGTAAAACTATTTATGTTTAACTTATATAGCATTGATGTGAAATATGATCTTAACATGGTCAAATTATCAAACAAATTCATCATATCTGATGGACCATGTCCAATTTTTGAACACATACGAACATACGATAGTGCCTGTAAAACAGATAGATTCGAAGCTGAAAAACAAAAACTAACAAGTCTACTGCGGGCACTTATATTTAAAATATTTTTAGATGCAAATGAAGACGTATTACGCAATACTAACGATTTTATCGATGATTTATTAGATTTAATTGAAATATATATGATGTTTATTGGATTTTTAGAGGTAGATTCTATATATATAACACATATAAAACCATTGAAGGATGGTTTGAACATAATTTTTGGAAGACAGATAATACACACACATTGTTCCAAATATACAGAAAATTATGGATGTGGTCGACTTGTTATAAAAGAACGAGATGGTGCAACAAATGTAGATAACATATATTTTCTTATGAAAGACACAAAAACAGATACAACAATACCAATGGCACCATCTACAAATGGTGGTAAACGCAAACGCAGCCGTCGTGCGCGCCATCGCAAACAACGCTCGCGCAAACATCGCACACGTAAACAATAATTCATTGTGTTAACATCGATTCGACGCTATATGCCGCAATACCTTGTATAAATATTCCTATTAAAATCCATCTAATATATCGCATTATTGCGGGACTACTTTCTCTAACAAGCAATGTCAAATGCCATGCAATTTGGTAATGATGTGGATGGAAAGGTATGCTGTCGCCAGGAACACCGGATGCAATTGCGAAAAGGACCGCGCTACAATAAACAAACAGCAATGCAATAATTGTTATTAATGTAATTATTTTTTCATATTTTGTGGTTGCATGGGCAAAAGAAATACAAATGCTGATGATTGCGCAAATAATTGCGGCAATATATAAAATTACTGATGGAAATTGCCATGCTTCAGGTGATTTTATTGAATTTTGGGCGAAATCCAGTTGACCAAGACCACCGAAAACAAACATAGATGCTAAACATACTGCCATTGTTATAAAATGTATGGCAACTGATTCCGACGAACGATGAAACGTTGTACCAGTTATGAAAATTGTAGCTCCAATCGCAATCATTGACATTAAATCGTCATATTGCATTTGATATGATTTGTGAGTACATTGCCATTTCCATAAAGTGCAGGCAAATACTCTATATAATGTATAACAAAGAATTAATAAACATTCAAACATAATAAATCTCATAAATTTCCATAGTTTGTCTGATGTTGATTTTACTGGCATTATGGTGGTTTCTGTTGAAACTGTTCTTACTCTTGGAGTAATTTCACTGTAAGCACGTGTACGTAAATTCGGCATAGTAGCAAATCTTCTATGAATTGGAGGTGTATCGCTTGCATCAGATGCAGCTGTTTCTGCACGTATACGTATTGGTGGTAATTCGGAAAGTCTAAACGCTGTAGCCATTTTCGCGGCAATTTGTATTAAAAAACATAGAGAATACATATGAGTTTCAATGTGGGGGACATCAGCAAGTTGCTTGTCGCGCAAACAGTCACCTGCGGGTGTGTCCCCTTACAAAGCGCCAGCTAATTTTTTGGAGATTTCTGTCGGTAAAGAAACATGTACTGTTACGAATAATTTGCCGCCACCGGGCATTCCCGCTGCATCTATAATAAGCGTTTGTTCAGGTTGTGTAGTATCCTTACGTTCAATGTGAACTGGTTTACCGGAAGGATGAGGTATATCAGCGGACCAACCAAGAAGAGCTTCTTTGAGTGTTATTGACCGTTCAACATATAAGTTTGCACCCTGACGCTTGTAAACATCATGAGGTTTCATTTTAATAACAAATATCATATCGCCCGCAACATCAACACCGGGAACATCAGATGCTTCATCATTGAAGCGCGCAACCATGTCATCAGCACCTGGAGGAATAACGACGCTAAGGGTTTTTTCCTTCGCAATTAATTTTTCGCCTGCGCATCCTGTGCATTTGCCAACCGCGGCTTTTCCAGATCCTGCACATCCATGACATGGCATAATCATTTGTTGAACCATTGGACCCATTTGACGAACAGATACGACTTGACCTTTACCACCACATGGTTTACATGGTTCAGTAGATGCACCACCAGAACCTCCACACTTCTGACAGAAACGTTTTTGAGTAAATGTGTAAGGGATCGTTTTTCCGCTATACATTTCTTCAAGTGTTGCGGTAAGTTCAACAACAGTTGGTTGACTTTTAGTTTTTTGGCGGTGGTCACCAGGTCGACCACCGCCAAATATTCCGCCACCCATTCCCATCGCGCTAAATATAGATGCAAGATCTGGTGGCATTCCACTGCTGTCGGCATTTTCATCTGTTGAACCTGTTGCATCATAACGCGCACGTCGTTCTGGGTCCATTAGTACTTCAACCGCATGCCGCGTTTTTTTAAACATTTCTTCATCTCCACCCTTATCAGGATGATGCTTGATTGCAGCTTCCTTGCCAGCTTTACGGATTTCTTCAGGAGTTGCAGAAGGAGTTAGGCCAAGAATATCATATAGTTCGGTTTTAGCAGGCATATACTTCAGATGATATGTAAAGTGAAAGCTGCGTTTTAGGCTTCAATATGGGAGTGGTGTCCAAAATATTAATAAATAATGATTTTATAGCCCTCTAAAATTAATATTTATGTATTTTTAGGAATGCCACCGCCCCAGCGAGCGTAAACTCTTGTAAAGACGCAACCCCCGCGTTCACTATATAATGCAAGAATGCTAATATTATAGCAAAATGATACGTGCATCTAAAAAATTACCGATGGATGAACATATTGATAATGAATCTGTTGTTAAAACGCTGCGGCAGCTTGCATCTGCACCAACTTTGCCGCATATAATATTGTATGGACCAAGTGGAATAGGCAAAACACATTTAGCAAAACTATTTATACGTGAATATTTGGAAAGTCATGGAATATCTTCCGCAGAGCATCATAAATATATATTGGCTGCGCCGTCATCTGATGATCGCGGCATCAAATTTATACGAACGCAAGTGAGAGATTTTGCTAAAGAATGTCATAAAATTGCATCATCGGACGATGACACTGGACCACTTCAAATTATATTTATGGATGATTGCGATACATTGCCACCATTATCACAACAAGCGTTGCGTCGTATAATGGAACAATATGATCATCGAACTGCATTTGTGTTTGTTGCGAAGCGTATCAATGTATTTACGGATCCAATACAAAGTCGTTGTGTGTTACTGCCAATGGCACCAGTAAACATGTATCCATATGCAAAAAATCTTGCAGCAGAATTTGGATGCAAAATTGGAGAAGATGCACTTAATAAATTAGTTTCGTTATCAGTAGGAAATTTACGACAATTTATACAATACTTACAAATATTGTCTCTTGTTCTTGGCGAAGACGAAGCAACATGTGAAAATATTGACGCACTATGTGATTCGATTCCAATAGAAAAAATCAGAAAACTAATATATGCATATTTAAATAAAGATAAACCTGCCACAATAATATCATGTGTTCAACTGTGGGAAATGGGATATCCGCTATCAGATGTATTAAATTATATACAAAATGTTAGTGAGATGTATTCATCGTATTCAGATGAAGATATGTTGCGAATAAATGAATGCATTGGTATGGGTTCTGTAATGTGCATTGATAATCATGTTCATTTGTGGGATATGATATCATTATTTACAACACATTCACTATCTCATACAATTCATTAATAAATGGAAGTTTCTTGCGTCTATATTCGAGTAAATTCATTTTAATGTATTCAAAGTGTTTAAGATTGCATATTGACGTGATATATTCACATGTCATATTATGTAATATCTGGTCAATTGATGCAAAAGCGTGTATTTTATGGAATGAAGGAATAACCTTGCTACTACGAAGAAAAATACGTTTGTTGCTAAACAATTGCCGATTGTATTTCATAACAAACCAATGTGTAATAAAATTATTAAATGTTGTAATCACAAAGGCTTCTTCATGCAAAATATGCCATACTAAATAGTAAAGCGTTTCATTGTTGTTTTGTGATAAAATCGCCCCTAAACGCGGTCCAGACAAAGCAATTAGCGAATCTAAAATGCGCGAAAATTGGCTTGAAACCATTCCAATGCGAATCGAATTTGCAACAATGTTCCTAAAGTGATATGAAATACTACACATATATTCTGATGCAAACGGCAAACATAATATTCTATCAATAATTTGTCCGCGCTTATTTTGCGCAAGTTCGTGCAAAATTGTATCAATTGTTTTCGGTAAATTCTTTGCAATGATATACACGGTTGCATTACATGAAAATGAACCAACATATTTAGCAATAATATGTTGTTGTTCAGGGTTCGCTATATACTTTCCGTATTCAATAATTATCTGTATGAGATCTGAATTGTCTGAATGTATTGCTTCGCTAAATAATTTGAATGGAATAGTATGTTGCTGAAAATTTAAAATTTTCGCCAATATTGCTTTATCGTCACGAACGCGATGTTGAACATCAACCCATCTTATTTCGTGATCATATCGATAAATGCCTGGATTTGAACTAAGATATCCACGTGTTAATGGTTTGGTAGTTGCAGCCTCAACATATACCAACCATTCAGTTTCTTGTATTATTTTGGTGATAAATGGTAAATTCAACAAATAATTCAATATATCAAGTCGTGTAATTATGATTGATAATTCAATTCCTTTGCTAATTATTTTATGCAAATAATCTGCCGTGACCCAACCAACAGATGTTGCATATGTGATTGCATCAACAAATTTGGATACTAACCATAGACTATTCTCAGCAATACCATGAATAAAAAATAAAGAATTACCGGCAATAATAGTAAAACATGATTGTTCAATCACAAATGTTGCTAATTCATATCGTTTGTAATTTTTTAACGCACATAAATAATCATCAAATACTTTTATAGTTTGTGGGATTGCATTATATGTTTCTAATGTAGCATCATCAAATGTATACGTAAAATTAATTTTACGCGTAAATAACGGTTTTAGTTTATCAATATGCTTAAGAATTATCGTAGCTAATATATTTGGACATGAACAACCATTTGTATGTAAAATGTCTGGTGCAGCAACATGTATAAATGCACATATTTCACTTAACAAATCATTTGGCAAAGATGTTGTCCCTAATAGAAATAATGCATCAATAAATTTTATAGGACCAAGTGTCATTACTATATGATAACATTTAATTGCTACCGTGGAGTTTCCGAAATTAAGATGCATTCTTAATTTCAAAAACTCCACATAAACCCTTACAGTCCCATGCCGCGCGCAGCATCTCTAAGGAAAGGGAATGCAACAGCTGCCTCCCCGCTTACTGTTGTAAATCCCATAAGAATGTATAATGCCATTAATTTTGAGTTTTCGCGTGTTGATGGTGAGTCCAACATTCCATTCATCATTTTAAGTAAACCACGCTGTAATTCTAATTTATTTTGCATTTTGTAAATATGCGATGCCTTGTGTTCAAATACTGTATTTATGGACGGAATCATTGCTGTTCGCTGTTCACGCGAAAGACCTGCACGATTGAAGAAAATTTCGGCAACAACATGATATAGTGTTTTGAGTTTCTTTGGATTAAGTGACAAGAACCAATCTACATCGGTATAGAATTCAAGCGAATCAATCTTTTGGAACGTTGTTGTTGCTTCGGTTTTAATTTGCTGTTCTGGTGGCAGTTTTACAATTTCATAACATGTTGATACACTACGACACTGTAAATGCGTAAGCAATCGTGTTATATGCGATGATACATGTTGTGAAAATGGTAGTCTATTATATGGGTTTTCTGTTAGTTGCATCAACGAACGTATATCAAATGCATAAACAAAATTATCTGCGTCTGTGTATGAAAAGAAGAATTGTAAAGGAATTGTTGAACATGGTTCAAGTGTAGCAAAATCCTCTACATTGTTAGATAACGTTCTGACAAAAACAGCCGGACCATGTAAACGTAACAATTGACGTTTCCACCATTTTTGAATAAGATATACTGGTGTCGATGCAACTGGTGACGCTGACGTTTTGAATATAATTTTAGATACACATCTATCATGTACACCACAAAAGTTAGAGTTTTGTTTTGTATAATGAGGACATCTTTCATGAGGCCTTTCTCGACTTCGGATACTATGACATTGATTCATTAAATATACGCGTAAACGTGTTCTATTAATTCCTTAGCTAATTAATTCATGTAAATGACCAAATAATTTGTGCGCAATTTTTGGGGATATCAGATTGCTGCGCATGGCCACGCGCAGCAATCCGCAGAATCATTTTGCATCAAAATATAGCTTAGTCATTTGTTGATGCAAAATGGATTCTTAAGAGAATTTTTTTGCTATCGGTGTGTCCCGAAATTAATCTACCGTCGTGTTCCGAAATTAAGCAACACTTTTAATGTTGCTTAATTTTTCGGAACACAGCGTAAACCCTTACTGTTCCAGAAATTAAGCAACATTAAAAGTGTTGCTTAATTTCAGAACAGTAGGGTACATGTACCGTAGAGTACCGAAATTAAGATACACTTTTAGTGTAAGACCTGTCCACCTTTGGTGGACAGGTCTTTTAACCCCGTTCTGGCTTTGCCAGAACGGGGTGTATCTTAATTTTGGTACTTCTACGAAAGCCGGCCTCGTTCCGGCAGCTCCTTTACTTGAGTTTGTATTCGTGGAGGGTGTGTGGTTATTTAAATGTTAACAAAAAATAATTTTATAACCCTTTAAAATTAATATTTATATATTTTGGGGATTTCCACCCTGCGATCAGGGCGAGAAAGTCCCCCAGAAATGAAAGCCCTAACCTTTAACTATGTAAATTTATAATACTTTTCAAATGGAATTAACAAACAAATTCGTGCCAAGTAATAAACATCGCGCTATAGCGATGCTAAAATCTCATGGATTTGTATTTGATGAAACCCCAAACGAAACTGGCAAACTACCGAAAATGTTACCAGTTGTTACATTTCCTGCTGGATGGGGTTTATGGGTTGACGATGAGGCAGACGATGATGTTGTTATGATTATTAACTCGGATGGCAAACCAGTTGCGCGGTGTGGTGATTACGTAATCGACATAATTCCCGCATCTAAAATACAACTTGACTTGTCATTATATACGAAAGACACAGATGGTTACTATGAACTTGTAGTATCAAACCAAGATATCTATGTTGAAATGATCGGAGAATACAACAGATGCATCAGTTTTCCGCAAAAATATCTTGACGCACATTATGCGCGCATTAAGCAGTTTGAAACAGACTATATTCCTGTTGCAGATCGGATTGATATATCCAAACATGTATCAACACACAATCCAAAACGGCCATCACCCGCATATTACATGTTTTGTGCAGAACGCAAAATGTGTGAAAGTGAGGGTATAACATGGGATATGGTGCATAATGCGCCACATTCTGCGTGGGAGAGTGTTTAGTAGGAGTCTAACTTTTTAACTGGGAATTTTCCGGAAAAATCGCATAAAAAATGAACTGGTTAAAAAATAATAATATGGCCTTTTAAATACACATCTTTTCACACTTGACGCCCAAAAATGGCACGTTCTTTTGCTGCAACGACGTTTGCTCAGCCTCCGCCACATGGGTGGTCTGGTTTGACGGCAACTGCTGGCGGGGGTGCAGCAGCCGCGCCTGCCGGTACTACGCCGGCTGACGCCTGGTGGCTGTCCGATGCTTCTGCAGCCGCGCCTGCTGGTGTGACTGCAGCAGCTGCTGCCGCTGCTGCCGCTGCGCCTGCAGTCGCGCCTGCTGGTGTGACTGCAGCAGCTGCTGCAGCGGCCTCAGCTGCTGCACTTCGCGCAGCAGAGGTCGCGAGAGATGCTGCTGTAGCAAAGTACAACACCATTCAAACCAAGATACGCGAAATGGATGAATTGATGTTGAATGCTTCAACCGCTGAGGTCCGTGAACCTCTTCAACGCGCATGTGACGAATATGTGCGCCTCTTGAATCTTGCTACAGAAGAACTTGATGCAGCGGAAGCGGTAGTTGCCGTCGAATTGTCGAAGCGCAACTAAAAGTGAAACATGTTGATTTTTAATATTTTTCGATAAAAATGTTATCTTCCCGCCCGACATTATTGATCCATTAGTAATTGCGATTGACAAGAGAATTCCCAATAAAATCGAAGCAATGAAGTATATATTGCGCTTAGTAAAATCGCCAACGTGTGGGTTACATCTTGAATTTCCCCTGGCAATAACAACCAAATTTTCAACAGATGTTGCTAAACATTGTGCAAAATTATATGAATCGCATATTAATTCAGCAGATTCAATTCATTATAATAAAACAATCTTACCTGGTGATATTTTGATATATAACATGTTTAGTTCACATATATTTGGTCATGCATCACTTGCACTAAGTCATTTGTCGTCGAATGGTGTATTTACGCTTGATGCTGCAACTAACTATTATAGACTACATAAATCAAAACATCCGTATTTTACACCACTTGGTGGTTCATCATTACATACGTGTGTTTATTCACCTACATATGTTGCAAGAACTGTCCAAAAATATGGATAAAATCCATATTTTTGGACAGTTGATTTCGCTACAACATGGCCAACAACACTTAATCGTATTCTTAACAATATTCCAACAATATGGAAGAGGAAACATGTATGGATTTATGGCCCCCGTGTATATGAAACTGACTTTACTACATCGGATGTATTTGGCATCAAATCGGTTGCAAGTCCGACAACAACACCAGAGGCAATCGATGTAGTTGTTGCAACATCCGCGTCATAAATGATGCGTTTTTTAATGCTCGACACCCGTGCATGCAGTTTCTTGATGCACTCGCCTGCGCCGTCGAGCATGCGGAGTGCGTTCGCGAGGGGTCACAAAAATTGAAAGCAAAAAGTAAGCTATCTGGAAACCAAACTCAGAAGTTCAAAGAGAGAGAATATGCCAAACTACATCAACGGACACGAATTCAACGTTTCACGCGTTTCAGTACAACCACTCAAAATGTTTGGTCGTTCTAAAACTGCACCGATTAACTACGAAGGAGCACAAAAGGGAAAACTCTACATCGACACTCCAATCATGCGTATGCCATTTGGTGTATCTGGACCAAATCCAGCCAAAAATATCGAAGGATATTCATGCTCTGTTTCATTTGATGGAATGGAGAAGAATCCCAAGATTCGCGCGTTTTACGAAGCCATGGTTGCGCTTGATGAATATGCGCTTGAAGTTGGCGCACAAAACAGCAAAGCGTGGTTTGGGAAAACCCTTACGAAAGAAGATATTGTAAAAGGTGACAAATACAATTTCATTGTAAAACCAGGCAAAGATGGTCATGCACCTACTATGAAATTCAAGATTCGCTCACTTTGCAAGGAATTTATTCAAACACCAGATGGAAAAAAGATTCCAGACGAAGCATCAGGAAAGAAACTTGAACCAGTAATCTATACGCATACTGGCGACCTTGTTGATTATGGCGATGATGCAGGTATTCTTGAAGCTGTTCCATATGGTTCAGTTGGCACGGTTCGCGCAGCTATGCCCGGTCTATGGGTTATGTCCAAAAACTATGGTATATCACTTCAAATGACTTGTGCGCGAGTGAAAGCTGGTGAACGCGTTGCACCTCCACCAGCTGCAACTGAAGAGGAGTTTGATGCCGCTGTGGATGAACTAAACAGTGGCGAATCAAAGAAACCAGATGTTGAAGAGTTTGACATTGAAGAGGAAGAAGCACCTCCTAAAGTTGTCGCAGCTCCACGCAAATCACCACCCCGTGTTCCTGTGCCACCGCCAGTTGAAGAAGATGCAGAAGATTCACTTGTAATCGAAGAAGAAGCACCTGTTCCAGTACCGGCGCCTGCTCCAGTGAAGAAAGTTGCACCAAGCAAAGGTGTATCTAAAGCTATCAAGAAAAATTAAATTACAATAAATTAATTATTTTTAACTCACATAATAACGTTTTTCGCTATTTATTAAACAATTCATAGGTAAACCACCTTTTTCTGTCCATTCAATCTTACCTTTTTGCGAACATAACACAACTTCTTCATCATGATACGGTAAATCAATTCGATTGTTTTTGTAGCGACCGTATTGTTCGAATGTTACAACAGTTGTACCGATGAATCCATCTACACCCGGCAATCGTTTACATATAATCTCAGTAAATTCAACATCAATCCATGTTCGTATGCTAATTCGGTGCAAATCACGGTAAAGACCACTGAATATTTCGCCATTAATTCTATAGCGTTTGTCAATAAAACGGCGATATTTCATTAATTCATTATAAATCAATCGCACATTTTTCCCATCAGCCGTTTTAAGGCGTGAAATCATGTCAACTTGTTCAGCAAATGTGCAAAACACGCCACTCACAATTTGCACAATTTCCATTTCACGTAAAAGTGCATCTAATGTCGCAATCGCTCCAGCATCTAAGTTTCGCGCAGTACCAGCAACAGGCTCTATTATTGCTGTCATATCATTCACAATTGAATGATACAGTTTGTCAATAAAATCATGACGTAATGCAACTGCAAATGTTAGTTCTCGCAGTGGTTTAGCAACAAAAACCGTTCGATCTGTTTCATAAACATATTTTTTAGCAACTTGTTCAGTGCTGAAAAACCCAACACCCTCAGCCCGTTCATTTGATGCATTTCCAACACATTGTGACACATCAGTTTCCATGCCTTTGTACATGTATTTGTCGACTGGCCACTTTACAACTGGCACATCGCCAGCATGTTCCACTGGCATACGCGAATATTCGTCACTAAATGAATGCAAAACATCAACTACCGGGGGCATACCAACTGGTGGACCAGGAATAAATCCGCTTTTTCCATATAAATCGACTGATGGAATTCTGTCATCAATAACAGTCACATCAACTATGGGAATTAATGGTGTAAAAGACATTCGATAAGCATGTCTACGACTATTATAGCGTCCTATAACTTTCACAAGTGTAGCAATATCATGCGGTAAGTTTCCAATTGGCATACCTTTTTCGCCATCAACAACAGCGAAAATAGCTGTATATTTGCCGTTAATATTGTATATTTGTGTATGAATTGGGATGCCCGTCGGTTTGCCGGTCATTAATTCACCAGTCCTAACATCTAACATAAATTCATATTTTCCGCCAGATGCAACACCATCCATTGCTTTTTTACTACTATAGAAAAAAGCTGCGTTGGCAGCTTTTTCTATTGAAAAAAGCTGCTTTAGCAGCTTTTTTCTTCCCCGAATAAATTGGCTAAGCCAATTTATTCTATAGAAAAAATGAAACATATGAACATTAACAATTATTATCGGTAGAAAGATGGCTAAAGAAGTTTCACTAATTATTGGCAATAGTAATCCCAAACTATTTTCAAATGTTTGCGCTAAAGTGAAATATGTGCTGGAGAGTCAAGACTTGAAAGTCACTATAATAACCCCACGTAAATCAACTGAAACACATGCAGACAAATCGACCAGTATACTTGAAAAATTCTCAAATGGTGAATGTCATGTTGATATTGGTCCAAGCCTACGGGGTCAAGTTGTATATGTGATGCAAACGGAAGATACAACAGCAGAATACACTGCAAATGACTATTTTATGGAACTATGTCTATTAATCAGCGCATGTAAACTGTCAAATGCTGCACAAATTAATGCTGTTATTCCAAATTATTTCTATGCTCGTCAAGACAAAAAAGATCGTCCACATGTTCCTATTTCTGCATCACTTGTTGCAGACATGTTAGTTGGAGCAGGCGCACATCGTGTTATGGTATGCGACTTACATAGCTCACAAATTCAAGGGTTCTTTACTATTCCATGTGATAACCTCTACGCAATACAATATTTACTTGATTATGTTAATCACTCAATTGTTGCATCTGGCGTGTCACGTGACAAATTCTGCCTCGTATCGCCAGATCTTGGTGGTGAAAAACGCATCAATGCATGGAGTAAAGCAATGCATTTACCGTTTGTTCTTGCATCAAAAGAGCGTGATCATACAAAAGCAAGCGTTGTAGAACGAATTGCAGTGTATGGAACGCTTCCGGCAACGGATTGTATTGGAATTATTGTAGATGATATGATCGATACGGCTGGAACAATGGTTAATCTTACGAATGGATTAATAACAAAAGGAGGATTTAGGGAGTTTTGGGTGATTGTTACACATGGAATTCTTTCTGGTCCAGCTGTTACACGTCTTGCCACATGTCCGCAAATCACTCGCATTATTTGCACAAATACGATTGACCGCACAGAAATGCAAACAGTGCTTCCAAAACTTGAAATTGTTGATGTTAGTGAACTATTTGCACGTGCGATTATCAATAGCATTTTAGACAAAAGTATATCAGAATTATTTTCAACAATAACACCACCAACACCATTCTTAAGACCGGTTCCAGCACCAACAATCGATGCTGATGCAATCAATTTGTCGTAGGCGCATCGACGAAAATCCATTCTGTTTTATACAACTTTTTATATGGTTGACCACCTTTAGCATATGTATGTAAATATTTTTTTTGTCCTGGTATATCAAATCCCATAGCATCAATCATAAGAGCAAAACAACTGTCAATACAATGTATTTCGGCTGCATGTTCGATGATGCTAAGATAGTCAAACAATAAGGGTGCATCCGGACCAAGTCCCGCAGGCCGAACAATGCTTAGTGTTATTCCTGCATCCGAAATACACATGTTACGTGTCACATCATCATGCACAAAAGCATAGGGTTCAGCAGGTTTAACACGCGCTGCAAGGCGTTCTTCCGCAACGGCGTCGCGCAATAAAAAGAAATGATTCCATCGCACATCATAATAGATGCCAACCTGTTTGTAAAACGCTTCGGCAAAATCGCGTGATGATGCCACTACGGTTGTCCATTGTTCGATGCCGACATGTTGACCAAATAACAATATTTTATATCCTGCTGTTCTGTAATTATCAATAATATTGTCATCACTACCAAACGCAGGACTAATATCCGCATCACTGTCAACGTAAATCGGTTTTATATTTGTGGAAATATCGCGATACATGAAGGTGATTGTGTTGGCGTGTGCGCGTTTTGCAACAAACACAACAGATTTATGAAATAATGCAAGATATCTGATTAATCCTGACATAATTATTTGGTCACCCATTCCAAGATGTGATAAAACAAATACAGGTTGACTTTGATAATCTGTATATGATTTCACTTCACGTACAATTGATACAAGTGTATCATCAATGCACCGTTTGATTGCGGCACGACGATCATTTAAAAAATATACTTCCCTCGCACGTTGAACAAACTGTTGTGAAGCACATTCTCCACGCATTTCGTAACCACGTAAATCATCTTCAACTTCCCATAAAAGTTCATTAATATGTTTCAAAGCGCACTTGAAGCGCTCGATTTTCTCCATTCGTCCTGAGCCAAAAGATGCAGTTAAAAGTCCTAATTCAGTTCGCGCAGTTTCCCGTTTAGTTTCATCACAAATTTTCGCAATTTTTAGTTCAAGAATTGTTATTTTATCAACAACTTCACCAAATGATACATAAACTTGCATGATTGTCATTATTAAACATTTCATAATTAAGTTGTTGTGTGCGACGGCGCTAAAAAATGAACCTAACATGTGATAAAAAATGTTCTCTCAGTAAGACATGCCGTCACCACTACCGTATATTATAGGATTCAGTGGCAAACTTGGTTCAGGTAAGGATTACATTGCAAAAAACATACTTCCTGGTGTGTTAAAAGATGTGTTTTACATTGATTTTGATGTGCGTATAATTGGACTTGCAGACCAATTAAAATACGAAGTTGCCGCCAGAGATGCTACAATCGATTACGAACAAATGTATGTTAAAAAACCCGCCGCTGTCAGAAAATGCTTGCAGGAGTATGGTACAGAAAACGGTCGCAACAAATATGGCGATGATATGTGGATTCGTGCGCTTCAAATGCGAATCCGTGTTGATACTGAACGGCATATTGGAGACAGACCTCTGCTATTTGTGATAACAGATGTCAGATATGAAAACGAAGCTGCGTTTGTTGAATCATGTGGAATATTAATACGAATTAATGCTTCAGCGAGGAATTCGCAGAGATTAAAGGAAGAAGGTACAGAACATCTTGCGGGGCATCGTTCAGAAACATCTCTTGACAAATATCCTTTTAAAAATGGAATTGCAAACGACCCGGATGATGCACCATATGTTGACAAAGCACTAAAAATGATTTTAGGTGCACATTAATATTGCCGTTGTGCAAGTAATTTGCCCGTGTCACTTGCACGCGAAACAAGCGAATTATATATGAAAACATAATCGAATTCGTCTGTAGATGGTTCAACGTATCGTTTGTAAAATGTTGCATAAACAATTTCCGGAACATAAAATGAATGTGTAAGTTCTGCACGGATTTTATTGAGTACTTCTGCGTATTCACGTTTAATACTAACAATAATGCAAACAGTACTGTATGTGTCTGGTATTATTTGGAGATATTCGGCTCTTTCTTCAGCGGTTGCAAATAGTTTATCAATAATAAATGAATGATTTTTATCTATTGCAGATGCAATGGCTTTGAATGTTTTGGCGCGAGTGCCTAATACATCTTGATTGATGCATTCCATTTTATGTTTTTTGGCCATAAGTGCAGCAAGTGTTGACTTTCCAGCAGCAGGCGGACCACACATGAATACTGCAACCGGTTTATCAACTGCAGTGACACAATTCATGATGCTGATGCGTTCGTCATCAGCAACCCTTTTGGATACAAGAATTTCAGAATAATCTGTTAGTTTGAACGGTGATGCCGCTGCTGCACCAAGGAAGAACTGTTCAGGTGTAGCAAATTGCGTACCAATATTATATGCAAATTTAGCATCAGAATCAGCAAAATCACCGGCCCTACCAGCAGCATCACCAACATATACTACCGGTTTTGCGTCGTGACAATCAAGTAATATAGATGCAATGCTCCACATGCCTGGACCAGGTTTACGGTACCAATTATGTTCCGTGGCAATGAAAACCCAAGGATTTATTTTTGCAGTATCACACATTTCCGCAATTTTACGCTCAATTACTGTGCGTTTTTCGCCCTCAATATGACTTTGATTACTGAAAATCACAAGGATTGCGCTGCTGCCTTCAAGTTTGTGTAAAGTCGTAGGAACCACTTCATTCCACCAGTTCCACCTGGGCGTTGAAGCCGCAGCTTTTTTGCGTTTATCTCCTGTTTCAATAAGGGTTGAATCCAAATCAAAAGCATAAATTTGTTGACCTGCGTATGATTTTCCACGACGAATTAGAACAGTATCAGAGAGTTCCATTATAATTACAAAATATTAAACAATACGCACTAAAACGAACTGCATCATTTTTTGGGAGCGGCTGCATCACGGGCGTGCATAATTGACATAGCCATAATCACTTTTGATAGGTGTACATCTGGTGCCATTGGTTCTCCCATATTATTCCATAGAATTATTGAATCATTTGGAATTACAAATGTACCATTCGGTGTAATATGTTTGTTAATATATACATGATTTGCAAATGTTTTATATGATATTCGCAAAGTATTCGTTGAAATACCATAAATTACTTCACGATTGAAATAAGGTTGGTCAAGTGTATACATTTTTTTGTCTGATGCATTCGCGAGTAAATACAACATACGGTTCATAAATATTTCAATAGCAGGACCGGGGGTAAATCCAAAAATACCTGCAGTAACACCATATAATTTCACATCTTTACAGTGTATTATAGCTAATTCTTCTGATGTTGCGAATTTACCTAAATAATTATCGTCTGTTAGAGGACCTTCGGCGCATACATACAACACATCTGGATGCACCATGTCGAATTCGTCAATAAATCGTTGAAAACGTGATATAGTTAACACATCTAAATCTAAATAAATACAGTGAGATGCATCCATGAAATTAGGTTTCCATGGGTCTTTGAATGGCATATATTTCATTAACATACCCTCAAAATATGTAGAAGGTTGTGGAACTTTAATAATATTGAATTGACAAACCAGTGATTTAAAAATTGCACCCAAAAATAAATATTTCTTGTGTATAAATTCAATTGTAACCTCATCAATAAAAACAAATACATGGTCGTGTGCAGTAAGACCACCATATGTTTTCAGCATATGTAACCAAATATACAGCATATCAACGTACTTATTTTTAGAAGGGTCTGCACCTGCGATTGTAAACAAACATGTGTAAACAAGCATCTTACAAAACAATCATGTATGTGTAATTAAATTGGGGTTGCCTATTCAAGTGCGAAATTACTACTAAACGCGGTGAATTCTACAGATTCAAATAATTCATCTCAAATTGCCAACCATTTTTCTGTACAACACTTGATGTATCGTAGAGTACCGAAAGCCGGCCTCGTTCTGGCTTTGCCAGAACGAGGTGTATCTTAATTTCGGAACAAGCCGGTACCGTAATTTTAGTACTTTACGGTACTCTTCAATTTTCTGTAGAAAAATCTACATACACAGCTTATTCGTCCCGAATAAATCATGTTAACACGATTTATTCTATATAGTCAGATAGTTCATCTCTAATTGCCCGACATTTTTTTTTTACAATGTTTGATGTATGCTTGTTCAATGTGCCATACATCCCATCGTTTACTATAATCAACATTACTTTCGCTATCTTTGCGCAAAATTTTCAATGGTGTATCATAGTACCATAATGAAATGAATCTGTTTGACAACTTTGGTAAAACCTTCAAATTCGTATAGCCACAAAGTAAATGTTTAAGTATTTTAGGTAACTTTGGAAGTACACTTATTTGCGTGTATGAACAATTTAAATAAACAAGTGTTTCAGGTAACTTTGGAAGTACACTTATTTGTGTATGACTACAATTTAAATATGTAAGTGTTTTAGGCAAGTCTGGAAGAACACTTATTTGTGTTCCCTCACAATCTAAATATGTGATTGTTTCGGGCAACTCTGGAAGACTTACTATCTTTAGCATGCTAATATCTAACATTGTATGACGAATTGTGCTAATGCGTAATAATAGTTCTGCTGTATCTGGCCCGAACATAAATGTTTGGTCCTGATTTAGTTCGTGTGCCATTGTTGCGTTTAACTAAAAATATGTAAGATAACCTTCAATATTGGAGGAACATTATCTACATGACAATCAAATTATGTAAGTGCCCTTAGGTATATCTGGAAGAATACCTATGCGAACATTATCATAACACAATAATTCAAGAGTTTTAGGTAACTTTGGTAAAACTTTCAATAGAGTATTATTACAATGTAAATGTTTAAGAGATTTAGGTAACTCTGGCATGTCTGGTTCGTTGTGCGAACCATGCTCGCAGGGTCGTGATTGCAACATGCTTATTTGTGTATAACTACAATATAAATACGTGAGTGTTTTAGGTAACTCTGGAAGGACACTTATTTGCGTGTTTGAACAATCTAAATACACAAGTCCTTTAGGTAACTCTGGAAGAATGCTTATTTGTGTATTATTACAATATAATTCTGTAAGTGTTTCAGGCAGTTTTGGAAGTATACTTATTTGTGTATTATCACAATATAATATTTCCAGAGTTTCAGGCAGTTTCGGAAGAATACTTATTTGTGTGAACTCACAATTTAAATATGTGAGTGTTTTAGGCAACTCTGGAAGACTTGTTATCTTCAGCTCACACACATCTAAACAACCATCATGAATCGTGCTAATGCGCAACAATAATTCTGCAGTATCAGGACCGTGCGCCATCTTTGCATCTGCTAAAAAGTTTCAAGGTACCATTCAATATTTAGTCATTTCTTTGTAGCAATCTACTATATATCAACATTAATCACAAGGAAAGACCTATGACATAGCCCGATATAACACATTTCCGGCATTTCAATTAAAATCGGTTGGGCATCTGTTACACCATCTAATTTGTTCATAAGGTACCATGTTTCAGCCGTATTGCTTGCATCATACGGCCATGGTGCAATACATTGAACATTGCATCCAGGTTGCATTTTCGCGGCAGAAATCAATTCAATAATGTTTGCATTAAGTATTTTGTTGACTTCGGTTTCAACAAACGTCGACGTATTAGACGCAATTAATGAATCGTAAATATCAGATGCATCAGTATCACTTATAGTGCATGTTGGTAGGGAACCAAACATTTTTTGAATCTCATCAGCGGTGTTGTCTTCGTCATCCATAATAAGTATGGATGGCCAAGTGACACCCCATGCAATTCCCATTTCACAACCCTCGTCACATACATTTGCAATCACTTTGAAACGCGAGCTACCAAGAAGTTCCGCAATAGTAAGATGCAATTGTGATGCGGCCCATGCTAACATGCTTACATCTTCTAAAACAGCTGTACTAAATATATAGCAGTTCCAACCAGCTTTCGCCGTTTCATCCAATTTTTCCTTGAAGCCATCAGCAAGTATTTCTTGTTGCATCAAAACAACTGCATCGACATGTGCGGCTGCATTCATATTTCGTCAATAATTACAAACATATTAACAGTTAAAAATCATGTCAATTTTTTGTGTCCGCGCTATAGTTTACCAAGTAGTGAACCGATTTCGCGGAGAGCGGGCATTTCAAGAATCAATGTATTGTAATATTTTTCAATTTCATGTAGCTGTGCAACATCTCGTTTGGTCACAAAATTAATAGCAACACCTTTGCGACCATATCGGCCACTGCGGCCAATACGATGAATATATGTTTCACGACTTGTCGGAATGTCGTAATTAATGACAAGCGACACAGTTTGTACATCAATACCGCGTGCAAGAAGGTCCGTTGCAATAAGCACGCGACTTTTTCCTTCACGGAAATTTTGCATACAAGCATCGCGTTCCGGTTGTGTCATATCACCATGAATACATTCAACGTTGAAATTTTCACGTCGAAGCATCCGTTGTAAATCTTCAGCACCTTCGCGTGTATTACGGTAAATAATTGTTTGCTGAATCGTAATAACACCGTAAATATCACAAAGAACAGAGAATTTCCAATCTTCACGTTCAATATCAATGAAATATTGCGAAATACCTTCAAGCGTAACTTCTTGGGTTTTAATGAGAATTTTGGTGGGTTCTTTTCCACTGCTTGACATAATTGAGTTTGCAAATTTTTCCGTTTCAGGAGGCATTGTTGCGGAAAAGATTGCAATTTGCGCCGAATTAGGAATTCGCCCCTTATCGAAAATATCGGCAATTTGCAATTTGAAATCTTTATCAAGCATTTGGTCAGCTTCATCAATTACAATTGTTCGCAGTTTATTGAGTTGTAAAATGTTTCGTTCAACAAGGTCAAATACGCGACCAGGAGTAGCAACAACTATATGTGGAGTACTTTTCCGGAAGGCCTGGATGTCAACCATTAACGGACTTCCACCAACACATAAGGCAACTACAATATCTTTCATAGATGCACTAATGTGTGTGACTACTTTGTGTGTTTGCGATGCTAATTCACGTGTTGGTGAAATAATTAGAACTTGTGTAACTGGCTGAGATAAATCTATTCTTTGAAGGGAACCGATAACAAATGCCCCGGTTTTTCCTGTTCCTGATTGTGCTTGTGCGATAATATCATCACCGCGAGCAAGTGGAACAATAGCACGCTGTTGAATAGCCGAAGGCAATTCAAAGCCATATGCATGAATACCTCTGAGAATATCATCGGATATGCCCATGAGGTCGAATTTTGAGAACGTTTCAGTTGCTTTATCCGTCATTTACTTAATACATGGAATGATGGTTTAAACTATGTATCAATTTTTATGACTCTACTGAACACTCATAAAATATCGGCTAACTTAATAAATGTCAATATTAACTGGAGATAAATTAATTACACCTATTGTATCAACAATAAATTTAACACTTCCAGTATTACCATCGATTTACCCACCAATTTCAATAACAACACTATCTGTTGGAACAATAACATCATATAATTCAATAGAATATGCTGGGGCAATATCAAGCATAAATTTCGGTCAAAACGCTGGAATATCATCACAAACGTTCGGGGCCTATCGTGTAAATGTCGGCCCTGGAGCAGGCGAACGCTATCAATCTGACTTTTGTGTTGGCATAGGATATCGGGCAGGTTTCAGTTCACAATTTACTTCTGCAGTTGCAATAGGAGCTTTTGCCGGAGTAAATAATCAAAGGGGCTGCACAACTGCGATTGGTTTTCAAGCCGGTTCAACTGTACAAAATGCATATGGAACCGCAATTGGTACATTAGCTGGCGCGAGTGATTCTGGTATTTTTCATATACTTGTTGGGAATCAGGCAGGTCTAACCGGTGCTAGAAACCAAGCAATATGTATAGGTAATCAAGCTGGGCAAACTAATGCAGGATTTCGCTCGATTTGCATCGGTCATAAAGCTGCTAATTCTGGACAAGGGTCATATTGTCTTGCAGTTGGATATCAAGCAGCTATAACAAATCAGTATATATCAAGTATAGTATTAAATGCAACTTCAACTGGTATTACATCGTTTTCATCTGGATTATATGTAAATCCAATAAGAACGGATGAAACATATGTATTAAATCCATTACATTATCAATCAACAACACGTGAAGTAACATATAATCCAATCGTGCTTTTATCAAGCGCAAATATATCATCCCTTAGTTCAAACTATATATCAACAAATTTGATATTAGCAACAACTGCGATAGGTATAGGTGTGACACCGGGTATTGGTAATCAGCTGCAGTTGTCAAACGATAATGCTATACAAGCAACCCAAACTTTATGGAAAACATCATCTGATATGCGAATTAAATTGGGAATAATATCAGCATCACTTGATGTATGTTATTCGACAATCAAATCCTTGCAATTAAAAAGATATGAATGGATGATATCATCAACTGATAAACATGTTGTCGGTTTGATTGCGCAAGATGTATCAAAAATTTTACCAAAATCAGTTAGAAGTACAACAATGAATGGAATAGATGATTTTCAGTGTTTAGATTATGATCAAATATATAAGATGCAAATCGGTGCTACACAACATTTGATTCAGCGCATTGAAACATTAGAAACGCGGATTGCATCAATAAAATCTCGATGGACAATACCGTCGTGTTCCGAAATTAAGCAACACTAAAAGTGTTGCTTAATTTTTCGGAACACAGCGTAAACCCTTACTGTTCCAGAAATTAAGCAACACTTTCAGTGTTGCTTAATTTCGGAACAGTAGGGTACCACGAATTATTACGCCATTTGGATAAATTAAGGCTTCCCAATCTACCCTTGCCGTAGACCGGGAATCCTAGGATAAATAATATGATATATGTGGTAAAATGGCAGCATCGTTACAAAATGCAACACTAATAGTATCAAGTGTATCAAGTCAATACATATCAACCACATCTTTCAATGTTAGTACATTAAATCTTACTTCTGTATCAATTACAAATTTAACATTGAATATGATACAATTTAATGGTCCATCGCCATCCAGTTTAAACTATGGGATTTCGAGTGGAATAGATAATGTTAGTTCGTATAGAATTGCAGTAGGACCATATGCTGGCACATATGTACAAGATAATTATGCTATTGGTATTGGATATTTTGCTGGTTACACATCACAAGCAACATCATCGATTGGGCTTGGTCCATATACTCTAAATAATGGTTCATCTACTGGTGCAATCGCAATTGGATTTCTGGCTGGATTAACACGATTGGGTACTAATACTATAGCGGGTGGTTTTGCTTCACAAATTCAAGCAAATTCGGGTGAAAATACAATAGCACTTGGCTGGGCATCTCAGGGAACCGCATCTGAAATTAGTTCAATCGCTATTGGTACACAATCTGGTCAAAGAAACCAACAGCCAAATTCAATATGTATTGGATATTTAGCCGGTAATTCAACACATGCGGCGCATGCTGTTTCACTTGGACATAACGCTGGCATATCATCTGCATGGGCATCAAGTATTACACTAAATGCGACATCCGATGCACTATCATCGCAAGCATCCGCATTATATATAAATCCAATTAGAATGGATCCAACTGCATCTGTAAATATGTTACATTATGATGCAACAACATGTGAAGTAATTGCAAGTCAAGCATTCCAAGTGTCAAGTGCATCGATATCTACAATTAATTCTAACATTATTTCGGCAAATTTAGTATTAGCCGCACAAATTGGTATAGGTATGACATCGACTTTAAGCACATCAATACAACTGCAACTATCTGGTGATAATGCTGTGAAAACAACAACAACAACATGGTTTACATCATCGGATCAACGCGTTAAAACAAATATAGTACCTGTGTCGCTAAGTATATGCTATTCAACAATAGCAGGATTACCATTAAAACGATTTACATGGGATTCATCTGTAATTCATGATGTATGTGATAGAACTGTATGTGGGTTTATAGCACAAGACATAGAGAATATTATGCCGTCTCTTGTGACTAAAGTAGAATATAATGAAATTCCTGATTTTCGAATAATGAGTTTTGACCAAATTCAGAAATTAAATATTGGAGCAACACAACAACTAATGCGAAAAATCAGCATTATTAACAATGAATTAAAATCTCTTGAAGATTTAATTTTGTAAGATGACGGCGCGATTATTGAATGACCGTTCGGTTCTTCCATCTGTTATAGCTGCATCATTTTCTACATCAACTATTAGTTTTAGTTCATTGAATGCAATAAATTTGTCAACTGGGACAATTAGTACAGTATCATTATGGACGGATGGTATAATTTCATCAACAACGATGGGAGTAAATGTGAATAGTGGAGGAACTGCATTGTATAGAGTAGGTATAGGTGCAGGGGCAGGACAAATAAATCAAGGTACATATACAGTTGCAATCGGATATCAAGCCGGATATAGTTCACAAGGTATATCGTCTGTTGCGATTGGGCTGCAAGCTGGATATGGAAATCAAGGTGCTGGTGCAGTTGCAATAGGAAATTCGGCCGGTTCTATTGACCAAGGCGCATATGCTGTTGCTGTTGGAAACTATGCACAAAGTACTGGTGCAGGGATAGGTGCAGTTGCAATTGGTCAACAAGCCGGGCAACTAAACCAAGGTATTTCATCTGTCGCAATTGGGTTACAAGCGGGGCAAATTAACCAAGGCGCGGGTGCTGTTGCAATTGGAACACAAGCTGGACAAGTGAATCAAGGTGCATTTGCTCTTGCAATTGGATTTCAAGCTGGTATAAGTTCACAATCTGCATCAAGTATCGTAATAAATGCTCAAAATGTTTCTCTGAATGCAACATCATCGGGTATGTATATAGCACCAGTAAGAAATGGGGCGATTGGAGATGGTATACTATTTTATAACAACACAACGTATGAAGTAACAGTTGGAGCATCTGCAAATGCATCACTTGCAATTATATCAACAATAAATGTGAACGTTATATCTGCAAATTCAATTGCAGCGGGTTCAATTGGATTAGGGGCAACATCAAGTTTATCGGCAAGTGTTGAATTGTTTTTAACAACAGATGGTTCAGTGAAGCAAACGACCACAACATGGCAAACAAGCTCAGATTATCGCATCAAAACGAACATTATGCCTGCATCATTAAGTATATGTTATTCAACAATTGATGGATTACAATTACGTCGATATACATGGGATCCTTTATATTTTCCGGATATTGAAGACCGAAATGTGATTGGATTTATAGCACAGGATGTAGAAAAAATACTACCAAAATCGATTTTGATTGCACCAGCACATGGATTTGATGACTATAAATTTTTAAATGTTGACCAGATATATAAAATGCATATAGGTGCAACTCAAGCGGTTGGTTTAGCGATTAATGAAATCGAAATGCGAATCAATAAATTAGAACAAAAATTAAGCAGCATAGGTATTTAGCATGAAGGATGGACGAGTCCAACAAACAGCATCAGACCAAGAATGTAGAACACACTGTCAACGGGTTTGGCAACAGAAATCATGCGGCAAATAGCGGTATTCCAGAGGTATTTGCCGAACAGAAGGATAATGGCAACATATACAAGGAAAACAATGGCTGAAACGGCGAGGTCTTTCCATGCGGCACTGTCAGTACCATCAGTCATACCTTCAACAATTGCGCGAGATGCAGTTTGTGCAAGTGACATTTTATAATTCTTAATTAAACGTGCGAGAAAATTACGGTTCAACCGCAGGAGGGCCAGCGTCACCTTTTTTGAACTTAAGTTCTCGTTTTGTAACTTTTTCGCGACTGTCGTTAAGGAAATCAATTAATTGTTTAGCGAGTTCAGCATCATCTTTAAAATATTCTATAATTTTTTCGGTTAGATATTTTTTACTAAGTGGTTTGGCTTTACTTGTTTCAGCATCGATTAAGTATCCATTGCGACCTTGTGCAAGTTGTAGTACTTTTAGTTCTTTGTTTTGCATCAGTCCTAAAATCGTTGATGAAATTGCTGTCATACGTTTTTTTCGTTCTTTAATTGCAATAGATAGTTTTGTAATTTCTTCTCGAAGTTGTATTAGACATTTAACGCAGCCTGCAAGATCATCTTCTGGATTGATTGTTGGTGCAGATGACTTACTTGATGAAGAAACGTCTGAACCTGATTCTGACATTTAATAATAACGAATGTAAATATAGTTAAATGGAAAGTATAGAAAGGCGTAAATATTCACAAAATGGAGAAGATGGTATATTGGAGTTTATTTTTTCTAATATCGGAGTGACGAATCGTTTATATTTGGAGATTGGAACTGGGGATGGTAGTGAATGTAATACGCGAAATCTTAGGGAATCACATGGATTTGGAGGTATAATGATAGATAGTGGTTATGAAATCCCACAGATAAATTTACGCAAACGGTTCGTAACTGTTGAAAATATCAAACAATTGGTTAATGAATTATGTATACCATCGAAATTAGATTTGCTATCGCTTGATATTGATTTTAATGATTGGTATGTTATGAGAGAACTGTTGAAGTATATAGATGCCCGTGTGATTGTTGTAGAATACAATGCGAGTCTTGGACCAGACACAGATGCAGTTGTTGGATATGATGCAATGCATAGTTTCGATGGAACAACATATTTCGGCAGTAGTATCACCGCATGGAAACACTTACTAAGCGGCTATAGCCATATCGGCTGTGATAGTAATGGTGTGAACGCGTTTTTTGTGAAAAATAGTGAAAACGATAAATTCCCCGATGATTACAAGAAGATGATGAATAGCGTTGAATTATATCGGCCACCAGAATATAGGCCACCACATAATAATTACAATCCTGGACATATACCAGACCCGTTGAATCGGCCATTTTATCGGTCAGCAGATATTCTCAGTCGCAAATGATGTTGAAAAAACTGAAAGACGATGTTTTTGTATGAAAATTAATTAGGAAAATGACAAGTATTACAGTCAGTGCAAGCGAATATATTGCGCTATATAATGCTGTAAAAACAAATTGTGAGCAGTTAGAAAGTTTAAAAATCTTAATTGAACGGGCACTTGAAGAGAATCAACACTTGCTCGAACTAATACCAACTGAACCAGATGAAGCGGATGAAGAAGTAGTGCCAGCCCCGGCAAAAAGTCGTGCAAAAGCTGCGCCCAAGTCAGATACTGATGAGGAAGAAGTAGCACCGGCCCCGGCAAAAAGTCGTGCAAAAGCTGCGCCTAAATCTGCACCCAAGTCAGATACCGATGAGGAAGAAGCTGCACCAGCCCCGGCAAAAAGTCGTGCGAAAGCTGCATCTAAATCAAAAGAAGATGAAGAAATGGTAGCAGCACCTACAAAAAGTCGTGCAAAATCCGCTGCTAAAAGCAAAGCCGATCCAGCCGCTCCAAAAAGTGCAAGTAAATCTCGTAGTAAAGCAAAATAACGTTAAAATGTTTTGTATTTTTAATCCCGCGTGTTTGTTTTGAACACACGCAACGAATACAGCATTGAAACACTTGTTTTACAGCGACGAAGTCCACGTGTTTGATGGCACAAAGACGGAAGTGTTGCATATCCCAGTCCAACAACGAATCTATGTAATCGAAGATATCGATGCAATG